>ERZ1090861.799-NODE-799-length-17888-cov-18.690181_pt1 | contig 17888 bp, 26 predicted proteins | sample MGYA00478482_ERZ1090861 | MGnify/ENA primary metagenome ERZ1090861 (study PRJEB33644, sample SAMEA5815744) | chicken gut metagenome | biome: Chicken; feature: Gastrointestinal Tract; material: Caecum | place: Ireland | collected 2019-01-01 | study: A study of the... | reverse complement strand
GTAAAGAATGTTTGTTTGTGTGCGGACCAAAATAAAACCCGCCACGTGGGCGGGCAGTAGGTTAGTCTATTGATATATAACTATCGAAAGATATAAATACCTTTGATTTTGTCTATATTATTCTACTTTCCACACTCCAATTACATTATATGGTGGATAGCTGAAATTTATGGCGCTTGATGAGACAGGCCCTTTTACATAAGAGTATGCAGTTATAGTACCATATGAATTTACAGTAAAATTCATGATTTTATAAGATTCATTATCAACATCAGTTGTTGAATAATCGGCATGTGGAGTGGCTCCTCCAAGGGTGGGTCTATCTTCATACGGAACTTGGCCGATTGTCACTGGTGAGGTAAGGAATCCCTCTCCATTTGTCATTTCAACTCGAAAATCTACATAACCGGTATTAAATGCAATTCTCAATTTTCCAACACGAATTATCATAATTGTGCCGTCATCGCTTTCTACTTCTTCATAATCGGAACCTCCAGTCGCATTCTGCCAGCTACAGGTACCATTACCCTTGGCGGTGAGGACCTGGCCGGCGGTGCCGGTTTTTTTATTAGCCATAATCTGAAGACCATCTGTCTCAACCCTGACACCATTAAGGATTGCACCCCCATCAGACCCTATCGCGTACAAAGCCGCGACATTTCCATTGGAGTTTTGAATCTGTGTATAACCGCCAGTATCGCTAAAAGTGAGGGACACAAAATCTCTTTCCGTCCAATAATTATCTGAATCTATTCCAATGCCCTGTGCAAACGGAATCCGGGCCGTTGTGACAGTTGTACCATCCTTTTTAATAGCGTCAGGATCGCTGCCGCTGGGCGGGTCAATCCACTTGGTGTCATAATCCGTGGCGCTCTTCTTAGCAAGCACCTGCCCAGTCGTACCGCCATCCGCAACACCCGGGCCCGGGTCGCCTTTAACATTAATCTCAACAGCCGTATTATTTTCATCACCGTAATACAGTTTAGCCATAGGATTTACCTCCTATCTATATACATTATTCCCCAAACCCTCCCTCCACATCTGAAAGCGGCTTCCAATATATGTTAAGGGAGGAAATTAACCGATGAAGATAGCAATGGAACCCTCCGGCAGAGCAGTTACACCAGCTTCAAGATCGGTCTTGGTGAAGTAGATGTTACGGGCCTGAGCGGTCTCCATAGCACCGGCAGCCATAACGGCAGCACCGGTCATGGTACCACCGGCCAGCGGCAGGAACTTACCATCACCAGCAGTAGAAACGGCGCTGTCAACATAATCCTTGTTAGCAGCGTCAGAACCCTCGGAGGGAGCGGGCACCTCAATCTTGGCACCCTCACCGAAGCTTACCTCACCCTGAAACTCGGCGTTGCCGGTTACAGTCAGAGTGTCGGTGGTGGTGCCGTTGGTTACATCAATACCCTGCGCGAAGGGAATCTCGGCAGTGGTAGTGGTAGTACCATCGGGCCGAATACCGTTACCGGTAGCAGCCATCTGGTCAACATACTGCTTGGTAGCAGCCTGCATCGCGGCGGTAGGGTCGGCAGCCAGAGTAATGGCACCGGTCATAGTACCGCCGGAAAGGGGCAGCTTATCAGCAGCAAGATCAATCGCCTGGGCAAGGTTTTCAGAGTTACCAATATACAGCTTAGCCATGAAAAATCATCCTTTCAAAATTACAGTGTGATAGCAAGTACACCACGGTTGAGAGGAGTTACACCTTCCTCAACCTCGGCAAGTACAGCCATAGGTCTGAGATAATAGTTGCCGTCCATGGGCTTATTGTAGGAAATCGGCCCCTTCATCTCTCCACCGGCAAGCGGCAGGTAGTTCTTCTGACTTTCAACAGCGTTTTCAACTTCTCCACTAAGAGCGTTGATACGGTCAGACAGTGCGTCATCGGCCTGCGTCCGGGCAATAATCTCGGCAGCATCGCCGTTTGCACGGGCCGTAATCTCTGTATCAAGTCTGGCAGAGATAGCAGCATCGGTGTTCTCTACATGTGTGTAAAGGTTATCAATGCGTGCGCCCAAATCGGTGTCGGCAGAGGTACGGGCCGCAACCTCGTTATCAATTCGAGTGGTAAGGTTCTGCACCTGTCCGTCAATATACGCCTGACCTTCGGTCTTGACATTATCGATGGACTGGTTCAGAGTATTGACGGCATTGTCCACATAATCCTTGCCGGTCTGCATATTCTGCGCCATTTCGGCACGGATAGCATCGTCCTGCGCGTCAATGTAGGCTTTGCTTTCTTCCTTTACCTGACTGATAGCCGCTTCGCGGTCGGAACGTTCTGTGTCAATCAGATTCTTATTTTCTTCGTCGCCGTTGATACGGTTCGTAGTCTCGGCGGTAAGATCGTTCTTAACCTCCGTGATACTGTCCGTAACTTTGGCGATTTCAGATTTGATTTCGGCGGCGTTGGCATTGTCCCCGGCAATTCGGGCTTCTTCTTCAGCGTCCAGCCGGTCAGAGAGATTTTTGGAAACTGTGTCAAGGTTAGACTGTACGCGGTTGATCGTCTCAGAAAGGTTTGTTTCAACCTGCGTTAGCTTGTCCTGAATCGCTGCATCAGCGGCCTGGTAATTCTTGACAATTTCGTCCATACGCTGTGAAAAAGCGTTGTTTACATCGTCCTGATTTACCAGTGCTTCGTCAAGTCTCTTAGCGCTCAGAAAGGTTTCCCATGTGTTGTATCCGTAGTTCTGATACAGCTCATTCAACTCTCTGGTGTAGTCGTTACAGTAGTGACGGCTTCGGGTAATATACCAGTATGCGTACATCTCAGGAATTTTCAGAGAAGTTGGGGCATATACAAAACCACCCTTGTTCATCATAGCGGCGTTATCGCCGGAGATGATTTCCACAACGTTGGAACAACCAAAGTCAAGAAGAATCTGCGCGGCAGTCTTGGTGGTCAGGCCGCGGTTCTTCTCGTCAACGGTAGTGGCAAGGAACCAAACCTCACGGGTGTTAAGGTTCTGGCCCATAAGGATACGGGCTTTTTGAACGTCCCGGTCGGGAATGTGGTCTACATAGTCGTTTGCTTCCTGCATAACGCCGTTGATAACAGGAGCGCCGTAACAGCCAATGGAATTTACAATATCATCAGCCATCAGAACACTGATTGCCTGACTATTCTTGTAAATCCGCATGACACCGCCACGGGTGAAGCCAACGGTGAACAGGTCGGGTTCAACACTGGAAACAACTTTGCAGCCATTGATAATGGTGTGTCCAAACCAGCCCTTACCGGTTACATCAACGGCAGGGAACATAATCTGTGCGGCAGTACGCTTAGAAGCATACATCTCATTTTCTTCCAGTCTGGAATTGGTGAGATTGTCGTATGCCGGTACAAGCTTCATGAAGATCGGCTCGTTGCACTTATCTACTGTTGCCTTTTTGATAACAGTATAGGCAGAGCCTTCATCGCCGTTGTAGCCTTCTTGCACAAAAATTTCCCCATCGTCATAGAAAGCACCAACCGCTTCCCCGCAACGCTCAAGTCGGCGCAGGGTTTCATAGTTGTGTTCCATAACATCGTTGAAAGCGCCCATCATGCCGTCAACCTTCTGGTCAAGGCACTGGACTGCACCTACAAGGGACATACCATCGAAGGTGCCGTCACAAGGGCCGCAACCCGGCTTCGGCGGCGGCGGACAGGGCTTCGGGGGACACGGTTTCGGCGGACACTTATACGGTCTATAAGCCATGTTGTTTCCTCCTTTCAATAAATACTCATAAACAGGGGTTCAAGTTGGTTAATAACTTCCGTATCTACATTAAGCAAGATGTTTCGGTAGTCCCGAAGAAGGATAGAGGGAGAAAAACCGCTGCGTCCCGCCTGTCTATGGAAGTTTTTGCTGCGGTTCGATTGACTGTTGTCAAATTCCCCCACAGCATCATTTCGTTCATGGTACTTTTCGTTCGCGAAAGTTTTGCTTGTGTCTCGGGTATAGGTGTTTGTGTTCTGGTCGGTGGTACCGATTACATTTGAAGTAAAATCTTCGGTGGTGTCCTTTGTTCCATCTTCCGTGCCATTCTCGTGCCACAACTCTTTGAGAAGTTCATTTCCCTCCGTGTGAGAAGTGCTCTCTCTGTGAGTATCACCATCTACCTCAACAGTGCCAGTGTTTGTCGTGTGACTTTCGGTAGTCTGGTCGGCGGTGGTCTCAGAGTGTTCCACCGTGTTTTCATGGGTCAGGGTTGTAAGGTAATCCCAATTATACCGGTCTGGGTCGTCCGGGTCACCACTCGCTTCACCGTTCAAATTTGCCTGTGGCAGGTCACTGAAAGCCGTGGTCTTGCTTCCAGTGGTATCGGTGGTTCCCGTTGAATGACTTTCACCCTCTACATCCGTCTGCAAATTGTTTGTAGTAAGGCTGTGACTGGTAGTGTCCTCAAGAATGTTCTGATCGGTGATTGCCCGATTGTCATTCGTCTTGTCACCCTGTTTAAGATATTCCCCATGCGTTACTTCATTACCGGTTTCGTGATTGATCGTGTCCGAAACGGTCTTTTCGCCAAAGATAGTTTCCAGCTTATGCGTTGCCCCGGTATCGCTTGCATTGTCGCGGCTGGACTTACCTACGTCCGAACTTCTGTTCCGTCCACTTTCATATTGTGTCCTACTGTCTTTAGTATACTCCCTAATGTCGGACGTGTCAAGAGGATTAAAGTCAAAAAGTTCACTTTCGTACAGTTGATTATAATATGGCATAATTTCCCACATTTTCCGGTGGAGCATGAAGGAAAACTTGTCGGGGGTCTCTACACCGATTTCCCGAAACAGGTAATGGTTCAAGATTTTGTTGTTAAGCCCTTCCCTGTATTCCTCGTCAAAAATCGGATAGTCATTCAGCGGCGGGTTCCACCCCTGTTCCAGCATTTCCGCCAGCGTCATTGTATACAGGCCCATTCGGTACACCTCCCATCGAAAGAAGCATATTGTCTATATCGTCCCCACGGTATTCTACCGTCACCTCGTGACCGAACATCTTACTAATAGCTTCGGCGGCGATTTGCCGCTCCACAAGATAAATGTTACGCTGTGAAAGGATAGACTGATTATTGGCTTCCATTTCACCGGTGATCGTGCGTTCCCGCTTATCGCTTGCAAGCGTGGTGATACCGAATGTATTCAGCGCTTCGTTCCACAAGTTCTTCTTGTAGGCGTAGAGGTCGGATACATGGTATTCTGCCGCCGTCGTCAGCACTTGAATGTCGCCGGGTTCAATTCCCCCATTGGTCGCGAGTACGATAACTCTTTCCCCACGGTTAATTTTGTTTACAATAATGTCTGCGCTGATTTTCTGACTTTCGTCTACTGCAAGAATAAAGGGATTTCGCTGTGCATTAAGATTTACTTTCGTTACCTGATCGGCTTCCGCAAGCATCATAGCATAGCGGTTAATGTAATAAATAGAAGGGCTGTGAAGCCGGTTGTTGTGGATAATAACGCAGTCTCCGGGGTCGTCCTCAGAAACATAACTGTGAAGCTGTCTTTGATACTGTCCGTTAGAAGCGTAGGCAATAGGGTTGATCGGCTCCATGTAAATGTCAAGCGGCTCCTGTTCCTGAATCGGCAGGGCAAGTTCCCCAATGGCAGGGTCACTGAAATAGGCTACTGCGCCGCGCTCCGTCAGCATCAGTTCCAAATACCGCTCGTTTACCGTAGAGGGAATACCGTTCCACTTAAAGCGGTTAATGACAATGTTCATCAAAAGGTCATAGTAAAACCGGTAACTCCAATAGTAAGCGTAGTTGTTTTCGTTGTTTACATATTTGTTTAGTTCAGTGTTAAACTGCTTAGGCCGCCAACTTCCTTTTTTAGCCATTGTTTTCACCTCCAATAATACGGTTACTTAATCCATAGTTTCCTACAGCGTCAGTATGCCACAGCCATACCCCATCATCAAAAATACGCCGTAGACGGTTCATAGCTTGAACGGGGAGGGACCCAATAATTGTACATTCGCGTGTTTTAACATAATTCCAGCTTTCTCTGCCCCTCATGTTTGGTACTTTCATCATGTTGGTAGCATATCCGTACCGGTCATAAAAGCTGTCAATTTTCATAGCGTATTCGGGGATTGCGCCAAACGCCTTAAAAGTAAAACCAACAAATCCAATCTGCATTGAAGTGTAGGGTGCGTTAGGTCTGCCATGAAGCTCTCCCTGATAACGCAAGTGTTTCCCCATGTCTGTAAGGAAATTCGCCCCGGAGCTGATCAAGTTAGCTGCTTGGTCTGAGCCATCTAACGCTGTGCCTTGCAGAACGTCTGTTACTACTGATATGGTATCGGGCAAGATTTTCCAAACGCTATTGACTGCACTACCAAACCATGCCGCATAAGCGTCACCTACCCATGCACACTGCGGAAAACCGTTGATTTCGATAGTATCGTCAAGGTTAGCATTTGCTCCCTGCTGTGATGAATAATGAAAACGGTTAGTGGGTATAGCGATAACCTTGTCCGGCGCGCCAGTCAGCATATAAACGGTAAAATGGGGATTGTTTGGTGTTACAATGCTTTCGCCTGTTTCAGTGTTTACGCTGAAATCGCAGAAATCCTCAAACTTATACTGTTTAACCTGATTTTCGTTATTGGATACTTCAAAATAAGCGTTTGGGTAATTATAAACTTTCTTGTTGTGCGGTGTGTATCCGTTAAATGATGTAGGCACCATTTGCAACTCTACATCAGCATAAGGAGCGTCCCCGCTTTCCGCTGATGTTTCGTAGTTGATAACGCTCATGTAAATACCAACTACATGATTATGCCAATCCTCTTGATCGGAAAACTGGCGTAAAAAATCATTAGCTTGTGAAGCACCTGCATCTGTGGCAAGGAAAGAATGCCATTCAACACCGGTATAGATGTTTTGCAACATACGTCCCTGGGCCGCTCTGCCGCCGGTTACTTCAGAATCAACACCAATGTTGATGTAAAAGGGTTTCGGATGGTGCCATTCACCGATAAGGCCGGTAATTTCCGCTGGTGGCTGCTGAAACGGTTCCGGCTGCATATTGCCGTACATTGTATCATTAAGAGTGTGCTCTCTAAGTACATAGCTCGGCAAAAACGTCCAGTCAAACAACCATGTGTTCCAAATGTCCAGTTCGTATACAATTTCGGTACAGTTTGGGTTGATATAGTTCATCTGTCTAACAAAGGCGTAAAACCATTTACTGCCAAAGTTTTCATTCTGGAAAGCGATGTAATTACAATCGTAAATATCATCTGCCAGAATCTTAACACGGCAGGTAAGCGGCCCTCTGGGTTCTGCTACGCTGCTGTTCACTCTCTGGTAGCTGTATGTCTCGCAGGTGTATTTCGCCTTTGACTTGAAATACGCTATCTGTTCGCCCTCACTTTCAAACAAGCGAACATCGCGGTATGTACTGTCAAAGGGAACATCAGTGCATACAAGTACCGTAGTGGACGGTACATAAGGCATATTTATCCCTCCTTATAAAATAAGAGGGCAGGGGAATGAAACTGAAAATTCCCCTTGCCCTCCGTTTCAAAAACCTACTAACTGGAAAGAACAGGAGAAACAGTTAGCAAGTCGGGTGCTGTCCGGTAATCGTAACAACTGCCGTTCCGCTCTTAGTCGGGTCGGATACCGATGTAGCCTTAATGTTAAGCTGGGCCGCCTGCTCGTGCGGAGATACTACCAGCTTGCCGGTATGCGCGTCAATGTAGGTGCCGGAACTGCAAACACAGTCGGTAATCTCCCAATGCAGCGTCTTGAGCGCGTTGCCGGTCACTTCTACAACAGGCGTGAACTGGATAGAAGTTCCAACAGGTACAGTGGGCGCGTTCGGCGTGATGCCCACACTGGTAACGCTGCTCTCGCTCTCGGTGAACACAACGGCATTGGAGTACGGAGACATGGCGAACAACTGCCACACATGCAGCCAATGATTCCAGTAGAGACCTTCCTCGTTTTCACGCTGCTTCATCTGGAGGAGCTTGTCATAAATCTGGAACCAGCCCTCGTCTACCAGCATCGCATGAACACCGCTGATTCCGAAATCGTCAATGATAATCTGACGGCCCAGGAACTGAACCTTGTCCATATTGAACGCATTTGCCAGTACATCAACATCGAAGAAGGTGCTCGCAGTAGTATCCATAATCAAAATCTGGCTGGACTTATCGGAGAAGTTGGCAACACCAAAGGCATTGTACTTATCCGACATGAAGGTGAAGTTATCACTTGCCAGCTTGATAGCTCTCAGATAATCAACCGCGGTTGTGGCAGACAGCACCGGCACCTGAATCGGGGTTACAGCGTTGTTTGCCAGCGCGTTGACGATCATCCGCTTTGTGAGCACATACTCGTCAAAGTTGTTAGAGGTCGAAAGCTGCTGCACGATACGGCCTACAAGGTCGGTAACGCCCTCGGGAGACAGAAGCGCCAGCTTGAGCTCGTCCTGCTCAACGGTTACCTTGTAGAACTCCTTACGGTTTACACGGTAGAATACAGCGTCAACGTCCGGCAGTTCCCGCTTCTCAACAAACTTCTCGGCAAGCTCGGGGTCATAGTCATGCGCACGCATGAGATTGACGAAAATATCCTCGATGCTCTCGCCGTAGTTGAGCATCCCCTTCTTGAGCATACGAAGTGGGTTCTCATACAGGCGGCTGGAAATCATCACAAGGCCGATACGGTTCACAAGGTTCGTAAGGAACTCATTTGCAAAAGCATCGTACTCGGTGATAATCTTGCCAACATCCGCAAAGTTTTCTCTGGTCACTTTAGGCACTCTGTCCTGATAGGCAAGTGACGCATTGGCACGAATGGTGTTCAAAATCTGCACGCCATCCGCGTTCAACGATTTGGTCTTTGGTACAGTCGGCATTTTTTCACATCCTTTCTATTACTTAAACAAATCATCAAATTTAAGCGGTTCGGGTGGAGCGCCAAAAGCGCCGGGGTCTCCATCGTCCCCGCTGGGGTCATTCTTCCCTGGCTCAGTAGTAGGACTACCAGAGAAGAAAGCCTTTCGGTAATCTTTGCGAAGCTGTGTATAAGCGTCTTTCCATGTAACGCCCTCTTTCTGGTATACATCAGCGTCCGCATAGCCATCGCTTACACCGTCTGTGACTTCTTTGAGAAGGTTGGTAATCTCCTCGTTATCTTCTGTCAGCTCGGCAATGCGCATGGCAATTTCTACTGCTCTTTCTTTACTAATTGCCACTTTGATTCCCCCATTTCATAATTAGGTCTCGTAGCTCTTGCATGGCTACAGTCTGATTATCAATAGCCGTTTTTAGGCTATCAAACAATTTTGTCTGTTCCTCGTAACGCTCCTTGTTGTCCTCTCGGCGCTGCTTTCTGTCCCATACAATATAGTAGGCAAGCGCTGCACAAGTTACGATCGGAAAACCCACACCATTGACAAATTGGGTAATGAGATTGATAGTTTCTTGTGTCATACGATTTCCCCTTTATAAAGTCAGTCGGGCAATCTCTTTGCAGATATTCTTGATGTTTTGGGATTCAAAAGTAACCTTGCCCAACGTATAAGCCTTAATAAACGACTTGAACAAGGGGTTTCGTATGCTCTTTACAAGTACCGTGTTTGTACTGTGGTCATCCAGCGTAACGGCAAAGGCAAATTCATTCTGCCTGTTAATATCCGGTGAAGCGTAAAACTCGTATTGCGAAGGTGAATACCAAACTCCGATTTCCTCCCCCATATACTTGAGGGAGAACTTAAACTGCGCGTCCTGTGGCTTCTTTCCTATGAAGTCTTTTGTATCACGCAAGAACTCATTGCCAAAGGCATAGTCCGCATAAGCTGTCCCGGATACAATTTTACCAAACCGGGTCTCATTCATCTTACGCGTGTGTTCTTCATTGACAACAACTTCAATCAGAATGTCGTTTTTGCAGTAAATACCCTTTTTGTTGGTCGGCGGCTCCAAATTGAAGTAGAGAAAGTAAGGGTTCGTTACCGTCAACGCATTGGAAAGGAAATACACAATCACGTTGTCACGCATACGCGCAACAGTTGAGTACATCTCAAGAAAGTTTGTCACCTCGTCCGGCAGATAGTGATAGGTGCCCTTATCCAAAATGAACTCGTCATAAATGATAAGCGACACGTCCGGGAAAGGCGTTGACTTTTCGATTTTGGATGTTGACAGCGGTATGTAGTACCCTGCTACTATGCCGTCAATCTTGAATACACCCTTGCCAGCTTCAAAACTGTGCTCGGGAAATTCCTCTGCAATATCATCCCAAAAGTTTGCAATCCGCTTGAACTCCTGCTTATAGCGACGGACGTAAATAAATTGGGACTGATCTTTCAGAAACCGCTTTATAGCAAGCCTTTTCGCGCCGTATGTTTTACCAACGCCACGGGCACCAACGATAAAATTAAAGAGGGCATTATATGACAGGGAATTGCTAATATCCCAAAACGCCATATAAAACACCCTCTTTCAAGATATAAGAAACCCGCAAATCAGCGTTGCAAAACCGGCTCGTCAGGCCGTAGCTTGTTCGGTAGAACTTAATCTATGACACCCGAATTTGCGCTAAACAAACAACTGTTCCGGCTTCTATTATAAGTATAACACCCCTTTCGATTTTTGTCAAGCCTTAATTGTAAAAGCGGAATTTATCAGGACAATGCCGCCTGCCGTGTGTATAGGCCGGAGCCGTCCCAAAAAGGTGTTGCCCTTGTGAAAGTTCTCCCATGTTACGCCGTTATATACACCATCCGGCAGCTTTGTATCGGGTTTCAAGAAGTACACATTCCCTTTGATTTCAAAGTGTTCTCCCTCTTTCTTAATCTTCACACCTTTATAACTTCTTTCCGGCATACCCGCGCAAGTGATTTTCATTTCACCGTCAATTTCCTCTGCGTAGCATTTCTGTCGCACATACCGCGCTTTACTAAAGGTGCTCTCGTGTTTCCATGCGCCAAGCTTTACGGGGTCTACCTCAATGCCCGCCGGTTCGTCAAGTCCTATCAAATGCAAGCTATCTGTGTCTGCATAGCAAAACCGATCATAGCATGACTGCGCCGCCGTGATAGTCGTATACCGCGCCCAACTGGTAATAAACACCGCCATTGGAATATAAATCGGGTCTCGGATTTCTTCTTCTCCATAACGATAACAAACTTTGTTCTTTTCCAGGTCAAAGTAAGGGATATGCGACCTGACAGACGGGTTAAGGCCAAACTTTCCGTAAAGGGCATTGAGCATCTGTTTTGCCAATGTACGCAAACCGCCGTTGCCGTCAATCGTTGCCTGCATCTTTACTTTCATCCACTTGTCTATGTATTCTCGAAAGAATGTGTTGCAAGCCTTAAACTTGTAACCTCTTATGTATTCTATACTGTCAATTTCATAGTGTTCTTTAATAAGCTCCAAATCAATGTTGGTTACCCACATAGCAACCGGTTCAAATCCATTGTCTGTAAGATATTCGTTTTCAACAAAGCGCGGGTTCTTTTTTATCTGGATTGTCGGAATGTGACCTTGTTTCACGTGAAACTCTATGACAATAAGCTGCACATACAAAGGATAAAATTCATCTTTTTGGTATTCGCCCAGAAAAGGGACTGGCTCTCCGTATGGCAACATACGATAGTACATCTGCGATGGATAGAGGGAATTTACATCAAGAACAATTCCATTCCCAAGGTCTTTTTCTGTAAATCTTGGATTGGCGTAACAGAAGCCACCGCGATAAGCCGCTCGTATGTCCTTGTCCAAGTCACCAGTCAGTACAGGAAAAAACTCTTGAACGCCTTATCCCCGCCGAACATGTTTTTGAAATCATATAGGGCATTGGCTCCTTGTGTCATCTTGTTAAGCCCTTGATCGAACAATACTTTTAAGGCCTGCGCCACTATCTGAACATCGTGTGAAACGTACTCTTTTTCTTGTTCTGTCAGTTGATAGCCTACGGGTCTTTCAGCAGAATAGTCAATCTCGAGTTTACTGATCGGAAGTTTGAAACTCTTTGCGATTGTATCAACGCTAAACGGTAAAATTTTAAGACTGTCATAAATGTTAACGTAGTGAAACGGCTTATTACTTTTCATATCAAAGTACAATGTCATTGAGTAAAACAATCCTGTATCAGAAATAAGCGTTGTAAAAGTGCGCGGTGCGGCATGGGACTTATCCTCTATATGCCGCCATCCGTGCGTAAACAGATAATACATGATGGATTCGCCATCAAATTTCAGATTATGAAAATAATAACTGTCCCCTTCACTGTCTCTCAACTGCCACATAAAATCATCAATATCTGTTCCAACTTCTGTTTCAAAATTATTGTCAATGTTACAGATTGCCCATGCCCAAACACGGCAATCTTCAACTTTGGTAGTTGTTTCAAAATCCGCTGTGTATCTCATAGCTTACTCCTGTACATATCAATAAGCTGTTCTGCCATCATTTCCTCTTGGGTGCGCCTTGCATCGTCCTCTGTAATGCCTTTGATGTTCTCCCCTTTCAAAGCTCCAATTATAGCGCTTTGCAACGCATGGGATTCAAAGATCGTATAAACAAAATCAATAGAAAGCCTTTCGTTCCGATACCATGCTTCCATCAAGGAACATGCATCAGCTTGAGCCGCAAGGCTATAAAGGGCACCGCGTCCAAAATTCTGTTCTATTGCTTTCAGGTAATTGCCTTTGTACTGGTCTGCTTTCACTTCATAGTTGGAATAAATATAGGACTTGAACAAATTAGAACGCCAGCGGTTCCAGCCTTTAGGTGTAATTTTCTCTACATTATTGACGCGCTCCTGCAAATTCGCTGAACGCTCATTTATAAAGCCATAGTAACGATTTACAAACTTATCCCGTTCACGGTCTCTCCGCTCGTTAATGCGGTCAAACTCCCGGTCAATTTCCTCTTTCTCCCACACTGTTATTGTCACACCGGTCTCCGTTGTATAAGGCATTTCAGCTTTATCTTTAATAAACCGCTGCAAACTCTTTTCAAGGTTCCTAAGTTCGCGTGTCGGCAAGTTATCCAGCGCCAGCGTCTTTCTAAGGTCAACATAGTTCGGAAGATACTCAATGCTTTCAGGAATTTCCCTGCGCAGTCGTTCTATTTTATCGTTAAACATTTTTTCCGCAAACAACAGATCGTCAATAGCTTTCTGTTTGTTGCGTACTTTTTTAGGCTGTGGCATTGCTTGCACCTCCCCATTGATCGGCCATTGCCCTGGCTATTCCCCAAAAAGTTTTTGAGCGGATTTTCTTACGATCTTTTCCTCCTGAATTGTTATACCAAATTGCTCTACTTGTAGAAATAGGATTGCTAATTATTTGAGTTGGAACGAGTGGTGGTAAATTTTTCAACCAAAGACAAGTCTTTTTCATATACTTTTCGCCAAAATAATATGGTTCAATAATCTGTGTGTACTTGGGCAACTTATAAATTTTAGAAGGGATTGGATTCTCTATGCAAATTTTATCGCATGGTGCATTGTATAATGCCAAAAAGAACTCTTTAGCAGCAAGGCCCTTTTGATACCGCTCCTGATTTAACTTTCCTCCTTTGAATAAATGACATGCGCCTACATTAGATAAATAGGTGCATGGTGGATGAGCGATAATTAAATCCCATCCTTCCAAGTGATTCAAAACATCATCTTGTATATGCCATTCAGGATGCCCGCCTGAGCACTCTTGTATATCACAAGAATATGCTTCATGCCCCAATTCCCTAAAAGAAATACATACTCTTTGAGATTCTTCACAAGCAACTAGGACTTTCATAATTACACCTCCATTAGAGTAAAAGAAAAGAGCCAGTTTCCCGGCTCTCTCTTTAGCTTACAATCCACCGGAAGAACTACATAGACAAGTATTTATAGTTCCTCCTTATTGAATTAGATTTTGGGGTCTACTCGATAGGTCTGTCCCTTCTTGGTCTTTACAAGTCTGATCGTGACGGTCATGGGCTTTTCCCAAGTATCCGGCAGGCCGAAAACAGCCAGCAGGTTTTTCATAGAGGAGAAGATGCCGGACGCCACACTCGAATAAGTCTTGCCCTTATCGTCGATAATAACGGTCTTGGGCCGCTCAATCATCTTAACCTCACCGGTCTCCGGGTCAACGTCCTCTGCATTAACAGAAGTAACCTCAACGGTAGAGAAAACGATGTTGGCGATTGTAATGTCCTTATTGATGTAGTCAGAAATCTTCTCGTCAGAGGATTCCAGCGCACGGAAGAGCTGTGCCTTTTCGGCAGGGGTCTCCGGAAGGAAAGTGCTCCATACTCCACCATTGTTTACAGCAGTTTCAATCTGGTTGGGGTTAAAAATCATCATTTCGTTAGCCATTTCTTAGTTCTCCTTTACTCTAAATGTAATTTCAAGCTCAACACCGTATTTTGTTTCGGTGGTCTTGATGTTTTTAACAACCAGAACAGGATACTTTGCACGATAATCCTTCATATAGGCAGCTATGTCGGTTCTGGTTGTCCCAAACGGCAAGGTGGTTCTTACTTTACCGTCTGGTGGTTTAATCTTCATCGACAATTTCAGAGTTGGCGATGAAATCCTCAGTGGTCATTCTGCGCAGAGTGTTAATCTCCTCAATGCCGGTAATCGCCCAGCCGGGATTCTGTGCCATCAGATCGGCAAGATCGGCGTCGGCGGGAACACGGATTGTGGAAAACTCCCCGTCCTTTACCATAGTTACCTGCTTCTCAGTGAAAGTTCTGGTAATGTACTTAGCCATAGTTTCTTTTCCTTTCTGTTTTAGAATTTATTCTGGAAGGGCTTATCCCTTTTCCATACTCTTATTGTATCATACTTTTCATTGTTAGTCAACTACTTTTTCACCGATTTTGTAATATTTCCGGAAGTTGCTTACACCGTTCTTAGTCCGGTGAATCCCACAATAAACGGCACCCAACGAAATGTGCAACTGTTCAGAAAGCTCTTTCGCTGTGCCTTTGGCAATCGGAATATCATCCTTGTCAAGCACCACGAAAACAGCCGCTACATACTGCTTGCATCTTGCCATAGCATCACCGTCCAGTATTTGGTTTAACCTTAAAAGAACGGTACTTCACACCTGTATAGTCGCAGATACCCTGCACAATGGCTGCGGCAATCTCGTCAATGTTGGAAAGCAGAATCTTACAATCCTCCAAATTGTCATGAAACGCCATCTCGATATAGGCAGAGGTCATTTCCGTCCGGTAATTTTCAATATAAAGGTTGCCATCTTTAAGGCCACGACCATTTCCAATAATAGGCAGGAGATGCCGATAAATGCAATTATTAAAACGATAGGAATAATCATTCCCAATAGTTCCATAGTAAAGGCACTCAAGGCCGCGAGCATCATGGTTCACACTCCCATTGGAATGAATACAAACATAAAGGTCAGCGTTCATCTGATTCGCTTCCTCAGCACGATCTGCAATCAGCTTGTCCGGGTCTGCAATATGCACAGTAAAGCCGTTATACACAAGCCCCTGCTGCACATAAGAAGCCATGTTTTCACAGTAGCGTTTTTCGTCCCAACCTTTAACAGCATAGGAGTTACCGGTTCTTCTCTCCGGCGATAAATATACAAGCATTATTTGCCCTCCTTTGGCTTTAGTTTTTCGTTCAATCTTTCCATTGCTTTATACTGTTCGGTATCGTTTTGAGAAATAGCAAGATACCATACAGTAGCCCTAAATAGCAAATCTCTTTCAAAATCCGTAATTTCAAGCGTCATTTTTTTCACCTCTATTAAATGCTTCATTCCATAACTTGGCGGCCATCGAGATCGAATTGTAAATTGCCTGGTTGCGTACCAGCTTGAAGAACATCTCCTGTTCCTTGTCTCTGCCGCCTACGACATTACCATGGATAACTGCAAGTACGGAATACAAGGAACGGTAAAGGCTGTCATAATCTTTAGAATTGGCGAAAGCGTCTTTTACCATTGCGGCCACTTCATCTTCAAAGTAGTAGGTCATTCTTCATCACTTCCAAACATCATATTAATTGCAATAAACTGGTGAATAACTTCATCGGAAACTTCTAAAAATTCTGTTGGTACATCAGCTTCGCAAAAAACAGACGCAACGTCCTCTGCACTGTATCCTTCCTCATAGAATTTCTCAATTGCCTTTCTGTAAATAAAGAAATTTGCTACAAACTTGGAATCTACAATAATGTTTTTTTCAGTCATTGTTCTGTTCCTCCTGTTCCATCTTCTCAGCTATTTTAGCAAGCAGTTCGTTTTGCTTTTCCAAAGCATCTGCAATCCTGCTTAGCGCATGCTGAACAGCTCTTGATACACCGTACTCCATGGTCTACTCCTTTCGGTTGGGGAAACACTCTTTTCAAAAAGTACCCCGGGGTTTCTGTTCTTTGATTTTATTATAGCACACATCGCAAGATGTGTCAACATAAAAAATAAATTTCCAAAAACTTCAAAAAATCTGGTGATCGGGTTTTTCGGCTGGAAATTGTTCTGGACAGGATTTTCAAAATCGGTGGATTCCGGACTATACTTTAACGCTTTAACACTTCACAGCACTAAAGTATCTGTTACAATTGTTCAATATTCGCTAATCGCTGCCGGCCTATATAATTCGCTAATCGCTGCCGGCCTATATAAAGCATAGCATAATAAAACGTGAACAGCACGTTTTTCAAGTTTCATCATTTTTTCATAATGTGTTTACAATTTGTTCACCCATAGCAAAGTAAGACGTGTTATAATAAGCGTAGCGAAATAGGAAAAGAGGGATATAAAGAAAAGTAAAGCAAAAGCAGCCATAAACCGAAACAAAAAGAAAAGAGGAACAAAAAATGAAAATTGAACGAATTGAAATCAACGGCAGCACAAAAAATTTCAGCTACACACTTGTACGCTGGTACACCGGCAAAACACCGCAATATCGGGCTTGGATTTACAACCATGTTTCCAAAACCGGAAAATGGTTTAGAATTACCAAAAATCAGTTTTTCCGGAAACTGATACAACTTGCGTTAGAAAACGCACTTGTTTACTATACAATCTGTACGGAAAGCGGTTTTGGCATGGTATTCAAGAACGGCAGCACATATTATAAAAAGTATGACTTTTGAAAAGAGGGAACAAAAATGAAAATTACAAGTGAAATTGAAATCCGCAATTTTGATTTTGAGGCCGGCGCGGTAGATCGGGCAAAGTTTATCGAAAACAATTTTCCCGAAAAATGGAATGAAATCGAAACTACACTTGAAGAGCTTTACCCCAACGGGATCGACGAAACAACTTTGAATGATATTTTTTGGTTTGACGATGAATTTTTTGCTAAAATGGGGTGCGGTTATGATGAAATCGATGAATAATAAATCATATTTGAAAACCTATTATAAAGTCAAAAAGGACAGCGCATTTTATCATGAAAAATGTTCAAGAACATGTTTCAAAAATTATATAAAAGTGCAAAACAATCCTATTTATATATTAGAAAATGAGCTTTTCACGGGTGCCGAATTGGAAAAGTTGCGGAAAAAAGGCTATGCTATACCCATGCGGCTACTTGAAATTGTACATTATAGGCCATGCGATACTGTAAAAATTTTCGGCGCGCGTTGGTTAAAGGAAAATATAGGGGTGTAAATATGGAAAAAATTCTTTTCAAAAGACCATGTATTTATAAAGGCCGGTTATTTGAGCAAATAAGTGTTAGTTATCCTAACAGATATACAAATTGGTATAGCGTAGGCGGTTTTGTTGACGGAATTTACACGTTTTATATGACTGATCGTTTTCCACGGGATACGAAAAAATGTATAATGGATAAACTTTTGCAAAAGTTTGAACAATAATTTATAAGCAGCCCGCCCACGTGGCGGGTTTTATTTTGGTCCGCACACAAACAAACATTCTTTAC
>ERZ1090861.796-NODE-796-length-17912-cov-7.106177_pt1 | contig 17912 bp, 13 predicted proteins | sample MGYA00478482_ERZ1090861 | MGnify/ENA primary metagenome ERZ1090861 (study PRJEB33644, sample SAMEA5815744) | chicken gut metagenome | biome: Chicken; feature: Gastrointestinal Tract; material: Caecum | place: Ireland | collected 2019-01-01 | study: A study of the... | reverse complement strand
TTGCCGAAACGGTGGAAAAAGACGTCGCCTTCGGCCTGAAAAATTTCCGCAAGGACATGGACGAGGAGGCGCGCGCCGCCGCCGTGCGCGAGGCGATCGAGACGGTGGGGCTGCGCTACGCCGAAGTGGAGGGGCGCTCGCCCTTCGAACTTTCGGGCGGGCAGAAGCGGCGCGTCGCCATCGCGGGCGTCATCGTCACCAAGCCCGAGATCCTTATCCTCGACGAGCCGGCCGCGGGGCTGGACCCGCTGGGCAAGCAGGAGCTGATGGAGCTTTTGCACCGCATCCACGGCGGCTGGTGCAAGACGGTCGTCATCGTCTCGCACGACATGGACGAGATCGCCGAAAACTGCACGCGCGCCGCCGTCTTTTCGGAAGGGAAGGTGGCGATGGAGGGCACCCCGGCCGAGATCTTTTCGCGCAGCGGGGAGCTGTTCGCGCTGGGGCTGGACGTGCCCATGACCGCGCGCTGCGCCCTGCGGCTCAAAGAGCGGGGCATCGACATCCAAACCGACTATACGTGCCGCGATTTTACGGACAAAGTGCTCGCCCTCTGGAAGGCAAAAGGAGGCGGCGATGCTCAATGACGTGACCTTCGGGCAGTATTATCCCGCCAAGTCTTTCGTGCACAACATGGACCCGCGCGCCAAGATCGTGCTGATCATCGCCTTCATCGTGGCGATCTTCCTGGCCAGGAACTTCTTCGGCCTGGCGGCGGTGTTCCTCGTCCTCGTGTTTCTGGTGCTGCTCTCGCGCGTGCCGTTCGGCCGCGTGCTGCGCTCCATCAAGATGATCCTGTTCGTGATCGTGTTCACGGCGATCCTCAACCTGTTCTTTTATTCGGGCGAGAGCGCGTACGAGCCGCTCGTCGACTGGTGGATCTTCACCATCACCTACGAGTCCGTCGTGAACATGGTGTTCCTCGCCCTGCGCCTGTTCCTGCTGGTGATGGGCACTTCCATCCTCACCCTGACCACGACGCCCGTGGCGCTGACCGACGGCATCGAGAGCCTGCTCACGCCGCTGAAGTGGATCCGCTTCCCCGTGCACGAGCTGGCGCTGATCATGAGCATCGCGCTGCGCTTCATCCCCACGCTGACCGACGAGACCAACCGCATCATCGCCGCGCAGAAGGCGCGCGGGGCCAACTTTGAAACGGGCGGGCTGATCAGGCGCGCCAAGGCGATGCTGCCCGTGCTCATCCCGCTGCTCGTTTCCGCCTTCCGCCGCGCCGAGGACCTCGGCGACGCGATGGACGCGCGCTGTTACAGCGGCGCGAAGGGGCGCACCAAATACAAAAAACTCCGGTTCACCTGGCGCGATCTGCTGGGCGTGCTCTTTTTTGCGGCGCTGATCACGGGCATCGTGTTCCTGAACATGTATCTGGGCACGAAGTTCGACATCATCGCGCAGATCGCTTCGCTGTTTTGAGAGGTGGGGACCATGAACGTCGCGCTGCTGCTTTCGTATGACGGCACCCGCTTTTCGGGCTGGCAGGTGCAGGACAACGCGCCCAGCGTACAGGCCGCCCTCGAAGAGGCGGCGTTCGCCGCCTTCGGCGCCCGCGCCCGCATGACGGGCAGCGGCCGCACCGACGCGGGCGTGCACGCGGCGGGGCAGGTGGCTTCCTTCCCCCTCGATGGGGTGCGCATCGCCCCCGAACGCGTGGCCGACGCGCTCAACGCCCGCCTTCCGCCCGACGTGCGCGTGCTGCAAAGCTGCGCCGCGCCCGAAGGCTTCGACGCCTGCCGTGCCGCAAAACGCAAGACGTACCGCTATTTTGTGTACTTTTCGCGCCGCGAACAACCGCTTTTGGAACGGTACGCGGTGCGCGCGGGGGAACCGTTCGACCCGGAACTGGCCCGCGCCGCGGCCGACCTCGTGGAAGGGGAGCACGACTTTGCGGCCTTCTCTTCGACCGGCTCTTCCGTCAAAACGACGGTGCGCACGGTGTATTCGGTTTCGCTGACGTCGCCTTCCGTGTTCCCGGGCGGGCCGCGCACGCTCGCCGTCGACGTGTGCGGAAACGGCTTTCTGTACAACATGGTGCGCATCCTCGCCGGGGCGATCCTCGACTGCGCCGCGGGCAAACTTCCGCCCGAACGGCTGCGCGAAGCCCTTTCCGGCGGCGGGCGCGAACTGTTGGGCAAGACCATGCCCGCCAGGGGGCTGACCCTCCTTTCCGTCGACTACGGGTTTCCGCTGTTCGGCGGCACGAATCTCTGAAAAAAGGGGAAAACTCTATGGAATTTTTCTTCGTTTACGGCATTGTGTTCAACTTCGGCAACCCTCTCTATGCGGCTGCCTACGGGTTCAACGCGCTGCCCGTCTGGCTGGTGTGGACGATCACGGCGGGCATCTATGCGATCCTCTACGCCCTCAAGGCGGCGGGCCTGTACGCGATGGCGAAAAAGGCGGGGCTGAACAAACTCGTCTGGTGCGCCTTCGTGCCCTTTGCCAGCACCTACCTGATGGGCGAACTGGCGGGCGCGCTGCGTCTGGGCAACGCGAAGATCCGGCACATCGGCCTGTACGCGATGGTCGCCGAATTTCTGCTCTTTGCCGTGCAGGCGATGTATAATATTTCTCTTTCATATATCTTTGCGCGCGGGTTGTTTTACGTGGAGATGGATGAAACGGCGGGTACGGTCGCGCTGTACTTCACCGAAGCGGTGAGCAACGGGCTTCAAAACATGATCAACGTTTCCAACGTCCTCGATTACGTCTTTTATATCCTGTATACGATCGCGGCGATCTTCCTCTTTGTGACCTTCTTCCGCCGCTATTGCCCGCTGTCGTACATCTGGATGGTCATCCTCTGCGTGATCATCCCCATCGTCACGGCGATGCTCGTCTACGCCTACCGCAACCGCAGCCCCGTCGATTACGAGAAGATCATGGCGGCGCGCGCCGAGCAGATGCGCCGCATGCAGCAGCAGTACGGCCAGGGCGGCCCGTACGGCGGAGGGCCGTACAACAACGGGCCGTACAACAACGGCGGGCCGTACGGCGGCGGGCCTTCGTCCGGTACGCCCGGCGGCGCGTCCAAGACCCCGGACGATCCTTTCGGCGAATTTTCGGGCGGGGACGACCCGTTCGGCGATTTTTCGGAAAAGAAGGGCGACCCCGGCCGGTCGGACGGCGCTTCTTCCGACGGCAGGGACGGGGACGACGACGGTTTCTTTTCGTAAACACAGACAAAGGGATGTTCCCCGCCGGGGAGCATCCCGCTTTGTTTCGGCGACCGTGCATGCCGTCGGCATTGACAAAAAGCGGCTTTTGTGCTATAATCGGAGGCAAAAGGGAACAAAAAACTATGATCAGCGATACCATTGCCGCCCTCTCCACGCCGCCCGGGCGCGGGGGTGTGGCGATCGTGCGGGTGAGCGGTGCGGGGGCGCTTGCCGTCGCCGGAAAACTGTTTGCGCCCGCCGGCGGAACGCCCGTTTCTGCCTTCGAACCCTATAAAATGGTCCCCGGCCGCATCGACTGCGGCACGTTTTCGGATTTCGGCCTGTGCGTGTACTTCCGCGCCCCGCACAGCTTTACGGGGGAGGACGTGGTCGAATTCCATTGCCACGGCGGCACGGGCGTGGTGCGCGCCCTGCTGCGGCGCGCCTTTGCGTGTGGCTGCCGCCCCGCCGAGCGCGGCGAGTTCACCAAACGCGCCTTCCTCAACGGCAAGCTGTCCCTTTCTTCCGCGGAGGGGCTGGCCGACATGATCAACGGCGAGAGCGAGGCGGAGATCCGCGCGGGCAGCATGCTCTACGCCGAGCGCCTCACGGGCGCCGTGCGCGCCATCCAGGCGGAACTGACCGAACTGCTCGCCGGCATCGACGCGGACATCGACTTCCCCGAAGAGGACATCGAGCACACCGACCTGAAGGAGATCGGCGCCGGCATCGGCGCGATCCTCGCGCAGACGGAAGTGCTCGCGGCGGGGTACGATACGGGCAAAAAGATCAAAGAGGGCGTTTCCGTCGTGCTGGCGGGCAAGCCGAACACGGGCAAGAGCTCGGTGCTCAACGCCCTGCTGGGGGCGGACAAGGCCATCGTTTCCGCGATGCCGGGCACCACGCGCGACGTGGTGGAAGGCAGCCTCGAGATCGGCGGCGTGCGCTTCGATCTGTACGACACCGCCGGCATCCGCGAAGGGAAGGACGAGGCCGAAAGCATCGGCATCGGCCGCGCCCGCGCCCTCATCGACGGGGCGGACCTGGTGCTGTTCATCCTCGACGCCTCCGAGGCGATGAGCGGGGAGGACCGCGCGGCGTACGCCCGCACGGAGGGGAAGCGCCGGCTGGTCGTGTACAACAAGACGGACCTGGGCGAAGAGGGCGGGGAAAAGCCGCCCGCCGACATCCGCGTTTCCGCCAAAACGGGCGAAAACATCGCGCAGCTGCGGCAAAAACTTTTCGACGCGTGTATGGAAGGCTACCGCGCGGACGGCGCTTTCGTCATCGAAGAGCGGCACCATGCGGCCCTCGTGCGGGCGGCGGAAGAGCTGCGCGCGGCGCGTTCGCTGTGCGGGAGCGTGCCGCCCGACCTTTTGGGCGTGCACCTGCGCGCCGCGTGGGAAGCGCTGGGAGAGATCACGGGAGAAACGGCGAACGAGCGCATCATCGACGAGATCTTTTCCAAATTCTGCGTCGGGAAATAGGATCCGCTGCTCCGAAAAGGGGGCGGAAACGTCTTTTCGCACACAGGAAATACGCGCGCCCGTCGCCGGCGGGCGCAGAAAAAAGGCGGCGGCGCCGCACGATAAGGAGTCAACGGTTTTATGGTCAATCTTGAATTATACCGCGTGTTTTACACCGTCGCCAAGTGCGGCAGCCTCACGCGCGCGTCCGAAGAGCTTTACATCAGCCAGCCGGCGATTTCGCAGGCGATCAAACAGCTCGAAGGCCAGCTGGGCATGCCGCTGTTCAACCGTACGCACCGCGGCATGGAACTTTCCGAGCAGGGCGGCAAGCAGATCTTCGATACGGTGGCGCGCGCCCTCGCCGAGCTGGACGAGGCCGAAAACCGCCTCAAAGAGATCAAGACCACCGCCACGGGCACGCTGCGCATCAGCGCGTCGGACACCATCTTCAACTACGCGCTCATCGACAAGATCGCCACCTACCACGACATGTATCCCGAGGTCAAGCTGCACCTGATTAACTGCATCACGACCGAGACGATCGACCTGCTCAAAAACGGAAAGTGCGACATCGCCTTTTTGAACCTGCCCGTCGACGACAAGGACTTCGAACTTTCGAGCACGGTCATGCCCCTCAACGACAGCTTCATCGCCAACGCGCGCTACGCGCCGCTGGCGGAGGACGTGCAGCCGCTGCGTACCATGCACGATTATCCGCTGCTGATGCTGGACGCAAACACCGTCACCCGCAAGGCGATCATTCAGTTTGCGCATTCCATCGGCGTGCATCTGCACCCCGAGATCGAGTGCGGCAGCCTGGAGCTGATGATCAATCTCGCCAAGAGCGGCGCGGGCATCGCCTGCGCCCCGCGCGAGTACGTCACGCGCGAACTGGCCGAAGGCTCGCTGTTCGAGATCCGCACCGACCCGCCACTGCCCGTGCGCGGCGTGGGCATCGCCTTCCCCAAAAACCAGCCGCTTTCGTACGCCGTCAAGGAATTTTTCCGCCTGTTCAACACCAAGGAAAAGGACGCGGCGCAGAAATACTCGGACAGACAGAAAGGGCGCCCCGCGGCAGTCGGCCGCGGGGCGCGTTTTGCAAATTGTACCGGTATTTGCCGGACGTCCCCCCGAAAAATGCGACATGCGCAGAAAAAACGGCAGCTTTTTGGGGGAGAACTTTGAAAAGTCGGCCCGCCGGAAAGCGAACGCCCGCCCTCCGCGCTTTCGCGGAGGGCGGGCGCTGCCATATGCTTTGCCGGGTAGCCCGGCGGCAGGGGGATGCGGTTTAGTCGTCGAAGTCGAAGCGGTGCATGTTGTAGCTGCCGCCGCCGGCCACCGTGTAGACGTAGTTGCCCGTCTCGTCGATGGTCACGAAGTAGCGCGCCGCGGAGTTGCGGTCGCCGACCTTGATCTCGATGCGGCCGTTTTCCTGTTCGAAGTAAAAGACTTTCGTGTTCCCGTCTTTGGTCAGGCGGAATTCGATCTCGACGTCGCCGCGCTCTTCCTCATATTCGAACGAGCTGCGTTCGACGAGGCCGGAGCCGTCGTAGATGCTGTACACGTATTCCTGTTCGCTTTCGCCGCGCTCGCTTTCCGCTTCGTGCTCGACGAGCATGGAGCGGCCGTCGCCCATGTTCACGCGGAACTGTTCTTCGGATTCGCTCTCGCCGCGCTCGCTCTCCACGTTGCGGCGGCCTTCGATGGAGTATTCGCTGCCGCCGAGGAGCATGACGCCTTCCAGGCGGTAGATCTGTTCGACCTCGTCATCGTCGTCGTCGCGGTCATACTCTTCGCGGACGAGCGTCTCGTTGTAATAGAGAACATATTCGATGGTGTCGCCTTCGAGATCTTTGTACGAGACCGTCATTTTCACGGCGTACCCTTCGCGGTCCGACGTTTCTGCCGAGGCGCCGAAGGCGCCGTCTTCGAGCAGCCCCTCGACGAGGAGCATGTAGCCGTTCAGCTCGTCGATCTCCGCCGCCGCGTCGTCAGCGGCGCCCGCGTCCGCGGCTGCGTCCGCTGCGGTGCTGCGCGCCGAAAGGGACGCGTTCGCGTTCATGGAAGAGAGGATGGCCCCCGCCGACGCCGCGCTGAAGCCGTACGCCTCTTCCGCGGCCTGCGCCGCTGCCGAATTGCCCGTGCCGTTGGCGCCGCCGGCGCCCGTTCCGTTTGTGCCGCAGGCCGTCAGCCCGAAGAGGCCGAGCGCCAGCGCCGCGATGATCGTCAGTGTCAGAAGCAGTTTTTTCATGGTGGTTTTCTCCTTTTGATTCAGCATGGATTTTGTCGTCGACACTTATACAACAATCGGAAAATCCGTTTTGTTGGCGGATCGGAAAATTTTTTTCGTTTTTTCGGAGGATTGTTTCGTGGACGGGGCCGAAAAAATTTTTTCCGAAGAAAAGCGCCGGAAAACCGCCGAAAGGGTATTGCACATTTTGAAAAGTCTGTTATAATGGAAACAATTTGGCGGGCGCGGTGAGTACGTCGCGCGGAAGAAAAGGGGGAAGGCGGAAGATGAAACAGTCGATCGCGGGCAGGATGATCGTCGTATTTCTCGTCATCGTCGTCGTGTTTTTATCCTGTTTTTGGGGCATCATTTTGTATATGCAGGGCCTTTTGAGCGAAGAATACACTAAAAACGTCTCCGCGAATGCGGCTTCGACGGTGGCGTCCATTGAACAGAGCGTGAACAGCATCCTGTATTCCGAAACGGCGCTTTCGGCGGACGAAGACGTGCTGTACCTGGCCAATACCGATTATGAAACCATTCCCGCCGTCGAACTGAGCGACCTCGTGCACCGGCTCAAGAGCAAGATGCGGCTGGTCACTCCCACCTTCCTCGTGATCCGCAACATCGAGATCCACTTCACCCGTTCGGGCAAGACGCTCAGCCGCATGGATTTCGGCGATACCCGGGCCGACGTGTCCGCGCTGCTGGAAAACACGCGGGAGTTGCTCAACGACTACGGAGGGCGGTTGTATGTCAAGACGCTGGAATTCGATAACTTCTGCATCGCCTGCGAACTCGACGTGTTCGGATTTTCCACCATGCTGCCGCGCGAAGCGACGGGGGATTTCTGCCAGCTGCGCGTGGGAGACATTGTGCTGGGTACGGCGCCTGGAGGCACGGAGTCGCTGGCAGAAGGGGTGCATTCTCTGCGGCAGGAGGGGGAGCGCTATTATCTTTCGGTGGACGAATGGGGCGGTGCCCGTATCCTCAACGCGATCGAGGCGAGCCGCATCGCCGGCGCGTTCAATGTTGCGATCGTGACGTCTTTGGTGACCATCGTCGTGATCACGGCTGCGATCGCCGTGTACATCGTGTTCGTGCAGCGGGCGATCCGCCGTCCGCTCGCAGAACTGTGCGGCCTGGTCGCGCGGCTGCGCGGCGGCGAATACGGCATCGCGCTCACGGGGCGCTATCCCGGCGAGTTCGGCGGCCTCGTCGAGAGCGTGAACGCGCTGTCGTCGCGGCTGGCGTACCTGATCGACGTCGAGTACAAGAGCGAAGTCACCATCCGCGACATGCGCCTAAAACAGCTGCAGGCGCAGATGAACCCGCATTTTCTGTTCAACTGCTTCACCCTCTTCCGCAACCTGCTGCACGAGAAGAAGTTCGATCTCGCGCTCGAGCTTTCGGAGGACCTGAGCCTGTACTTCAAGACGACGATCACCCCGGGGGACACGGCCTCGCTCATCGACGAGATCACCGGAGCCAAGATCTACGCCGATATACAGAACAAGCGGGAGGACGGGCGCATTTCGATCGTCTGCGAGGATCCGCCCCTCGGGCTGTGGGCGTACACCGTGCCCAAGTTCATCTTGCAGCCCATCGTTGAAAACGCCTTTGCTTACGCCTTCCGGGACAAAAAGGCGGCGTATACGTTGCGCATTGCCTGCCGCGACGACGGCGACTACCTCGCCGTCGATGTGTTCAACGACGGAGCGATCCGCCGCGAAGAATTTGAAAAGATCGAGGGCATTCTCCGTTCCACGGTGCATACGGAAGGAATGTCTGCGCTGGACAACGTGAACAACCGCCTGCGGCTGTTCAACCGGTCGGAACGGGGCGTGGAGGCAAGCCTGTCCGCCGAGGGACTGACCGTGTCTCTGTACCTGCGCCGCGCCCGCTGCCTGGGGCAGGAGGAGAGCGAAGGCCCGGCGGAAGAGCCGGCGACGGAAGAAGAAAAGGAGGAAAAGGGAGATGAATGAAAAGATCCGCCTGGCGATCATCGACGACGAGCGGCACATCACCGAGCACGTGCGGCAGGTGATCGAAGAACACTTTGCGGGGCTGTTCGACATCATGCTCTCTTCGGACGCAGAGACGGTCGTCGAGGCGCTGAAACATGAAGAGATCCCCATCATCATCTCGGATATCCGCATGCCGAACATGGACGGCATCGAGTTCATGCGCTACGTGTGCGAACATTACCCGGATACCAAATTCCTGCTCCTTTCGGCGTACCCGAACTTCGAATACATTTACGAGGCGAACCGCCGCAACGTGAAGTATTTGCTCAAGGTGGAGGACGATTCGGTCATCGTGCAGACCATCGCCGACATGCTCTCCACCAACCGCCGCGCCGAAGGGGTCGCCAGCCCGGGGGCGAACGACCGGCTGATGCAGTTTCTGATCGAATACATCGACAAGCATTACAACACCGACCTGTCTTTGGAGGCTTTGGCGCAGATCGTGCACTTCAACCCGAGCTACCTTTCGCGCATCTTCAAGCAGTACACGGGCGAAAACATCTTCGAGTATGTCAACCGCGTCCGCATGCGCGAGAGTAAACAGCTGCTGGAAGAGACCGACTTCAAAGTCGCCGAGATCTCGGAGATGGTCGGCTACAAATCCGCCAATTATTTCTGCTACGTGTTCAAGGCCTGTTACGGGCTCAGCCCGCAGGCCTGGCGCAAACAGTTCGTTCTCAAACGTAAAGATACGTGACGCGAAGCGGTCCGGCGGGGCCGCTTTCTTTCTGCCCTCCGGGGCTTTCATCTGTGGAGGAAGCGCTGCACGCAAAAGGAATTTGCCGGAAGGGGACTCTGTCTGCGAAGGGGCTTTCACCGGGAGGCGTGCGATTCTGTCGCGAAAGGGACGTCCGTTTTCTCGCCGCGGGGCGGGGACGGATGCGTTTGCTGGCGCCGCGTGGCAAATTGTAAAAAATATCCAACGAATGTAAAGATTTTGATATTGACCTTTGTTTTGTCATTTGCTATCATTTCCATGTACAAAACAGACATTGCGACAAAATGTCGGAGGAGATACCCTATGAAAAAACTGCTTGCATTGCTCCTGGCCGCGCTGCTGGCCGGCGCGCTTGTCGCCTGCGGCGGAGGCGGCAGAGGCCCCGTCGACGCGGTGGAAGGGGACGGCGATCCGTTCGGGAAGTACGAACAGACCGTTCAGCTCGACCTCGTGACCACGGCGGACGTGACGGTCACCTCGCAGGTGCTCGCGTACTACCCGGACGAGTCGATGGCGGACAACCGCTTCACCGATCTGTATGCGGACGAACTCAACGTCAAGATCAATTACAGCTGGGTGGCGCAGAGCACCGAAGACTACAACACCAAGCTCGACATGGCCATGACCATCGGCAATCTGCCCGACGCGTTCATCGTCGATACGGCCGTGCTCTCCGACCTGGTGGAGGCGGGACAGGTGCGCGACCTGACCGAGGTATGGGAGACCTATGCCTCGCCGCTGCTCAAAGAGATCACCGAGGCGGAAGGGGATTCGGTGTTCAAGGCCGCTTCGTACGACGGGAAGCTGTACGGCATCCCGCAGATGTTTTCGAGCACCGACCGCGCTCAACTGGTGTGGATCCGCATGGATTGGCTCAACAAGCTGAACACGCTGTACCCGAACCTGAATCTGCCCGCCGAGCCCAAGACGGTGGACGACATGATGCAGATCATTTCCGCCTTCAAGACGTACAGCAAGGACCTCAGCGGCCGCGAGCCGAACCGGGCGTTCGGCCTCTCCATCCAGGGCGATCTGTGGAATTCGATGGGCGGCATCACGCCGATGATGAACATGTACGGCGCTTACCCCAACATCTGGCTGGAAAAGGACGGGCAGCTCGTGTACGGCAGCATCCAGCCCGAGGTCAAAGAGCCGCTGCGCGTGCTTTCGGAGATGTATAAAAACGGGCAGATCGCGCAGGACTTCGCCACCAAGTCGGTCACGGGCGTTTCCGACGATATGACCCGCGGCATGGCGGGCGTGGTGTTCGGCGAACAGTGGCTGTGCTCGTATCCGCTCCAGCAGGTGTACGACGACGACCACGCGGCCGACTGGAAGGCTTTCCCCATCTTCATGAACGGCGAAACGCAGAACCCCGTGCAGGTGACGATGGGCACCTACGGCTGGTGGGTGGTCAGTAACGAATACGAGCACCCCGAGGCGATCATCAAGTGCATGAATACCTACGTCGAGCACATCTGGGGCTCGAAGGCGGACGTCGAAAAATACTACATGCCCGCCGATACGGGCGCGCCCGTGTGGAAACTTTCGCCCTTCCAGCCCGAGCCGCCGACCAAAAACCTCGACTGCTACCTCGCCATCAAAGAGGCGCAGGCAAACGGCGACGATTTTGCCTCGCTCACCGGCGAAGCCGCCACCATTTACGGCAACATCCGCAATTTCTTTGACGGCAATTCGTCTCTGTGGAGCTGGAAGGTCGGCTACTGGCCGGACGGCGACAAGGCGGTGTACGAGAGCATGAATACCTACGTCGAAGAGGACCGCATCCTGTACAACGCCTTCTCCGGCGCGCCGACGGACACCATGCGCCTCAATTCGCAGATGGATCTGTTCAGCGCCAAGCAGGGCGAGATCTTCACGGCGATCATCAACGGAACGAAGGACGTCGACGCGGGCTACAACGAACTGGTCGCCTATTGGAACACCATGCACGGCGATCAGATGACGGAGGAGGTCAACGCATGGTACATTGCGACGTCAGCCTGACGGCCGACCGGGCGGAGGAGAGCCGCCCGAAGGCCGGCCGGGCCATGCACCGGCGTCTGCGCCGCCGCAAAGCGCTTTCGTACCACGCCATGCTGCTGCCGGGCGTCGTGCTGACCTTCATCTTCTGCTACATCCCGATGTTCGGCCTCACCATGGCCTTCCAGAACTTCGTGCCCAGCAAGGGGCTGTTCGGCGACCAGACGTGGGTGGGGTGGCAGAACCTGACCTTTCTGTTCAGCCTGCCCGAGATCGGCCGCATCTTCCGCAACACGCTGGTGCTGGCCGTCTCCAAAAACGTGATCGGCATCATCCTGCCCGTGATCATCGCCATCATGATGAGCGAACTGCGCCACACGGGCATCCGCAAGGGCGTGCAGACCATCGTGTATCTGCCGCACTTCCTCTCGTGGGTCATCATCGCCACGATGATGACGGACATGCTCTCTCCCGTCGACGGCGCCGTCAACCGGCTGCTCGGCGTGTTCGGCATCGACCCAATCTATTTTTTAGGCGACCCGGACATCTTCCCGCTGACGATGATCGTATCCGACCAGTGGAAGGAGGCGGGCTACGGTAGCATCGTGTATCTGGCCGCGATCATGGGCATCGATACGACGCTGTACGAGGCGGCGAAGATGGACGGCGCGAACAAGATGCGGCAGGTGTGGCACGTGACGCTGCCGGGCATGCGCGGCATCGTCATGCTGATGGTCATGCTGGCGATCGGCAACGTGCTCAACGGCGGGTTCGACCAGGTGTACAATCTGCTCAACAACCAGGTCAAGGAAACGGGCGAGATCCTCGATACCTTCATCTACGAGCTCGCCTTCGGGCGGACGCGCAACTATTCGCTTTCGGCGATGGCGGGGCTGTTCAAGTCGGTGGTGTCCTTCGTGCTCATCTCGACGGGCTACTTCTTGTCATACAAGTTCGCGAATTACCAGCTGTTTTAGGAGCGCCGCATGAAAGGAAACAAGATCCGGAAAATGCACAGGTATTCGGCGGGGTACTGGGTGAACATGGCGCTGCTCATCCTGATGGTACTCGCCTGCCTGCTGCCCTTATTAAATATGCTGGCAACCTCTCTGAGCGACAAAGCGAGCGTCAACGCGGGCGAGGTGCTTCTCATCCCGCACGGGCTGACCTTCGACGCCTACAAATACGTGCTGGAAAAACAGGAGATGTGGCGCGCGATGCTCGTCACCGTCGAGCGCGTGCTGCTCGGCGTCACCCTCAACGTGGCGCTGTGCGTGCTCTGCGCCTACCCGCTGAGCAAGACGACGCACGACTTTCGCTCCCGCACGGCGTACGCGTGGTTCTTCTTTTTCACCATCCTGTTCAGCGGCGGCACGGTGCCGTGGTTCTTCCTGATCAGCTCGTTCGGGATGCTCGACACCATCTGGGCGCTCGTCATTCCCGGTGCGGTGCCCGTGTTCAGCGTGGTGTTGCTGCTCAACTTTTTCCGTCAGCTCCCCAAAGAACTGTGCGAGGCGGCGGAGATCGACGGCGCCAACGAGTGGATCATCATGCTCAGGATCTACGTGCCCACGTCGCTGCCGTCCATCGCCACGATCACGCTGTTCGCCTTCGTGTACCACTGGAACAGCTGGTTCGACGGCATGCTGCTCATGAATCAGCCCGAAAACATGCCCCTGCAGACGTACATCCAGGCCATCCTGCTGCAGAGCAATTCCGATTTTTACAAGTACCAGGGCATGGCCGGCTACGGCGCCATGAACGAAAAGACGTTCAAGGCCGCGCAGGTCATCGTCAGCATCATTCCGGTGCTTATCGTTTATCCCTTCGTGCAGAAGTTCTTCACGCAGGGCATCGTGATGGGCTCGGTCAAAGAATAAAAAACGCGGGAGCTGTTCCCGCGAGCGGAGGAGAAATTTATGAAAACCCGAGCAAGGTGGCTGCACTGGCTGTGCATCATTTTGTGCGTCTTTCTGGCGGCGGCGATGTGCTTTGTCGGCTGCCAGACGGCGAGCGACCCGACGGATCCCGACAAAGACGGCGGCAACGTCAACGAAATCCCGGGAGACGGCGACGATGAAAAGCCCTCGGCGGCGGCCGGCTACGTCAACATCCGGGACTACGGCGTCGACGGCACCACGCGCACGGACTGCTATGCGGCGTTCGTGCAGGCGGCGCTGACCGGCAAGTCGATCTACGTGCCCGCCGGGACGTACTACGTTTCCGGCGCCATCCAGCTGCGCAACCAGAATCTGTTCGGCGACGGCATGTTCCAAAGCTACATCGTGAGCACGGCGTCCGATTCGTCCGTGCCGGTGCTGTATCTCGGCCGTTCCTGCGCCGTCGAAGACATCAACATCGGGTTCGACCCTTCGCTGATCACGGGCAACGAGACGGCGGGCGAGCGCGCGGGCATCATCACCGGCGACAATTATACCCCGCCCTGGCCGCTGCAGCGCGGGTCGCAGATCAACCGCGTGCACATCGCCAACACGGGCACGGCCATCTATTCGCCGCAGTCCGGCACCGAAGAGGCGACCTCGTTTTCGGTGGCGTACACCAATCTCGAGTTGCAGGACTTTTCCTTCCGCGGCATCGATTTTGTGTCCAAAACGCGCACGGGCAACGTGTTCAGCAACATTTACATGCGCTCCGACCACATCGTGGACAGCCTGTTCAACATGGAAGGGGAGGAGAGCGAGACGACGATCATCCAGCTCAACCTCGAACACACCAAGGTGAGCCGCGCCGCCATCTCTTTGGACGGCTGCCGCGCGCTCGCGCTCTCCACGCTGCACATCGAGGGCATCGAACTGGTCGAAGAGGACGCGACCTTCATCTACCTCGAAAATTCGTCGGGGCGGATGGACGCGGTGACCGTCTACTACACGGCGGTGGACGCGGCGGATTGCAGCCTGTTCAAAATCGGCGACGCCGTGTACGACATCAACGAATCGTGGCAGACCGAGCCTCCCGCCACTCTTTCGAAGATGATCGTCGGGACCCTGCACCTGAAGGGCATCCACGACCCGAACGTCGGTATCCACGGTTCGCGCCCGGACCCCGGGCTGAACGGGCTGGAAAACTTCCTGTTTGCCGAACGCGAGGCGAACGCGCTCGGGCCGTATAAGCTGAAGATCGAAAACTACGTCTACTATACCTTCCAGGACGACGCCGCCGGCTACCGCGCCTTTGCCACGGACGGCGAGCTGACCGTGGAATTTGAAGAATAAAAAATTTCCGCGCAAGCGGCGGATCAAAAATAAGGAGGAATGTATGAAAAGAGCAAAAACACTGCTGTTGCTTCTGCTCACGCTGGCCTTTGGGCTGTGCATGGCGCTGGCAACGACGGCGATGGCGGCCGTGTCGGAGGACCCGACGGCGTTCACCATCACCTACGAACAGGCCGAGGGTGGGGGTAACTTCTTTGACAGGCGACCCGTATCGTCCTCTTCCTGGGGCGACGCGTTTGACAGCGAGACTTCGTCGTTCCGGGTAGCGGACCGCGGCGAACTGCGCTTCGGCAACACCAACGGGATGTATAAAAACTTTGTGCTGAAAATGACCGTCGACCCCGGCATGCTCAACGAATGGAGCCAGCTGCGTATCTGGTACCGCGTGTACGACCAGTTCAATTGGGCGGGAACGTGCATCAGCTTCCGGCAGACGGCCGAGGGCGTGAATACCGTGCAGCTGATGAATTCCGGGGAAGACGGGAAGAATAATTATGTCGCCTTGACGGAGGCTGCGACTCTTACGCAGAGCGGGCCGTTGGAGCTGCGCCTTGTATCGCTGGAAACGCGCGCGGCGCTGTTTATCGGCGGCGAGAAAGTGCTGGAAACGAATCAGATCAAGGCCGGGGATATCGGCTATTTCGACATCGAAACGTGGGACACGCAGGCTAAATTGTACTTCCCGATCGAATGCACGCTCGGCGCCACGGAAGACGACTTCCTCGAAGAGGGCGCCGGCGACCTGAAAGCCGTGCAGGACGCGGCTATTGCCGAGCTGGAAGACTACAAAAACCCCGCGGATTACCGCGCGCCGCAGCAGGCCGCATTGGAGGCGGAGATCGCTTCCGGCACGGCGGCCATCCGGCAGGCGGAGGACGCCGACGGCGTGGCGGAGGCGTTGGCCGCGGCTAAGGCGAAGATCGACGCGATCAAGACGGACGCCCAACTGACCGAAGAGGAAGAGGCACTGGCCGGGGCGGAGCTGGAAGAGGCGCAGACTCTGGCCAAAACGCAGCTGGAAAATTACGTGCAGCTTTCGGCCTACCGGCCCGCACAGCAGGAAGAGGTGACGGCCGCCATCGCGGCGGGTAAGACCGCCATCGATGAGGCGACGGATGCCGAGGGCGTGGCGGCGGCGCTGGCCGCGGCCAAGGCAAACATCGACAAGATCAAGACGGACGCCCAGTTGACCGAGGAAGAGGAGGCTTCTTCCAAAGTCATTTGCGAAGACGGGCACTACCTTGCCAATTTTGAAAATTTTGCCCTCAACGACACGGACGGCACGGCCGAAGCGCAGAACACCATTCTCGACTTCAACTATACGACCGCCATTGCCAACGACGTGAGCACGGGTAAGCCGCTCTTTTCACAGACGTCGAACGACGGCGAAAAGGTCATCTATTTCGGTTCCGATTTCAGCGCCGCGCCGGGCAGCGCCGATACCTGGGACGACTTTACCCTGACCGTGAATCTGCGGGCAAGCTATCTGAGCAACGACTGGTCCTGGGCGAAGATCCTCTTCCGTGCGCAGGACAACCGCTCGTCCGCTGCCGCAATCACCGCAAACGCCACCCAGCGCAACTGCTATAAATTCAACTTCAAACACAACACTGTGTGGCTGACCAAGGATGTGGAGGGGAAGGAGACGACCATCGCCGCGGCGAACGTGCCCTTCCGCAACAACACCTTCTACGAAGTGAAGATCGTCGCCGAAGGAGAGTATATCGCTTGCTTCATCGACGGCGAAAAGATCATGGAAGTGAACGACAGTTCGTTTACGGCGGGCCTTTTCGGCGTGTGCACCTGGCAGACGGCGTATGCCATCCGCAACATCGAGATCGTCGACAGCGTCTCCGCCGAGGACAAGAACGCGGCGCTCGTCGAAAAGTGCACCGACCTCGACATCGCGGGGAGCGGGTTTTCCGTCGAAGACTGGTACACCGTGTCGGACGCGGGTTCGCAGGATATTCTGCGGCTCGTCAGCGTCGACGGGGTGCGGCGGCTGCGCAACGACGTCTCTTCCGGGCAGACGACCGTGCTGTTCGGCAATGCCGATTTGCAGAATGTGTGGATGACCGTCAAATTCAGCATTTCCGACGCGGGGAATAGCGGCTGGCTCTACCGTCTGCTGTTCCGCAGCAACGGCTGGGCGACCAACTCGTACTACGTGGAAGTGACGGCGGGCGGGCTTTCCCTCGTGCGCTGCGAAGACGACGCGATCACCGCATTGGGCGCGTACAGCAGGGCCATGGCTGGCGATACCGAATATAAGATCGACGTCACGGCGCTCAACGGCGCAATCAAAGTATACATCGACGACGTGCTCGTCATCGATGTGAACGATACGGGCTTCGGCAACAATGCGTTCGGCAAGCTGATGATGGGCCCCGCCGGCATCGTGGCTTGGAACACGGGGTACGAAGTGACGCAGCTCGGCTACACCGCCTTCACGGGCACCGAGTACAGCGGCAACGGACAGACCGACATCGACGAGGAGCCGCCCGCGGTCACCATCACCATGCCCGACACCGCGGCGCCCGGCACCGTTACGGTCAGCTACGAAGCGACGGACAACAACACGCCTTCCGAATCGCTCACGGTGCGCATCTCCGTCACCAAAGACGGCGAGAATGTGCGCGTGGCGGGCGGAAAGTTCAATGCCGCCGAAGAGGGCGAATATGTCGTCACCGTCACCGTGACAGACGCGGCGGGCCTTACGGGCAGCGCCACGAAGACAATCACGGTCAGCGCGGCGGCCCAAACCCCGGAAGACCCGGGCGAAGGCGACGGGAGCGGCGGCTGCGGCGGCTGCAATTCGGCCGCGGGCATCGGCGCGGGCGCGCTTGCCGTCGGCGGGGCGGTTTTGCTGGCGCTGGGCGCATTGCTCGCGATCCGGGCTCGGCGCGAACGTTAAAAAAATCCGAAGGAGAACCGAACCCGCCCGCTGCGGAGGCGGCGGGCGGAAAATACGGACACGGATCCAAAAAACCCGCCCCGCGGCGGCATGCCGCGGGGCGGGTCGGTCGGGGATGTTTGGCAGGTTTTTCTGGGGGGGCGGCGGGCTCTAATACACCACAAC
>ERZ1090861.791-NODE-791-length-17990-cov-11.819403_pt1 | contig 17990 bp, 17 predicted proteins | sample MGYA00478482_ERZ1090861 | MGnify/ENA primary metagenome ERZ1090861 (study PRJEB33644, sample SAMEA5815744) | chicken gut metagenome | biome: Chicken; feature: Gastrointestinal Tract; material: Caecum | place: Ireland | collected 2019-01-01 | study: A study of the... | reverse complement strand
CTGGTAAAGATTGCACTGTGCTGATATTCGGAAGTGATGGCTGTTCCGACTGCAGCTGGTTGGATCTAAAGCATCACTACTGCCTGGATCACCTGCCGTCTCCGCCGTTAAAGCTCCCCGCTGTTTTTGTCTTATGAGGATCTGCGAAGGGAATTTCCGGACTGAGGAACAGAAAAACGGAAGTCCGGAGAGTTTTTGGATGCGCCTTTCAGAAGAGGGGGACAGGGAATTCTGATGACTCTGGAATGAGTTTAGATAAATAGAAGACCGGGAATCAGCGTCAGGATCTGCGGCGGGCTTTGTCCGAGCGCATGCGAGTTAGCCCGCCGTAAATCCTGCTTTTAGCTGATTCCCGGTCTTCGTGATTTATCTTAACTCATGGAACGGAAACAGAATTTCCTGTCCCCCTCTTCTGAATCCGTCTTATAAAAACTTCCTTCCCTTCCGGTTTGTGTCTGCTGTCCGGAAATTCCCTTTGACAAATCCGAATTTAAAGTGTTTCAAGAAAGCGGCGGAATGCTTTCCGTCCTTCTTCGGTATTTTTGTATACGCCGGCGTCTTCCAGAACCTGACAGAAGACTTTTCCGACTTCCTGTTCCAGAATATGATCGATGTTGTCCGCATTGACATCCGTGTATGCCGGCAGAAATTCGTCTGCCCAGTCTGCGTGTTTGGCAATCTGTTCGTTGCTTCGGATATCTTTTCCTTCCAGTATGTACTGCCGGAGAAGTTCCATTTCTCCTTTCAGTCTGGCGGGAAGAACGGCCAGACCCATGACTTCAATCAGTCCGATATTTTCTTTTTTAATATGATGCAGTTTCGCGTGAGGATGAAATACACCGAGAGGATGTTCCTCTGTGGTAATATTGTTCCGCAGCGTCAGATCAAGTTCAAAAAGATCTCTGCGTTTCCGTGCGATAGGTGTAACTGTATTGTGAGGTGTCCCGTCGGTCTCTGCAAAGATAAAGGCTTCTTCATCTGTATAGCCGCGCCATTTACCAAGAATGTGCTCGGCCAGATCACTGATCCGTTTAGAATCCCGGCTTTGCAGACGGATTACAGAGAGGGGCCATTTTACAATACCGGCGGCAACATCCTCATATCCGTTTACCTGAAACTGTTCGACTACAGGTGCTTTTGCCATTGCAAAAGTATAATTTCCTCCCTGGAAATGATCGTGACTCAGAATAGAACCGCCGACAATCGGGAGATCTGCGTTGGAACCCAGAAAATAGTGGGGAAATAGTTTAATAAAATCAAACAGTTTCACAAATGTATTGCGATTAATTTTCATAGGAGTATGTTCCCGGTTAAAGACGATACAGTGTTCATTATAGTATACATAGGGAGAATACTGAAAACCCCATTTTTCCCCCTGAATGGTAATTGGTATAATACGGTGATTTTCTCTTGCGGGATGGTTTGTTCTTCCTGCATAGCCTTCGTTTTCCATGCATAGCTGACATTTCGGATAGGAAGCGGATCTTGCTTTCCCTGCAGCTGCGATGGCTTTCGGGTCTTTTTCCGGTTTGGAAAGGTTGATTGTAATGTCCAGTGTTCCGTATTCTGTATCCACTGTCCATTTTCTGTCTTTTTTGATACGGTAGCGACGGATATAATCACTGTCCTGACTTAATTTGTAGTAGTAACTGGTGGCGGCTTCAGGGGATATTTCATATTTTTTCCAGAATTCTTCCTGAATCTGTGACGGCCGGGGCATCAGACAGTTCATAAGCTTTGTGTCCAGCAGATCGCGATACGTAATACTGTCTTCGATAATGCCTCTTTTCACTGCCTCATCCAGGAGCTCTTTCAGCACATCTTCCAGAATGATGTTGCTTAGATCACAGGGGACATTTTCGTAATCATCTTCTTTCATAACATCCAGCAGAAGATTGGTTGTATAGATCCGTTCCGATTCAGGCGTAAGCCCGGTGTTAATTCCGTACTGCACCAGTTTCTTTATTGCCTCATAGAGCATATTTGTCAACCTCCGATTTTAAAGTTGCGTGTTTACAGAGATCTGAATCGGGCAGATTCCGGAAATACGCAGCTTAAGAATGTATTTGATAAAGTGTTTTGTGTGCAGATTTAAATCCGCGCCGGTATAAAGGAATATCAAGCATTCAGACGAGAAGCGCCGTTGCCGATCTGTACAGTGTAGAACTCAGCCTCATGTCCGACTTTTTCTTTGTAGGCTTTTCCGATGCTTTCGATAAATATATCTACAGAATCATTTTTTACAATGCTGACTGTACATCCGCCGAATCCGCCGCCGGTAATGCGGGATCCTATAACACCCGGTATTTTCCATGCCAGATCAACAAGAATATCAATTTCATCGCAGGAGACAGCATAATCGTCCCGGAGCGAGATATGCGACTGGTTCATCAGTTCTCCGAAGCGGTTGATATTTCCTGCCCGGAGAGCGGCAACCGCGTCGATGGTGCGCTGGTTTTCGTAAACTGCATGTTTCGCTCTCTTCTGCTGTACCGGGTCTGTGATCAGGCCTTTGTTTGCTTCAAAGTCTGCCGGACTCAGATCCCCCAGAGATTCAATGTCAAGTTCCCGCTGAAGAGCAGCGAGAGCATCAGAACACTCCTGACGCCTGTCGTTGTATGCAGAGTCAACCAGACTGTGTTTTACTTTGCTGTTTGTGATGATGATTTTGGCATCTTCCAGTTCAATGGGAGCATATTCGAACTTCAGGGTGCTTGTGTCCAGAAAGATCGCATTGTCTTTTTTGCCCATGGCAACGGCAAACTGATCCATAATACCGCAGTTGCAGCCATTGAAATTATTTTCAGAATACTGACCAATCAGCGCAAGATCAGTCATGTTTAAGCTGGTGATGCCGAACAGGTCTGTAAGGATCACGCCGGTGAGCACTTCAAGAGAAGCTGAGGAGGAAAGTCCGGAACCATTTGGAATATTTCCCCAGATAACCATATCAAAGCCGTTTTCCAGACGGTAGCCCTTCTCGGCAAATGCCCAGACCACGCCCAGCGGATAGTTGGCCCAGTTATATTTTGAATTATATGAAAGGTCATCGAGAGATATTTCAACTACGCCGAAACGATCCAGATTCATAGAATAAAAATGGATCAGGCGGTCTTCTCTCCGGCGGGCGGCTCCATAAGTGCCGATAGTCAGAGCGCAGGGGAAGACGTGCCCTCCGTTGTAGTCTGTGTGCTCGCCGATCAGATTGACCCGGCCCGGCGAAAAATAGAAATGTGCCTGGTCTGCGCTGCCGAATAACTCTGCAAATTTGTTAAACAGCTTTTTTTTCATTGTTTTTCCTCCTGAAATATTGAATTGTGAAAAGTGAAACAGTTAACTGCGAAAAAGCAGATGTTCGTTTTCATCCTGCCTGTATTATAAAATAACTGTCAGGTTCCCGTCTATAAAAAATACGTGCAATAATATGTAAAAATGTTGCGGACAACCCGGGGGAGAATTATAATCAAAATAAAGCCGGGCGAAAGAAAACAGCAGCAGGAAAGGAGGAAAAAGGGTGTCGGATTCATATAAGCATTCATACAAAGTAGGAGAGAACCTTCTGACATCTCTGGCAGTATATAATGTGGGTTATCAGAAATGTGAACCGAAATATCAGTGGGGACCGGGAATCAGAGATCATTACTGTATTCACTATATTATATCCGGCAGCGGATATTATACAGTGGGGAAGATGTCCCGCCGCCTTACAGAAGGGGATACATTTATTCTCTATCCGGGAGTGGAAGTTCAGTATTACGCAGACAGTGAAGAACCCTGGGAGTACGGATGGGCCGGATTTATGGGGGCAGATGCGGCATCCATTATCAGAAATACAGCTTTCACAAAAGAAACGCCGTATATTCTCCGGGGAAAGGTGCCGGAGGAGAAGATCCGGGATGGTCTGGAGCATATTTATCAGGTAAAAGGGAACACTTACGAAGCTGCCGTTGCAATGGCAGGGGCTCTGTACAGCCTTCTGGCCGTATTTATGCATTACGGAGAAAAGGAAAACCAGGAAAAAGACATACAGAGCACTTATGTGGAGAAGGCGGAGAAGTATATAGAAACGAACTACTCTTATCCGGTTACAGTAGAAGATGTGGCCGCCTATGTGGGTATCAGCCGGAGTCATCTGTTTCGATCCTTCCAGACCTATATGGGGAAATCTCCGAAAGAGTACCTCTCCGAGTACAGAATCAAGCAGGCATGTCATCTGCTTAAGGAGACAGATCTGTCTGTATCGGCCATTGCATACTCTGTCGGTTTTGAAAATAACCTGTATTTTTCGAAAGCATTTAAAAAACATAAGGGAGTCAGTCCGTCAGAATACAGAAAACACAGAAAAACCTAATTGTCTTTTAAAAAAGACAGCTTGTCAAATTATTGACAATATGGTATGATCAAGGAAGTGAAATCTGATTAATTTTTGTTTTTACGGAGGGAAAAGCAGTGCAGCTCTTTTTTTGATGAAATGATACTTGGATTAAAAAAACAGCAGCGTATTAATCTTGATTTCTTTTTTTATTGCGAGAAAAATTTTAAAGAAAGGTAAGTGGAGAACAAATGAGCAGTAAAATCACAATCATCGGCGCCGGAAGTGTCGGAGCCACAATCGCGTACAAACTTTCATATGAAGATATCGCATCTGAAATTGTAATGATCGATATCAACAAGGACAAGGCTGAGGGAGAGGTTATGGACATCAAGCAGGGAACCTGCTTCAGAAATCCGATTTCAATCATCGCAGGAGATTATGAGGATGCAAAGGGATCCGATATTGTTATCATCACCTCCGGAATTGCCCGTAAACCGGGACAGACAAGAATTGAGCTTGCACAGACAAATGTAAATATTATTAAATCCATCACTCCGGAGATCGTAAAAGCGGCACCGGATGCAAAATACATCATTGTAAGTAACCCGGTTGATGTTCTTACTTATGTATTTACAAAGATTTCCGGACTTCCGGAGAACCAGATTATCGGTTCCGGTACACTTCTTGATACCGCACGTCTTCGTTCCGGACTGTCAGAGCATTTCGGCGTGGCACAGAAAAATATTCACGCATATGTATTCGGTGAGCACGGAGATTCTTCTTTTGTACCGTGGTCAGGCGCAACAATCGCTACTGTAAATGTAGATGATTATTATGAGTCAATGAAGAATCACGGCATCGATCTTGGAGAACTGGATAAAGACGGAATGGAAGAGTTCGTTCACAAATCAGGCGGAGAAGTCATTGCAAAGAAAGGCGCTACATTCTATGCAGTTTCTGTTGCTGTATGTCAGCTCTGCAGCATGGTGGTGGCAGCTTCCGATTCAGTGGCAACTGTTTCTTCACTGATGCACGGCGAGTACGGAATTGAAGATGTATGTGTAAGTGTTCTGTGTCTGGTTGGACCGAACGGAGTTCAGGGCAAGGTTCCGATGCGTTTGACAGACGAGGAAGTTGCGAAACTTCAGTCAAGTGCAAATAAGTTAAAAGAAGTAATCGCTCAGTTGGAAATATAATTTATAAACCCCACGGCGGTTTCCGCGTGGGGTAAATTTAAGTGACAAGGCGGCCTGGTTTTCCGCCTGACAGACAAGGAGGTAATACTATGAAATACAGTTATTATCCCGGCTGCACCCTGAAAAACAAGGCTCAGGATCTGGATCGCTATGCCAGAGCTTCAGCAGAGGTGCTGGGATTTGAACTGGAAGAGATCAGCGAGTGGCAGTGCTGCGGCGGTGTCTATCCGCTGGGAAGTGACGAGATTGCCACAAAACTGTCTTCTGTCCGTGCGCTCAATGATGCAAAGGAAAAGGGCCAGGATCTGGTTACACTTTGTTCTGCCTGTCATCACGTACTTAAGCGTGTGAACGATGATATGAAGAATGTAGAGGATATCCGGACAAGAGCCAATAATTACATGGCGCTGGATGAACCGTATACCGGAGAGACTACTGTACTTCATTTCCTTGAAGTGCTTCGCGACCGGATCGGATTTGATGAAGTGAAAAAGAAAGTAGTAAATCCGCTTACAGGAAAGAAGATCGGAGCTTATTACGGCTGTCTGCTTCTTCGTCCGGGCAAGCTGCTTGCCTTCGACAATCCGGAAAATCCGAAGATCATGGAAGACTTTATCCGTGCCATCGGTGCAGAGCCGGTAATTTATCCGTACCGCAATGAGTGCTGCGGAGGATACATATCTCTGAAAGAAGAGGATATGTCAAAAGAAATGTGCAGAAAGATTGAGGAGAGCGCGTCCGGATTCGGCGCAGATATGCTGATTACGGCCTGTCCTCTGTGCATGTACAATCTGAATAAAAACAACGGCGGAAACCTGCCGGTATATTACTTTACAGAGCTCCTGGCAGAGGCGCTGGGCGTGAAGGAGGAGGTGAAGGCACAGTGAAAACAGAACAGAAACGCGCAGAAATGATTAAGGAAATCAGCGGTGTAAATCCTCTGAAGTGTATGAAATGCGGTAAATGTTCCGCTTCCTGTCCTTCTTATAATGAAATGGACATCAAACCTCACCAGTTTGTCTCCTATGTGATCAACGAGGATATCGAATCCCTTGTTCAGTCAAAATCCCTCTGGAAATGCCTTTCCTGTTTTGCATGTGTAGAGAGATGTCCCCGGGATGTTAAGCCGGGCAAACTGATCGATGCTGCAAGACAGATCGTTGTGCGTGAGAAGGGGCAGGACTACCTGACTCCCGATGAGATTCCGGAACTGATTGATCCGGACACACCGCAGCAGCTGCTTGTAAGTGCATTCAGAAGATACAGGAGGTGATAAAAGGTGCAGAGAATAGGAGTATTTGTCTGCCATTGCGGAACGAATATCGCGGCAACGGTAGACGTGAAGAAAGTTGTGGAGATGGCTCTTCATGAGCCGGGCGTTGTTCACGCTGAGGATTACGCATATATGTGTTCCGAGGCCGGACAGGAGCTGATCCACAAAGCGATCAAAGAAAAACAGCTGACCGGACTTGTTGTCTGTTCATGTTCTCCGCGTATGCATGAGACGACATTCAGAAATGCAGCGGAGAAAGCAGGATTAAACCCGTATATGGTAGAAATCGCAAACATCCGTGAGCACTGCTCCTGGATCCACAAGGATATGGAAGAGGCGACGGAGAAAGCAGTTATTCTGATGCGTGCGGCGGTTGCAAAAGTAAATCTTGACGCACCGCTTCAGCCGGGTGAGAGCCGTGTTACAAAGAGAGCACTTGTAATCGGCGGCGGTATCGCGGGTATTCAGACAGCCCTTGATATTGCAGAGGCAGGATATCCGGTGGATATTGTGGAGAAGACACCGAGTATCGGAGGAAGAATGTCACAGCTTGACAAGACATTCCCGACACTGGACTGTTCTTCCTGTATCCTGACACCGAAGATGGGAGAAGTGAACGCACATCCCCTCATCAATATCTATACATACAGTGAAGTAGAGAGTGTGTCCGGTTTCGTGGGAGACTTTACGGTTGAGATCCGCAAGAAAGCAAGAAGCGTGGATATGAATAAATGTACAGGCTGCGGACTGTGTCAGGAAAAATGTCCGAGCAAGAAGACTCCGAGCGAGTTCAACCGCGGCTTAAGCAACAGAAGCGCGATCTATACACCGTTCGCACAGGCAGTTCCGAACGTTCCGGTTATTGACCGTGATGCCTGCATCAAGTTCAAGACAGGAAAATGCGGAATCTGTTCCAAGGTGTGCCAGGCTGGCGCAATTGACTACGAACAGAAGGATGAGATTGTTACAGAGAAGTACGGTGCAATCGTAGTTGCAACCGGATTTGATATGATCAAGCTTGACAAATATGATGAGTATGCGTACAGCCAGAGCAAAGATGTTATTACATCTCTGGAACTGGAGCGTATTATGAACGCTGCAGGACCGACAGGCGGACATCTGGAGCGTCTTTCCGACGGAAAGGCACCGAAGGAAATCGTATTTGTTCAGTGTGTGGGAAGCCGCTGCGCAGACGACAGAGGAAAGAGCTACTGCTCAAAGATCTGCTGTATGTACACAGCAAAACATGCCATGCTGATCCGCGACAAATATCCGGATACAAATGTGACGGTATTCTACATTGATGTGAGAACGCCGGGCAAGAACTTTGATGAGTTCTACCGCAGAGCAGTAGAAGACTATGGTGTAAACTACATCAAAGGACAGGTCGGAAAAGTCATTCCGCAGCCGGACGGAAAGCTGCTTGTACAGGGCGCAGACCTGATCGACAACAAACAGATCTTGAAAGAGGCTGATATGGTCGTTCTCGCTGCTGCCATTGAGCCGAATCCGGATGTGAGAAAAATTGCTACTATGCTGACAGCAAGTATCGATACAAACAATTTCCTTACAGAGGCTCATGCAAAGCTTCGTCCGGTTGAGTCACCGACAGCAGGTATCTTCCTTTCCGGTGTATGCCAGGGACCGAAGGATATTCCGGAGACCGTTTCCCAGGCAGGGGCTGCAGCTGTAAAAGCAATCGGACTGCTTGCGAAAGACAAGCTGCTGACCAATCCGTGTACGGCACATTCAGACGAACTGCTTTGTAACGGATGTTCTCAGTGCGCAAATGTATGCCCGTACGGAGCAATCAGCTATGAGGATAAAGAGGTGAATGACCACGGAATCCGTGAGACAAGACGTATTGCTGTTGTAAACGATGCGCTTTGTCAGGGCTGCGGCGCTTGTACTGTAACATGTCCGTCCGGAGCAATGGACCTGCAGGGATTCTCTAACAGACAGATCTTAGCGGAGGTGGATGCGATATGTCGATAGAAAAGAATGAAGAATTCAGACCAAAGATCGTTGCGTTCTGCTGTAACTGGTGCAGTTATGCAGGCGCTGACCTGGCGGGAAGCAGCCGTATGTCCTACTCGGCAGATGTTAAGATCATCCGTGTTCCCTGCTCCTGCCGTGTCAATCCGATGTTCATCTTAAGAGCATTTGAGAGAGGAGCAGACGGTGTGATTATGTGCGGATGCCATCCCGGCGACTGCCACTATACATCCGGCAACTTCTACGCAAGAAGACGTATGACGCTTCTGTTCTCCATGCTGGATTATATCGGAGTGGAAAACGGACGTACCCGCGTAGAGTGGGTATCTGCCGCTGAGGGTGCGAAATTCTCCCAGACTATGCATGAGTTTGTGGACAAGATTACATCTCTTGGCAAAAACGTAAGATTGGAGGATTTAAGATGCAGGAATTAATCAACCGCGCAAAAGAGCTTCTGGCCGACGGAACTGTGGCAAGAGTGCTCGGATGGAAAGCCGGGGACCTGCCTTACAATCCGGAACCGGCTTACTTTGAGAAAGAGGAAGACTTTGCAGATTTCGTATACAACGGATTCTGCGGAGCAAACTTAAGCAAATATATGATTGAGGCTTCCAAACTGGAAGGAAAAACTCTTGTCTGCCTGAAGCCCTGTGATACATACAGTTTTCAGGAACTGATGAAAGAGCACCGCGTAGACCGCGACAAGGCGTACATCATCGGCGTAGGATGTAAAGGCAAGCTTGACATTGAGAAGATCAAAGCGATGGGCATCAAGGGAATCAAGAGCATCTCCGGCGCAGAGATCGAAGACGAGGCGGAGACGCTGACGATCGATACGATCTACGGAGAGAAGACTTGTGCATATGCTGACGCTATGCTGGAAAGATGCCATGTGTGCAAGGGCAAGGACCACATGATCTTCGACGAGGTTATCGGAGAGTCCAAAGAGACGAAGGATGCGGACCGCTTCGCAGAAGTGGAGAAGATCGAGGCGATGAGCCCGGAAGAAAAATTCGCATTTTTCCAGAAAGAGCTGAGCAAATGTATCCGCTGCAATGCCTGCCGCAACGTATGTCCGGCATGCAGCTGCCGCAAGTGCGTATTTGACAGCAATAAATTTGACAGCGCACAGAAAGCAAACGTGGACTCCTTTGAGGAGAAAATGTTCCACATTATTCGTGCATTCCATGTAGCAGGAAGATGTACGGACTGCGGAGAGTGCAGCAGAGTATGTCCGCAGGGAATCCCGCTTCATCTGTTTAACCGGAAGTTCATCAAGGATATCAATGAACTGTACGGCGAGTATCAGGCAGGCGCGGATCTGGAGCCGAGAACCCCTCTTACCAGTTATGAGTTTGAGGATGTAGAGCCGGGAATTGTGGCAGAAAGGGGATAATGTATGTATAAGATCGCAAAAGAAAATCTGACGGCATTATTTCAGAAGATTGCCGCAGAACAGGAATTATATCTGCCCGTGAAGACTGCCGATAAAGTGAATTTCGGCGTGTGGACAGAGGACGCAGAGGTTGACCTGGATACATTAAAAACCGTAAAATCCCCGAAAGATGTCTTTTTCCCGCAGAGCGAGACTCTGTATACATGTATCAGGGACGGCAAGAAAATCAAGGTAGAGCCTGAGGCGTTAAAAGAACAGAATTTTGTTGTATTTGGCATGAAAGCCTGTGACGTAAAAGGCGTGGAAGTACTGGACAGAGTATTTCTGGTAGATCCGCTGGATACGTTTTATGCTGCGAGAAGAGACCACGGAACCATCGTTGCGCTTGCATGTCATGAGCCGGAAGAAACATGTTTCTGCAAGGTGTTCGGTGTGGACGCGGCAGAACCGGCAGCAGATGTGGCAACATGGATGATCGGGGATGATATGTACTGGAAGGCACTCACAGAAAAAGGTGAGGCGCTGACAGAGGCAGTAAAAGATATTCTTACAGAGGATAATGCAGGGGAAGAGACTGTTGAAAAAGAAAAGGAAGCGATCCACAGTATTGTTGAGCAGCTGCCGTACAGTCACCTTTCACTGGAAGGCTGGAACGGAGACGTGCTGATGGAGAAGTTCGAGGATCCGCTGTGGGACGAGCTTTACAAACCCTGTCTTGCATGCGGAACATGTACATTCGTATGCCCCACATGTCAGTGCTATGATATTAAAGATTATGATACCGGAAAGAACGGCGTTCAGAGATACCGCTGCTGGGATTCCTGCATGTACTCTGACTTCACTATGATGGCTCACGGAAACAACCGTAAATCCCAGAAAGAAAGATTTCGTCAGAGATTTATGCATAAACTGGTATACTATCCTGCGAACAACGACGGAATGTATTCCTGTGTGGGATGCGGAAGATGCGTGGAGAAATGTCCGGCTTCATTAAATATCGTGAAAGTGATAAAAGCATTTCAGAAACAGGGAGGTGAGCAGTAATGAGTGAATGTACCTGTCACAAGAACTATACTCTGGATACGCTGATCCCTAAAGTGGGCGTGATTACAGATATCCGTGAAGAGACGCCGGATGTAAAGACATTCCGTGTCAACGCTCCGGAAGGCGGAAAACTCTTCGAACATATGCCGGGACAGTGTGCAATGCTCTGTGCTCCTGGAATCAGCGAAGGTATGTTTTCAATTACTTCTTCGCCGACCAACAAAGAATATCAGGAATTCAGCATTAAAAAATGTGGTGTTCTGACTGAGTATCTGCACAGCCTGGAAGTGGGAGATGAGATTACCGTCCGCGGACCTTATGGAAATCATTTCCCGGTGGAAGATAAGCTGAAAGGAAAAGACCTTCTGTTTATTGCCGGCGGAATCGGCCTTGCTCCGCTGCGTTCTGTCATTAACTATGTACTGGATAACCGTGATGATTACGGAACAGTGGATATCGTATACGGATCCCGTTCCGCAGATGATCTGGTTCAGTTAAAAGAAATTCAGGAAGTATGGATGAACGCGCCGGACGTGCATGTACATCTGACCATCGACCGTGAGCAGGAAGGCTGGGACGGCCATGTTGGATTTGTGCCGAACTATGTGAAAGAGCTTGGATTTGACGTAAATAAAACAGCTCTGATCTGCGGCCCTCCGATCATGATCAAGTTTACACTTGCAGGCCTGGAAGAACTTGGATTTTCCAGAGAGCAGGTGTATACCACACTGGAGCTCCGTATGAAATGCGGAATCGGCAAGTGCGGAAGATGCAATATCGGATCAAAATATGTATGTAAAGACGGCCCGGTATTTCGTTGCGATGAGATCGATGAGATGCCGAATGAATACTAGGGAAAGGAAGAAATATCATGGAAAAAATGGTAAATGTATATTTTTTCGGTAAGAAATACAGTGTACCGGCTGACCTGACGATCATGACAGCTATGGAGTATGCGGGATATACACTGAAAAGAGGATGCGGCTGCCGTCACGGTTTCTGCGGTGCCTGTGCCACGATCTACAGGATCAAAGGGAAAAATGAACTGAAGACATGTCTTGCCTGTCAGACGCAGGTGGAAGAGGGCATGTATGTGGCAACCGTTCCGTTCTTCCCGACAGACAAGAGAACATATGATATTGAAGATATCAAACCGGAGCAGAGAGTTATGATGGATCTGTATCCGGAGATTTACAGCTGCATCGGATGCAACGCATGTACAAAGGCATGTACACAGGATCTGAATGTTATGCAGTACATCGCATACGCACAGCGAGGAGATTTCGAAAAATGTGCGGAAGAGTCCTTTGACTGTATCGGATGCGGATGCTGTTCTGTAAGATGTCCGGCAGGAATCTCGCACCCGATGGTAGGAGTCCTTGCAAGACGTCTGACAGGAAAATATATCGCGCCCGAGTCCAAGCATCTGACAGAGCGTGTGGAAGAGATTCACCACGGTGACTATGATCAGCTGATCGAGCAGATCATGGAGAAGCCGATTACAGAGATGCAGGAACTTTACAACAACAGAGAGATTGAGAAATAAGGAGGGAAGATCATGTTTACACCGGAAATGATGGAATCCGTAAAGAAAGTGGAGGCCACCAGAGCTGAGCGCCTGGGCACAGAACCGAGACGTATGACAGCGGAAGAAAAAGATGCTCTCCTTAAGGAGTTCCATCCTGACTACAGGGAAGAAGCATTTGCAGAGATTAAAATCGGACCGAACAAGGGACAGAAGGCACCGAAGGAACTGGTGCATCTTCTCCACTCCAACAGCCGTCTGCTTACGGAGCATGTTGATATCAGCAAAGTAGACTATGATGTGGATGTACTTGTTATCGGAGGCGGCGGCGCAGGCGCTTCTGCCGCGATCGAAGCTCATGAGGCGGGCGCAAATGTAATGATTGCCACAAAGCTTCGTATCGGCGATGCCAACACGATGATGGCAGAAGGTGGAATCCAGGCTGCTGATAAGGAGAATGACTCACCGGTACAACACTATCTGGACGCTTTCGGAGGCGGACATTTTGCTGCAAGACCGGAGCTGTTAAGACGTCTTGTCATGGAAGCACCGGATGCGATCAAATGGCTCAATGAGCTGGGCGTTATGTTCGATAAGGATGAAACAGGCCGTATGATTACAACACACGGCGGCGGAACATCCAGAAAGAGAATGCATGCCTGCAAGGATTACTCCGGAGCAGAGATTATGCGTACACTTCGCGATGAAGTACTGAACCGTCAGATCCCGGTTGCCGAGTTTACAGTAGCGGTAGAGCTGATCAGAGATGACAGAGGCCAGGTTGCAGGAGCTGTGCTTCAGAATCTGGAGACAGAGGACTACCTGGTTGCAAAGGCCAAAACCGTTATTATCGCAACAGGCGGTGCGGGACGTATGCACTATCAGGGCTTTCCGACATCCAATCACTACGGCGCAACGGCAGATGGTCTGATTCTCGGATACCGTATGGGAGCTCCGCTTCTGTATCAGGATACGATACAGTATCACCCGACAGGTGTTGCATATCCGTCACAGATTTTCGGCGCACTTGTAACAGAGAAGGTACGTTCTGTAGGCGCACAGCTTGTTAATGTAGACGGAGAGGCGTTCATGCATCCACTGGAGACACGTGACGTGGCTGCTGCTTCAATTATCCGTGAGTGTACGGCGCGCGGCAAAGGCGTGACTACACCGCTTGGAAGCGGCGTATGGCTTGATACCCCGATGATTGAGGAGCTGGGCGGAAAGGGAACCATCGAGAAACGGATCCCGGCTATGCTTCGTATGTATATGAACTATGATATTGATATGAGAAAACTTCCGATTCTTGTATATCCGACACTTCACTATCAGAATGGTGGTCTGGAGATCGGCGGAGACGGATTTACAAAAGTAATCGATAACCTGCTTGTCGCAGGCGAGGCTGTCGGAGGAATCCACGGAAGAAATCGTCTGATGGGTAATTCTCTGCTTGATATCATCGTATTCGGACGCAACGCAGGAAAGGCTGCAGCGGCGAAAGCGAAGAATGTAGAGCTTGGAAACATGAATCTTGATCATGTACAGGCATATGCACAGGAACTTAAGGAAGCCGGACTTGATACCGGAGATGTTTCCCCGCTTCTGCTCCCGAAATATGCAAGACACGAGAGATAGAAGGGAGTAAGAAAAAAGAATGGATATATTAGCATGGTTTCAGGACAGCGTTCTTGGCAATACACTGATGGTTGTGTTTATGGTAGCTTTTATAGGCTATCTTGTTGGAAGCATTAAGATCCGCGGAGTAGAGCTTGGTACAGCCGGTGTTCTCCTTGTAGCTCTGGTATTCGGACATTTTGGATTTAAAGTGCCTGATCTGGTCAGGGAACTGGGACTGATCTGTTTCGTAACTTCTGTAGGATTTATTGCAGGACCTAAGTTCTTTCGGAATTTCAAGATTAATGCGAAATCCTATATCCTGCTGGGATTTATTATTATCGTAGTAGGAGCTCTGACTACGGTCGCAATTATTGAGATTGCAGGTGTTCCGTCAGATATCAGTGTTGGTATGATGTCAGGGGCTCTGACAAGTACGCCGGGTCTCGCGGCAGCAATTGATGCTACCGGATCCGCAAATGCGTCTGTCGGATATGGAATTGCCTACCCGTTTGGCGTTGTGGGCGTTGTACTTTTTGTACAGCTCGTTCCTAAACTTCTGAAAACAGACATGGCGGCAGAACGCGCGAAATTCGAGGCTGCCCAGAACGTTGGAGACGACCAGCTGAAAAAGAAAAGCAAACTGTTTGTTGTGGATGAGATGGGGCTTTTCCCGTTTGCACTCGCCATCGCACTGGGAATTATCCTGGCCAAGATCGTAATTCCGCTCCCGGGCGGAGCAGAGTTCTCGCTGGGAACCTCAGGCGGTCCGCTGATCGCAGGTCTGATCCTCGGACATTTCGGACATGCGGGAAAGATCAGTTTCCATGTAGAGAAATCAGTTCTGGAGTGCTTAAGAGAGTTTGGTCTTGCGCTGTTCCTTATCGGAGCCGGCGTGGAGGCCGGTGCAGGATTTATCGAAATCCTGAAAGAGCAGGGAGTTGTTCTTTTCCTTTACGGCGCACTCATCACACTGATTCCGATGCTTGTCGGATATTTTGTGGCAATGAAGCTGATGAAACTGAGCCTGTTTAACACATTGGGATCCATCTGAGGAGGTATGACAAGTACCCCGGCTCTTGGAACTTTGATCCGTGTAACTGGTACAGATGATGTAGCCTCCGCATATGCGGCGACTTATCCGGTAGCTCTTGTGTTCGTTGTACTGAGCTGCCAGTTTATCGGTATTTTCCTGTAAAATCAGGAGGATTATTATAAAAATATCATCAAATAGGGAAGGAGTTGATTAACATGCGTGAAATTAATGTAAGTACACTTACGGATGTGATCGAGAAACTCTGTATTGAGGCAAACAATCATCTTCCGGAGGATGTGAAATGTGCGATCCGTGACTGCCGTGCATGTGAAGACGGCAATATTGCTCAGGGTGTTCTGGACAATATCATCGAGAACTTTGAAATCGCAGACAATGAGAATGTGCCGATCTGTCAGGATACCGGCATGGCATGTGTATTTCTTGAGATCGGACAGGATGTACATCTTGTAGGAGGAGATCTCAGAGAGGCAGTGGACGAGGGAGTCCGCCGCGGATATACAAACGGATATCTGCGTAAATCCGTCGTAAAGGATCCGGTGCGCCGTGGAAATACGGGAGACAACACTCCGGCAATGCTCTATACGGAAATTGTACCGGGTGAAAATATCAAGATCACAGTAGGACCGAAGGGATTCGGCAGTGAGAATATGAGCCAGATCCGTATGTTCAAGCCTTCAGCAGGTCTTCAGGGTATCAAGGACTTTATAATTGAGGCAGTGGAAACAGCCGGTCCGAATCCGTGTCCGCCTATGGTAGTTGGTGTTGGTATCGGCGGAACATTTGATAAATGCGCACTTCTGGCAAAGAAAGCGCTGATGCGGCCCCTGGATTCTTCCAATCCGGATCCGTTCTATGCAGATCTTGAAAAAGAAATGCTTGAGAAGATTAATGAGCTGGGAATCGGTCCTCAGGGATTCGGCGGAAGAACAACGGCAATCGGCCTGAATATTGAGACAATGCCCACACATATCGCAGGAATGCCCTGTGCAGTTAATATCAACTGTCATGTGACACGCCACAAATCGGAGGTGATATAAATGGCAAGAAAGATTACATTACCACTCACAGAGGAACTTGCTAAAACACTCCACGCAGGAGATCAGCTGCTTCTTACAGGAACGATTTATACTTCCCGTGACGCCGGACACAAGAGAATGTGCGAGGCGCTGGCAAAAGGAGAAGATATCCCCTTTGATCCGAAGGATGCAACGATCTATTATGTAGGACCGACTCCGGCAAAACCGGGACAGGTAATCGGAAGCGCCGGCCCTACAACCAGCGGACGTATGGATGCATATGCTCCGACTATGATGTCTGTGGGAGCACGAGGCATGATCGGAAAAGGCGCACGTCTTCCGGAGGTAGTGGAAGCCATGAAGAAATACAGCGGCGTGTATTTCGGAGCCATCGGCGGAGCCGGAGCACTGCTTGCAAAATGTATCAAAAAAGCAGAGCTTATCGCATATGAAGATCTGGGAGCAGAAGCACTCAGAAAGCTTTATGTAGAAGATATGCCGGTTGTTGTTATCATCGACAGTGAAGGTAATAACCTGTACGAAGAAGGAAGAAAAGCATATCTTGATTCTAAAAAATAATTGACGTCAGATAATAAAAGATGTAAGATTCAGGCAGTATTTATAGTTTTATACTGCCTGAATTTTTTTGAAAGAGATACTCTGAGGTTTGCTGAAGAGAGAGGAGAAAACGGCAATGAAGAAAAAGAAAATCGTGTATTGTATGTATTATATTCTGATGTTTCTGCCGTTGGTGGTTACTGTTATATCGCTGATTTTTCTGCCGGACCGGATTCCCGCTCATTATGGATCTGAGAATCAGGTGACCCGTTGGGGAAGTAAATATGAAACGCTTATCTTTCCGGCAGAGACGATGATCTGTGGTGCCATTATAACAGCAGTGGCAAAAAGTGCCGCCGGAAAGAAGAAAGATGCAGAGAATAATGAAAATTCTGTATTAATAATCGGAATAGCCGTCCTGCTTTTGTTTAATCTGATGACATTTTACTTTCTGCTTGCAGATTTCAGACAGATACGTAATCTTTCAGATATGCCCGTTGATATTACCGGCCTTGTATTCTGCTATTTGGGGACTGCGATAATATTATGTGGCATTTTTATGCCGAAATTGAAAAGAAACTCATTGATCGGTCTCAGAACCAAATGGAGTATGAAAAATGAAGTAACTTGGGAAAAAAGCCAGAAATTCGGCGGAATAAGCTTTGTTATATCCGGCGCATGCATAGTTGTGTCCAGCCTTTTCACAGAAGGAGCGATGTGTGTGGTATGGTCGCTGGGAATTCTGGTCGTTGATGTAATCATAGATATTATCTACACCCGGATTGCGGCCTGTAAATACAGCTGAATTTGAATTTGTGAGGAGGATAACTTCCGCCGGGAAGTCCGGGTATGGTGCCGGAGAGCACGCTTTCGCTCGGAACGCGGCGCAGCGGTACATAAGAGCGCAAAAGACGCGCTCTAAGTGCCGGCGCCGCTTTACGGCTCCCCATCACCATACCCGGACTTCCCGGCTGCGTTTTTCCCGCTCACAATTCCAAATT
>ERZ1090861.789-NODE-789-length-18023-cov-14.057268_pt1 | contig 18023 bp, 14 predicted proteins | sample MGYA00478482_ERZ1090861 | MGnify/ENA primary metagenome ERZ1090861 (study PRJEB33644, sample SAMEA5815744) | chicken gut metagenome | biome: Chicken; feature: Gastrointestinal Tract; material: Caecum | place: Ireland | collected 2019-01-01 | study: A study of the... | reverse complement strand
ATCACACTGCTGGCGCCTACGCACTGAAGCAGCATATTTCTCTTCGGGTGTATCTTCGCCTCCTCAAGAGTCATTCTTCCCAAATCCATTTCTCTTTGTACAAAAGTCTGGTCTGCGGTCATCTGGTTTATTCCTTCTTTCAGGTAATAAACTCTGGAATCTCCCACATTGATGATATAATAAACATTCTCTACCAGCAGCAAAGCCACTGCAGTAGTTCCAAGACTGGCATTGCAGCTCAGTCCATATTCACTGATCTTCTGATTTTGTTCTAAGATTAAATCTGTCCAACTCTGTCTCACAGCATTGGCTTCAATCCCGCTGTATAAAATCCGGGGAAACTCTCTGTGAAACCAATTGGAAAAGGCCTTAACTAAAATGGCGCTGGCGACCTCGCCTTTTGCGAGGCCGCCCATACCATCACAGATAACTCCTAACAGCACCTGTCCATAATCTGTAGCCGCTGTTTCCAACAATATAGAATCCTGATTTGTTTTTTTTCTAATTCCCACATCTGTGTGGACTGCTGTTAAAAAGTTCATCTTTTACACACTCTCATTCATTAGTTTGTATGAAATTCAAAATCTTCATCTGCAAAACGAACAATATCTCCATTATTCAGCTGTACTTCCTGTCCAGGCATAACCTTTACGCCATTGACAAAAGTATAGTTAGTAGAATTCATGTCTGTCACGAAATACTGTGCGCCTTTTCTCATGATCCTTGCATGACATCTGCTGACAGAAGTATTGTCGGAAATACAGTAGTTTACACGGCTTCTCTCTTTACCAATAGTAAAGCTTGGTCCGCTTACCGGCACACGCTCATTTGTTTTCTTGCGGATCATATAAGCGCTGGCCTGTGCTCCTGCGTTAAGAACTGTAGTTTCTCCCCTTCCTTCTCCAAGGACACTGGTCTCTCCGGCGCCTTCGGAAGGTGACGGCGGAATATTCACATGGCCTGTAACCGTCTTCTGGGAAGTCTGATTGTTTCCTCTCTGCTGTTCTATTTTCCGTCTAAAATCTTCTTCTCTTGCAGCAGCAACTTTTTTATTTTTGTTGCTGGAAGTTACAACCAATACCACCACAACGACAATTACGATCACAAGGATTAGACCTACGATCACCCATACCAGCCAGTTCATGCCAGCTTCTTCTTCCAAAGCATCTGCAGCACTTTCCACTTCATCTGTAGCCTGATCTACCTGGCTCTGCGTAGCTGCTGTATCATCCAGAACTGTATTGGCATTTTCAATAGCGTCGTCTAATGCCTGTAAGGACTCCTCTGTGTAAGAAGTTCCATCAGTCTGCTTATCCTGGGCTGCTGAGATGGCAGCTCGAAGGCCAGCGGTATCAACGGTTACTTCAGATACTTCTTTTTCTTCTCCGCCTTCTTCCCCTGTTTCTCCGTTGGTATCTTCAATTTCTTCTTTTCCAGTATTGTCATCGGGATTAGGTATACCATTATAGGAAATTCCTAATGCGCCTAACAGATCTTTTACATCGTTAATTTCCATTGCATAATAGTAGCCATCCTCTATATTTTTGTTAATTCTGGAAGAATTGATTCCTATTACTCGTCCAACACCATCGCTACCTACCTGAACCAATGGACCTCCAGAATTTCCATCAGAAATTTTTGCACCGTGCATAAAAAATGGGGTTGCGTTCATATCAACTTTTTTAGAGACAATATTCTTAGTGATTGAAACGTCTTTATATGTATAATATTGTATGTCTTGCACCAGTTCTGGAACTACTGGGAATCCAAGAGCGTAGATTGTAGTACTTTCTTCAACAGTTGAACTATCGCCCAGTTCCAACGGTGTTCTATCATAAATCGGATCGCTCATCTCAAGGATTGCCACATCCATCTCCGCACTGCTGCGTACAACACTAGCATCAATCCTGACGTCTCTCGTAACAACAACTTCTACGCGGACATCCAGTTTAGAATCATTTACAAAATCCACACCAAAAGTCTGACTTGCTGCTGCCTTGGTCTCATCTGACATAACAACCACATGCTGGTTTGTCAGCAGATTCTGCTCGTTGATTAAAAAGCCTGTACCGCCCTGAATATAATGGTGAGTGCCGCCTTTATCCACATAGTACAGTCCCACCTGAACCACACCGTTTCTCATTGCATTGACAATTTCTGAATCATCCTCCTCATCTGCCCGCACCGGAAGTGCCATAAACAGCATCATACAGAATGCCAGCATTACCGAAAGTAATCTTTTGCATCTTTTCATAGCTTCTCCTCCTAAGTTGTTTGAATTTATAAAGCTTTTGCTATAATTTTATACTTTTTTAATTTTCAAACAACATGTGGCAAGTTTTGTGGACAGTTTTTTTGTCTTTTTTCAACTTTACTTTTCAACATGTTTCTTATATCATTTGTAACGTATTATTACTCAGGAGGTTGTCTTTCATGTCCACATTCTCAGATTTATTTTCACTTTTTATAAAGAGCCGGGAAATTAATGTCAGCGCCCTAACCGCCTATTGCAATCTGGACCGTTCTACCATGTATAAACTGATCAACGGCAAACGTACGCCTACTTCCAAAGAACTGGTCCGGCAGATTGCTTCTTTCATGAATCTTAATCCCGTAGAAACGCAGGAACTGGTAGATGCTTATCTTCTTACTAAAGTAGGCTGGGAAGCTTATTACCGCAGAAAAAATGTGCTGGATTTTATCTTGAACTTTGACGAATTGCGTCTGGACAGCGCTTTTCCTGCCTCTTCTTCCCAGAAATTCAGACCCTCCGCCCAAAGTATGGAAAGCTCTTCTGTCCCTCTTACCAGTCAGCTCCACCTGTCTGCGGCGCTTCAGCAGATGCTGCTGGAAAGTACATCTCTTGGCAGTGACAGCATACGTATTTTCGCCCAGCCAGAGCATTTGCAGACATTGAATGTGGCCAATTTTCTGGCTAATTACCAGGCTCATATTAAAATCGAACATATTTTATGTATTAACAATAATAAAAGCCTTATCAGGTCTCAGAGGAATTATAATATTCAATGTCTGAAAAGAATGGTTCCTTTATACGGCACACTTCATGATTACCAGCCCTATTTTTATTACGACAATGTTAATTCTCACTTTAATAATCTGAATATCCTTCCCTGCATGTTTATTGCAGGAACATCCGCCATTTTATGTTCCAGTGATCTAAAAGAGGGAATTCTTTTTTCTAATAAGGATATTGTGGAACTTCTGAAGAATCGTTTTGATGAAATGTTAAAAGAAACCAGTCCCTTGACTCAGGAATTTTCTACCGGACTGAATTTCCATCTGAAGAACTTTTCCTCTATATATTCATCCTCACAGGAAGTATACAGTTTAAGCGCCGAAGCATGCCTGATACCGTTTTTCACGCCGGATCTTGTAGATAAATATATGCGGAAAGATTTCCCTGACCGCTCTGACATGATTGCAGATCTGAACAATTATATTAAAGCCTTTTCCAGCAGCAATCTCCATATTTACTTCTCAAAGGATGGAATTTTGAACTTCTTGATGACTGGATATATACGGGAAATTCCTGATTCTATCTATACTCCTCCTGTAGATATGGCAGACCGGCTCCGTCTCCTGAGAAAACTCAGCGAACATATAAATGGGAAATGGGACATTCGTATGATGAAAGGGCCTATGGATAAGTTTCCGCTTCCGCTGCATCTTTCCATTACATCTAATTACGGCTATATGATGTTTTCACGCTGCAACAAGGAGCTGGTATATATAATGCTTAAAGAGCAGAATATTCTTAACTCTTTTTATGATTTCGCCTGCTCTCTGGAAGAAAACGAGATGCTCTGCACTTACGAAGAAACTGCAGCTTTCCTTCGGTCTGTGGTCGAACAAAACACACTGCGAGCCTCTTCTTTGTCATAACAAAGTTCATCTCCGGGGTTTCAATTTTAAAGTTTGGGAAATTCAGCCGATTGGCTTCTGAAATGTACTTTTACAATATCATATACGTTTCCATTCCGCAATTAGTAAAACTGCCGAATTAAAAGGCCGAAGGAACTCTTTCTTACGCCTTAGGTATTCCGTGTATTCTGCGCCGAGTCCTTTTGGCCCTTTAATTTCATAGATAGAATAAAATAAAGATCTGTCCAAAACATATGCGTGTTGGAAATCAGCTATTGAAATAATCTGTGTCTATTTTATAAATCTTAATATTCTGGGCTGGAAGCACCCCCACCTCGTATCGTACCAGCAATTCCGCCAAAAGCTCTCCGTCAATCAGCTTAACGCTTTTTTGCTGCTGATTCTCCATGAAAGCTCTGCCTTCTTTGGTGAAACTGGATGTAGTAATAAATACCCCTTTCTGGATATGTTCCATTGCACCGATAAACGCCTGAAGTTCTTTGCTCCTCACTTTATTTTTCGGATTATATCGTTTCGCCTGAAAATAAATGCGGTCTAAATCTAATTTATCTTCACTGATAATCCCATCAATTCCGCCATCATGAGGTCCTCCTATCACAATACCGGCCTGTTTACCGTAGCCATATCCCATCTTCAGCAGAAGGTCCAGAACCAAATGTTCAAAAAAATCAGAAGAATTGTTTAAAATATTGTCCAAAACCTGTTGCTTTATAGAAGCGATATGTTCATTCAATGCCGCACCAATACGTTCCTCCGGCAATTCTTCCGCAGTATTTTTTACAGATTTCGATGGAGTCTCCTCCACTTCAGACATAGTTTCGTCATATAAGGCAAATTTATTTTTATTTCCTTTATGACCTGCTATTCTGAATGCTTTAACCGGATAGGCCGTAGGAAAATCCAGGCCTGCACAGCGCCTTCGTATTTGACTGTTTACCACGCCTACAGGATTTTTAGCGCCAAAAGTGTACAGGTTATTTTCTATAATCTCATCATAAATTTCTTTTGCAGTCATCCCATCAGGTGTCTGCTGCAATACTGCTTTTATCGCTTCTACAATTGTCATATCTGTGTTCTTCCTTTTCTTTATCTATAAGTCATAGTCGTTCTTCAAAAGAACTTATATCGGTAACTATCGGCGCAGAAGGGCCTACTTTCCCATTTGCCTTCATTCTGTCACCTACAACAATACACTGCCCTTTTTTCAGGTTCTGAAGTGCGGAGAGCCAGTTTGTGTCTCCTGTCACATCCAGCTGCTTTGCGATCTTTGCCATTTCCTCATCTGTCGGTTTAAAATATAATTTAAAGGCAGCCTGCAACAAACGTACAACCTCATCATCCTTTAATATTCTCAAAGACTGTGTCGCAAACCAGGCCGACCATCCGAATTTGCGTCCTTCTGTCAAGATAGATGCGCTCGGTGATTTTATCGTATGAGACAGGTTCTGTGCCTCATCTAGTACCACAACAAAAGGCTTATCTTTCGATCCGTATTTCTTTGTATAATACCATGCATCCCAGAGCATCATCTCCGTAATGATCACCTGTATTTCTCTGGTAAACAGCGTAAGCTGTATAATATTGATCTTTGCTTCTTCTGCATATAGAACTTCTCCCCAATCGAATGCCGGATCTTTTTCAAACTCAACCGTATGAAAAAAGGGCGACATCTTGGACAGCACTGTTTTTGCAGATTTATTCTGCAGCGCAACCCCTTCCAGTTCCTGGCGGAAAAGCTCCATGTTCATTTTCTCTCCGTACTTTTTCAGTCCGTTATATGCTGCATCAAAAATAGCAGAATACTGCTGGTCACCAAAGTCGTATACGTGTACAAATATGTCAGCCAGTCTCGCCGCCACATCCGACTCTTTTTCTAAGATTTTCTGTCCGGCCAGGTCCACTTCATGACGTTTAAAAGGATTAACAGGCACCCCGGTGCTATAAACAATTTTCTGACTGATCCTGTTTCCCAGGGCCTCTTTGAATGCTTCTTCCAGCTGCTGCAGCATAAAGCCCTCCGTATAATCGAAAATCACTGACGATATATTGTATTTTGCCAGTTCATATAGTATCGTCTGAATACTGTAAGTCTTTCCCTGCCCGGAAGTTCCGGTGATCAAAAGATGGCGGTTTGCCAGGGCCTTATTTCCAAATTCCCAATATACCTCATGCAGGAATTTATCTTTTCCTATGAGCGCACGGATTTCTCCCCCTCTTTCATCCTCCTGCGCATCTGCAATATCCGGTTTCCGATCCGAAGAGGGCTTTTGCTCCCTGGCATCGCTTTCACTATCCGGGACAGCTGTTTCCATGGTTCCTGACTCAGCACCCGACACCCTTTCGTCCTCCTGGGGCAAACTGTTTACCTGGGGCACTGCAGACCACTGTATAGCCTTAATCTCATCAAAACTTTTTGCGAGCAGATTAACACCTTCTTTTTTGGATTTTTCTATGATCAGTACCTCCCGATATCTTTGCTCTTTTTCGCCAGTATACCCATCCCGAAAAGAAATGATACCTGCTTTTCCCATTTCCGGAAACAGCATCTCTACAATCTCATATTCTTCATTCAGCAGCTTTCTCCTAAGATCAGTTCCTGTAACGGTTTCCCATCCCTGTCTGCCATTTCCCACATCATAAAGGATCATTTTACCTGCATTTACTATTACCTGCTGCATAAAGAAATTGCGATAAATCCTGACCTTTATAGGTTTATCTCCACAGGGGCCCAGTCCCAGGATCTCCTTAAAACTCCTCTGTGTTTTTAAAGCCTGCTCAACACCCTTTTCAAGATATCCTCTTTCTGCATTTCCAATCTTAACTTCAATAGGATAAAACATCACCTGTACAGGTTCTGTATTTTTTATTCCCACCAGCAAAAGATCATCACTGGTGCTCCCTTCTTCAAATCCCAGATTTTTTGCAGAAAACACAGACTCATTTTTTGAAAGTCCTACAGGACCAGATACTCTGAGTATTTCTTCCAGCGAGATCGGGACCCATATTACATCATCCTTTGTATAACTTTTCACTGCCAGTTTCATGGCAGACAGAATACTTAGCTTTTCCACCGGAAAATGAGACTTGTAGGAAAGCATTCTGAGAAGCCAGTCGCCGTTTAATGCGTTAAATATATTAATGATCTGTTTAGAATGTGCATTTTCATCTTCAACGCCATTCTTCTTCAGGTATCTGGAAATCGTATTCTGATACTGTTCAGATTTTCTCGTCACAGTAATGGCGTCATATCCGCTTGATGTCATATTATACTGATCGCTGTAATGTATGATCAGCAGATCTTTTGCTCCTGGACTGCTTTTAAAATAGTTTAGATCGACCCTTGGATTAATAAATGTTACCCAGTTGCTGGCATCATATACTTTATCCAGGAGATGCTGTTTATTTGGACTCATCTTCAGCGCATAGCAGGAACCTTTTCTGTAAGAATCTCCATTCATTGCAGCATTCAGCGCATTCATCTTAACTGCTATGTCAAGGAGTTTTGAATCTGTCCGGATATAGCGGGTACCGAATCCGGTTCTGTACGAGTCGCCCAGCATTGCCGAAGGAACTCCTGATGAAACACCGTTCATTACAACGCCTGAAGGAATATCATCCATATTTGTACTGATAGCCTGATTATCATCATCAAGCTCCATAAATGTAATATGAGCATATTCCAGTTCATCATCTGTTCTTTTGGAGTAAAACTCAACCTTTTGTCTGTACAGGTCAATAACCTCATCTACGCTTTTATTTTCTGCCCGCACATCCAGCCCCAGCACGTTCACTAATATATCCGGGTCATCAATTTTAGACATGGTCTCAAATGCATTTTCCATCTTGGATTCCGCATACATCGTAACTTTCACTGGGATGATCTGCCTGGAATCATTTAATGCTTTTGCATAATATTTCACGATCCCCTGGACAATCTCACGGCAGTCCCCCGTATTAATCAGATTGATCCTGATCGGCGCTTCCGTTTCAGGCACAAACAGATAACTGAAATGATCCGCAAATTCACGGATTTTCTCCGCCACCAGCTTTGAAACAAAGTCTTTGGAGCCTTTATATCTGGGCAGTGTTTCTTCTACATAAATCTTCCACTCTGATGAATGGGTCTGCTCTGCGGGAATATATACCTTCTTTTCGCCTGTCTCAGGATCTATATTGATATAAGGCAGCAGCGCCGTCTGCTGAAATTTTCTCAGCAGTTCTATCTCATCTTCTTCTAATCCCTTAATATCAATTTCACTGATAAACATCTGATAAGCCACATTGATAGGATGAAGGGGCGTCAGCAATATCTCCTTATCTCCATAGTTTCTTTTTATCATGCCCAAGCAGAAAATCCCTTTCTGTTCCTCTGTCAGATAATCCCCATCTTGTATGTTGTTTACCTCGTCCTTTATGGCAGTCAGATATGCAGAGTATAAAGATTCCAGCTCCTGGTTCAGGAAGGTAAGACTAGGTATTTCATTATGGCTTCTATAATAGGAAATAATGTTGTCAAATGCAGTCTGTACAGATTGAGGCAATAAGACCTGTGTACTTTCCAGCCTTTCATCCTGCCATTCCAGGGCAAAGGGAGCGCCAAATTCTACGTACCTTTTTTCCAATTCCAAACTTTTTCTGAATTCATCTCTGGTAAAATATGGCTTTGTGCCAAAAACCAGCCTGTTTTCTCCCAAAATTTCAAAATTGGCTTCTCTGATCCTTTTCAAATACCACAGTTTCAGTCCTCCGATCACCGTAGTTGCTTCCGCAGCAAATGCTCTGGTAATAAAAACGTGAAATCCCTCTATGCTTATGGCAAAGCGCACAGTGTCATCTTCTTCTGTACCCGAGTAATCATCACTGACTGTCACAGAAACCCTCTCATCCTTTTCCATATAGATGACCTGTTCTTTATCGGCAACTATCTCTTTTCTTTTCTCGTTCCGGAAGGATTAAAAGTAATTTCCTCCTCTTCCGTATTCACCAAAATCGAGGAGTCTCCAGGTTTTGTCCCGGCATTTACAATATACTGTGTCTTTATTCCTTCCAGCAGGCTGCGTCTGCATCTTAAAACAGCAATCTTAAATTCGAATTTTCCTCCTTCAGCATTATATCTGAATCGATAGAAGGAGGCCGGTTCCGAAACATTATTTAATGTAACATGAAGTTTCTTCCCCCTATTGTCGCAGGACATATATTTCTCATATGCTTTTGTAATACTGATATCGGCGCTCTTTGTAAAATCCGAAAAGTTCAGTGCCAGAGAAATACTGTCTTCGCTGGTCTCTGTAAAGACAATAATGTTTCTTATCCTCATCTTCGCCTTAGTCTGCCCTTCTTCACGGTCCCAGATATTTCTGTCAGAGGCAATCGGAAAATATTCTATTACTGATTTATGTTTTCTGGCCGCTATAAACTTTTCTATTTCAGGATAAGCAACCCTTCTCCAGTCTTCCCTTTTAAGTCTTTTTGCCCCCTCTTCTCCATAATATTTTTCTAAGGCCGTATCATCTGCCCCATAGCTGTGTATCTCAGAAATACGGACAAAATTTTCATGATTAGCTTCTAATCTGATCTTTCTTTTTTTCCCGCTGTCATGTTCCAGCTGATCATCTGGAAAGATTTCAAAGCGACTGTATTCTTCCTCCGAAATATGAGAATCACCCAATATATCTATGAGGTCTTCATATTCAAATATAGATGCTGGATTACCGTCCAGTTCCTTCCTTTTATTTTCAAGATAGAAGTTTAAAATCTCCTTATCAACATCGCTGAATTCATTATTTTTAATCTTGTCCTGGATATCCCTTTCGATAGTCTCGTTGCTTAGGGGCATCCCTTCCTTGCATAAACTTCCTGCTCCGCCAAGGATGCTGTCCAGAGAAGAACAATGCAGAAACAGGATCGCTTTGTCCCTGTAATTTTCTTCTACTCCCACCAAATTCCTGAGAGTGGCCAGAAAGTCCGGATGAGGTCCTCCCTCCATGGCCGCTGCAATGATCAGCTTTACCGCTCCGAATCCAAGCTGGTAAGATTCATAAACCTGTCCCCGCTCATCATCCCTATAAAAAAAGGGAATAGAAATTATATTCTCTTTCAGTTCATTATATAAAGTTTTGACCTGTTCTTCCGTTTCAAGCTGAATATAAAATTTTTCTCCCGGTTTCGGGGGATTTTTTCTAAAAAAATCCGTTATCCGATCTGTTAGATAATCATAAAACATATTTGACATACTGTGCATCTCCACTATCTGAACGTTTTTCCAATAAATTCATTTTTTCAAATAGTTCCGTTACTTTTTTCTTTGAACCTCGATCAAATATCAGTCCCCGTTTATCAAATTCATCGAACAAAGCCGATAAACGGATTCTTCCCTGGTTTTCCAGAAGGATAATACGTGTAAACATAACTATATCATTTTCATTGACGCCTACTGTATATCCCAGCGTTCCCCGTCTCTTTCCGAAATTTTTCTGTACAAAGTCGATAAACTTCTTATTATAACCGTTGTAATGGGAACTGCGCCCGCCATTGATAAACTGGTAGTCGATCGTCTCAAAAAGCCGCTCTGCCTCTCTGGATGTTTTACATTCTGAACCAGCGCTTTTATGAATACAATTTTCATAGTCCATGGGAATCCAGTTCTCATATTTCTTGCGGACCTCTCTGATTTCCCTGGCTGCCTCCTCATCTTCTGGTGTTCCCTCAAAACGCTCCCTCAGACCGATATAGTCATAGTGCCTGTCTTCTATATTATGTGACAGCAGAAACATAACACAGGAATGAGAAAACATATGCCCCAGCCGTTCCGTCACATATTTCCATCCATATTCATATCCAGGTCTTACCTTTGAAATCCCCTCCCAATTTAAGGTCATGTAAATCTTTTCAATCTCGTTTCTGTCTCCCTGATCAAACTTCCACAGCTTAACAGCCAGCTGGGAAACGTAAAACATGTAATAATAGGCCAGAAATCTCCGGATATAGGATTTGAAGACATCCGCATTCTGGATCAGCGCAGTAAAATCCTTCTGAAACATTTCTCTTACATAAGGAAGGAAGCATTCTGCTTTCTGCACTGTCTTCTTTTCTTCCCCCTTTTCATCTTCAAAAATGTCAAAAAGAAGCTTTTCGAAAACATTTGTGTCTTCAGCGTCTGCCATCTGCTGATATCTTTTCTTCAAATCGGTAGACTCTATAAATAAAGAATACAAGTAATCCGCCACTTGCCTCTGTGTCACATTACTGTCCAGCAAACTTAGAGACTTTACATTTATTGGAACAAGTTTTCCCCCGTCAAAATACATATCTCTCACAATACGAAACAATTTCTCAAGGTCTTCTTCATCACAATCCGTCTTCTTTCTTATTCCTTCTTTTATTTCTTCCGGTGTCATATCTTTTTTGATCACTGTACCTGACATAAGTCTTGAGAAAGCTCCTGCCACTCCTGAAAAATCTTCATATCTGTTTATATCGTTCTTTGTCTTAAAGGGTACAAGCCGTTCGTCTCCCTTATGCTTATTATTTTTTTCTCTGTCGAGGAATGTATCTATCCCCTCGCTGCCCTCAAATATCAACCAGTCCATACTTTTCAAAGCTCCTCAAAAGAATAGCATTCAAAATCTTCATCATACTGCAGTTTATATTCTTCATTTTCCCTGTGGGAGAAATCTCTGATAATGACTTCTTCCATCCTTGAACCGCCTCTGGCAATCCTTTTTACAAATTCTGTGCATTTCACATTCACACGTTTGTCGTTTACACTTGGCACATAACCCTTCAATATTCTCTTCAGCAATTCATATAAAGCAAAATCCACATCCAGTTCACCAGCAACCTGCTGATTCTTAACCTGATATTTCAGCCTCAGCTCGTCTCTGAATGAATAGAGGATTCCAGGTTCAAGATGCTGGAGATTATCTGTAACCTGTTTTATTTCTATTCTCTGCAGCAAGTGGCAAACAGATTTTTTATTACCCACCGGAAGCTGCATTTCATTCTTTTCTGCTCTGCCGTTCCACATCAATGCCGCACTCCCCACCATGCTGTATATATTTTTCAGTCCTCTGACATTGCCTGTATTCCAGCAGTACAGGGCTTTCATATATTCAATATAGTCTGTATTCTCCCCCAGCAAGTCTTTCCTTGAACCAGATAACCTGCACAAGCGGATAAACAAATGAAGCAGCTGTTCCTTGAGCAAATGTGCTGAGGAAAAACTAAAATCCATGTCCTTCAGCTTTTCTATACACTCCGTATAAGAAGATACGTCCTTCCGGAAAATGTGGATAATATCATCTGCATTTTCATAGTATACAAAAAAGTTGTCAACCTTTTCATTACGTATACGCAGAGGATCGATACTTTTCATTGCATTTAATATTTCTGATGAATCTTTTCTCTCAAACATCATATTGGGTAAAAGTGAATGGCAGTATTGGAGACTGGTCATTTTCAGCGGCAGTTTTCGCGGTTCCAGTGAGCCCCGTGCAAAGAATCTTTCATCAACTACTATTTCATATATAAAATTAAGAAGTGAGCGGGTAGAGATCAGCAGTTTACTTTTTACTATACATTCGATCAAAGCGTCCACAATTCCTTCCTGAACCCTCTCATCAGAAAGCAGATCATAATTTATCCGGATCGGACAGCAGTGATATGCACTGCAGTTTTCACAGCATTCGCAGTATGCCTGATAAAAAATATTTTCTGGTTTTTTCTGAGTGATCTTATTCAGCAGCCCAGTTATATACGCTGACCGGGGACCGTCTGAGGTTAATTCATATAAATGATAATCCGCAAAATTCACACTATAAAAATATTCGTTTCCCTGGCAGCTCCCAACCTCTTCATTCAGAATTCCTGCCTGTTCCACATATTCTCTAAGCTTTGAAAACTTTCCTTCCCTGTCTGCTTCTAAAAAATTATTCAAAGTTCCCAGATTAATGGCAAGGATTACTTTTTTCTTCGAAGTCTTAATATTTTCATCTGCAAAAGCTTCCATTAATTTCATCAGTGTATAGGATGCCGGTTTATCAATATAAAGACTTGCCGTAGAATCATTATGTATATAAAATTTTTCCATCATCTCAGGATATTTTTCTCTGCAGTAGGACAGCATATGGGATTTACCGTCTCCTACGCTTCCGCACAGCAGAATAAGGGCTGCCTTTTCAGATTCTGCAGCTTTTTTCAGCACTGAAACAAATGCATCCTGAACCGGTCTGTCTATATGCATATACATGGTATATGCATCAGAAAATTCTGCGGAAACTACTGCATCTTTAGACGATTCTCTCAAGCGGGAAAAGGTACTTATAAAACATTCCTGGTTGTTGCTATTGTCCATAATCTTTATCCTCTGTATATCGTTGTATCCCATTAACAAATTTCCATCCGTATCAGCCAAGTACCGTTAACACAGACTAAATATTAGCTATATTTTACCTTATTCTTTTTCAAAAAACAATCATATGTTCTGTTTCTTTATCTTTCTTTTATGAATTATGCTCCAGGACGAGAACTCTTCCTCCCATACATTTCTCATCCCGGAGCCAATTCTGAATTTCTATTATACGCTTTACTTTCTGCCTTTGAATATCCTTCCGCACATTTCCTTACATCTGCACCGGAGGGAGTGTTTCATCACTCGAAAGATTCCCCACATGCCCGATTCAACATCCCAGCCGAAACTTCCTGAACGATACAGATAATCACCGGAACAGGCCGCCCCATCTTTCAGTTCCATGTCAAAACGGTTTCCGATACTGATTCCTCCCTGAAGAGGAATTTCCCTGGACAGGTCGTCTTTCGGCTGTTCTCTCCACAAATGCCCGTGTATAGTCAGGGATACATTTCTTGGCTTATCTGCAGGCATCATGGTCCGGAAAATCACCCGGTCTCCGGAATACGCCTTATATACTGGTGTAGACGGATTCCCATTATGCCCTGCTGCTGTCTGGATCAGATTTCCCTGGGCGTCCAAAAGCCGGATTCCATTCTGGATAAACAGCACATATTCCCGGAAAGTTTGGGTTCCCGGCGCTGTTATCACCGCTTTCTCCGCAAAAGGATTCCTCTTTTTGGTAAAATTCTCATACCACTGGGCTTCTGCAGGTTCTACGATGACTGTTCCGAATAATCCATGATACCTGTGATTCCGCATATTTCCAAAGGACTGCAGGATACAGGTCCCATATTCCCGGTCCGCCTTCCAGAGATAACGCCCGCTCTCGCCGATTCCCACTGTCTGTTCTTTTGGATTATATCCTACGTTAATTCCCGAGTCACTGACAGGATCATATTGCAGAAACTGAGGGTCCAGGGAAACCCTGTTTGAGGGCTTATACTTCATCTCAAGAGGTACCCTGGGATAATCAAAATAAGGAACCGGGCGGCTGGGATTCCAGCAATTGTGAAGGGTAACCTCCAGCCAATCCCCAACATTTGCCCGCAGTATCAGTGGTTTTGGAGTATACTTCCCAGCTAATACAAGGTCCCCATCTTCCAGGGGGGGACAAAAATCAGTCCATCCGGATCATGGTCACCATAGCTGTTATAAACCAACTTTGTCTGAACAGCGGCCACTTCATAATGTCTTACCACATCGTCCTTGCCAGGGCAGGGCGGCAGAGGCATGATCCTGTCTTTCCCCTTGCCGAGAGGCTTCAGACATTCCCGATATCTGTCATAAGCCCGGATAATCCCACAGAGCCCAGTCATGCCTCATCCATGCCGCCGAAATAATACAGATAATCCCCCGGCTGGTATGGGGCTTTGATGTTAAGATTGAACGCCTCTGAAACCCCGACGGTCTGGGAAGCAGCCAATGGGGACGTTCGTCTGCCAGTTCTTTTCTCCAGGACATTCCTGTAACATTAAATACATGCTGTTCCTCGTGGGCACCATCTATGAGCCGGATCATCAATTCATCTCCCGGATAGGTTTCCAGAACAGGGGCAGCCGGGTCTCCATGGACATAGGAACTGAAAATATAGGCAGGATCCTCATGTTTCTTAAATCTGTATGGCTTCCAGTGTAAAGCGGCGGATTCTGCTTTGACTGGGATATTGACACAACTGCATTGTTTATTCCCCTTCCTGTTTCAGAATCCGAAGGTAATGATTTGCTTCCCGAAGCACATGATCCGCCAGCAGAGGAAGAATAATAGAGCGTATATCACATCCTGTAATCCCCTTTGTGCCTGCAGCCTTAAAATCGCGATATTTCCTGGTAGTTTCCAATGATTTTCTTGTAAGTCCGTTCATGGCTCTGCAGTCCTGCTGTCTGACTTCCTCCAGCAGCCGGCAGTAATCCCCGGCAAATTTGTCTGCCGTTTCCACCAGCTCACATTCTGTAGGATCAAGGAGGCCGCGTATAAACAGGGCATGCTCCATCATGATCTGGTTCCAGAACTGTTCTGTCTTAAGCATATTTTCTGAAGAAATGCACTGGTTCTTCTCCAGCGTTGCGATAATCTGCTGGTATAATTTTGCCTCCCGGATAATATGCTCGATCAGCAGAGGATAATTGGCAGTGAACAGCCTGCATGAAGTAACCTGCTGCAATACCTTCTCTTTAAACATGATCAGGCCTCTCAGCAAATGCAGGACCCGCTGGTTTAGCTGACGGATCTGCAGAGCCATTCTTCCGTCCCCGCATTCTCCACAGTCTGCCTGGAGTTTCTTCTCTGCCTGGGTGATCCGAAAATCAATGGGAATCTTTGTAAGCCTTCCTGTCTGCTGTTCCGCCATTACTGTAAACTCCGTAAACACTTCTCCGGAACACAGCACATCTTTACCTACCATTCCATCAGCAAGGCGAACTGTCTGCCACAGTACTTTTTCAAGTTCTGTGCGGTACCAGTTCGCCTTATTTATATACGCCATTTCTCCTGCCGGAAAGCCTGCCTGAAGGAACAAAGCATGCTCCTTCATAATCCTTCCAAAAAACAAATGGGTTTCTAATGAAGTTGTAATATATTTTTTCATGCTTATACATCCTGTTATTTTACTGTTCTTTATAAGGTATGTAAGCATTGAAAATTTGGGCAGTTGTTTTCTTAATAATCAGATATTCAGCACACAGCTCATCTCATACCAGGGCACGCCTCCCCAAGTGGACTTAGACAGACCATGGCTGATAAATCCCATTTTTTCATACATAGGAATTTTATCAGCCAGACAGGTGAGGACTGCCATCTTCCTCCCCCGTTCTTTTTCCCTTTGAAGATAGACATGCATCAATTCTCTTGCCAGCCCCTGTCCCCGGTATTCCGGAAGGACATCCAGACCCAGCAGTATCACATTTTTTCCCTCAGGCTGATACAAGGTATTGTCATAAAAAAATTCATCCCGGAACCTGGATTCATCAGTAGCCAGTCCGCATAAAAATCCTGCAAGTAATCCACTCTCCCTGTCAACTGCCACCAGGAACAGCTCCGGAGCTGCGGCTGCCCGGTCTTTCATCATTTTCTCCGTGCATGCTTCATTCGGCGGAAAGCAGATCTGTTCAATCCGTGCTGCCTGGTCTCCTTCCTCCTGGCGGATATACCGGAACTCAAAACGCTCATACAGATTTTCTTCTGTCCGCTGGAATCCCTTTTTATCATTCATTTTTCTTTACTCCTCCTGCCATTCTCCTGTCATATTCCTCATAAAACTATTTTCCAGCCTTTTTGTATGGAGCTGTATGGCGCCGCATTATCCATACTTTAGCAGCACCTATCACCGGCTGGAAAATTCTTTGATATACTGATCTGTTTTCTCCATAATTGTTTTTAAAATCTCCAGATCCTGGAGTGCATCCCCTGTTCCATAGAATGGTTTGCATGCTCTGTCAGATACAGGGGCAGCCCTCTTTTCTCACATTCTGCAGAAATAACCTCCGTCTTAGCCCAGTCATCTCCAGTCCCGTGAAACACAATTCCCTCTGTACCGATTGCCTGGAAGGAAGCTTCCACCGGGGTATAATAGATATGTCCGGCGCCAATTTCATATTTGGCATCATAGGACGCCGCCACCGCTGTTCCGATACTTTTTGAAATAAACAGAACACGATCATAAGAACTAAAATCCAGGGCTGACAATTTTTCCGCCGCATTGGCAAGGGCCTGTTCATAAGCCGCATACATTTTCTTCATATCACCTTTAATGCCGGAAGGCAGCCTCCCGTAGTCTGCACAGGCAATCTCATATCCATACTGGTCCGCCAGCTTCCTGCTATAGTATAAAAGAGGCTTATCCACATGATAGCCCACTCCCGGAAATATCACCGCAATTTTTTTCTCCATGATCATTTCTCTCCTTTATATTTTCTTCTTTACCCATGAGCATACTGAGATAAGAAGCCCTGACTGTATTGTCCATGGAAAGTCCCAGTTCCTGCAAAATCTCTCTCATCTGAGACAGATATCTCTCCCTGAGATTTTCTTTTCCCACAATAACTTCCAGTTCCAGAAAGTTTCCCAGATTTTCTACCTGGTCCAGACATGCAGTCATTTCTCCCCTCTGAAGGTAATTCCTAGTCTTCTTTACTCCTGCTGCCCGTGTAAATCCAATAGCGCCCAGGATTTTTTCCATGCAGTCCGGATCTTCTATACCTGTTTCATACTCCCGCCGTGACATAGATATCTGATCGATCTTTTTCCCTTTAAAATTGATCTGAGCTCTGGTCTTACCGGTGAGGAGATCCCTGGTTTTTCTGATACGCAGAGCTTCATCGCATTTTCTCACATCATGATATTCACTGTTATAATACATGTCTTCTTCTATGACTCTTTGGTATTTCTGAAACCCTCTGGTCAGCAGACTCTTCATAATTCTTTCAGGATCTTCTATTGGAATCTTGATTTCAATTTCAAAATTATCTATTTCCTTTAACTTTTCCTGCTGTGGCATATATCCTTTATTTAAAAGCCAAAAACATGGCTCTCCTTTCCCCTGATTTTTATACCGTCTTTCCCAGAATAATCCCTATCAGATGCTTATCCAGCATGATCGTCCGGTTCCAGGGATTGATAATGATCCCTTTTATTCCTTCTGCTTTTAAGGCTGCTTCAAAAAGCTGTCTCATATTTCCCATAAAGGCAGACATAACCTTATCCGCCCCTTTCATCT
>ERZ1090861.788-NODE-788-length-18046-cov-24.024735_pt1 | contig 18046 bp, 15 predicted proteins | sample MGYA00478482_ERZ1090861 | MGnify/ENA primary metagenome ERZ1090861 (study PRJEB33644, sample SAMEA5815744) | chicken gut metagenome | biome: Chicken; feature: Gastrointestinal Tract; material: Caecum | place: Ireland | collected 2019-01-01 | study: A study of the... | reverse complement strand
AAGAATTTGCGTCAATAACTCAAAAAAGCACTTGACAAAACGCTTCATGGGGCAACGCCAAGGACATCGAGCCATATGTGGCCCCCAAGTTTGAGGACAACATCATTCTGACCCAGACCGAGTGCCTCACCATGTCCAGCCGCCCCAAAGACCCCAAGACGGCCCGGAATAAAAACGTCCTGATCGTAGGCGGTTCCGGCAGCGGTAAAACTAGGTATTTCATAAAACCTAATCTGCTGCAAATGCACAGCTCCTATGTTCTCACAGACCCGAAGGGCTATACTTGGGTGGGATAGAGAAAAGGAACGTCACACAAAGAAAAGCCAACAAGGAAAGGAGGTGAAAACCGTGGCCAGAACTGAAGATATCAAGATTACGGCTTTGTATGAAAGACTATCCCGGGATGACGAACAGGTGGGCGAATCCAACAGCATCCAGAACCAGAAGATGTACCTGGAGGAGTACGCCCGGCACCATGGACTGCGGAACATCCGGCACTTTTGGGACGATGGCTACACCGGCACCAACTTCAACCGCCCCGGCTTCAATGCCCTTTTGAGCGAGATTGAAGCGGGCCATGTAGCTACCCTGATTGTCAAAGACCTGAGCCGGTTCGGGCGAAACTATCTGCAGGTGGGCTACTACACCGAAGTTGTTTTCCCCAAGAAGGGCGTCCGCTTCATCGCCATCAACAACAGCGTGGACAGCGCAAAGCCCTCGGACAATGACTTCACCCCGTTCCTGAACATCATGAACGAGTGGTACGCCAAGGACACCAGCAACAAGATCAAGGCGGTGTTCAAGGCCCGGATGAAGAAAGGGATGCGGTGCAGCGGCTCTATCCCGTATGGCTACAAGCGGACCAAAGAGGACAAGCAGCAGCTCCTGGTGGATGAACCGGCAGCCGAGGTTGTCCGAAAGATTTACCGCCTGGCCTGCCAGGGAGTTGGAACGACCGCCATTGCCGAGCAGCTGTCGGCGGAAAAGGTGCTGATCCCGTCCGCCTATGCCGCTAAATACTTCCCCGAAAATTGCAGACACGGCGAAATGGCAGACCCGTACCGTTGGACAGCCACCACTGTGGGCTACATCCTGGACCGGCAGGAATACCTGGGGCATACGGTACTGGGTAAGTCCATCTGTGAGAACTTCAAGACCAAACAGCGCCGAGCCGCTACCGCCGATGAACTGATGATCTTCCCAAACACCCATGAGGCCATTGTGGATCAGGATACCTGGGACATTGCCCACAAGCTGCGGCTGCGAAAACGGCCCAAAGCAGCCAACGGAACCTACACCCACCGTCTGTCAGGACTGATCTACTGTGCAGACTGCGGGGCAAGAATGGGTTTCTGTGGCTCAGAAAACGAAAAGCACTACGATTCGTCCCACGCCTTCCAGTGCGGGAACTACCGCAGCACCACCAACCAATGCGCTTCCCATTTTGTCCGAACTTCGGTTCTGGAAACGGTGATCTTAAAGGCAATTCAGGCTGTCAGCCGGTATGCCCTGGAAAATGAGGCGGAATTTGTGGCCGATCTCCAGAGCGTCTGGGATGAAAACAAAGCCAAAAGCGAGGATACCGGCCAGCAGGAATTGAAAGAAGCCCAAAAGCGAATGGCCGAACTGGATACCATGATTCAGAATCTGTACGAGAGTTCCATGAAAGGTGTACTGCCGGAGCGGCAGGCCCGGCGGATGATCCAGCAGTACGATGAAGAACAAATCCTTCTGGAACGCCGGATAGAGGAACTGGAAAACCAGATTCGGCAAGAGTCGGTGAAGAAGGCAGACACCGAGCGGTTTCTGGCCCTGGTCAAAAAGTACCGAAACTGTCACGAGCTGACGGACGCCATGCTCTATTCCTTTATTGACCGGGTCGAGGTACATGAAGCCACCGGGGGCCGCACCATCTACCGCAAACAGAACATCGATATCTACTTTAATTTTATTGGCAGCTACTACCCGCCCTGTGAAACCGTCTCGGAGGAAGAACGAATCGCTGCCATTGATGCAGAACAGCTTCGCAAGAAACAGGAAAAGGGTAAACGGGCCAGCGAACGCCAGCAGCAGAAGCTGAAAGCCCTGCGGGAGGCAGCGAAAGCCGGGGACCCTGAAGCAGTGGCCAAGTACGAGGAACATCTCCGCAAACAGCGGGAGCGCAACCACAGATACCGCCAGCAGGTACAGCAGGCCAGAGCAGCAGACCCGGAGTATCTCCAGCAGCTGGATGAAAAGGAACGGCTCAAACAGGAAAAGCTTCTGGAGAAAGAACGCGAGCGGGCGGAGAAGTCTGCCCAGCGGGCCAAGCTGACACGGGCAGAGCTGAAAGAAAAGGCCAAGACCGACCCGGAAGCTGCTGCAAAGTGGGCTGCTCTAAAGGCCAGGGAGGCTGAGGCCCGGCAGCGCAAAAGGGGGTGTGAAGAAGCCCGGATGACAGCAGACCCAGCGTATGCCGCCATGATGGCAGAGCGCAAGGCCGAATATGAACGCACCAGGGCAGCCAAACGCAAGGCCGAACACGACGCCCTGGTGGAACAGGCCAAGACAGACCCCGAAGCCGCCTGGCAGCTGGCAGAACAGCGAAAGTACCAGAGCGAGGCCACTGTGAGAAGCTACCAGAAGATGAAAGCAGCTGCAGACGCCGGAGACCCGGAGGCTATCAAAAAATATGAAGCCCACCTTGCCAAGCGCAGGGAGGACTACCACAAAAAGAAAGCACAACAGGAGGCGATTTCAGCATGAAGCTCGAACCGAGAATCCATGACAGCAGAAACGGTCTGGATTATGTCCTGACGGACCATTATTATCTCCCGGCGCTGAGGCTGCCGGAAGATAAACGCCCCATCGGTCGCTGGGGCCGGTTACATAAGGAATACCTGAAAAATTACCGCCCTATCCTTTATCAATCGCTTCTTCTGTCTGGCAAGCTGCATACCATCTTGGCTGACCTGGATGAGCAGGCCGCCGAACGGTGCCGCCTGATTGTCCGGCAGATGGCCCAGGCCGAGGGCATCACGGAGGAACTGAAAGCAACTGACCCGGTGAGCTGGGTGCAGGCCATGAACTCCATCCGCAGCCGGGCCGAGGAGATCATCCAGACTGAGATGATCTATTGTTAAAGGAGGAGCCGGTTATGATTCTGGAAGCGATTTACAGCGGGGATTTTTACCCTAGCGAAACAGTTGTTCCGAAATCTGAAAAATATCGGAACGCACTGAAAGCCTGCGAGAAGATTATGGATCGGCTGGCCGAAAAGCTGAGCAAAGAAGATTATGACTTGGTGGAAGAACTCCAGGACCAGATTTCCATCGCCCAGTGTGAGGAGAACGAGTGCCACTTCAAGATTGGTTTTTCGGCAGGACTGCTGGTACAACAGGAAGCGATGGAGCAAATGAAGAAAATGGGCACCACAGGGTGAGTTGCCCGGTATACAACTTTTGGCCCCATCAATAATTGGCAGGGGGCCTGACAGATTATCTGTCAGGCCCCCTGCCTTTGGTAGAAAAGAATGGTCAAATTGGGGGAAAAGTCAATCCTGATGAGAACAGTCTTTGTTCTCCTTGTCTATGCCATCGTCTATATCGGGAAGATATTGATAGAACACCTTTTTCTCAAGGACCCACCGGGCAAACAGCGCATATCCGGCAGGTGCCAGAAGGATCAGCGGCGGGCAGAATGCTGTCAGTAGGCCGAACGCAGCCAGCACCACCAAAAGCAGCAGACTTTTGTCAAAATGGAGCAATGCCATGGCACCGGACTGCAACACCGTCTTTTTGACCGGGTCGTCGAATCTTGCCGCATAGGCTGCGTTGTAGATCATCCAGGCCAGCCCACAGGTACTCAGCACCGTAAAAATGATCCAGAGATTACCTGTCGCTGCCTGTTGCCCCTTGAGGTAATGGGTCATAAAGCAGTCAGCCAGCAGGATGCTCTCCGGCACTGCCAGAGCAAGAAAGCTCAAAGTTGCCTGTCGGAAGCTCCGGCGGTAGGCCCGGAAAAATTCCTCGCTGACCGTTCCCCGGTCCTCAATCAGGGACTTGTTCACTGCATAATAGAGGGCTGTGCTGGAAATGCCCAAGGTAAACAGCGGCAGGCTTCCTATTAGCCACAGCAGACTGAGAATCACCATATCCGCAACCCGGGTTAAGAAACGGAACAGAGGGGCATCCAGGTCGAAAAAGTCATTCATAGGGTATCACCTGGTTTACTTCTGGAGCACAAAGGCCTCGAAGGGGCGCATGGTCACGGCGCCGTCGGGGGCGCTGCCGGGGTAATTGTCGATCAGGCACCGGGCCCCGGCAAAGTCGGCGGGAATGGCAAAGGCCGCTTCCTGATCCGAGAAATTGCAGGCAATCAGGTAGTCCTCGCCGGTCTCGGCCAGGGTGCGCCGGTAGGCGAAAATCTGGGGATCCGCCTTCGCTAGCAGCTGGAAGGAGCCGTACACCAGCCCCAGATGGCTTTTGCGCAGGGCGATCATCTTCTTGTAGTAGTTGAGTACCGAGTCTGGGTTTTTTTCCTCGGCGGCAGCGTTGATGGCGGTGTAGTTGGGGTTCACCCCGATCCAGGGGGTGCCGGTGGTGAAACCGGCGTTGGGGGAGTCGTCCCACTGCACCGGGGTGCGGGCGTTGTCCCGGCTGCGGAGGGCCAGGCACTCCATCATCTCCTGCTCCGAGATCAGCCCCGCCCCGGTGAGCTCTTTGTAAGCATTGAGGCTCTCGATGTCCCGGTACTGGCTGAGATCCTTGAAATAGGCGTTGGTCATCCCCAGTTCATCGCCCTCATAGATGTAGGGGGTGCCCTGCAGGCTCAGCAGGCAGGTGGCCAGCATCTTGGCGGAGAGGGGCGAGTCATCGCCCCAGCGGGATGCAGCCCGGGGCTGATCGTGGTTGCCCCAGAACAGGCTGTTCCAGGCTTTGCCGTCCAGGCCGGTCTGCCAGTGACTGAGAATTTTCTTGAGCTGCATAAAGTCGTAGCGCCGGGTGGTCCACTTGCCCAGAGGCCCGTCCCCGATGCCGACGTGCTCAAACTGGAAGACCATGTTCAGCTCCTTGCCGTCCAGCCCCGCATACTGGGGGGCATTTTCCACCGTGGCGCCGGGGGTCTCGCCCACCGTCATGATGTCGTATTTCGAGAGGACCCGCCGGTTCATCTCCTGCAAAAATTCATGGATGCGGGGCCCATTGACATAGTAGGGACCGCCATTGCCATACAGTCCGTGTTTCTCGCCATCCGGAAAGCGCTGGTCCTTGGAAATCTGACTGATGACGTCCATCCGGAACCCGTCGATGCCCTTGTCAAACCACCAGGTCATCATGTTGAACACTTCGTTCCGGACTTTGGGGTTCTCCCAGTTCAGGTCGGGCTGCTTGGGGGAGAACAGGTGCAGGTAATACATATCGGTCTGGGGGTCGTATTTCCAGGCCGAGCCGCCGAAGCAGGCGCCCCAGTTGTTGGGCTCGTGGCCGTCTTTGCCCGGCTTCCAGATATAGTAGTCTCGGTAGGGGTTATCCACCGACTTGCGGCTCTCGATGAACCAGGGGTGCTCGTCCGAGGTGTGGTTGACCACCAGGTCCATCACAATGCGGATGCCCCGCTGATGGGCCTCGGCCAGCAGGGCGTCAAAGTCCTCCATGGTGCCAAACCGGGGGTTGATGGCCCGGTAGTTGGAGATGTCGTAGCCGTTGTCGTCCATGGGGGAGTCCATGATGGGGCACAGCCACAGCACGTCCACCCCCAGGTCCTTCAGGTAGTCCAGCCGGGCGCGGATGCCGTTCAAATCGCCGATGCCGTCCCCGTCCGAATCCTGGAAGCTGCTGGGGTAAATCTGATACACGACGCTTTCTTTCCACCATTTGCGGTCCATGACAAAGCCTCCTTATTCTGCGGGGATGGTGACCCCGTCGTCGTCGTAGCAGTCATAGCTGGCCCCGGGCCAGCCGATCATCTGGATGGTGGCGGGGTCGATGTCCGCCACCGTCTGGGCGGGGTCTGCCACCGGGATGCAGGCGCCCTTGCGGATGAACAGGGGCACCTCGTTGAGGGCCACCTTCACAAAGTGGGGCCCGGCGGGGAGGACTTCCTGTGTGATGCTGCCCTCGGGGCCGAACTTGACAAACAGCATCTCCTCGGGCAGATACACCATCCGGCCGGCGGCGTTCTGGGTGTAGACCGGGGCGATCATTACCTGATCCCCCAGCATCAGCTGGTCCTCGGTCTGGAGGGCGATCTCGTCTTCGGGGTAGACGAAGGCCAGGGGCTTGAACATCATGTCACCCTTCAGCGCCGCCTTCATGTATTCGCTGTAGAGGTAGGGGATCAGCCGGTAGCGGGCCTCGATGACGCTGCGGAAATCCTCGGGGCCCTCAAACTGGTAGAACTCCTGCCGGCGGGTGCCGCAGGCTGAGTGGTTGCGCATCAGGGGGGTAAAGACCCCCAGGGCCAGCCACCGCAGCAGCAGATCCCGGGTGGTGTCGGCGTTGAAGCCCCCCAGATCCGCCCCCACATACAGGAAGCCGCACATATTCAACGAGGGCAGCATCTTGAGGTTCAGCAGCAGATGGCTCCACCAGGAGTGGTTGTCCCCAGTCCATACGCCGCCGTACCGGTGCATCCCGATGCAGGAGGACCGGGAGAACAGCAGAAACCGCTTGCCCGGGGCAATGCTGGCCAGCCCCTCCGAGGCGGCCCGGGTCATGTTGTAGCCGAACAGGTTGTGGACCTGGTCGTGGCGGACCATTTTGCCCCCCACCTTGTGGTAAAAGCGCTTGTAGTCCTCGGGGTGGTTGCTCAGGTGCAGCCAGCCCAGGGTCTGGCGGCCGTTGTCCACCAGGCCCTCCTGGTCCATCACCGGGGCGTCGGCCAGACGCTCCGCAAGCCCCTCCCGGGAATAGAAGATGGCGGGCTCGTTCATGTCGTTCCAGAAGCCCTCGATGCCGCAGTCGGTGAGGGCCTTGTACTGGCTGCCGAACCAGGCCCGGGCCTCGGGGTTCAGTACGTCGGGGAAGTGGCTCCAACCCGGCCACACCACCGCCTCAAAGTCGGTGCCGTCGGCCCGCTTGCAGAAGTAACCCTTGGCCTTGCCCTCGTCGCAAACGGGGTAGCCCTTTTCCTCCTTGACCCCGGCGTCGATGATGGGCACCAGCCGGACCCCCTGCTCTTTCATCTCGGCCACAAAGCCGGCAAAGTCGGGGAATTCCTCGGGGTTCACCGTGAAATCCTTGAAGTGGTCCATGTAGTCGATGTCCATGTACACCATGTCCAGGGGAATATGGGCCTGGCGGTGTTTGGTGACCACTTCCTCAAAGTCGGCCCGGGTCTTGTAGCCGTAGCGGCTCTGGCCGAAGCCAAAGGCAAACTTGGGCGGGATGTAGCTGTGGCCGATGATGGCCCGGAACTGCCGGACCACATCCAGGGGCCCCTCCCCGGTGATGACGTAAAGGGCCAGGTCGGCCCGGTCACAGGTGACGGTGAGGGTGTCCTGGCGGGTGAAGCCGATGTCGTACCGGATGGCCCCCGGGTAGTCAAAGAAGAGGCCCACCGTCTCCTGCCCGGCCATCACGATGAAGTTGTGGGATGCATAGAGATGCTGCTTGCTTTCGGTGTGGAGGCCGTCGTCCACATTGTCGCTGAGATAGACAAAGCCCCGCTTGTTGATGCCCCGGTTGGCTTCCCCCAGGCCGTAGACCCGGTCGCCCTCCGCCAGGGGGCAGGCAAAGCAGAAGCCGGTCTCGCTGGTTTTGACCGTTCCCACAGGGAGTTCGCCCTGGCTTGCAGGGATTGGTGCGACCACCGATTCGGTGTCAAAGGGGACACCATAGAGATACTTTTGAATCATACCGTTCTCCCAAATAAAAGTGACTGAGTGGTTGTTTTGGCAGACAGCGCGCCCCGTCTCCGGAGCGCTCTGAAAGAATATAAATTAGCCCTTAACCGAGCCCACCACAATGCCGGAAACGAAGTACCGCTGCAGCAGGGGATAGATCAGCAGCAGCGGGATAACTGCAACAACGATCTTGGCTGCATTGAGGTTGGTGTTTCCCAGGGCGGCGGAATCCACCACGGCAGACAGATTGCCCTGCTTGATCAGATCTTCCACGTTGATCTGCAGGCTCTGGATATAGGTCATCAGGGGGTAATAGGTGGCTTTGGACATGTAGATCAGGCCGCTGTAGAAGTCGTTCCAGCTGCCCACAATGCTGAACAGGGATACGGTGGCCAGAACCGGCTTGGAAATGGGGATGAAGATCTTGGTCAGAACCTGGAGCGGGTTGGCGCCGTCAATGAAGGCGGCTTCCTCAAGCTCTTTGGGAACGGCAGCAAAGAAGTTCATCACCAGGATGACATTGAAGATGGGCACGGCTCCCGGCAAAACCAGGGCCCAGACGGTATTGAGCAGGCCGTAGGATTTGACAACCAGGAAGGTGGGGATCATGCCGCCGTTGAAAAGCATGGCAAAAATCATCAGGTTTGCATAGATGTTGCGGCCCCGGAACTGTGCGTTGGTTTTGGAGAGGGGATAAGCCATCAGCACGATCAGCACAAAGTTGATGATCAGGGCCAGCACAACCCGCTCCACCGAGATCAGGAAGGAGTGCCAGAACTGGGAGTCCTCCAGGATCTTCTCATAGGCTGCGGTGCTGAATCCCACCGGGATCAGCCCTACCATGTTGCCTTCCACTGCTGCAGAGGAGGAGAAGGAGATGGCAATAATGTTCAGCAGCGGCAGCAGACAGATCAGGCCCAGCAGGATAATAATGATGTAGATGATGGCAGTGCGGAGTTTATCAGCTTTCATTGCCGGACGGACCTCCTTAGAAAATTTTGCTGTCGGTGTACTTCTGAGCCAGCTTGTTGGCGCCGATCATCAGAACAAAGGCGATCACGGACTTCAAAAGGCCCACGGCGGTGCCGAAGCTGTACTGCAGGCCCTGCAGGCCGACGCGGTACACATAGGTGTCCAGAATATCACCGGTGGCATAGACCGATGCGCTGTACAGGTTATAGACCTGGTCGAAACCGGCGTTCAGGATGTTGCCCAGGTTCATGACGGCCATCAGGACGATGGTGGTGCGGATGCCGGGCAGGGTGACATGCCAGACCTTTTTCCACCAGGTGGCGCCATCGATGGAAGCAGCCTCGTAAAGGGTCGAGTCGATGGAAGTGATGGCTGCCAGATAGACGATGGAGCCATAGCCGAACTCTTTCCAGGTGTCGGTCAGGATCAGCAGAGGCTGGAACAGGGAGTTGCTGCCCAGCCAGTTCAGCGAGGTGCCCAGCATTGCGTTGATGGAGCCGTCCAGGCTGAACAGATTCTTGATGACCAGAGCCAGCACAACCCAGGACAGGAAGTGGGGCAGGTAAACCACCGTCTGAACCGACTTTTTCAGGGTCCGGTTCTTGACCTCGTTGAGCAGAATCGCAAAGGCGATGGACATGATGGTGGTAAAGACGATTTTGCCCAGGGCGATGATCAGGGTGTTGCGGAACAGCTCAAAGCTGTCCGGCATTTCGAACAGGTATTTGAAATGTTTGAGGCCCACAAAGTCAGAACCGAAAAAACCTTTGGCGGGTTTGTAATCCTGAAAGGCCATGATGACGCCGAACATCGGAACAAAGTTGAACAGAATCAGGAAGATGAAACCAGGGAGCATCATGCCGTGGTAATACAGTTGATAGGCCTGGTTTGCATGGATCTTTTTGACCTGATTTTTCATCCGGTTCCACCCCCTTTGTTACTGTGCAAAGTATTCCTGGACTTCCTGGGCGATTGCGTCGCCGCCCAGACGCTTCCACTCGCTGGCAAAGGTATCAAAATAATCGATGGGCTGTGCGCCGGTCACGATTGCCACATAGGCCTCCAGCTCGGTCTTGTCCAGGGTTGCCTTTTTCTGCTCGCTGGTGGGGGTGGTGGGGGGATACTTGGGGGTGATCCATTCGGCGTTGCCGTTCTTTTCCAGCGCATCGATGGATGCGCCCAGGCCGATGATGCGGGACTCATAGAAGTGCCAGCCGCCCAGGGTTTCCTCGGTGACGTTCTGGGGATCCTTCAGGTAGTCCAGAATGGCCTGGGAAGAGCCTCTGTTCTCGGCAATGGTGGTTTCCTCAGGGGTCATCTCGCCGTTGATGACGGCCATGTGCTCGGTGTAGTAAATGGAGGGATTGTTGGAGGGCAGGACTTCCATGTAATAGGGACGGCCCTCGTTGTGTCCGCCGGCGTTGATGTAGGCGATGACCTCCGGCGCGGTTTCCGCGGTGGCGTGGGCCAGATCGTCATAGAGGATGTTCAGCATTTCCAGTGCCACCTGGGGATACTTGCAGTCCTTGCTGACCACCAGGAACCGGTCGGCGGCGTTTTCGTGATAGGTGTGCACGATGCCGCTGTCATCGGCCACCGTATAGGCGATGTACTCGGCCTCCGGCACCAGGGCCTTGACGCTGCTCAGACGCCAGTCGGGGATGTGCCATGCGCCAAAGACGATGCCCAGCTCGTTGTTGATCATCATGGCGTTGATGTCATCGGTGGTGCGGGTGCCGAACTGGGGATCCAGAATGCCCTCTTCGTACCACTCGTTCATCTTGGCCCAGGCGGCTTTGACTTCAGGCTCCAGGGTGGACCAGCTCATGGTGCCGTCGGGGTTTTCGATCCAGCGGTCGATGTAGCCGCCCATAGCGTTGGCAATGCACATGGCATCGCCGATATCATTGCCGGAAAAAGCCATGCCCACGGTGCTGTTGCCGCCGCCTGCATTGGCATCCACAAAGGCCTTGGCTACAGCGGCGATGTCGTCCAGTGTGACGCACAGGTCGCCGTCTGGGTCGGGGTTGAGGCCCAGCTTGTCCAGCCAGTCCTTGCGCATCCAGCACAGGACAGGGACGCTGTTGTCGGGGTTGGTGCCGGGAATGCCCATCAGCCGGCCGTCAAAGGTTGCCATGCCCAGGCAGCGGCCGTCGTAGGAATCATAGAGGCTCTTGATGTAATCAGAGGCATATTCCTCATACAGATCGGTCAGGTCATAGGTCAGGCCGTTGTCTACCATCTGGACGAAGGTGTCATAGCTGTTGACGGTCAGGATGTCGGGCAGTTCGCCCGAGGCGATGCAGGTGGCCAGCTGGTTGGTGTAAGCGTCGCCGGATGCTTCAAAGCTGTCCACCAGATCCACGTTGAGCTTGGATTCAATGTAACGGGTGTAGGCGTTGTCTTCAAAAGTCTGCCCTTCAGGGAACAGGGCAGCGGCGGAAGGTTCTGCAAAACGGCCCAGGGTGATGGTCAGGGTGTCCACATAGGCTCCGTTTTCGTCCTTGGCCACAGAAACAGCGGCAGATTCATTGCCGCCTCCGCAGGCGGTCAGTGCGGTGAGTGCGCAGGCAGCGGTGGCAGCCTTCAAAAACGATCTGCGCGAAATCTTTCTCATGATAGAATCCTCCACGACGTTCAGTCAGATTTTCAGGAATTTGTTTTTTGTCTGCCCCATCCGGGACCCAAAAAACAAATCCCCTTCCAGTTTGTATATGTCTCGTTCTGACAGGCTGCGCAGCGTGTCTTTTTGACGAGCTCATTATACGAAACCGAAGAGGATTTGAAAAGGGTTTTGCGCAACGTTTCCTACGAAACTGATAAATACCACAAAAATTATTTGTATGTTTTGTGCAGATCTTTTGACTGAGGCGCGGCGTTGGGGGTTGATTCGCGCACCGAGTTGCGGCGGATCAGTTCAACAGGCTGAACGTAATTTTTACACTCCACCGGTTCCTGCCGAATCAGACGCACCAGCAGTTCCACGGCGGCCTCTGCTTTGGCCGGGACGTTCTGACGCACTGTCGTCAGAGGGGGACGCAGGAGTTCTGCATAGATGCAGTCGTCAAACCCGGTGACCGAGACCTGCTCCGGCACCTGTATGCCGTGGTCCTGCAGATAATTCATCACTTCTGCCGCATCATAGTCAGAGGCCAGGGCTACAGCCCCGGCCTGGACAAAGCGATCCAAATAGTGGCCGTACATGACACGGCGCAGAGAAATATCCTCGGGAAGAAGAATATGGCGCTCTTCTCCGCAGTCAATCCCGGCAGAGTGCATCTGATGCTGAAATCCTTTCCAGCGGTAATGGTCTCCGCCGACATCACACTCGGCGGCAAAGATGGCCTGGGTGTACCCGTTGTCCAGCAGATACTTTGCAACCATGGCGCCGCCGCCGAAATCATCGATCCCCACATTGACGTAGTGATACTCTGCCTCGGGATAGGTGTCAATCAAGACCATATATTTGTTGAGCTGCCTGCGCAGCTCCTTGTATTTCTTTTCGTCAAGTCCCAGGACGACAAGACCATCCACATTCCATCGGGAGGCAATCTCTGCCACCTGGTCCGTATTTTTGTCCTGGCCATCGATCAGCATGACGTAATATCCGTTTCGATGGGCTGTCTCTTCTACACCAGACAGAAGTTCTGCCACAAATGTATCGCGCAGAGCAGGAATTCCGTGGACACAGCTGTAGCCCAGCACCAGTCCAATGATGCAGGATCCTTTGCGGGTTAGGCCACGGGAAGATGTATCCGGGACATAGCCCTCCTGGTTCAGAATTTCCGAAATTTTCCGGATCATCTCCTTGGAAACTTTTTTGGTGTTGCCGTGCAGCACATTGGACACTGTTGTCCGGCTTACACCGACTTGATCTGCAATATCCTGCAAACGCTTCATAGCTGTTCACACACTCCCTGTTTGATCAGTTGAAACGCAAATGGTTTTCAACGTAATCATAGCATATTCATACAGTAATTGCAATCCGAATGATCCTTTAATCTTCAATGAATTCTGGACTCAAATAAAGACTTTTTTGATATTAATACCCAGTAGTGCTTAATCATCTGTTTGCAGGATGATGAAAGCAAGAAAAATGCCTGCCTTTTCATAAGCCCGGCAGAATGAATGCAGCATAATGAAAATCGTTTTGATAGAAAATTGTGTGGAACATTCTGCCAATTTCATCATTTATAAAGGAGATGGAGATTTATGAGTGAAAAGCTGGACCACATGAAAGACCAAAAGGAAAAGGCCGAACAGAAGCTCCGGTACTACCAGCACCAGGAAAAAATGCTGGAGCACCGGATACCAGAGTTGACCCGCAAGGCCCGCACCCATCGTCTCTGTACCCGCGGCGGGATGCTGGAAAGTTTTCTGATCTGCCCGGGAGAGCTGACCGATGACCAGGTGATGGAGCTGCTGAAACTCTCATTCCGTCAGCAGGAGGTTACGCTGGCCCTGGCCAAGATGATTCACGATTTGCAGGAAGCCCGAGACGTTCCAACCCTATTGTAATAGGGCGCAATTATACACCGTTCCGGTGCAATTGCGGTCTTGCAGACGGCTTGATGAAACCGGGCTGGCGTTCCGTTCACCACCCCAATTTCATCCCAAGGAAAACTGCATTTTCCTTGCGCTGCTTCGCGGCTATCCTTTTGCAGCTCTTGCCCAGGGCCGAAGCGCACCCCGCTCCATCCCTGGACATCCCTGGACAGAGAGCACAACCAAATACGATTCCAGACCGTTCGTCAAGAGCAATCCTGACGGGCGGTTTTTGTTTTGGAGGTGATACCCATTCCGTGTCCGCATTTCCAAATCACGATCACCCAGCGCAGCAAAGGCCAGTCGGCGGTGGCAGGTGCCGCCTACCAGAGCGGGGAGAAGCTGTTTTCTGAGTACGACCAGAAAACCAAAAACTACTCTGGCAAGCGCGGCATCTTGTACACGGAAATCATGCTGCCATCTCACGCTCCGCCGGAATACGCTAACCGGGAAACCCTCTGGAACTCGGTGGAAGCGGCTGAGAAGCAATGGAACGCCCAGCTGGCCCGGCGCTTCGTGCTGGCTCTGCCCAAAGAAGTTCCACCGGAAAAGTATCCACAGATGGTACGGGACTACTGCGAGAAACAGTTTGTTTCCAAAGGGATGATCGCCGACTTTGCCATTCATGATCCGGCCCCGCCCGGGCACAATGTTCACTGTCATGTGATGCTGACCCTTCGTGCCATGGACGAACAAGGCAAGTGGCTCCCCAAGAGCCGAAAGGTGTACGACCTGGATGAGAACGGTGAACGCATCCGCTTGCCTTCCGGCAACTGGAAAAGCCACAAGGAAGATACCGTTGACTGGAACGACCAGAAGTATGCAGAGGTCTGGCGGCAGGGCTGGGCCGATACCGTCAACCGCTACCTGGAAGCAGCGGAGCGGCCAGAGCGGCTTGACTTGCGCTCCTATGAGCGGCAGGGTCTGGACGTGATCCCTACCGTCCACATGGGTCCTGCGGTGGCCCAGATGGAGCGGCGAGGCATCCAGACCAACATCGGCAATCTCAACCGGGATATCAAGGCAGCTAACCAGATGTTGTCCGCTATTCGCAAAACCATTCGGGGTCTGCTGGATTGGATTGAAGAACTGATCCAGTCAGAAAAAGAGTTGCTGAAAGAGGAAGCAGCTTCCACAGACCTTGGGGCGCTTCTCAACGATTATCTGAACCAGCGGAAAGCAGAACGGAACGATTGGTCATGGCCTGGTCAGCAGAAAGGCGACCTGAAAGATTTGAAGGATGTATCCAGGGCGATTGCTTATCTCCAGCACCATAAGATCATGACCCTGGAGCAGCTGAACACCGTCCTGTCCGGCGTGAAGCAGAAAGCCAGCCAGGCCAGTACCGGTATGAGAAAGGCCGAGAAGCGGATGAAGGACATTGCCGGGATTCAGAGCGCAGTCGCGGTTTGCCAGGAGCAGAAGCCCGTCCATGACAAGTATCTGAAGATCGGCTGGAAGAAGCGGCAGGCTGCCTTTGCCGAGAGCCACCAGGAGGAGCTGAAAGCCTACAACAAAGCCTATCGTTATTTGAAAGCGCAGCACGTTGACCTGAATGTGAACCTGGACGCCCTGGAAGCTGAGTACAGCAAGCTGCAAGCGGATCACGCAGCCTTTGCCCGGCAGCTGGAACAGGTGCAGGCGGAGCTGAAACCGCTGAACGAAATCCGCTACTGGGTTAGCCAGGTTCTGGGGCCGGAACAGGTGGAAGTGCTGGACAAGACAGACGGCAAGCGCTCGGTGGTGGAGCAGCTGCACAAAAAAGACGAGCAGAGCAAAACAAGCCGAGAGGAAAAGTCAAAAGAGCCGGACTGTCAGCGTTAGAAAGGAACAGGGACCGGAATGTTTGGAAGCCGGGTGGTGGAGGGTGGGATCGGAAAGAGGTGAACAAAAAATCCCCCGCCTCGTGGGGAGGCAGGGGGTGGGGTTAGAGCTTTATTTTTTACTCAAAGCTGGGGTTTGTCCAAGAGCCTTTAAGAGTATAACCTTCTACTTTCATTGCGTCTACAAGTGCGTCCCAAGCTGTATTGGCGTTGTCCTCAGTTATTTCGGTGGTGGTGTCCGGGTTAGATTCATTGGCATCGCCGATGCCCTTTTCCGGGGTGCCGCTCCAGTAGCAGTTGTTGACGGTGCCGCTACCAAAGGCATCGTTATAGTTGTAGCCCACCACGCCGCCGGCATCATCACCGCTGACAGAGCCTGCATGGTAGCAGGCGGTGACGGTGCCGCCGCCTAAATTCCAGCCCACCACGCCGCCGGCGGGGCCGGTGGCGGAGCTGACAGCATTGGTGGAGAAGCAGGCGGTGACGATGCCGCCATCGTAGTTTTCGCCCACCACGCCGCCGGCAGTAACGCCGCTGACCTCACCACCTGCATGATAGCAGCCGGTGACGCTGCTGGATCGAGAATTCCGGCCCACCACGCCGCCGGCGAAGCCGCCGTCGGAGCCGCAGCTGACCGTGCCGGTGGAGTAGCAGTCATTGACGGTGCCGCCGTTATAGTTGTGGCCCACCACGCCGCCGGCATAGCTGCCGCTGACATCACCGGTAGAGTAGCAGGCGGTGACGCTGCCGCCAGAGTTCCAGCCCACCACGCCGCCAACATCGCCTCTGCTGCCGCTGCCGCTGCTGCTGATCCTGCCGCCTGTCACCGAGCAGCCGGTGACGGTGCCTTTCCTGAGTGTGCCCGCTATGCCGCCGACAGCACCGCTGCCGCTGATGGTGCCGCTCACCTCAATGTCAACATTCAGAACTTTGCCATCTTCGCCAATTTCGTTAAACAGGCCCTGGGTTCTGTTTTCTGTCAGAGTGATGGTATTGCCGTTGCCGTTCAGCTCACCGGTGAAGGTGATGGTCTCGGGCCAGCTTGCGCCCAAAGTGACAGGGCTCTCCAGGGTGATTTTGGCGGTGGTAAAGTCAGACTGACTGCTACTATACAGGTTCTGCAGGCCGTCGGTACCTGTGACAACGTAGGTGTTGTTTTCCTCCTCATGGTAGCCGTTTTGATCTGTTACATGAATGTTTACAGGATCGCTTGTCTTACCGTCATAGGTCACCGTGAGGGTATAGTTGCCCCCTTTGGAGAACTTGTAAGGCAAGGTGATGGGGGTAGTATCCAATGTAAAAGAACAATTGTTTGGCTCAATTGGCTCAGTTGTTATGTTGTCGGAATAGACAGCCGCGATCGCTACATTCGAAGAGGTCAATTCGTCATCCACGGTATATTCTAGCTTGTTGAGCGTTACGGAGATATGATCCAGCGTGATGCATTCAACGCTGACAGCGGTCTGCTTGCTGCCGTAGAAAACAGTGACAGATGTGGTACCATCGGTAATGGTTCCAGGACTAAAGGTGACATCAGTGGATGTCCCATCAATGGTCTTGGTGCTGCCGTCGGAATAGGTGGCAGTAATTTTCATACCGGTGGGATCGAATGCTACTCCATCTTTGTATTTTGTTTTGGTGGGATTCTGGGCAATCGCAATGCTCTTGAGGGTCACAGGCTCGGCCTTATCCTCGGTGCCGGCCTTCTCCACGGTGGCCTTCACCAGCATCCAGATGCCGTTGTCGGTTTGGACCATGGCAAGGTCGGTGCCGTACTTGCCGTCGTCGGGGACGTTGGCAAAGACGATATTCCACTGGCTATAGGCTGCCTGGGCGGCCTTGTCGGGGTCGGTGCCGGCGTAGAACACCAGGTCAAAGGTGGTGTCCCCCTGCTGGCCATCCCCCAGATTGCGGAAGGTGACGGTGGATCCCACCAGCTTTTCCAGCGCCGCCCGGATGACTGCGTCGTCGTCGCCGGCGTTTTCGGCCTCGGCTTTGCGGATGGCCTGGCGCAGGTCGGCTTCCAGCTCGGGGTCGATCTCCACCGATACATTTTGGTACTGGCCGTCCAGCAGATTCAGCAGCATTTGGGAAAGGGATTGATTCTTTCCGCCGCCGCAGCCCGCCAGCAGGCTGAGGGCCAGGGCCGCTGCCAAAAGCAGGGCCAAAAGTCGTTTGAATCGCATGGTTTTACCTCCTTTGACCGATCGATGGTTCGTGATCGTTTGCCTGTAAATAGGGTGAACCATCTTTCACTAAGTTAAATTATACCAAAAAGGAGTCACAGTATCAACAGAACGAGGCATGAGGTTGTTTCACTTTCGATTGTTTCAATAAGTTTACCTATCCGAGTAGAGAAACACCGAAAAATTATGCTGTCAGGAAGGAGGAATGCAGACATGGAAGAATCAAAGCAGGTCACAGTATCTCCACAGCCGACCCCCGCAGGTACTTTCAACTTGAAGATGGAGAACACCACCTATGTAGTAGGTGTTCACTTCAGCCAGACCGCAAAAGACACTTTGGAGGACAAAATGAAGCGTTTGATGCTGGATGATGTTAAAACCGCCAATTTTTGAGGCAAAAATTCGAAAGATATTCCCTCTGAATATCTTGACAACGTCCTCCCCAAAGGCACCATAGATTGGGAGAAAGAACCGGTCCGTTGGGAGTAAACGGGCCATAAATAGTCGTTCCGCTCTCCCTGCTCTGGGAGGGCGTTTTATTTACCCCAGGCCCCAGGATACACCGGCAAATCAGCCTTCGCTGCGGTTGGCAGCCGTAAAAAACGAGATTTCAGGTGTGTATCCGACCGGCCGTAAGTTCTTTTTATACAGGAGGAAACTACCATGGAATTTTTTAACTCCGCAATCGAAGTCCT
>ERZ1090861.786-NODE-786-length-18068-cov-35.085272_pt1 | contig 18068 bp, 16 predicted proteins | sample MGYA00478482_ERZ1090861 | MGnify/ENA primary metagenome ERZ1090861 (study PRJEB33644, sample SAMEA5815744) | chicken gut metagenome | biome: Chicken; feature: Gastrointestinal Tract; material: Caecum | place: Ireland | collected 2019-01-01 | study: A study of the... | reverse complement strand
GGCAACCCCATGATCGACAGGGCCTACAAGATGGTGCTGGCAGCATAAGCCATGAAGCAGCGAATCAACATAGGCGGGACGCATGACCAAAGCATCATGCGCCCCGCCTTTCTTCTCAAATAGGTTCTATGGAGGGATACGAATGTCATTTACAGTCATTGCCAATACCGCAGCCATACCCTATGAAGAATGGCTGGAACGCCGCAAGGAGGGGATCGGCGGCTCGGATGCCGCTGTGGTCTGTGGGGCCAGCCGGTACAAGTCGCCGGTGGAGCTTTGGATGGAGAAAACCGACCGGCTCCCAGCCCAGGAGGCAGGAGAAGCCGCCTACTGGGGCCATCAGCTGGAAGATCTGGTGCGGGCCGAATTTACCAAGCGCACCGGTATCCAAGTGGAGCATCGGATGGAACTGCTGCGCAGCGACCAGCATCCTTTCATGCAGGCCAACCTGGACGGTACTTGTCAGCAGCCTGATTTGGGACCCTGCGTCTTTGAGGCCAAAACCGTCTCGGCCTTCAAGGCCGGAGAGTGGGAGGACGGCATCCCGGACGAGTACTATCTGCAGGTGCAGCACTACATGGCCGTCACCGGTTACCGGGGAGCCTACGTTGCAGCCCTGATCGGAGGCAACAGCTTCCGGTGGAAGCTCATTCCCCAGGATGAGGAGCTGATCGAAGCCATGATTCAGCTTGAAGCGGACTTCTGGAAGCACGTCCAAAATGAAACCCCGCCGCCTCTCGACGGCTCCAACGCCTCGGCCAAGTTTCTGGCCGAGTGCTTTCCAAGCAGCCTGCCCCGGTCCACGGTGGAACTTCCCGGCCAGGCCGCCACCTTGATTCAGCAGTACGATGAGGCTTGTGAACAACTCAAAGCAATCACAGAGCAGAAGCAGCAGGCTGAAAATCTGTTGAAGCAAATGCTGGGGGAGCATGAGTCCGGCACCACCGGGGACCACATCGTTACATGGAAAAATGTCACACAGGAACGTCTGGACAGCAAAACGCTCAAAGCCGAACATCCGGCCCTTTACAAGAAGTATGCCAGCAAGAGCAGCTACCGGCGCTTCTCCGTCAAAGCTATATGAACACAAGGAGGTATTACACCATGGACAACACAAAACTGAAATCCCGTCTTGCCACCAAGGCTCAGGCCCTGCAGGAGGCGCCTGCCAAAAGCGAACAGGCCAGTCTTGTCCCTGTTGAAAGCGGCTATGCCGCCCTCAATGGCAATACCCTGGATCTGATCCGGGAAAACCTCAAGGAGCAGCCCTTGACCTACCAGATGTTTGACGTGGTCAAGTCGCCTTCCGGCGGCTCCACCGTCTTCACAGTGCCGGGGCTGGCCGGGGATGAGGCCGAAAAGGAACTCACCGGCATCATCCTGGATTATACCACCCCTCGGGCCTACTGGGATACCCCCGACCCGGTGGAGGGCACGCCGCCTACCTGTCTCAGCCACAACAGCCTTGTCTCAGAGGACGGCAAGGCCTGCGCTCACTGCCCCTTCAACGACTATGGCTCGAAAGACGGGGAAACGGGGGCCAAGGCCTGTAAGGAATCGGTGCTGCTGTTCCTGCTGCGGCCGGGCAACGTGCTGCCCCTGTTGGTTCGGGTTCCAGTGACCAGCAAGGGGCTGTTCCTCAAGTATGCGGCCCGGCTCACCAGCTCACTGACCCCACTGAACGGCGTGGTCACCCGGATCACCCTGCAGAAAGCCACCAGCCGGGGCGGCAAGCCCTATGCCATCTTCCATTTTGAGGCGGTGAGTGCCCTCGACCCGGAGGAGGCTGTGCAGGCTAAGGCTTTCGCCCGGCAGCTGATGGAAGCGGTGAAGGCCAGCGAGATAGTTCCTAAGCTGGAGGCAGCCGGTTAATCCAAAATAGTAACAATAGTCCAGAGCTCATCTCGCAACTTCTAGACTATTGTTATTTTATATTATACCATCACAGCCTGCCATCTTCATCTTGCCGGTATCTCAAAACCGGGAACCCCTCTATATCACGGTCATGATCATCTACATACACTAAAATATCGCCTATATCACAGCAAAGCAGTTCACATATCTTCGCCAAGTTTTTGAAAGACAATGGTTTTCCTTCTCTTAGTGTCTGTACTGCACGGTCTGAAAGCAGTCGATCTTTTCGTAATCTTGTTGTAGTATAACCCTTCTTCTTTAACTCTTTCAATATGTTTTTCCGATATATGATCTGTCCCATTCTAACAGCTCACCTTCATTCATCATCGCAAATCATTCACATATCTATTTATTTTATTATACCACAAGTTTGCAGTGCAAAATTTTCAAAATTCATTATATAATTACTAAAATTCATGCAATTCATCAATTGACAGATGTTCCGTATACGTAGTACTCTTCTCTCAAAGAGAAGCCTTGAAATCCTATCTCTTCATATCTATTGTTTCAAAAGGAGGAATCTATTATGAGTCTCTCCACCGCAAGTTTTAACGGAGCACCAAACCCTGCGTTCGATTCGATGAATAGAAACCAGGATCATTCTGACGGGCTGGGCCAGTCCCTGTCCAAGAATGAGCCAAAGGGAAAGAAGGGCAAGAAGAAGCTTAAGAAAAAGCTTCGTAAGCGCGAGAAACAACTTCAGAAAGCAAAGAAATCTGCCAAGAAGTCAAAGCACCAATACGAGGCCAATCAGAAATTGACTGACGCCCTCATACGTAATGTTCAACTCACGGAACAGCTGAAATGTTCCGATATTATCATGGAGTGCTGCAATCCTGAGATTGCAAAAAAGTACATAGGCCTGCGTGATAGCCAGACAGGAGAACGAAGCAGATGATGCAGTGCAATGCTAACCTGCCCAGCGGTGGGATGAGTGAAGTCCATGATATGGACGTAATGCATCAATCTGACAGCGGTGTTCTGCAATGTAGTCTCTTCCACGACCCACAAAATGGAGGTGATGCCGGGCCAATTTACGCACAGTTGGATGTGCGCTACTTGGGCAGGTCAGAGAAAATAGGTATTGATCTCCGTAAGAAAGATTATACCGCTCAAGTCCGGCGGCAGCTTCGTTACTGGGATCTGGCGGGTGCCGAACTCATGAAGCAAGTGAAGTCTCGCCTTCAGGAAGCCATTATACAAGGTGCATTCAGTCCAAAACGCGCCTATATCTTCTGCCAGCATGGCCTTTACCGCATGGCTGATAACCGGTGGGTTTATGTTCTGGGAGATACGGTTGTGGGGCTGCCAGAAGACATAGAGTATGCCATCTTGCCCGAAGTGAAGCGGGCGCATCTGGCCTGGAATCCAGCGCAAGATGTACCTCAGGCAGTCGGTGAACTCTGGCATATCTTTGAGATGGACCAGAGAACACTACTTGTTTTCAGCTTTGGCATCTTGAGCGCCTTGTATTCCGCCGTCTTCGACATGGATACTACAACTTTCCCCGTTTTAGCCGTAGTCGGCCGGCAGGGAACAGGCAAAACAAAAATTGTTCGAGAACTCATATTGCTGTACGATGATGCACAGCATCCTGACTACATCATGGGTCAGATCGATGCGCACGCTACATCTGCAGCCCTGGCTGAAATGGTGAGGAAACAGCGTGACCAAGCGATCCTAGTCGATGACATGGCAGAGAGTGCGGACGCGTCGGAAGCACGAGAACGTAAGAGAAACATCGCGAATATATTGCGCCGCGTTTCCAACAAAGCGAATCAGGGCAAGATGACACCGCAAAGAAAGCTGGATCTTCTGTTTTGCCAGGCAGGGCTGGTCTTTACCGGGGAGTTCATGCTGGAGAATCCTTCCGATATCACAAGGACGATCGTAATCTCAACTGATGAGCCGCTTGTGCATCTTCCTCCCGGGCTGAGAGTCCTGGCCGCAACAGCTTTCCATGCTTTTTTGCAATGGCTTTTGCCGGTTCTGGATGGGCAACTGGAACAGCTTAGAGATCAACTAAAGAAGTCGTCTGTCCATTTTGAGCCGCGCATAGCAAAAAACGGAACTTTGCTCTTCTGGGCTACTGGGCTTTTTGCACTATTTGCCATAGAGCAAGGGGTTCTGCCAAAAGATGTTGTCACCGGCATTATTGACAAGACGTACGATGCGCTACGGAAGATTTTGCTGGATCAAAAGGAACAGAGCAGAAAACTGACAGCCTCTGTACCCAAGGGCAATCTGTGCTGGTATATTCTTGATGGTTATTCAAAAAATCAGTTTACTATTGTAACTCAAAAAGAGCAGCTTATCAACAATGAGAACGATTGCCTTATAAAAAAGGGCACGCTCTATATACGCGCTCAAACACTGCTGGAGTACCTCTTTAACTACACGCCCTATGTGTTCTCATCTGTCAATAAGATGAACAAAACGTTGAAGGAAGAAGGCATGTTGGGTGATAGCAAAGAAAAGCGCTCTGCTTACATCAAGATCAACGGAAGAAGATATCTGAAACTGGATATAAAACTTCTGCGACAATGTGCGCAGCAATACACAAACTCATAAGGAGGTTTATTATTGTGAAGCATAGTAAGTATGCAACCGGCCCCGTCCAATGCGGATCCATCCACGAGATCTATCGTCGCCTACAAGAAGAGGGCTACCGCATCGGAGAGGCCGCCCTTCGCGCATGGGTAAAGAACGGGCAGATTCCTGCCGTTTACCGCGGCAAAAGGGCACTCGTCCTCTATGAAGATGTGCTCGCCTTTATCAGCAGGCCCATGCCGCCGGCAGCCTGATGCCACAGCGCCACACAGACGTAGCTACTATAAATCGGGGATCCCTGCCTGTAAACAAGGCAGGGATTCTTCATTCTTCTTTATTATATTAATTATAAAGGACGAGGAGGGTCTTTTCAATGGCCAATTTACAAGAACGCCGGAATAAAGACGGCAAACTGATTTCCTATTCCATCCGCATCTTCCGTGGACGCGGACCGGATGGCAAACAACTCAAGCCCTTCACCGCTACCTTCGAGGTCAAGCCGACCTGGAGTGAGAAGAGCGCCCGCAAAAAGGCGGAGGCCTATGCCGCCACCCTGGAAAAGGAAGTGAAAGAAGGGAGGCTGGAAAACGCCCGCCAACGTTTTGACCAATACTGTGATTACGTTCTTGAACTGAAAAAACGATCGGGAACAAAGCAGACAACTCTCAAAGGATATCGTTACCTCATTCCCCGTACATATAAGGCCATCGGTCATATTCTGCTGAAAGATCTGCGGCCTGACCATCTGAATGCGTTCTATATGCAACTGGAAGAAGAAGGCTCTGGCGTAGAGCAGAATATGGCGGTTGCCAAAAACTTACCGGCAATTTTAAACAACAAGGGAATGACCCGAAAGGAGCTGGCAGAGCGCTCTGGTGTGCCGCTTAATACAGTTTATCTCATTGTGAAAGGGAATCCAACTCCTGTAAAGAAAGCTCTCGCCATCTGTAAAGGATTGAACATGGAGTTGGAAGAGGTTTTCACCACAGAGCGGAAGGTGAATACCCTCTCGGCCAATACCATCCAGCACTACCACCGGATGATTTCGATGGTGCTGGAACATGCGGTCAAGGAAGGGCTGGTTGTTCAGAATGTAGCAAAAAGAGCTACACTGCCGAAAATACAGCATAAAGAGGTAAACCACTTCCAACCAGAAGAACTGATTAAAATCCAGGATGCCCTGGAAGAAGAGGACATTAAGTGGCGCACCATGATCACCATTCTTATGATGAGCGGGTGCCGCCGTGGGGAATTGATGGGCCTGAAATGGGACCGTGTGGATTTTGAACAAGGTACCATCCGCATTGACAACAACGTTCTGTATGTGCCCGGCGTAGGCCTATATGAAGACACCCCCAAAACAGAGAAGTCCAAACGCACCATTGCGCTGCCGCCCCAGACGATGGAACTGCTCAGACAATATAAGAAGTGCCAGGAGGTGGAGATCAAACGCTTGGGAAACTACTACCGGGATCAAAATTTTCTCTTTGCGCAGGAGGACGGTTCTCCCATGCACCCGGATTCGGTCAACACTTGGCTGGACCGGTTCAGCAAGCGGCATGGTTTGCCTCATATCAATCCCCATGCCTTCCGGCATTCGATGGCCAGCCTGCTGTTCTATAAAGGAATGGACAACGTCAGTGTCTCTGCCCGGCTGGGCCATGCGCAGGTGAGCACCACCAGCAATATCTACGCCCATGTCATGGAGCAGGCTGACAAAAAAAGCGCCGACATCCTGGCTGATGTCTTTGACAAAAAAGCAGAAGATCCATCGAGTTGAACGCAAGTTGAATTTTAGCAGCCTACCGCACCACAAAAACAAAAATCCCACGGAGAACCTTTCGATTCTTCGTGGGATTTTGGTGCGATGGAAGGGACTCGAACCCCCGGCCTACTGATTCGTAGTCAGTCACTCTATCCAGCTGAGCTACCAACGCATACGTTCCGTTCGTGTTCCGCTCGGAACGAAATATATTTTACCATCAGCGGGACGGTTTGTCAACAGGTTTTTTGAAAAAATTTTGGGGCGGGCCAAAAAGTTCAGACGCCGCCGGCTTCGGCGGCCAAACGGCGGGCGATGGCCCGGCCGGTGGGGGTGGCGGCGAGGCCGCCCTGGCCGGTCTCGCGCAGGTCGGGGGAGAGCTGGCGGCCCACCCTGCCCATGGCGTCGATCACTTCGTCGCAGGGGATGGCGCTGTCGATGCCGGACAGGGCCATGTTGGCGCAGGCCACGGCGTTCACCGCGCCCACCACGTTCCGTTTCACGCAGGGCACTTCCACCAGGCCGGCCACCGGGTCGCAGACCAGGCCCAGCAGGTTGCCCAGGGCCATGGCCGCCGCGGCCGCACAGGCGGCGGGCGTGCCGCCTTTCAGGTAGCAGAGGGCCGCGGCGGCCATGGCGCTGGCGGCGCCCACCTCGGCCTGACAGCCGCCCTCAGCGCCGGCCAGGGTGGCCCGGGCGGCGATCACCTGCCCGAAGCCGGCCGCCACATACAGCGCCTCGCAGATGGCTTCGTCGGCCGCTTCGCCCGACCGGGCCAGCGGCAGCAGCACCGCCGGCAGCACCCCGCAGCTGCCCGCCGTGGGGGCCGCCACGATCCGCTTCATGCAGGCGTTGCACTCGGCGGTCTTGAGGGCTTCCGCCGTCACCGCCGCCAGGTAGTCGCCGCCCAGCAGCCGGCCCTGGGCGGCCGCCTGCTCCACTTTGGCGGCGTCCCCGCCCACCAGGCCGCTGCGGCTGCGGCGGCCCGGCTCATAGTCCCGGCTGGTGGCCTGCATCACACGCCACAGGCGGCGCATCTCGGCCCTGCTGTCCTCCTCGGTCAGGCGGCTCTCGGCCAGGTCGCTGCGCAGCACCGCCTCGGCCAGGGTGCAGCCCTGTTCGTGGGCGTAGGTGAGCATTTCGGCACAGGATAAAAAGGACATATCCGCTCCCTCCTTCAGCCCCGCAGGCCCCGCGCCTGCCGGTCCATGTCTTCTACCACGATGTCATAGATCTCGCCCAGGCTGGCGCAGTATTCCAGCACCCGCCAGGGCTCGTTGGTATGGAAGTGGAGCTTGAGGGTGTCCTCATCCCCGACGGTCAGCAGGCAGTCGCCTGCAAAGTGGCTGCGGATATAGTCGTTGACGGCGTCCTCATCAATATTTTTGCCGTCGATCAAAAGCTGGGTGTCGTATCTGTATTCCATGTTCTGTTTCCTTTTTATGCTTTATCGTCCACGTTCAGGCAGGTGACTTTGCGGATGCCCGGCACCGCCGTCAGCTGGAACTCCAGCGGGGCGGGGATGTGGCTGTCGCATTCCAGCACCATCACGGCTTCGCCGCCCGGGGCCGAGCGGAACACCTGCATGGAGGCCACGTTGATCTGCCGCCGGGCCAGCGCCAGCGCCACCTCGGCGATGCAGCCGGGGGTGTCGTCGTTGTGGATGATGAGGGTGTTGGCGTCCCCGCCAAAGTCGGCGGCCACCCCGTCGATGGAGGTGACCCGGATGCGCCCGCCCCCCACCGAGGCGGCGGACAGGTTCAACCGGCGGGTGGGCCCTTCCAGCGCCAGGACGGCGGTGTTGGGGTGGGCCGCGCGCAGCTCCACCGGGTGGATGTTGAACGCCAGCCCCGCCTGTTCGGCCAGGGCAAAACTGTCGGGCAGGCGGGGGTCGTCCGGCTTCATGCCCAGCAGCCCGGCCACGATGGCCCGGTCGGTGCCGTGGCCCCGGCCGGTGGTGGCAAAGCTGCCGTACAGCCCGATGTCGGCCCGGACAGGCGCCTCGCCCAAAAGCTGGCGGGCCGTCCGGCCGATGCGGGCCGCGCCGGCGGTATGGCTGGAGGAGGGCCCGATCATGACCGGACCCAGAACGTCAAACAGGCGCATTGTGTGTCAAACCTAGCCTTTCGCTGCAAATTTGGGCGGCTGGATGGCCCCGCCCGCAGAAAAATCCAATTTTATTATACCGCTTTTGCGCCGGATGTGCTATAATAATTTCAAATTGACTACATCGCGCCCGCATGGGGCCGCACGGAGGGTAACATCGACATGAAACTGGTAAGTGTAGAAACGCCTGAAAAGAACGTCTGCAAAATGACCTTCAGCGCCTCGGCCGCAGAGCTGGAGGAGGCCGCCGAGGCTGTCTATGAGCGCACGCGGGATACCTTTACGATCAAGGGCTTTGCCAAAGGGCAGGCCGACCGCGCCCAGATCGAGGCCGACCGGGGAGAGCACGTCTTTTGGTACGACGCCATCAACGACCTGATGGACCGGGACGTCCCCGGCCTGTATGAAAAGGCCCTGGCCGACCAGGGCCTGACCCCGGTGGACGAGCCCAGCTACGACCTGGTCAGCGTCAAGAAAGAGGACGGCTTTGTGGCCACCGCCACCGTCGCTTTGCAGCCCACCCTGGAGCTGGGCAAGACCCAGGGCTTTGAGGTCAGCTGCACCATCCCCGCCACCACCGACAAGGAGGTGGACCGGGTGATCGAGCGCCGCCGCGCCGGCTTTGCCGAGCTGGTGCCCCACAAGGGCCCCGCCGTCAAGGGCAACATCGTCCACATGGACTACACCGGCTACGTCAACGGCGAGCCTTTCCCCGGCGGCAGCGCCACCAAGCAGGCCATCGAGCTGGGCCGCGGCCGGATGATCCCCGGCTTTGAGGAGGGCATCATCGGCCACCAGGCAGGGGACGAGTTCGATCTGAACGTCACTTTCCCCGCCAACTACCACGCCAAGGACCTGGCCGGCAAGGAAGCCGTCTTTAAGATCAAGGTCATCGACGTCTGCATCCGCCAGCTGCCGGCCCTGAACAGCGACTTTGCCAAGAAGGCCGGCAAGGTGGACACCATGGAGGAATACCGCACCCAGGTGCACGACCAGCTGGCCAAGCGCAAGCGGACCGCGGCGGTCAACCACGCCCGCAACCAGATCCTGATGATGCTGGCCGACGCCGCCCAGGGCGAGCTGCCCGACATCCTGGTGGAGAACGCCTACCACGCCGAGATGCAGTCCTTCCAGCAGCAGCTGCAGATGCAGCGGATGAGCCTGGACAAGTATCTGGGCCAGGTGCACCAGACCCGCGACGAGTTCAAGGCCGCCGTCCGCAAGGCTGCCGAGCGGAACACCCGCGCCCGGATGGCCCTGCTCCAGATTGCCGGCGCCGAGGGCCTGCTCCCCACCGACGCCGAGGTGGACGCCCAGCTGGCCCAGCGGGCCGAGATGGCCAAAAAGACCCTGGAGGAGGTCAAGGAAAAGACCGACCTGCGGGCCTTCCGCCGCAACGAGGCCATCCGCCGGGCCGCCGACTGGGTCATCCAGCACTCCACCGTCAAGGAGATCCAGGCGTAAAAAGCGTTACGCTTTAGGGGGAACCCATTTCTGCCTGCTGCGCAGGACAGAAATTCCTTCCCCCTAATATCCCCCTGGGGACAAAATTTGCCGCTGAACCATGCACTCGGCCTTGCGGCCTCGCACACTCTCAGCGGCAAATTTCCCTGTATGTGTCCCGTCCATCCGCACATGTCGGCTGGACGGGACTTTTTTAATAGTCGGGGAGACGCTGTGCTGTAAGGGAAGCGGTCAGCCCTCGTTCGTTCCGGCGGCGTCTTTCCCCAAGAGTTTTCTTTTCAGGCGGAACAGCAGCCTGCCCGCCGGCCCCGTCATCAGGGCCAGCCCCAGCAGGATGCCGAAGGCCGCTCCCAGGGCAAAGTCCGCCAGATACATCGTCCAGCCCTCCGCCGCCAGGCCAAGCAGCTCCAGCGCGCCGTATAGGGCAAACGACGCCACCCCCAGCCAGGCCATCCCGTTCAGGTTGCGGGTGAGCTGCCGGTTCACCTCGGCGGAATACCCCGCCGCGATCTGGAGGGTGTCGCGGGTATCCTGTTTTGTCTGTTCCTGCATGGTATGCGGCCTCCTTTCGCCGTCCAGAAGTTCCCGGAGTTCGACGCCGTAAAAGTCCGCGATCTCGACCAGGACGCTCAGGTCGGGCAGGTTGGAGCCGGTCTCCCAGCGGGACACCGTCCTGCTGGACACCAGCATCTTCTCGGCCAGCTGTTCCTGGGTAAGGCCCTTTTCGGCCCGCAGGGCTTTGAGGAAAGCCCCGATCTTTTTCTGATCCATGACGCCGTCTCCTTTCTGTTCCAGCATACCGCGCGGCGGCCCCCGGCGCCACGACACAGGCCGGGAACCGCCGTTTCCGGCGCCGGACATTTCATGTCCGGCCAATGTCTTATAACCGCAGGCCCTTGATATCCTTGATGCGGGACAGGATGATGTTGCAGCTGCAGCTGACCACGCCGGGCAGCGGGTCGATCACCTCGTGGATCAGCTTTTCCATCTCCTCGCTGGAGGACGCCACCGCATGGACGTGGAGCTTGTCCTTGCCGGTGACCCGGTAGATCTGGGTGATGGTCTCGTTTTCGGCCAGACGGCGGGTCACTTCGGGCAGGGCGTCGGGCTGCGTTTCGATCTCAAAGTAACAGCTGACCGCGCCGCCGATCTTCTGCGGGTTGATGATGGTGGTGTATTCCTCGATGACCCCCCGCTGCTCCAGCGCCTGGATGCGGGCCTTGACCGCCACCCGCGAGATGCCCACCGCCTGCCCGATGTCGGAATAAGACATCCGTGCATTCTCGATCAGCAGCTGGACGATGCGCTGGTCCAGCGCGTCCAGACCCTCCAAAAACATGGCGAACGCCTCCTTGTGATATGGTTCGCCCCCAGTATACCACCACCGGGCCGAAAAGGAAACCTCGTGTTGACTTTGGCAGACGGCGGGGGTATAATAGTTGCGAAACGTAAGATAAAACTTTCGGTTTGGAGATGACGTTTGATGAACCAGGATCTGACACGCGGGCCGGTCATGCGCTCGATGCTGCTGTTTGCGATCCCCATGATCCTGGGGGATCTGCTGCAGCAGTGCTACAACGTGGCCGACACCCTGATCGTGGGCCGCTTCGTCGGCACCGGCGCGCTGGCGGCGGTCGGCTCGTCCTATTCCCTGATGACCTTCCTGACCTCCATCCTGCTGGGGCTGTGCATGGGCAGCGGGGCGCTGTTTTCGATGCACTTCGGCCGGCGGGACGGCGACGGCCTGCGGGAGAGCCTTGTGTCCTCCTTTGTCCTGATCGCGGCGGTGACGGTGGTGCTGAACATCGCCGCCTTTGCCTGTCTGGACCTGATCCAGATCTTTCTGCAGGTGCCGGACGAGGTCTGGGGGCTGATGCGCAGCTACCTGGCCATCATCTTTGCCGGCATCCCGGCCGTCTTTCTGTACAACTATTTCGCCTCTTTCCTGCGGGCGGTGGGCAACAGCGTCGTGCCGCTGGCCTTCCTGGCGGTGTCGGCCCTGCTGAACATCGCGCTCGACCTCTGGTTCGTGCTGGGGCTGGGCCGCGGCGTGGCCGGCGCGGCGGAGGCCACCGTCATTTCGCAATACGTCTCGGGCATCGGCATCCTGGTCTACACCCTGGCCCGCCGCAGCGAGTTCCGGGGCCTGGGCCGGCACCTGCACCTCCGCGCCGCCTGCCTGCGGGAGGTGGCGAGCTTCTCCTTCCTGACCTGCGTCCAGCAGTCGGTGATGAACCTGGGCATCCTGATGGTGCAGGGGCTGGTGAACAGCTTTGGCCCCACCATCATGGCGGCCTTTGCGGCGGCGGTCAAGATCGACTCCTTCGCCTACCTGCCGGTGCAGGATTTCGGCAACGCCTTTTCCACCTTCATCGCCCAGAACTACGGCGCGAAACAGTCCGACCGCATCCGCGCCGGCCTGAAAGGCGCAGCCGCCGCCTCGGTGGGCTTCGGCATCGTGCTGTCGGCTGTGGTCTGGGTGTTTGCCGGGCCGCTGATGGGCCTCTTTGTGGAGGCCGGCGAGGCCGCCGTCATCGCCGAGGGGGTGCTCTACCTCCACATCGAGGGGGCGTTCTACTGCGGCATCGGGTGCCTGTTCCTGCTCTACGGGCTGTACCGGGCCCTCGGCAAGCCGGGGATGAGCGTCGTCCTCACCGTCATCTCGCTGGGCACCCGCGTGGCCCTGGCCTATCTCCTGTCCGCCACCCCCATGGGCGTGACCGGCATCTGGTGGGCGGTGCCCATCGGGTGGGCTCTGGCCGACGCCGCCGGCATCGGCTACTATCTGGCCCGCCGGAAAAAGCTGCTGGCGTGGGAAACCTGAGCGCTGTGCGCCTTTCCAAAAAATTTCCCTTGACGCTTTCCCTTAAATCGCATACAATAAAGACAGGCCTCTGTGGTGGAGGCCTACAGAACTTTTGTTTTGGTGCGGGAAAAGGCCCCGGGCCGGCGTCCCTTGCGGGATGCGCGGTTCGGGGCCTTTTCTGTTGTGCTCTGTTTTGCAGGCGCCGTTATTCGTCCAATTCCAGGTCGCCCGCCTGGATCAGGTCCAGAGGCGCGTCGGGCTCGGCCACCAGGCGGCGGCTCTGGTTGTAGATGGCCTTTTCCAGGGTGTTGCGGGCCAGCCGGCCGTTGCCGGCGGTGCGGCTGTCCGCCGCCTGGCGGCGCTGGTAGTAGCCCAGCAGGGGGAAGGTGCAGCTGTCGTCCAGCCGGTAGCCCCGGGCCGACGCCAGGGACACGGTGATGTCCAGCAGCTGGTCGGCGGTGTAGTCGGGGAACTCGATCTGGTTGGGAAAGCGGCTGGCAAGGCCGCTGTTGGCCGATAGGAACTCCTGCATCTCGCGGGTGTAGCCCGCCAGGATCACCACAAGGTCGTCCCGGTGGTCCTCCATCCCCTTGACCAGGGTGTCGATGGCTTCCAGCCCGAAGCTGTCCTGCTCGCCGCGGTAGAGGCTGTAGGCCTCGTCGATGAAAAGGACGCCCCCCAGCGCGCTCTCGATGACGCTGTTGGTCAGCGGGGCGGTGTGGCCGGTGTAGCGGCCCACCAGGTCTCCCCGGCTGACCTCCACCAGCTGGCCGCCCCGCAGCGCGCCGATGGCCTTCAGGTACCTGGCCACCAGCCGGGCGATGGTGGTCTTGCCGGTGCCGGGGTTGCCGGTAAAGATCATGTGCATGGACAGGCTGGCCGTCTTGAGGCCGGCGGCCGCCCGCCGCTTCTGGACCTGGACATTGTCGGCCAGGCCGAACACGTACTGCTTGACCTCGTCCAGGCCCACCAGCGCATCCAGCTCCCGCTTGACCTCCTCGGTCCCGCCGTCCCAGGCAGCGGGCAGCAGGTCGGCCAGCGGGGCAGGCTCGCTGCCGTTGATGGAAAACCGCAGCACCCCGTCCCGGACGTCCAGAGCGGCCTTTCCTGGCTGGAAGCTGTCCTGCCGCAGGCAGTATTCGCTCAGCGCCCGGAAGATGCGCTCGCAGCAGCCGGACAGGGCCGCGGCCCCCAGCTTGCCGGTGTGCTGGCTGACGACATAGTCCCGCACGTCTTCGCCGGCCGTGAGGGTCAGCTGGAGCTGGCGGGCGCAGCGGCGGGCCAGCTCGTTCAGCAGGCGGGCCGCCAGGGCCTGCAGGCTCTCCTGGGTAAAGGGCTGCGTGCTGCACACATCTCCCAGGGCCGCCACAAAGCCCGCGCCCAGCAGCCCGGCCATCTCCTCCCGGCCCTTGTGGGAGAAAAAGATCAGGTACTTGCCCCGCGGGGTGATCCGGCTGACCGCCCCCGCCGCCAGAGCGCTGCCGGCGTCCACCAGGATGCCCTCCCGGTTGACCAGATAGCGCGAGGCCAGGGGAGCCGCGCCTTTCACCGCCAGGTCGGCCAGCGTCTTGAGGAAGGCGGGGCAGCAGCTCTCGTAGTGGTCAAAGAGAACCATTTCGCCGGGGGCGTTCAGCGCGGCGTAGAGGTCCTGCAGAAAGAGCTTTTCGGCGCCGGGGTCGGCGTACAGGGCCAGGTCCATCCGGGCCATCTGGTCGCTCTGCAGCAGGCCGCGGGCCGCCATCCGGCGGGCTGTCTCCTCCAGAGCAAAGTGGCGGCCCGTGCCCGAAGGCCCCCACAAAAGGATCACATTGCGGGCCTTCTGGCCTTCCATGCCCAGCACAAAGGGCCGGCGCATGGCCCGGATCAGGGCGTCCACATAGGCGTCCTGACCCAGCACCGTCTGCTTGACCTCGGCGGCCAGCCCCTCAAAGCTGCCCAGGTGCTCGGGCGGGGTGTCGGCCGCGCCCCGGGCCAGCAGGCCGTCGGCCTCCATGTCCCGCAGCAGCTGGCGGCTGTCCTCCAGCGCCTGTTTGGTGGACACGTCCTGGCTGCGCAGGGCTTCATTTTGTTTTTTCAGCAGCTTGTCCAGGGTCTTTTGCTGTTCCAGCAGGGCCTTGTTCAGGTCGGGGGCCTCCGTCCGGGGGGCGGGCCGGGCAGGCTTTGCGCCCGGTTTGGCCGCCGGCTTTGCTTCCTCCTTGCCCTTGCCGGCCGGGGCGCCGCCGGCGCGCATCCGCCCTCCGGGGCCGAACACACTGTTCATCAAGTTTTCCCAATCGTCGTTGTAGCCCATAGCGGCGCCTCCTTCTCCCTGTCCCGGGGGACAGCGTTCTTCGTTTCTGCTTTCCAGTATAACGGGCGGGGGCCGGTTTGGCAAGGCGGCGGCCCAAAAACAAAAATTATCCAGGAACAGCTCTTGCAAAGCACGCCCGCGTCCTTTACAATATACTGTAAAGAGAGAGCAACTTTTTTCCGGTTACAGTAAGGATGTGAGGACAGTGAGCGTAAAGACCCCCAAGAGCCTGCGGGCCTACTATGACAGCGAGCGGTTTGAGAAGGAATACCTCTACGACGGCCCGCTCGGCCCCGATTATTCCCGCGAGGGCACCCGGCTGCGGCTGTGGGCCCCCACGGCCGAGCAGGTGATGGTCAACCTTTACCGCCAGGGGGACAAGGGCTTCTGCATCGGCTCGCTGTCCATGGAGCGGCGGGAAAACGGCTGCTGGACCGTCTACCTGCCCGGGGACCAGCACGGGCTTTACTACACCTTTTCGGTGCGGGTGAACGGCCAGGTGCGGGAGACGGGCGACCCCTACGCCCGGGCGGCGGGGGTGAACGGCGTCCGCAGCATGATCGTGGACCTGCGCCGCACCGACCCTTCGGGCTGGCAGTTCGACCGGCGGCCGGTGATCCCCTCCGCCCGGCGGGTGATCTGGGAGGTGAGCGTCCGGGACTTTTCCTGGGACCCGGACGGCGGGTTCGCACGGCCGTGGCGGGGCAAATACCTGGCCTTCACCCAGGAGGGCACCACCCTGGCCGGGGACAACGTCTGTCCCACCGGCCTGAACTACCTGCGCCGCCTGGGCGTCAGCCATGTGCAGCTGATGCCGGTGTTCGACTTTGGCAGCGTGGACGAGGCCCGGCCCCTCCGGCTGCAGTACAACTGGGGGTACGACCCCACCAACTATAATGTCCCCGAGGGCAGCTATTCCACCGACCCCTACCACGGCGAAGTGCGGATCAAGGAGTTCAAGCAGATGGTGGCCGCCCTCCACAAGGCGGGCATCGGCGTGGTGATGGACGTGGTGTACAACCATATGTACCGCCACGAGAACGTCTTGAACGACACCGTCCCGTATTATTTCTTCCGCCAGAACCCGGACGGCACCCTGTCCAACGGCAGCGGCTGCGGGTGCGAGTTCTGCTGCGAGCGGCCCATGGCCCGCCGCTATATGATCGACTCGATCCTCTACTGGGCCAAAGAGTACCACATCGACGGCTTCCGCTTCGACCTGATGGGCCTGTTCGACGTGGACACCATGAACGAGATCCGCGCCGCGCTGGATAAGCTGCCGCGGGGCCAGGAGATCCTGATGTACGGCGAGCCCTGGCAGGGCGGGCAGAGTATGCTGCGCCGGTATGAGGCCAACAAGGCCAACCTCCAGATGCTGAGCACCCGGATCGGGGTGTTCAGCGACGACACCCGGGACGCCATCAAGGGCAACTGCTTCGAGGCGCGCAGCCCCGGCTATGTGGAGGGCAGGCAGGACGCCTTCTGGGACATCGGCTCGGCGGTGGGGGCCTGGTGCCTGCAGGACCGGGTCAACCCCCGCGCCCCCAGCCAGATCATCAGCTATGTGTCGGCCCACGACAATCTGACTTTGTGGGATAAGCTGATGGCCGTCAAATACAAAAAGCCGGACTACGCCGCCGCCCCCGACGTCATCCTGGCCCAGAACCGGCTGGCCGCCGGCATCTATCTGACCTGCATGGGCACCCCCTTTATGCTGGCGGGCGAGGAGTTTGCCCGCACCAAAAAGGGCCTGCACAACAGCTACCGCTCCCCGGCTTCCATCAACCAGCTGAGCTGGAGCCGGGCCAGCCGCTTCCACGGGCTGGTGGACTACTACCGCGGGCTGATCGCCCTGCGGGCCCGCTTCCCGCGGCTGGGGGACGGCAAGCTCGAGAGCGCCCACGCCATCGAATTCTTCTCGCTGGAGCCGCCTTTGGAGGGCTGGCACCTGGAAGCCGCCGACGGCGACGGCGCGGCCTGGCCCGAGATCGCGGTCTTTTACAACCCCACCGCGCAGGAGGCCACCGTCCCCCTGCCGGAAGGCCGCTGGCGGCTGCTGTGCGACGGCGTTTCTTCCAGCCTGTGGCGGGGCAGCGAGATCATCCGCACCGGCTCCACCGTCCTGCTGCCCTACAGCGCGACCATCCTCGGGCAGGTGTGAGGGCGGCAAGGCCCAGACCCAAGTAACAACAAACAGCAAAAGGCTGCTGCACGCGTGATGGTGCAGCAGCCTTTTATGGATCACGTCCGCGGCGCGCTTTTTGCCGCCCGCCAGACAAGCCCCACGGCCAGGCCGGCCAGGGCGGGACAGACCCAGCCCAGCCCCAGCGAATAGAAGGGCAGCCAGCGCCCGGCGGCGTCCAGCAGCCCGCCCAGCGGCAGCGCCGCCTGCGCCCCGGCGGGCAGGGCTTTGAGCAGGTCCAGCACCGCCGCCGGCAGGGTGAAAGCGGTCACGCTCAGGTAGACCCGGCGGTCGTTGCCGAACAGGCCCCCCGCCAAAGACAGAAGGATCAGGGTGATGGCCAGGGGATACAGGAACATCAGCACCGGGGTGGCCCATGCCAGGATGGTCTCCAGGCCGAAGTTGGCCGCCCCGAACGAAAACAGGCAGAACCCTACCGCCCACACCCGGTAGGACGGCCCGTGGGGGAACAGCTCGCAGAACGTCTGGGAACAGCTGGTGATGAGGCCCACCGCCGTCTTGACGCAGGCAAAGGTGACGGTCACGGCCAGGATCACCGCGCCGAAAGCCCCGAAGTAGTGCCGGGCAATGGTCAGCAGGGCCTCGCCGCCGTTGGAGGCCGCCGGGTAGAGCCCGCGGCTCTCCGCGCCCACCACGGCCACCGCCAGATAGATGACCCCCATCAGCCCGCAGCCCAGGCAGCCGGCAGCCACCGTGTTGACGGCCACCGCGCCCGGCTCGGTGACGCCGAGGCCCCGGATGACCTGCACCACCACGATGCCGAACGCCAGGCCCGCCAAAGCGTCCATGGTGTTGTATCCCTCGAGGAAGCCGCCCACAAAGGCCGACTGCGCAAACGCGCCCTCGGGGGCGGCGGCGTCCAGCGGGCCCATGGGCCTGACCAGGGCCGTCACCACCAGCACCGCCAGGCAGACCAGAAACAGCGGGTTGAGCACCTTGCCCACCCAGGTCAGGATCTTGCCCGGCCGCAGGG
>ERZ1090861.784-NODE-784-length-18116-cov-6.466807_pt1 | contig 18116 bp, 15 predicted proteins | sample MGYA00478482_ERZ1090861 | MGnify/ENA primary metagenome ERZ1090861 (study PRJEB33644, sample SAMEA5815744) | chicken gut metagenome | biome: Chicken; feature: Gastrointestinal Tract; material: Caecum | place: Ireland | collected 2019-01-01 | study: A study of the... | reverse complement strand
AATACGGGTCGGTCTGCATGTAGTCGAGCACGTCGTTCATCCAGCCCATGTTCCATTTATAGTTAAACCCGAGGCCGCCGATATCGACAGGTTTGGTCACCAGCGGCCAGGCGGTGGATTCTTCGGCAATCATCAGCGCGTCCGGGAACTGCGAAAAGACCGTGGTATTGAGCCGGCGCAAAAATTCGATGGCTTCCAGGTTCTTATTTTCGCCGTACTTGTTGGGGATCCACTCTCCGGGCCGTTTGTCGTAGTCGAGGTAGAGCATGGACGCCACCGCGTCGACGCGCAGGCCGTCGATGTGGAATTTGTCAAAGAAAAAGACTGCGTTTGAAATCAGGAACGACAGGATTTCGCTCCGGCCGTAGTCAAAGCGGTGCGTTCCCCAGCTTTTATGCTCTTTGCGGTCCCACTGCGGGCTTTCGTAGAGCGGCTCGCCGTCGAACTCGTACAGGCCGTGCGCGTCTTTGGGAAAATGCGCGGGGACCCAGTCCATGATCACGCCGATCCCGTTTTTGTGGCACTCGTTGACGAGGCGCATGAAATCGTGCGGGGTGCCGAGGCGCGAAGTAATGGCGAAATAGCCGGTGACCTGGTATCCCCACGAACCGTCGTAAGGATATTCGCTCAGAGGCATGAATTCGATGTGCGTATACCCCATCGATTTGACGTAAGGGATCAGGTCGTCGATGAGTTTGTTGAAATCAAAATAATTTCCGTCGCCGTACTGCCGCCAGGAAAGCGCATTGATCTCGTAGATATTCATCGGCGAAGAATACGAATTCTTCTTTTTGCGCTCGTTCAGGTATTCCCTGTCTCCCCAGCGGAACCCTTCCAGATTGTAAGTTTTGGAAGCGGTTTTGGAAGGCGTTTCCGCATGGAACGCGTACGGATCCGCTTTATAAAGGCAGCGCCCGTCTTTGGTCTGAATGCAGTATTTGTAAATGCAGTATTCTTTGATCCCGCCGATGAACAGTTCGAAGGTCTCCCCGTCCAGCAGGCGCGTCATTTTATGCGCCTGCGGATTCCATTCGTTGAAATCGCCCACGACCGAGACCGATTCGGCATGCGGCGCCCAGACGCGGAATATATACCCCTTTTCCTTCCCCGATTTCAGAGGATGCGCGCCGAAAAATTCGTATGCTTTGAAATTCTGCCCGTGATGAAAGACATACAAAGGAAAATCTACAGATTCCATCCAAATCCTCCGTTGAAGCAACAGGCTGCCGCCTTCTTTTCTTTTATTATACAATAAAAAAAGTGCCTTTTCAATAGTTCGGCGAAAAAAAGTTCGAAGAAAATCCTCGCAGAGACGGTAAAACCTGCAAACCCGCCGCCGTTCAGCCGGGAACGGGGCGGGCCGGAGCGGTTTATTTCCCGAAGACGAAGAGTCCGCGGCGGTTTTTTGCGAAGGAAAGCGGCGTTTCGGCTTCGACGTCTCTTTCCCAAAGCAGCAGATTGAGCGAATACAGAAGAGCCGGTACGATATGGAAGATATGGTTTTCGAACATCGCCGTGCCGACGAGCATCAGAAATGTTCCGAAATAGAACAGCCTTTCTGCCGTGACCCGACGGATCAGCATGTTCAGGACCTGGGCGAAATGATAGACGAGCGCCAGCATACCGACGATGCCGCAGCAGGCGATCACCTGGACGATCATATTGTGATACATGTCCGGCATAAACCAGTTTTCAAAACCGTATGTCCAGCTCGGATCTTCGGCCACGATGGGCGCGTAGAATCCGACGCCGAAAAAGGGTTCGCGCAGAAAATTTTTCAGTCCGTTTTTCCAGATGAAAAAGCGCCCCGAATCGCTGAATCCCCTTTCGAACAAGAGCGCGAACATCTCGCGGATGCGGTCGAAAAAGAGGATAAACGCGGCCAGACCCGCCACGACGAACACGAGGTTGAAAATACGGATCGCCTTGCGGTACGGGCTTTTGACGACCGACAGAACGATCGCCGCGGCAACGGTCATGCACGCCCCGATCAGCATCGCGCTGCGGCAAAGGGTGAGGCAGACGCCGCCCATCTGGACGAAGGCAAACAGGTACCAAAGCCAGCCGTGCCGGCATTTGTATGCAAGGTAAAACCCCGCCGGCAGGTACATGGCGAGCATGACGCCGACTTTGTTCGGAGACCCCCACCCGGCGATGATGGCGTCTTTATTGATGGATCCGTCCGGCAAGAGGACGTCGTCAAACAGATATACTTTGGCGATCTGCAAAAGGATGACCGCCGTGATCAGCGCAAAGAGATAGGCAAAGTATTTCCCGCTGTCCTTGTCGGCTCGATAAGTGTTGAAAAAATAGATGAACAGAAAAACGAAGGAAAAGGCGATGAGAAGCCCGAGCAGAAGATCCTGCAGCGATTTTCCGTTGAAATAGAAGAGCCCGTTCAGGATCAGTGCCGCCGCAAACAGCAGCAGCCCTCCCCCCAAAAATGTACGGGAACGGAAAAAACTGACGTTTACGGGTCTATATACGGCCAGACGAAAGACAAACGCGGCGACGACGAAAACGGCGCATACGCCGATGGTGATCAGCGCGGGCGCGGACGAAAGAAAAGTCGAATTATACGGCGGCTGAAAAGTATGTTTCCAGCTGATGCAATAGACGACCATGACGGCCGGCGTCAGGAGCGGCTTCGTATCCCGGCTGAAGGCCGAGGTGAAGACGATGATCAGCGTCGTCAGAATGAAAAAATAAATTTCAAGCCCGAACAGAGAGGTGACGAGCGTCAGTCCGGCGTACAGCGCCGGATAGACCATCCCGTCGAAAAAATCGACCGCCCGCCGAATGAACGGATGCGCCGCCGCCAGTTCGAGCCGCTGTTGGATTGTATTGTTCATAACCTGTTCCCTTTTCCGGCCGCGGGGCGGCAATTGCCCTCGGATACGCGGCGCCTTGAAACTTCGCGTGCAGGAAAAAAGCTCCGCAGATCTGCGGAGCTTTCACCTGGTGTGAAGAATGGGACTTGAACCCACACGGATTTCTCCATACGCCCCTCAAACGTACGCGTCTGCCAGTTCCGCCATCCTCACAAGCTTATTTATTATACAATGACCGAACAAAATTGTCAAGTTAAAAATAAAAAAATTTATAGCACTTATAAAATTTTTTTACGCGGGCAACGTAATGCTCCGTCTCTCGGTACGGAAACGATGCGTCGCCCGGGCGGATCTCCCCCTCGCGCAGCCATTTACGGACGGTCCCTTCCCCGGCGTTGTATGCCGCCAGCGCCAGCGAACCGGTTTCAAACCGATCCAACAGGTACCGGAGGTACCAGCAGCCGAGCCGGAGATTGTCTTCCGGGGTTTCCGGATCCAGCGGTTCGCCCAGGCAGCTTTCCGCAAACCGCGCCGTCGACGGCATCAGCTGCATCAGCCCGACCGCCCCGGCATTGCTGACCGCACCCGCCTGAAAGTTGCTTTCCGTGCGGATGACGGCGTAAACCAGCTCGCTTTCCAGGCCGTATTCAGACGCATACGCCGTCACCAGCGATTCGTAGCGTTTCGGAACGAACCATCCGTACAGCAGGATGACGGCGCCCACAAGCGCCAGGAACACTGCCCCGACGGGCAGCCCGTATTTAAGTATCGGCTTCAGCGAGGATTTCATGCACGACCCGGACAACCTGTAGATTCAATGCGGCCAGATCGCCGTCATTGTATATTACAGTATGCCCGATCGGCGGATTTTTTTCATAGTCGCGCTGATTTCGGAAGCGTGCGAGCGCCTCCTGTTCGCCGCAGCCGTCTCTCTCCATCACCGACCGCAGCCGCGCGCCAAAATCGCGCATGACGACGATCACACCGTCGAAGTCGCTTTCGAATCCGCCCTCAAAGAGCAGCGGAACTTCCGCAAAAGCGAGGCGCCCCGCGGCCGCTTCCATCTGCGAAAACAGGCGCGCCATGATGGCCGGATGCGTCACGCCTTCCAGTCGGCGCAGCGCTTCCGGGGAGGAAAAAACGACGTCGGCCAGTTTTTTCCGGTCGAGGAGTCCGCCGTCAAAACACTCCGGAAACATTGCCCGCACCCTGCGTGCGATGTCCGGGTCGTCGTAGATATTCCGCGCGATCGCGTCGGCGGAAAAGACAGGATATCCGAGACGGTCGAGGCAGCGCATGACGGCGCTTTTTCCACTCCCGATGCCGCCGGTGACCGCAATAAACCGTTTATTTCGCTTCATACCAGTTTTTACCGCAGTGAACGTCCGCCACCAGAGGAACGCGCAGCGGATAGGCGTTCTCCATCTCGCGTCGCAGGATCTCGACAATGCGCTCGCGCTCGTCTTCAAAAGCGTCGACGATCAGTTCGTCGTGCACCTGCAATATCAGTTGAGAACGCAGCCCCTCTTTTTGCATCCGCCGGAAAATGTTGACCATGGCGATCTTGATGATGTCGGCGCTGCTGCCCTGCAAGGGCATATTCATGGCGGCGCGTTCGCCGAAGGAACGGATGTTGAAATTGGAAGAGCGGATCTCGCGGATGACGCGTTTGCGCCCGAGCAGGGTGGAAACATAGCCGTGCTCCCGGGCAAACGCGACGTTTGCGTCCATGTATTTTCGGACGTCCGAATACCGTTCAAAATATTTGCGGATATATTCGCCCGCCTGCTTGGTCGGGATGTTCAGATTGCTGGCGAGGCCGAAATCGCTGATCCCGTAAATGATGCCGAAATTGACGGCTTTGGCGGCGCGTCGCTGCGCGGCGTCCACTTGTTCAAGCGGCACGCCGAAGACCTGCGATGCCGTCAGGGCGTGGATGTCTACCCCTTCGTTGTAGGCTTCGATCAGTTCCTTGCAGCCCGAAAAATGGGCCAAAAGACGCAGTTCGATCTGCGAATAATCGGCGTCGATCAGGACGCGGTCCTCCGCCCGCGCGACGAAAAGCTTGCGCAATTCGCGCCCGTCGTCATCGCGTACGGGGATGTTCTGCAGATTCGGATTGGCGCTCGACAGGCGGCCGGTCGAGGTCTGGACCTGGTTGAACGTCGTGTGAACAAGGCCGGTCGACGGATCGATCAGCGGCTTGAATCCGTCGATATAGGTGGAAAGAAGCTTCTGGTAATGCCTGCAGCGGAGAACGTCGCGTACGATCTCGTGCTCGCCGGCCAGTTTTTCCAAAACGTCGGCGCTCGTCGTATAGGCGCCGCGTTTTCCTTTTTTGGGAGCCGGAAGGTGCAGTTTTTCAAACAGGATCTTTCCCAGCTGGAACGGAGAGTTGATGTTGAACGTTTCCCCTGCCGCCCGATAGATCGCATCCGTGGCGGAAGCGATTTCGTCGCGGTAACGCTTTTCAAAGGCGACGGATGCCGCCGTATCGACTTTGAAGCCGCTCTTTTCCATCGCGAACAAAACGTCTGCGAGGGGAAGCTCGACGTCCCGGTACAGAGATTCCAGCTTTTCTTCCCGCAATTTCTGCAAGAGCGTGCTGTACAGGAACCAGACGCCGCAAGCGGGTGCCTCCGTCCCGTACGGGCAGCCGCTCAGCGCAAAGGAGAGGTTGTCTTCTTTCCCGGTATAGTCGACCAGATATTTCAGGATGGAAACGTCTTCCGCCGCGGCAGCAAACGCGACGCCCATGGCTTCCAGCTTGTGACGCAGATCTTTATAGCCGTAAACGATGGCGGTCCTGCCGCCGTCTTCGAAGAGCGGCCGGAGCAGCGGAGCGATCTGATCCGCCCCGAATCCGTCGTCCAGCAGGGTCTCGCGGATGCGGACAATCAATTCCGTCTCGCCGTCTGCGGAAAAGTAAAAGCAATTTCCGATGCATGCGGCCGAAAACCGCGCGGCCCCCTGCAGGCACGCCCGAAATTCCTCTTCCGTGCGCAGGGTTTTGAGGAGCGCCTGTTTCTTCGGCAGAGGCGCGGCCTCTTCGGCGTGCGCGAAGATGTCCATCTTCAGCAGAGAGGTAAATTCCAGCTGCAGGAACTGCGTACGCACTTCTTCGGAAAAGGGCATCTGCACGAGACAGTCGTTCTCATTGATCTCCAAAGGCACCTCGCGGTCGATCGTCGCCAGTTTTTTGGAGAGATAAGCCGATTCGCGGCCTTTTTCCAGCTTTGCGCGGACGGATGCGGGAATATCGGGCAAATGGCTGTAGACGGCGTCCAGGCTGCCGAACTGCGTAAGCAGCGAAGTCGCCGTTTTCTCGCCGACCCCCGGAACGCCGGGGATGTTGTCGGAACTGTCGCCCATCAATGCTTTCAGATCGGTCACCTGCTCCGGCCGATACCCGACGACCCCGAAAAAGTTTTCGCTGTTGAGTTTCAGCAGTTCGCTGACGCCCGTTTTGGTCAGATAAACGTCCGTACGGCCGTCGACCAGCTGATAGGCGTCGCGGTCCCCGGTAATGATGATGCTTTTGGTATCGTCGAAACGGTGCGAAAGCGTCCCCACGAGGTCATCCGCCTCGAACCCCTCCTTCTCGCACATGGCGACGTTCATCGAGCGCAGCAGGGCCTTCAGCGTGCCGACCTGCACGGCCAGATCGTCCGGCATCGGTTTGCGCGTCGCCTTGTACCCGTCGTACATTTTATGGCGGAAGGTCGGGGCTTTCAGATCGAACGCCACGATCAGCCTGTCCGGTTTCAGATCGGAAATCAGTTTGAGCAGCAGTTTTACAAAGCCGAACACGGCATTGGTCGGCATTCCGTCTTTCGTCGTCAGCAATTTCGTCGCGTAAAACGCGCGGTTGAGCAGGCTGTTTCCGTCAATCAGGACAAGTTTTTTCATCGTAACCTCAATCGTCTTGCGTTGCCTTTGCCGCCATTATAGCAGAAAAAACGGCGTTTGGCAAGAACGTCGCAGGATATGGCGCAATCCGTGAAACGACAAAGCGATACCCCCGCCGGGGTATCGCCTTGCCAGGTTTTATTTCAGAAGTTTCAGAGATTTGATCAGAGGGATGCCGCGCTCTTCCTCTTTCACGACGCCCAAAATGGCATAGATGCAGGCCAGCAGAACGGCGACGTTGAAAACGGCCAGGATAATCCCGAAAACCACGCCCAAGCCCGCGATCCCGGCGAGGATGCCGAAGAGCACTTCGCCCACGACCACGATCAGGAAAATGGCTAACGACTGATTGGCATGAAATTTTGCAAAACGGTCGTTCGGATAACAGACCAGCGGCAGGAAAAACAAAATCCCGAACAGATACGCGAGCGCGCAAATGATTTTTTTCTTCTGCTCTTCGCTGATCTGCGCGCCGTCGTCTTCCGGCTCCGCGGGCCGTCCGCTCTTCGCGCCGTCGTCAGGTCCGGTTTTTTCAGTTTCTTCCGTTTGCGGCGCGTCCCCGACGTTGTTCTTTTCCTCTTCGGAAAGTTCGGTTTCTTTCTGATTTTGTTCCATATCGATCGCTCCTTATGTTCCTATTATTGTACGACGCCTGCGCGGAGATTATTCCGGCTTTTCCGTCTGCGTTTTCTGCGGCTCGACAAAACCGGAGCGGCCGTCGTAATACGTTTTCCCTTTCTTGCGGATGATCACGAAATAAGCGATATAGATCCCGATACCGACGAGGATGAGAACGATCGCCGTCAGCTGCGAAGGCGACAGGAACGGGATAAACGTGGCGCCGCGGTCGTCTCCGCGGAAAAACTCGATGACGAACCGCCAGATCCCGTACCCGACAAGATAGAACGGCAGGCAAAGCCCTTTCCGCTGCCAGTTGCGGTAAAACAGGTATCCTGCCAGCGCAAACAGAAAAATGGATTCGAACAGCTGCAGAGGCACGACCTTCGCATAACCGTAATCGGCCGTGTGCATGTAAATGCCGTACCAGGCGTCCGTCGGCGTTCCGGAACAGCAGCCGGCTGACAGACACCCGAGGCGGCCGAACGCATGGGCCGCGGGGATGCAGACGGCCGCGATGTTGGCAATCGCGGGGAAATACTGCAGGTGCGTCTTCTCGTTTTTGAAAAGAAGATGGCCGAATCCGAAATAAATCGCCAAAAAGCACGCGGCCCCGCCGATCAGCCCGCCGTAAAAAGTGGCGCCCGTCGATCCGTCGATCTTGAACACGCCCGTCGCGAACCAGTCGTAGACCGCCTGGAACAGGACGGCGGACAGATAGCCGACCACGCAGGAGACCACCGTCCCGATCAGGACCATGTTCTGCAATTTTGCGGGCAGGCCGCGGCGGTCGCTCAGCACGCGCAAAAGCACCAGCGCCGCAATCAGCCCCACCGCAAAAAAGATTTCATAAAAACTTATGCCGCTTCCGTCTGAAAAGCGTATGATGTAATTCGGGAACATGTTTCAGCTGTTTGTGATGTCGAGGTATTCGTCGTAGGTGACGTTTTTGTCAAACGTTTTGCCGCCGTTGATCTCGATGATGCGATTGGCGACGGTGTTCATCAATTCCTGGTCGTGCGATGTGAACAGGATGCAGCCTTTGAAATTCTTCATCCCGTTGTTGAGCGCCGTGATCGATTCGAGGTCGAGGTGGTTGGTCGGTTCGTCCATAATCAGGAAGTTTCCGCCCTCCAACATCATTTTGGCGAGCATGCAGCGCACTTTTTCGCCGCCCGAAAGAACGCGCGCCTTTTTAAGCGCTTCTTCGCCCGAGAAGAGCATGCGCCCCAGCCATCCGCGCAGATATTCTTCGTAATGGTCGTTGGAATACTGGCTCAGCCATTCGACGAGGTTCAGGTCGCACCCGTCGAAATACTCGCTGTTGTTCTGCGGCAGGACCGAGAGTATGATCGTTTTTCCCCAGCGCACAGTCCCCGCGTCCGGCTGCACCTTGCCGGTGAGAATATCGAAGAGCATCGTGATCGTCGTGCTCTTATCGCTGACAAAGCCGATCTTTTCGTTTTTCTGGACGATGAAATCCAGGTTTTCGAAAAAGCCTTTTTTGGTCAGCCCTTCGACCGCCAGGATGTCGTTGCCGATCTCGCGTTCGAATTTGAAATCGATGAACGGATATTTGCGCAGAGAGGGCTTGATGTCGTTGAGGGTCAGGCGCTCCAGCTCTTTTTTGCGCGAAGTTGCCTGCTTGGATTTGGAGGCGTTGGCGGCAAAGCGGGCGATAAAGTCCTGCAGTTCCTTGGCGCGCTGCTCCATTTTCTTGTTCTGGTCGCGCATCTGCCGGGCGATCAGCTGGCTGGTCTGGTACCAGAAATCATAGTTGCCCAGATACAGCTGGATCTTCCCGAAGTCCACGTCGCAGATATAGGTGCACACCTTGTTGAGAAAGTGCCTGTTGTGCGAGACGATGATGATGGTGTTTTCAAAATCGAGGAGATAATTTTCCAGCCAGCGCACCGTCTTGATGTCGAGGTTGTTGGTCGGCTCGTCCAACAGCAGCACGTCCGGATTGCCGAACAATGCCTGCGCCAGGAGGACCTTGACCTTCAGTTTGGCATCCAGCTCACCCATCCGCACGGCGTGGTATTCCGCGGGGATATCCAGTTCGTTCAGCAGCGTTTCCGCTTCCGATTCCGCTTCCCAGCCGCCGAGTTCGGCAAACTCGCTTTCCAGTTCGGACGCGCGCAGGCCGTCTTCTTCCGAAAAATCTTCTTTGGCGTAAAGCGCATCTTTCTCGTCCATGATCTGAACGAGGCGCTTGTGCCCGAGCATGACCGTCCGCACGACCGTTTCCGCGTCGAAGGCGTTCTGGTTCTGCATGAGGACGGACATCCTCTCGTTCTTACCCAGAGAAACTTCGCCCTTGTTCGGCTCGATCTCGCCCGACAGGACTTTCAGAAAGGTGGACTTCCCGGCGCCGTTCGCCCCGATGATGCCGTAACAATTGCCCTTGGTGAATTTTAAGTTGACGTCTTCAAACAGCTTCTTGCTGCCGTACTGCAAACTGACGTTTGTAACCTGTAACATGCAAACCTCTCGACAAAGTCTTACCGCTATTATAGCACAACGTTTCCGAAATCACAAACGAAAGGCGGACGTTTTGTCCGCCTTCGTGAAGTTTTCCGTTTTTTACCGTTGCGCTTCCCCTTTTTTGTCCGTCCCGCGCCGCCGCGTGCGCAGGCATTCGCGGAGAAGAAATTCGATCTGACCGTTGAGAGACCGGAACTCGTCTTCCGCCCAGGCGGCGAGCTCGCGGTACATCTCCGCAGAAATGCGCAGAGGCACTTGTTTTTTGCCTTCCTTTTCGCCCATGGCTCAATACAGCGACCCGCTGTTGACTACGGGCTGTGCGTCTTTATTGCCGCAGAGAACGACCAGCAGATTGGAAACCATCGCCGCTTTGCGCTCTTCGTCCAGTTCGACGATCCCGTTGTCGCTGAGCTTTTTAAGCGCCATTTCCACCATGCTGACGGCGCCGTCGACGATTTTCTGACGGGCGGCGATGATCGCCGAGGCCTGCTGGCGCTGCAGCATGGCGGCGGCGATTTCGGGCGCATAGGCAAGGTGCGAGATGCGCGCTTCAGAAATTTCGATGCCGGCGATCTCGACGCGCGACTGGATCTCCTTTTTCAGGATCTCCGCAATTTCCACCGACGAGCCGCGCAGAGATTTTTCGTCCCCGTTTTCAGAAACGTCGTACGGGTACTGCCTGGCGACCTGGCGGATGGCGGCGTCGCACTGCGTCGAAATGTACGAAACAAAATTTTCCACGTCAAAGACGGCTTTGGCCGTGTCGACGACGCGCCAGATCACGACCACGCCGATCTCGATGGGGTTGCCTTCCTCGTCGTTGACTTTCTGCTTTTCATTGTTGAGCGTCATCGCTTTCAGCGAGATCTTGCGGCGGGACGAAGCGGCCATGTTGCCTGCCGCCGGATTGAAAGACGAGCAGAACGGATTGACCCAGAAAAAGCCCTCTTTTTTGATCGTTCCGTGATATTTGCCGAACAGCGTCAAAACCAGCGCCTCGTTCGGATTGACGATCTTTAATCCGCCGAACATAAAAGACGCCACGACGATCACGACGACCCCGAGCACAACCATCACGGCGAGCCAGGCGTCGCCCATCCCCGCGCTGAATATCAGCAGCAAGATCCCTGCCGCGAGCAGAAGCAAAGACAGCAGGAGCATCCCCCAACCGCTTTTCGGGTGCAAAATTTTTTCATCCGTATTTTTGGCTGCGTTGTTCATGTTTTCCATAGTTCCCTCCTGAGGTGATATCATCATGATATCATATTGAATTCTCTTTGTCAAGCGGCGAACGAAAAAAACCGCGCTGAAAATCAGCGCGGCAGAAAGCTAAACGTGCGGTTCGGTTTTGTCGGAAGAAGGACGGCCTTCGGCGGACGCTTCCGGTCCTGGGGCGGGCTCTTCCGTTTTTTTATCGGCGGAGGGCGAAGAAGCGGCGTCTTCCGCGCCGGATTTTGCCCACGGTTTGAAAAGCGAAAAGAACCATTTTTCGATCTTATCCCCTTTTTTCCAAAGCACGATGAACAGCGCGACGATCGCTGCGGCGATCACGATCCAGAGCAGGATCCCCCACCAGGTATCATACGGAATGATGCTGCCGCCCAGAGAATAGCTGGTAGCCGTGACCGATATGGCGCGCGCGATCAGCTGTAAAATGATAAAATAGCGCCAAGTCATCGTCGACAATCCACACACAAAGCACAGAATGTCGTCCGGGAACAGGGGCAAAATGAACATCACGGACAGGATCATGCGGTCCCGTCCTTTGACCTTCTGCAGCCATTTGTCCAAAGACTCGCGCCCGACGAGCCAGGCCGCCGCCTTATAGCCGAGGACGCGCCCGATCCAGAACGCGAGCAGCGAGCCCAGGAGAATGCCGACGTAACTGTACAGACAGGTGAGCAGTTCCCCGAAGATCAGCACCCCCGCCCCGACGGTCAATACGCCGGGGATGGGCAGCAGAAAGACCTGCATTGCCTGACAAATAATAAACACGATCGGCGCCCAGGCGCCCGTCCCGCGAATGAACTCGCGCAATTCCTCGACGGAATCAAAACGGTCCCACAGGCCCGTTACATGCACGAGGTACAGCCCCAAAAAGAGCGCTGCGGCGATGACTAGCCCTGTCAGGAAAAACTTGAACAGCGTCTTCCATTTTTTCAGAAGGAATACGACCATTGCCGCCAGATACAGGACTTCGACGCTTACCAGCACGGAGACAAGGACCGCCGCATGCTCATAGACAAATCCGGAATCGAACTGCGCAACGGAGAGGACGGTGAAAACGATCGTCGCGGCCCCGCTCAGAAACATGACGAGGAGCGGAATCAGTTTTTGGAACGTTTGTTTTGTCAGATTCATAGCGGCACGCCGCACTGTGCGGGCTTCCTCTCTCTATTATATCCGAACGGAACTGCCGTCATGCCGTTTCGCCGAGATTTTTGATCGCCGCGCGCGCGAGGGCGTCGCAGCGGTTATTGTACTCGTTGTCGGCATGCCCCTTGACCTTTATAAAGCGGACTTTATGCGCGGAAACGGCCTCGTACAGCCGCTGCCAGAGATCCACGTTCAGGACGGGTTTCCCGTCCGCCTTTTTCCAGCCGTTTTTCATCCAGCCGTAGATCCAGCCTTCCGTAAAAGCGTTGACCGTATACGCGGAATCGCTGTAAACCGTCACCTCGCACCGCTCTTTCAGCTGGGCAAGGCCTTCGATCACCGCACGGATCTCCATACGGTTGTTGGTCGTTTCACGCTCTCCGCCGCTGATCTCCTTTTCGACGCCCCGATAGATTAAAATGGCGCCGTATCCGCCGGCGCCGGGGTTTCCGGAGCAGGCGCCGTCCGTATAGAGTTCGACTTTTTTCATACCGTTCAGCGAGAAAGCTCTTCCGCACGCTTCACGCAGGCATCGACCGCCCGGTCGATGACGCCCGCAAGATCGTCACGGCGGAACGATTCGACCGCCTGGATCGTCGTGCCGCCCTTGCTGCAGACCGCGTTGACGAGTTCGTCGATCGTTTTATCTTCCGAATGCGCCACCATATCCACCCCGCCGGAAACGGTGTTGATCGCCAGCGTTTTGGCCTCGTCTTCGCTTAGGCCCTGGCGGATCCCCGCCCGGATCAGGCCGTCGATGAACAGGTAGACGTAGGCCGGACCGCTGCCGCTGATGCCGGTAACGGCGTTGAGTTTTTCCTCCGGGACAGAAATGACGTTGCCGGAGCAGTCAAACAGAGAGACGATAAACGAATTGTCGTCAATGTCCTCCGAATAATCGTCGGCGTCCAGGGCAACCATCCCTGATCCGATCGAACAGGGCAGATTGGGCATGGCGCGCGCCACCTTGGCTTTTTTTTCGAAAAGAGCGTCTCGGATCGTCTGTTTGCGGACGCCCGCCATGATGGAGACCGCCTTTTCGATCGGAACGCCGCGCAGGCTTTCAGCCACGGCGGAAAAATGCTGCGGCTTGACGGCAAACAATAAAAATTCGCTGTTTTCGGCGACGTCGCGATTGTTCTGCGTGCATACGACGCCCAACTGCCCCATCGCGTCCAGCGCCTGCTGCGAGATATCCGATACGATGATTTTTTTAGCCTTGACAAAGTCGGAATAAACGGCGCCTTTCACAATGGCCTGCGCCATAAAGCCTGCGCCGATCACCCCGAGCTTGAATTGTTTTTTCATCTTTTTGCTCCTTTTTTTGTTTCAATGAATAAAATCTGATTGACGAAATAAAAAATTTAGTATATAATCTTTAAGCGACACAGGGGAGTGGCTCAACGGTAGAGTAGCGGTCTCCAAAACCGTAGGTTGCGTGTTCGAATCGCGTCTCCCCTGCCATATGGAAGGGTGTCGAAATTTGATACAGTTTTGATTGGACTGTCTCATTCGACATCCTTTTTCTATTATAATGTATTCAGAGGATTTTCGCAAGCAAACATACAGGTTTGAATTTGCAAAAATCCTCTTTTTTGATATAATGTTCCTTCAAAGGAGCTATTCAATGACCACAAACAAAATATTATCCAGAAACGACTATTCGGAAAAATTCAAGAAAAATATTATTACCATGTTTTTGCGTGGACGTAATGGCAGGCGGCTACGCGATAAATATCATATCCCGAAAAGCACGTTTTATTATTGGGTAGAAGAATATAAAAAGATTTATTCCCAAGATGGACTTATCATCACAAAACATGATTACAAAAAACTTGAATGGGAAAATGCTCGCATGAAAAAGCAATTGGAAGTATATCGAATCACAGGCTGTTCGCCGCAATCCACTGATGAAGATAAACTTGTTGCTGTCGATAAATATAAGTCATCATACCCCATTAAGTATTTATGCGATGTACTAAATATTAACCGTACCAAATTTTACCGTTACAAAGCGCATAAAGAAACACAAACCGAAAAGCGCATCAAGCAACTTACTTGTAAAATTAAAGAAATTGCCGTCAACAATCCGTGTTACGGTTCTAAACGTATTTGCCACGAGCTAAAAAGGCAAGGATTTATCACGTCTTACAAAACAGTATCACGACTTATGCGAGAAAACGGTATTCAAGCCATTTTCGGACAAGCTCCGTCTCGCCAACAAAACAAAGATACGTTGAATGATAATGTTCTAAAATGGCAAAAGAAATATGCTTTGTCTGCGCCCGACATTGCTTGGTTAAGCGATGTTACCGAAATAAAACTTTTCGGTATAAAATTCTATATTTGTTCAATCGAAGATATTTATTCACGTTATATCATTTCCTATACAATATCCCCTACCAATGATTCTGCTCTTGTGGCAAATACTTTTATGGATGCCTATGCAAAACGAAATCCGCCATATGGGCTGATTTTTCACAGCGACAACGGCGCAAACTTTACCGCCACAGCAATCCGTGCACTTTTGAAATCCTATGGTATTCGCCAATCTTTTTCAAAGGTCGCCACTCCGCAAGACAACGGACACATGGAATCTTTTTTCGCAACACTGAAAAAGGAAGAAATCTATCGGAAAACATATTCATCCCCCGAAGAATTCTTCCATTCTGTTCAAAAATATATTAAATACTACAACAACGTCCGTCTACACTCTCGTCTCAATTATCGCACTCCAAAAGAAGTTTTACATGAGTATGATGACTTACATAACCAAATACCGTTTTGAATTACTTTTGATAAAAATTATATTTATATATTCCTAAACAAGCGCTAATACAAGCGCAAATTTTTCCTATAATTTTTGTGCATTTTTTAGTTACCTTTAGGATATTTATTGTCAGTAAAGTGCTTGAGCCACATTTGCATGACATTAATAAACGGTGTTCTTTCGTCCAAAAACTTTGGTGGAATAATATATTCTACATTTCCGTACTTATAAAGCATTACAGCATGAGAAAAAGAAAAGGCATCGAATTCTATGGATTGACTATAGTACAATTCAATATTATCTGTAGCTTTGATATAATTATTAAATTCATTCGCCCATTGTTGCGCTTGTGGTATTGCTAATTTAGGAGGATCATTATAATATAAGTCCTGTACGCAGAAGCGTTGAAATAAGTGCCTTATCTCATGTAATATAAACAATTCAATCATCAGTGGCTGGTTAAGTTCTTCATACGCCTTGACTACAGCCAGAATGTTTATTTGTATATTGAAACCTTTATCACAAAAAGCTACCAATGCAACATTGTTATCGTGAAAGAAATTCCAATGAACTTGATTTTCAAATTGATAAAAAGGTTCGTTCTCATCAATTATCTTTTGAATAACTGAATGATATTTAGTTTTTAAGCTTTCTAAAATGTTAGAGTTCATAATTTCATCCTTTGATTTCGCTCTGTATTTTATAACAATGCAATTATCTTTCTTATTTACTGCCATGGACATAAAGCGCGTTATGGCGCAAAGCGGATTAGCAACGCACTAAAAGGACAAGGCCACATTGTAAGTTTTCAAAAAGTATCAAAAATATTAAAAGAGCGTAACTTGAAAGTGCTTGTCGGAAAGCAAAAAAAAGATTCAAACAACGAACTCAAAGAAACTCACGATTTCTTAAAAAACAAGTATGCTATTGTACCGCGGATATTGCTTGAACCAGCGATGTAATCAAATATATCGTTTACAAACTAAATTTTACATTTACACCATTGAAGCCCTTTCTACACTCAAAAAAGAGGAACTGCATAGAGAAGACTACAAAACCACCAAAAAGTTCTTATCCGCAATTGAACAATATATAAAGTATTATAACAATAAACGCATCCATTCAAAACTAGACTATACTACCCCAAACGAAACAGAACATCTTGAATATGAGCGTATAGCCTAATATTGCTTGCTTTTTTATTAATGCATTTTAATTGTCATCATAACTGTCAATCATAACCCACACCGCCAAATAATTAATGGCAGTAAATGAAATCACAAAAAATTTTTTGGTTTACGCTATCCGTGATTTTTTCATTCGCGGTGGCAGCTGTCACGCCGTTCTCGAATATGTTTTTCCTAAAAAAATTTATTATCCAAACATTCTTCACAATACAATCAAAAGAAGAGATTTTATCTTCTCTCGTTTTAAAAAATATCCCGTCTATCTCATCAAAAAAAACACTATTTGTATCTCAAAAGCACCTTTGCTCTATACAACTACAATGCGTTTTCTTATTTAATTATATTTATAAACTTAATTTACATACATCTTTTACGACACCATTTTCTTTTACTGCATCATAGATATTTATATTATTATGAGACTTTGCAAATATTGCTCGTCCAAAAGTAATCGCCAAAGAATTGCACACAGCTGAAAAAACATTTATTTCTACATTCTTCTCTTTCAATAAACCTATTTTATCAATGGCATCAACACATATCCCATAAAAAGCTTTAAGTTCAGCTTGATTTCCTATTTTATCAACACCAATATCCGTAGCACGGATTCTCCATATTTCGACATCATCTCCAAGCACCGCATATATCCTATTATCAGAAATCATTGCAGTTACTTCAAGCACTAAAGCCACTTTTCCACCTCTTTTCATTGGTTCTACAAGAGTAAAAGAATTCATATTTGACGTATCATTATATTTCCATTGCAAATTTCTATGAGAAGTGAAAATCTCAACTTTATGCTTATCATTAAATTTATGACCTAGATACATAAGTAATGGTTGTGGTGCTCGTGCAAATAGACAAATTGTTTTTTCAATTTGTTTATCAAATAGTCGTTGAACTCTAACAGTAAATTTATCATCGATTTGCCTAATTGACTGTGCTATATCTTCACAGTTTGAATCCTCACTCAAACTTATTATTTCTTCATTTGAAAAAAATCCATTACTAAAACACATTTGAACAATACTTTCATCAGAAAAACTTGAGTTTTGCGTTTCAATAACGCCACTGTATTTTATAATCAAACATTCTTCATCATTCAATTTTTCTAAAATATTGTGTATCTGCCTAATTTTCTTTTCCTTTTTAGCAAGCAACCATTCAACAGTATAAATTCCTTCCGCAATTTTTTTATCTATTATAGCATGACATGTTGGACAAAGTACCAATAAATTTTCATTTGCATTCCGAGCCGAAATTGATAATGATTTATCCGCTCGTGGCCCATTGTCACTAAATGCTTTAATATGCGCCAATTCCGCTGTCTTTATTTTTTCATGCGACCTCCAATCATTCATAATGTCCTTATTGCAAATATGGCATCGTCCACCCGATGCTACCAATAAGGCTATTACATCATGAATATCATAATTTCGCTTTCCCATATCTATCTCCTCTTTTCAATATAACCGGCAACATCTTGAATAAAAGCCTTCTGAAACATTCTATTTACATATAAATGATTGAGAAATTCATTTATTTGTTTTCCATGACAATTCCTTAATTTTTTACCACTACCGCAAGGACACGGATTATGCCCTTTAGCCAACTCACCCCTTCTAACCTTTTGATACAAATAAAACAACGCATTTTTACATTCAATATCGGTCATTCCCAATAGATCCTTATAATAATCAGCTAATCCATCCTCTCCGTGTGGACGTTCTTCGGTTGCACATTTTCCAGTATTACGACAAGATAGTAAATTTATTAAAAATGGATCTATTATCTTTTCAAAAAAGTCTATTGCCGATTGCTTCTCTCCCCAGATCCCAATCAACTCATGCGTAAGTCCCAAACAACAACTATTATCTTTATACAGGTGTTCAAATTTATAAGGTCTTTGTTCTTTAGGCAAATATACTATCGGTATAC
>ERZ1090861.783-NODE-783-length-18137-cov-13.147827_pt1 | contig 18137 bp, 14 predicted proteins | sample MGYA00478482_ERZ1090861 | MGnify/ENA primary metagenome ERZ1090861 (study PRJEB33644, sample SAMEA5815744) | chicken gut metagenome | biome: Chicken; feature: Gastrointestinal Tract; material: Caecum | place: Ireland | collected 2019-01-01 | study: A study of the... | reverse complement strand
AACTAATGGCGGAAGAAACGTTTTGAAGAGAAGAAGAAATCGTGGAAGAAAAAAACTATCAGCATAAAGATAAGAAAATTGACCATAGATTAAAAAAAAATAATCAGTTTAATTACATCTTTAAAAAGGGAGAGAGGGTACACACCAAAAACTTCACACTCTATGTCGTGAAAAGTAAATATAAAACTTACAAAATAGGATACTCTATCTCCAAAAAGGAAGGCAAAGCAAATAAACGCAATCTGCTAAGGCGAAGATTGAAAGAAATTATCCGCCTTAACAACCTTGCTTTAGACAATCACAACTATATTTTACAGGCAAAAAACGGTGCAAGCGAGTTAAGTTACTCTGAACTTGTGAGTCAGCTGAAAAAACTTTTTAAACGATATGATGAAAATCAAAAAAGTTTTTAGAACCATCCTAAAATTGCCTGTTTATTTTTATAAATATTGTCTTTCACCTTTGATCCCGCACACCTGCCGATATTATCCCACCTGCTCATCATATATGCTGGAGGCTATTGAAAATTTTGGACTTAAGGGTGTGTGGATAGGCACAAAGCGAATTTTTAGATGTAACCCTTTCTATAAAAACTATGGTTACGACCCACTTCCTATCAATATTAAAGGAGATATTAAATGGCTATTTTAAGCAACTTGCTTGCTGTGAGCCAACCTACTGGTTTTTGGGAAACAATTATTGGTGCATTTACTGGTGTTACAGGCAACTACGTCTTGGCAGTCATCTTTTTGACAGTTGTTATAAGAGTGATATGGGCTATAATTGATACATATTCAAAATACAACCAACAAAAAATGAATGCTATTCAAGCGAATATGCAACCAGAACTTGATAAAATCAGGGCAAAATACGAAAAATCACCTGAAGTAATGAACCAAAAATCAAATGAAGTCTACCGAAAGTATATGAATAGGTCCTATTATATGGGCTGTCTTGCGACTTTCCTTATAATGGCACTCAATATGCTGGTCTTCTTCACTTTACTCAGTGGGTTAAACTCAATGGCAAGTCACAATACTTATTTGAGTTATAACAACTTAAAAAACAATTATGCGAATTCATTAAATGTCATTCAAGAATACCTTGGCGAAAGTCCAGAAAGTTTGAAACTTGAAAATTTCGTAGACTACGAAAATTTAGGCATAATTGTCAGCGATGACGAACAGACAATATCGCTTGTAAAATATCAGGTCGAAGATGATGAATATGTGCTTGATGAAAATGGTAAACGAATGTACAGCATACTTCAAACAAGCCCATATATGACAGATTTTGGACATTTTGACACAACAACAAGGGTAGTAGACGGACAGACAGTAACGACTACGACAGCGGTTACAAACAATGACTACATCATCTCACTTATCAACAACTTCTTCCCTATCTATAACGAAGGCGATGAAGAAGGTTCAAAAGAAGTTGTTCTCGTTGAAAATTATCAGCCTATTCTTGATGATGAAGGCAACCCAGTTTTAGATGATTTAGGCAATCCTACTTACACATCTCTTTACCTATCAACTGCCGTCCAATATATTGCTATGGACCATGTCACTCAAGTCTATGACATAGATAAGGATAGTTTCCTTTGGATAGAAAATTTCTGGCTCGCCGACTCACCTACTGTTCAATCAATCATGTCTTATGATACATTATCAGCCCAAGTAGGCGGTTTTGAAGCAAGGGAACAAAATGTCTATAATGCTTTCATGAATGACTTAAATGACTTAAGAGGTCGAGTTAACGGATACTATATCTTACCTATACTATGTATCTTAATTTCTTCGCTTAGTGTATTTTTAAACAATCTTCACACCAAGAGAAGAAACAAAAAGTTAGGAAAAGAAAACGTTAAGGCAAAGGGCATGATGAAATGGATGCCAATTTTAATACCAGTACTGCTCGGCTTGTTTGCACTATTCTATAGCAGTGTGTTCGCTATATATATGTTGACTGGGCAAATAATCTCAACCATATTACTGCCTCTTCAACTTTACATTGTTGATAAACTCACAAACAATAAAAAAGCAAAAGAAGAAGCACAAAATATGGTAGATTACTCAAGAAAATTTTAATAAAATACTAAAATTAGATAAAAATAAAAATGGGAGGAATTATGATATCTGCAGAAGGTACAGGAAAAAATATTGAAAAGGCTATTGAAAATGCACTTTTTGAACTTAAAGCATCACGTGAAGACGTTGATATCAAAATAATAAATGAAGGTGGGCTTTTCAAAAAAGCAAAAGTCTTGGTCACAATTTCAGATGATGCTTTACCTAAATATCAAAAGATAGATGAGATTAAAAAGAGTGCAAGTGAGGAAAAACAAATTGAAGTTAAAGCCAAAGCAAAGGACGTAGAAATAAAAAAAGAAAATACAGCACAAAAACAACAAGTTGGTCTTGCTGAAACTGCTACTAAAAAAAGAAAGGCAACAGGAGAGCCTAAGGAAGATGCAAAAACCGAAACAAATGTGGAAAGTGTTGCATCTGTAAAAGAAATTGAACAGGGTAAAGTTGTCGACCCAAAAGAATTTCTTGAAGGCTTCTTTAAAGTACTCGGCAAAGAAGTAGCCATTGACGACCAAGAAGACGAAAAATATAGACATATTTCCGTCGATGGCGATGATATGGGTGAGATAATCGGGCATCGTGGAGAAGGCTACTATGCAATCAATAGACTTTTGTCAATAATGAATGGCAAGGACAACAAGAAAATTCTTTTGGATATAGGCAGTTTTAGAGAAAAAAGAGCACAAAGTTTAACAGAACTTGCCAAACGTACTGCAAACAAGGTCGCAAAGACTGGACGATATATGAAACTCAACCCAATGACACCAGCAGAACGAAGAGTTATACACACCGCCCTTGCAGAAGACGAGCGAGTTACAACACTTTCAAAAGGTACCGAACCGCACAGATATGTAATTATCTTCCCTAAAGGAGAAGAATAAAACTACTATTAGCTAAATAAAAAGCATGAGTTTTAATTTTGCTCATGCTTTTTTGTTGAATTTAATCAAAATAAATTAATCTTTCTGTAACTAAGTCGTTTTTTTTAATATACATTATAAGTTCGACCATTTATCACTTCAGTACTACGAACAGTCCAGCCGCTTGCTACAGTTCCATCTACAATTGAAGCCAATATCTTCATTGTTCCGATTTCGCGTTCTATTTGGCTCAACAACTCTTCACTATCTATTATAAATGCAGAAACATATGTGTAGTCATTGTTTATAAATAGACTAAAGACATTCGTGTGTCCATATCCGTCAGGTTCAATTTCGTAAGCACTAAATCCTGCACGGAAATAAACTGTTTCTAAGTTAGCAGCACCACAAAAACTCATACCATCAGAAGAATTCCCAAATGATGATATCGTTGATGGGAAAGTCAGTGTCACAATTTGAGATCCTGAATATGAATCAAGTCCACCATTAATTTTTGTGACAGTATAAATTATTCCATTATTATTTATTGTTGAGGCTACAGCATATTTCGATGGAGCAACACTATCCGTAATATAAACCGAGGCTTCATGGGTTTCATCATTATAAGAATACGAACTTCCTGTCGAGCCAAGTTCTCTAAACATTGCAACGTAGGTTGTCGGCATTCCTTCGGTATATGTGAATGTATAAGTAGGGACATCACAAACCACATAGCCGTCCTCGGTATTCTCCGCCCAGCCTAAAAATTCAGTGTTGTTGTTAAGTGTGGCTGTCAACGTAAATCCTTCTATTCCGTTAACCGTATAACTTGCAGTCCCATAACTTGAATTGTTTGTTGAAACATTAAGTGTTAGTAATGTGTATTCATCAAGTGATATTGAAATCTGTCCTAAATCAAGAGTGGCAATATCTGGTGCAGATATAACTATCTCAACTGTGCCTGATGGTGTGTCAGTAGTTAAGATATTGCTCTGTGAGACTGCATCTCCGTTTATTGTACCACCGACTATAATATCCGCACCATTTATACTTGAAGTTGTGCTTGCAACATAGGTTGTATCAGTGGTGTTGATTATATCAATATATATTGATAGACCACCTGTAGTATTGTCAATCTGCCCTAAATTTAAATTCATGGTTGTGTTGACATAACCTGGTACGAAGTTGTCTATGGTCTCACCATTGCTACTTGCATCTTCCATACTGTTTTTCAACCTTATATCTTTTACATAAAGACTAGGGTCGCCTATAACAAAATCAACTTGACCTTTTAAATTGATTGTCTGTGTGCCTGCTGCCCATATGCCTACTACTAGCAATGCAACCGCTAGGCATACAACTGCAAGATATGATAACAATTTCACTCTTAAACTTCTCATACCCCCTCCTATCGTGATTATACTTGATTGATAGATTTTAATTTTTAAATTTATTAATTTAAAATCCTTTCACTTTTCTTTTTTCTTTCTTATTTTTTATTTAAATAGGGTATCAAAAAATTTTTCTAGTTATCTTTTATGTGGATAACTTTTCTTAAAATTTTTTGATACCCTATTTTACCCCCGCCTTTTTTGTCAAGCATTTTGACCCACTTCGAACAAATTTTTCCGCCAAAAAAGGCTACCGACCTGTACCTCTTCGAAATTTAAGGGGATTTTTATTGAACAATAAGAAATATCAGCCTGTTAGAGCGGAGATATAGTCTATACAAAAGAACAATCAAGCGGACAGTCGCCGAGCATTTGTCTCGCAGGCAACGGTATCTCCCACCCAAAATATAAGATAAAGATTTTATTAAAAAAAATGCCAAGCCCCTGGGCTTGTTAGAGCGGAGATATAGTCAAATCCAAAGTACACTCAATCGGACAAGTCGGGCGACATTTGGTCGCTGATCCAAACTAAGTTTGGTTAGTCTTTTAAAAAACTTACACAATATGGTTTTTCTTTGATAGAATTCAAAGTTATGCCATTCGATACACACTGCCCGTTATGATTGAAAAGACAATTTGCCTTACACTTTATCTCTAGTGCTTTGCTGTCTCTTTGCGGTGCAAAATCAGGCTTTTGCTCAAATAAATGCTTGGTTATATCCTTAACCTCCTCTTTACTACCATCTTTTTCATAAGTGGTGCAAATCACATTATTACTAACTAAAATATTGGGTGCCTTGCAAGTAAACCTGTCATTATACTTGCAGACAGTTTTTCTACATCTAATATCCATAAATTCTCCTTTTGGTTTATTATTGACAAACGGTTGACATTTTAAACAAAATGCAATAAAATATTAAAAATATACATTAAATAAGGAGATAATATGAAAGTTGTATTACTAGCCGATGTTAAAGGCACTGGTAAAAAAGGTGAAATAAAAGAAGTCGCTGACGGGTATGCAAAAAACTTCCTAATCAAAACAGGAAAAGCAAGAGTTGCCGATAAGGGAGCAATAAGCGAAAACGAAATGCGAAAAGCATCAAATGATTACCATAAAGAGATGGAAAAACAATCGGCACAAGAACTTGGCAAGAAAATGAATAACATAAAACTCGTTGTAGGCATCAAATGCGGTGAGAATGGCAAAACTTTTGGCTCCATCACATCAAAAGAAATCAGTGAAGGGCTTGCAAAACTAGGCTATGAAATTGACAAACGAAAAATTGAACTAAAAGAGCCTTTAAAGACTATTGGCAACTACCAAATATCAATCAAACTTCATCCAGAAGTAACTGCAAAAATCAATTTGGAAATTGTCGGCAATTAAAAAGTTATAAAAATCAATAAAATATTAATAAAAAAGGAATTTTATGAAAGCATTAATTTTTACAATGAGTTGTGGTGAAGGACACAATGCAATAGCAAAATCGCTAGGGCAAGAATTTGATAAAATTGGAATTGAGAACAAAATTGTCCAAACCTTTGGATTTAATCACCGCCGAGAAGTAAGAGAAAACAAACAGTATCTTTGGATTTGCAAACATTTCCCTCAAATCTACGATTATATTTGGAATAAACTTCGTATGCAGGACAAATCGACAGACAAACTCCCCTACTATGCCAAGCCATGTCTTCCATACTTTCAAAAAATTATTGAAGAGTACAAGCCTGACATAATTGTCTGCACACACAGTTATGCAAGTGCGGTCATATCATATATGAAGAAAAATAATATGCTTAGTGATAAAGTCGTCACTGGCACCATACTCTTTGATATAACCCTTGCTCCATACTGGGAACATTCAAACAAAGTAGATTACATTTTTCAGCCACTACCTAACACAACTGAAGACTTAATAAAGAAAGGCTTTAAAAAAGAGCAAATTTTTACTTCAGGTTATCCAATAAGAGAAGTCTTTTATGAAACATATAATAAAAACGAACTTAGAAAAAAATTAGCAATGGGTGACAAATTTACAGTTTTAACTACTTCTGGTGGCAACGGGCTTGGCAATACAAAAAAACTTGTAAAGGATATAGTCAATGCAAAACTTGATATAACTCTTATTGTAATCAATGGGCGGAACAAAAAAACATACCATCAAGTTGATAAATTTATCAAGAAAAATAATATAAAAGATGTCGTCAATCTTGGCTTCGTCACAAATATTGACCAGTATATGAAGGCATCAGATGTAATCATTTCACGAGGTGGTGGGAATTCTACAGCCGAAACTTTAAATATTCATAAACCTACAATATTTAGAGAAAAAGCCATAATAAACGAAAAAATCACAAAACAATACTTTATCGAAAATAAATGTGCCTTTGGAATGAATAAAATTGCTGATGCTAAAAAATATATAAAGTTGTTAAAGGAAGACAAAAATCTTTATGAAGAAATGACAAGAAACACAAACAACTTTATATACAAATATTCTGCAAAAAATATAGTTAATTTCTTGGTAGATAAAACAAATAATAAATAAAAATTTCAAATCTTTTTTATTTATAAAAATAAAATTAAAATTTTATTCATTTTTTACAATTAAACCTGCATAAAAAAAAAGATATAACTTTAATCATTAGTTATATCTTTTTTGTCAATTATTGTGCATCAGCATTATCATCGCTCGCGCTTATATTAGATAAATCTTTTATTAAGTCTTCAATACGTTTGTTTATCTTTGCTAGTTCTTCAGACTGTCCGCTTGATTTAGCCTTGTCTGCTTGAGCCTTAAGCGACTCAACAGCATTTAGGATATCGTCTTGCTCATGATTTACAGTTGCCTGTTCTTGTGGTTCAAGCACTTGGTCAATCTCTGAGTTTAGAAATGCCTTTAAATTCTTCAGTTTGTTTTCTTGCTGACTGATAAGTTCGTTGAGTTGATTCACAAAACTGCTATCCATCGAAGCATCTTTTCTAGGTCTGCCACGTTTCTTAACTGTAGGTTGAACTGCTGGAGCCTCTTCTACGACTTTTCTTGGTCTACCACGTTTTGCTGTAGGTTTTGATTGAGTGGTTGTGCTTTTTGGTGAAGTCTTCTTTGTGGTTGTTTTCGCTTTGCTTGGCGATTTTGTGTTTGATTTTTTAGTCGCTGGTTTCTTTGCCACTGTAGTTGTCTTAGAAGCCTCTGTTGTCTCTTCTTTTCTTGGTCTACCACGCTTACGTTTTGGTGTTGTCTGTGTAGTCTCCTGTGAGTCAACCTTTCTTGGTCTACCACGTTTCTTCTTTGGCCCTACTTCTGCTGGCTCTGCTGCAACCTCTTTACGTGGTCTGCCACGTTTCTTCTTTGGTTTTTCTTCAGTAGGTTTTGTCTCCTCTACTTTAGGTTCTTCTATTTTCTGTTCTTCTGGTAACTGCTCAGGTTGTGGAGTTGTCTCTTCGCTCGTCACCTCATCTTGAGAGGTTTGTTCTTCGCTAGGTTGACTTTCTTGAGTTGCATCTCCAAGGAAGATTGGATTTAATGAAACAAGGTTTTCAGTTTGCTCGGTCTCCTCTTGTGGATTTTCCTCTTGCTCTGATTCTTGAGTTTCTTGATTTATCTCTTCTTGGGTCTCTTTACTTTGTTCTTCAGGTGTCTCTTCTTGAGTCTCATCCTCTACATAAGGGGCCTCTTCGCCCATGGATTCAGCAATCTCAGCCATAGCACTGTTAACCTCTTTCTGGTCTTGAGGTGCCGTTTCCTCTTGCTGTGGAGTTTCAATTTGATTTTCGTCATTTATATAAGCACCAAAAGATTCAACCTGTTGGTCTTGCAATTCTTGTTTTTCTTTTGCACTTTGTTCTTCAGGGGTGAGATCGTAGGATACAAGTTCGCCATTCATATTATAGACTTTGCCATCCACGTCATGGAATAAACCATTTGTATCGTGATAAGAACCGTCACTATAAATGTAATTGCCGTTTTCATCATAGTGTCCTTGTTCCCCTTCAACGGTCTCTTGCTTGTAGTTTTCATCAAACCTTGCGAGTCTTTCTCTTAAAGTGTCATTTTCATCTTTAAGACGTTTGATTTGAGTTTGAACAGAGACAAGTTCCTCTTCATTTTTGTCTCTTTCGGATGCCAAAGTCTGTTTTTCCTCTTTAACTTTGGCTTCAGCAACTTGATATGCACTCTTCATAACCTTTTCAAAGAATGTTTGATATTCATTGGACATAGCCTTTTGAACGTCACTAGCACCTTTATCGAGTTCTTCTTTAAGTTTGTCAAGTTCGCCATCAAGTTCTGCTTTAGAACGAAGATAACGTTCTTCTTCTTTCTCATAGTCTTTTTGAAGTTGAGCATTTTTATTTACTTCTTTTTGTTGTTGATTTTTCAATAATCCTGCTTCAATTCTGTTTGTAGTAGCCGCCTGTTGTTCAATAAGTTTTTGGATATTTTCCTTAGATGCTTGAATTTGACGTTGCAAACTCATCTGTACATCTTCAAAGTTACGTCTTAAAGCCTCTTTTTGAGACTCGATTTGGGCAATTTTGGATAATGTTGCATTCTTTTTGTTTATGTAAAGTTCACTTTCTCTCATCGCTCTATTTAAAAGTAATGAGCCGTCAACTCCAACATTTTCAAACTCATAGGTTTGAAGTGGAGCATCATTCTTTTGAGCCTCTTCAAATTCCTCTTTAATCTTTCTCGCTCTAGCCTCATAGTACTCACGTAGTTGAGGATTGCCATTCTCGATTTCTTTTTGTGTAAAGAGCAAATTAAAGTCAAGATATGGTGTAAGGTCTATGGTCGCATTAGTCAAGAATCTTGAGAAAAGATGATATATGTGATAGATATCATCAAGGTTCATAACACGTCTGCCCTTTAATATAATGATAGCAATCACTCCTAACAATGCAGATAGACAAGGAAGTACAAGGGCTATAACAATTGTGTCTATATCAAAGCCTCTTGCACTTTGAGATGATGCACCAAAAATGAAGGCAATGACAGACCACACAACAGAGAGCATACCTAAATTTTTAATATTACTAACCCAACTGCTTGTTTTAAGTGGTTTTTCTATGACATTTTCTTCAGAAAGATAGGCAGAAGGTCCGCCATCTCTATATAGAATAAATTGTTGCCAATAATAAACTAGACGTTTTGGTCCTTTTTTAATGATTTTGTTAAAGTCTTTGATGTTGTTTTCATCAATCTTTTTATATCTAAAAAGCCATTTATTACATTTGTCTATACATCTTTTTAATCTCGCTTCATACGAGAAAGCCGATTTAACTACAAAAAGCAAGATAAAAAATGCTTCTACTCCTAAAACAAGCCCTAAATATCCACCAAAGCCTAAGGCTTCAGTAAGTTGGCTAAAGAAAGTTCTAAGAGTTCCATCAATACTATTTAATAAAGATAACATACCTCTTCCCCTTTTAATTGGTTTTAGTATAACACATAATTTAATTTTTTACTAATATTTTTTTATTTTTTTTGTATTTTTTTGATATTTTTTACATTATTTTTAATTTAATTTTTTAATATTTTTTTATAATTTTATTTCTTGAGATTTTTTATTAAAAAATGTACTTCATAAAGATATATTTTATATGCAAATTTTACAAATAATTATGTAAAATATATTTTTATAAATATACTATGTATGTTATACTAATCTATAGAAACAGGAGAGACCAATGACGAGTAAAGAACTTTGCAAACAACTTAATAGCAACATTGAAAATGGTTTAAGCGAAAATCAAGTTAAACAGCGTCTAGAGAAATATGGTCAGAATAAACTTCGTCAGAAAAAAGAAAAAAATATTTTTATTAAATTTTTAGAGCAGTTTAAGGATGTCATGATAATTATATTGTTGATTGCTGCTGTAATATCTTTTGTCATTGCAATTGTTGAAAATGAGCCAAATGAATTTATAGAGCCTGCCCTAATACTTCTTATCGTCATCATAAATGCCATAATCGGTGTCTTTCAAGAAAACAAAGCAGAAAAGGCATTGAAAGCCTTGCAAAATATGTCCGCACCTCATGCAAGAGTCGTCAGAGACGGAAAAGAACAGATTATTCAGTCAAGCGAGGTTGTAGTTGGAGATATTATAAAATTAGAGGCGGGAGATTTTGTTCCTGCAGATGCAATGCTTATTGAAAGTTACAACTTAAAAAGTGAAGAGTCTGCATTGACTGGAGAGTCTGTCCCTGTTGAAAAGGATGCAAAATTTGAGACAGATGAAAATGCTCCAATTGCCGAAAGAGTCAATATGGTCTTTTCAGGATGCAGTATCACCTATGGACGAGCCTCGGCAATTGTGTCGCATACTGGCATGGATACAGAAATGGGTAAAATTGCCACCCTACTTGAAGGTGAAAAACAAGAAAAAACTCCTCTTCAAAAGAAGTTGGCATCTCTTGGTAAAATTTTAGGACTTGTTGCTCTTGTTTGTTGTGCCGTAATATTTATTGTTGGGCTTTTAAGTGGACTTGAAGTCATTGACGTGTTTATGACTGCCGTCTCGCTTGCTGTTTCGGCTATACCTGAGGGGCTGCCCGCTATTGTCACAATCGTATTGTCAATAGGTGTACAGCGGATGGTCAAGAAAAATGCTATTATCCGCCACCTCCCTGCAGTCGAGACACTCGGCAGTGCATCTATTATCTGTTCTGATAAGACTGGGACATTGACACAAAACAAGATGACGCTTGTAAAGACTTATACTGATGAAATAAAGGACTTCTCCCCTCAAAATAAGGATGAAAAAGTAGAAAAATTATTGAATTTTGCCTCTCTTTGTTCGGACGGCGAGATTGTAGTTGAAGGTAATAACATAAAGCAAATCGGAGACCCAACCGAAACAGCAATCATCCTTGGTTCGTACAAACTCGGATACACAAAAGATAGGCTGGAAGACCTTTATCCAAGACTTGAGGAAATTCCTTTTGATTCTGACCGAAAACTTATGAGTACTATCAATGTCATAGATGGTCAAAAAATTGTAATTGTCAAAGGTGCCTTTGATGTGCTTGCTAAAAGATGCAAAAATATAAACTACGAAAAGGCTGGAAAAGCAAACATAGAAATGAGCCAAGATGCCATACGAGTACTTGCGGTTGGATATAAGGTTATAGACCAAATGCCTAGCGAACTCACCAGTGAAAAAATAGAAAATGACTTGACATTTCTTGGACTTATAGGAATGATCGACCCTCCAAGACCAGAGGCAAAAGAGGCGGTTGGGATTTGCAAACAAGCGGGCATTAAGCCTATAATGATTACAGGTGACCATGTATTGACGGCATCCGCAATTGCAAAACAAATTGGCATATTAAACGATAGTGACCGCGCCATCACAGGAGCCGAACTTGACCAAATGAGTGATGACGAACTTGATAAGGTTGTTGACCAAATTTCTGTCTATGCCCGTGTCTCGCCAGAGAATAAAATTAGAATTGTTAAGGCTTGGCAAAAAAGAGGCAAAGTGGTTGCCATGACAGGTGACGGTGTCAACGATGCCCCTGCACTAAAAGCGGCAGATATTGGCTGTGCAATGGGAATAACTGGCACCGATGTTGCAAAAAATTCGGCTGATATGACTTTGACTGATGATAATTTCTCGAGCATAGTAGAAGCGGTCAAACAAGGTCGCGGAATTTATGACAACATCAAAAAAGTTGTAGGATTCTTGCTCGGTACAAATATAGGCGAAATAGTGCTTGTATTCTTGGTTATGTTAATTTGGCAACAATCACCACTACTTTCTATGCAACTATTATGGATAAACCTCGTCACCGATTCTCTCCCAGCAATTGCACTTGGTATGGAAGCGGTTGAAAAAGATGTTATGACAAGAAAGCCAAAGCCTAAAGATGAGGGATTATTCTCTAACGGGTATGGTTTGCGAATAGCCCTTCAGGGTATAATGTTTGGCGGTCTTACTATCGCCGGTTTTGTAATAGGACGTGAAATAACCAGTTCATTGGACGGTGGTCGAACTCTCGCTTTCTTTACTTTAGCACTATCTCAAATACTCCATGCCTACAATATGCGGTCAGAACATTCACTTTTCAAAATTGGTGTTTTTATCAATAAAAAATTAAATTTAGTGACAATTATTTCAATCTTTTTGATAGCATTTGTGATGTTTGTCCCAGGCGTAAACACCGCCTTTGGTATGATATATATTCCATATTATGGATACCTAATAGGTTTAGCCCTCGCTTTGATTCCGCTTTTTGTTATGGAAATAAGCAAAGCCTGCGGTCTTATCAAACACTCTCATAAATATAACAAATAATCGCCGATAAATCGCATTAATTGCATAAATGACAAAAAAATATCATGGTAAATCATGATACTTTTTATTTCTCTTCATTTTTATTATCTTCTACACTTAAAGATTGAGGGCTTTGTTCGTTCACTTGATTAGGGCTATCAGCATCTTCTGGCATAGTTTTTTCGTTTTTTATTTCTTTATTATCCTTTGCCTTATCTACTGGCTTGTTTTTCTTCTCTTTTTGTCTTTTATTCTTATCCTTTTTATTCTTTTGAGGGATAAAGATACTTAACACTTTGCCCATAATAAGCACAATCTTATCACTATGGTCCATTGAATATCTTTTCATAAGCGCTTTGCCAAAAATGAGCAGTGCCGCAATAATAGCCGATACAAGTGATGCGACAACAATTCCTGCAAAATCGGTCATAGTCTGTGTTATTAATGCACTTGTCACCGCTGCACCTGCAGCACCACTTAAAATACTGCAAATATCACCTAAAATGTCTGCAAATATAGAGGACACTCTATCTGCATTTTTTTGAAGCATAATAGCCTCTTTCGCACCTCTAACCTTTCTTGATGCCATAGCCCGCAAATTTTTCTCGTCACAAGCGGTTACGGCAACCCCTATCATATCTGTCAAGATGGCAATAAACAAAAACACAACAATCACAACAACCGAAATGGCGATCCCTGCCCCATTTAATGCTACCTCACTTAGCACACCAAAAGCCATTGAAAAAGTAAAAGCCAGCACGAGTACAATAAGTGGCCATCTGAAATATTTTTTAAATTTTGACTGTTTTTTCTTTGAACTATCCATTTATTTTCTAATTTTATCCCTTATGTTATAAATTTTATTTTCCGTTTTTAAGCCATTCTAAAACAACTTCTTCCACTTCCTTATTTGAATAACTACCGCACAAAACCATTGTCAAAGTGCCATACTTTAAATCCAATTTTTTTGCAAGTTCTTTTGTGGTTATCTTCAAGTCCTTTTTCTTTTGAGCAATCTTAGCCCTCTGCATCAGCGTTAACATAATCACTCACCTCATCGTAGTTTTCGATAATTTTCACAAAATTACCATACCCTTGTTCTGACAAATGAATTATATCAAAGATTTTTTCGCTCCATCCAGCCAAGATATCAACATTTTTGCCTTTGAACTGTTGAGTTCCATATCCCACAAGATCAATGCCATGAAACTTTACATTTGGGTTGACTTCCGAAATGTACTTATTAAGAAGTTCCGCACAAGACATTTCGACCACCTTATCTCCACTTTGTAATTTTACAACTTCCCTGATTTGACTATTTACTTCACAGTCTGAAAGTAAAATAATCCTATCAACCTTTATATTCTTATCAAGCAAATATGCTATTGGCAAACCTATTGCAGTTCCGCCACCATTGATTTTTATAGAACGAGCATTGGCAATTATCCCCGCCCTCTTTGAAAAAGTGTTGACATAAAGCCTGGTATCAAATGATACCACAATCGACTCTTCACAAATATAATTTGCCATTGATGCAAGAAGAGTTGCAATCTCGGCTGGCGACATTTCGCTTCGTTTTGAAATATTATAGGTCATTGAGCCACTCACATCAATTGCAATCAATGTCTTGCCTTTCAACTTTTCTATATTTTTTGTGCTTATTTCTATAGCCTCTTCAAGAATATCTAAGATTTTTGATGTACAGTTTGGGTTTTGAGATACTTTTTTGTATGCCGAATAAAATCGGAAAGGCAAAATTTTGCTATTTAAGATAGCATTTTTATCAGTTATAGTTTTGTAAACTTTTTGTAGATTTCTAGGCTGTGCATTTAAAATATTGTTTAAATTTCGTAGCAGTGCCATTGTGCCAACCTTCCCACTATCAATAAGTTCTTCCCATACTTCCTTGGTATTCCCTTTTGCAGAAAGTTCTGTCTCCCATGTGTAAGGTGTGGCCAAATCATCCTCTATAATCTTTTTAAAAATTTTATTGTGTTTTTCGTCTTTCGCCTTAGCATGGGTTAAACGTAACACATCTTTAAAGTTCAACTCCTTTGAGTTATGATTATATTTCCCAAATTGATATTCATCAAAATTGTTCATTGCAAGGGCAAGAGCCTTTTTTAGCGAATTTGGAATTGGCTTTCCCTTCATATTAAGGTAGCATGACAAAATTTCGGTGATATCATCCGCTCTTCGACAAACACCTAAGGTCGCATATTTGACAAATCCTTTTCCATTTTCTTCACTTGCAAGAATGGAACATAACACGTGTGACACGCTTCGTAAATTCATTTCATTTCGTGCAAAAACTGCAAGATTTGCGACAAACCTACCCTGCCCATTTTCTACCAATTTTTTAGCAAGTTCTACAAGTTCATTTGAATTGTCTCCATAAAATTTATTTTCATTAAAAAGAGAGGTCAGCACCATAGATGCAAGTTTTTCTTTGTCATTCATCTTATATGCAACCTGTCCTTCATTGTTTAAAGTTAAACTCTCTTCTTTTTTCGATAAATTAAATTTTGCCATAACTTCCTCCTAAATAAAAGACTGCCATAAACTATTTAAGGCAGTCAAAGATATATGGATTTGTGGAGGAACATTTGAAAACGGTCTTTTTGTATAAATGGCACGAAGTATCCGTTTCCGCCACTACCACAAAATAATATTTGAACTGCCGAGAAACATTTGAAAAGGGAAATAAATTTGACATCTCGAAGTAACCCTTTTCTTCACTACGGCATCTATTTACATTAATAATATACTCTATAAAAAACAATTTGTCAACACTTTTTTAAAAATTTTTTAAAATTTTTATATGAAATTCATATGAAATATTGCGCTTTGTTTTTAGAAGATAAAAAAACATAAAAAAAATAGAGCCAAAAGGCTCTAGGAAGACAGCAAAGATAGTAAACCTTGTGTCATAGGTTCGGTCGGATTTCCCTAGGCTCGCACTCCTCGTCACCGAAATGAGCAGTTTCCTTTTAAGCAAGCCACTGCACCGAATCGCCACTCAGAACACACTATAATCCTACCTATGCCCGAAAGTTCGACAGTCTAGAGATTTTCTCTGGCAAACCAAACTACAATTCACTTGTTTTGCAAATATAGTTTCACAAGCAGATATTTATCTCGTTCGCGAGCAAAATAAATATGTTTAACACTTGATCCCCAGTATATTCACTCAAAGTAGGCTACACTGCACACGACTTTTACCGCAATGCAGGTTCTATTCCCAGAGAGTGGTAAAGCCCACCCTGTTGGGTCTCCGCGATAATTGGGTCGCCATCTGTATGCCGTTACAGACTGCCCAAGAATCTTAACTCCCAGCACATACCCCAGTTTGGGCAACCAAGGCTTGCACCAGGAACTTCATCGATGTGCCCTTTGACGCCATTACTTCGCCGTCCTCGTAGTCAAGTCTGACTAGAATACTGCATCTTCCATATATATTATAGCATAATAAGAAAAATATTGCAAATCAACTAAATTTATTTCTTTCCTATTGACATCACAGGCATTTTATAATATAATTGAAATATAATAAAAGGAGAAAAACTATGGCAGATTGGCATTTTGAACCTATGTCGGGAAGAGGAATCAGTTATATAATTGATAATATAGACAATATTGAAAAGACACTCAAAAAAGTCGCGGGTATTGCAATAAGTACAGCAAAAGACCCAGAAGTCAACTACGTGGAGATAGAAATACCTGGGATCCTTAATTTTCAAGTAAACCCTAGAGATAATAAAAAAGATATAGCACAATCTATGCTTATACAATACAAAAATGTTACAAAACCAGTCAAAAAAATCGATATTGACAAAAATTTAAGAGAGCAAGTCAAGACCACAATCAAAAATTCACCAGACTTTAAAAATATTGATGAATTTGTTTCAGCAATGCAAAATGTTCAACCTATAAGTGTTTTATCAAAAGATTTGAAAATAGAACAGGCAACAGAGTGGGCTAGTAAGATTATGCATAATCTTATTAGATGCGGAACAATAATAAAAGATATCAATAACGAAGATAGGAAAAAATTCGCATCATCAATGAAAAATGCTGGAGCAATCAAAACTTCTAAAATTAAGAATGTTGATCCAAAGATTGCAGACGATTATGGTCGCACCTCAAGCAGTTGTTACAACAACATTTTCTTTCCTCTCTGCATATTTGGGCAAACTCTAAACAACAAATCAAATTTTGATTTTTGGCTTAATGAATGTATAAATGGCAAGGAAAACTCATGGGGTGCCCAATGGCTTATCGTCCAAGAGAATTATAATCAGCAAGTAAAAACAAAAGATGATATCGAAAATGAATAACATAAAAAAAGCATAACTTTATTTAGTCAAATACTAAATGTTAGTTATGCTTTTTTATTTGTGTTTTTAACTATGAGTTGAAGTTAATACGTCCAAAGTTAAACTTCCACCATCTTCGAAGAATGTCAAATATCCGTCAATATATTGATTGTAACCGCTGATAGAACTGCCCGTTCCTTGGGTATCATCAATATCAAAAAACTTATTAGCACCATTCTCGTTGACATAGACACTTACTCTATATCTATGATATGGTACGTAGTCAATATCTATTGTCACTTCGACATCGCTTGGGATGCCCATAGTAGATATTGTTTGCACTGGTGAGCCATACTGTGCATCACCATCATAAACTTGAATATTTACAAACATATAACTTGTTAGCCTTGAAAGATCCAAAGTCAAACTTGTACTCCATGTATCAATGACAAGGTCGTCTTGTTCAACAACGTCAATCTTCTTGATAATTGTTGCATCTACATTTGTAACACTATCTGAATTTACATTAATTATAAGATAGGTAGTGCCAACAGTTACTTGATTTAAGTCAATATCAAAGTAACTGTATGCCTTCATAGACCCCATATCTAAATCCCAATCCAATACTTCTCCTATAGCAGAGGCAGGTATAACATCTTGGTTTGTCGAAGTAACGGTAATCTCAGGGTTGTTTACTCCTTCAGTGTAATTGATATAAATTGTATCTTCAGCATACTGCGCACTTGAAGTTACTATTTGATTTGGATTATATAATGCCCATTCAACTTGACCATCCACAAGGACTTCAGCGAGGACCTTGTCTTTAAGATTTACTATTACAGTAACATCTTCGGCAGGCATAACAAAGGAATAAACATCATCAGCAAATTCACAAACGACTTCATTTGCATAGACACTTTCAACTTCTTTTGCAATATTTGTGACTTCAATTTCAAGTGATACGACATCACCCTCGCTTGCAGCCTCTTTATCAACAGTTATAGTATACTCACTTGACGAAGGCAAAATCACATTATAACTCGCAGGTGCTTTTGGCTCTTCACCACAAGCCAACATAGTTATCCCCGCAGTAAAAACACAAGCAAAAACCGCCATTATAGATAATAGTTTTTTCATAAAAAACTCCTTTTTAAACAAATTTAAAATATATTTAAAATGCATTTATATAATAA
>ERZ1090861.780-NODE-780-length-18192-cov-9.887909_pt1 | contig 18192 bp, 18 predicted proteins | sample MGYA00478482_ERZ1090861 | MGnify/ENA primary metagenome ERZ1090861 (study PRJEB33644, sample SAMEA5815744) | chicken gut metagenome | biome: Chicken; feature: Gastrointestinal Tract; material: Caecum | place: Ireland | collected 2019-01-01 | study: A study of the... | reverse complement strand
TTCCTTCCGAATTCTGCGTTTTTCTCCGGAGATTCCCTTCGACAAATCCGAATTTCATCAACGGGAAAACGGATCTGTTGTTTTTACGGGTTTGAGTACAATCGCGGAATGTCTGCCGATATTTAAGATAATCTCGCCGTTTTCTACAATGTATTCGCTGTAATCTACAGTATATCCTTCCTCATAGGAATAAATGAGCTGTTTCATTCTTCCTTCTTTCGGCACTCCGGCATACCAGACCGGAACTGTAACGTTCTGCATCAGATCTTTACTGTTGTTCAATATAACAATGATCTGTTCCTCTCCCTGAAACCTTGCATATGCAAGGAAATTTTTCTCTGCCTTGAGCAGCTTAATGGATCCTTTTCGAAGCGGTTTTTCTGTTTTATGGATGCGGATCATCTCTTTGTGAAATTCCAAAAGTCCTTTATTCTCTTTGCCCCAGGGATAGGTTCTTCTGTTGTCCGGATCTGTAAAGCCGCATAATCCGGCTTCGTCTCCGTAGTAAATGGTCGGAGATCCTATCCATGTCATCTGAACAGTCACGGCAATCCGCATTACCGCATGATTAATTCCTTCTTCTGCCGCTTTTACTCCCACCTGGTGAGCCCTCCCCACAATATGGTTTGTGCGGGTCAGGAACCGGGAGTGGTCATGATTTGAAAGCTGATTCATGGCAACCTGAAGAGACGGCGTCAGCATGCTTGCCATAAAATGGCGCATTGTTCCGACAAAATTATCCGGATTCCCCCACAGGTCTGTCCTTCGCTCATCACTGTGTTTCTCCATTCCGGTGAGGAACCAGGTCAGCGGCTCCATGAATGCGTCATAGTTCATTACACTGTCCCACTCGTCTCCCTGCAGCCATTCCACAGGATCTCCATAATGCTCTGCAAGAATCAGCGCATCCGGATTGGCGCTTTTCACCTCTTTCCTGAAGCGCTTCCAGAACATATGATTGTACTCGTTACTGCATCCCAGGTCAGCCGCCACATCCAGCCGCCATCCGTCAACATTGTAAGGAGGAGAAACCCATTTCTTTCCTATGTCCATTATATATTGCTCAAGTTCCGGTGAATCTTCATAAGACAATTTCGGAAGCGTGTCATGTCCCCACCAGCCGTCATAGCTTTTGTTGTACGGCCAGGCCTCGTCTCTCTGATCAAAGAAATGAAAATAATCTCTGTACGGACTGTCTTTGCTGACATACGCCCCTTTTGGATATTCCGGCTGCTGTTCGTAGATTCTTTCCCTGTCCATCCATTTATTAAAAGAGCCGCAGTGATTGAATACTCCGTCTATAATCACCCGCATGCCCCGTTTATGCATCTCTGATACAAGATCCGCGAAAAGCTGATTGCTTGCCTCCAGGTTGCGGATATCTCCGGTACGCTTCTGATATTTTGTGGCGTTTATATTGTCTCTTGCACCTTCCGGAAGCACATCGCCGCCGTCCGCTACGATCTTTCCATAGTGCGGATCTATGTAATCGTAGTCCTGAATATCATATTTATGATTGGACGGCGAGACAAAGAGCGGGTTAAAGTAAATCACTTCAACGCCCAGATCCTGAAGGTAATCCAGCTTATCCATCACCCCCTGCAGATCTCCACCGTAAAAATTGTGAATATCCATTTCTGCCGGGGGCTGGTTCCAGTCTTTTATCTTTGTACTGGGCGAACCGATATATATGTATTCTCTGTCCTCTACATCATTGTCAGGATCGCCATTGTAAAAGCGGTCAACAAAAATCTGGTACATTACAGCACCCTTTGCCCACTCCGGTGTAGAGAACCCGGGGACGATTTTGAAAGCATAATAATTTTCTTCGCTTTCACATACGCCGCATCGGTTATAATAGCAGATCTGTTCTCCTTTTTTTATCTCAAACATGTATTCAAAAGGCTGGTTTCCCAGCTGACAGACAATTTCGTAATAGTCAAACTCTCCCCTGCAGTGCGTTTTCCACATGGCATAGCTTCTGCCGCCTGTCAGAATATTTACCTCTTCCACATCATTATGGGCTGTACGGAACCGCAGAAGAATTTTTTCATTTTCTTCCGGCTCCGGCGGGATCACATAATCCTTCGTGCCGTCACAAAACAGCGCCTCCCTGTTCATATATCTCAGCCTCCTCACTTTTAAGTTAAAACAACCTCTGCCGCATTTTGACGGCATAAGGAGCGGACGCTAATCCGCATCCGCTCCACAATTCCCGAACAGTGCCTCAAATTCACTTCTCGTTATTTTTTCTTTCTCCAGCAGAAGCTGTGCGCATGCATCCAGAACGTCGTGATATTCTTTCAGTATCGCACGTGCTTTTTCATAGCACTCATCTATGATCCGCTTCACTTCCTCATCAATTGTTCCGGCAACTTTTTCGCCGTATCCTCTCGATGTATGCCCGAAATCACGTCCGATAAATACCTCATCACTGTCATTATCATAATTAATCAGACCCAGTCTCTCAGACATACCGAATTTTGTAATCATGGACTTTGCAATAGCCGTCGCCTGCTTAATATCCTGAGAAGCCCCGGTAGTTATATCATCGAAAATCTCTTCTTCCGCAACACGTCCGCCCAGAGCCACCGTAATCTCCTGGAGCATATGTCCTTTAGTATTGAACATATCATCCTGCTCGGGAAGAGGCATTGTGTATCCTCCTGCTCCGCCTGTAGGTATAATGGACACACTGTATACCGGGCCCACATCAGGCAGTACATGGAAGAGAATCGCATGCCCTGACTCATGGTAAGCTGTAATCCGACGTTCCTTATCCGATACAATACGGCTTTTTTTCTCCGGTCCGATCCCTACTTTTACGAAAGCATGCCGGATATCCTGCTGCTGAATATAGATTCTGTTTTCCTTTGCCGCGATAATCGCCGCTTCATTAAGCAGATTCTCCAGATCCGCCCCGGTAAAACCGGCCGTGGTCTGCGCGATCTGTTTCAGATCCACATCGTCACCAAGCGGTTTATTCTTGGAGTGAACTTTAAGAATCTCCTCTCTTCCGCCTACATCCGGGCGTCCCACAATTACATTTCTGTCAAAACGTCCCGGGCGCAGAATAGCCGGATCAAGGATATCTTTCCTGTTTGTAGCAGCCATGACAATAATTCCCTCATTGACTCCAAACCCATCCATTTCCACAAGAAGCTGGTTCAAAGTCTGCTCTCGTTCATCATGTCCGCCGCCCAGACCGCTGCCTCTCCGTCTGGCTACCGCGTCAATTTCATCAATAAACACAATGCAGGGCGCATTTTTCTTTGCATCCTGGAACAGATCTCTTACACGGGATGCTCCTACGCCTACAAACATTTCCACAAAATCCGAACCGGAAATACTGAAAAACGGCACTCCCGCTTCTCCGGCTACCGCCTTGGCAAGCAGCGTCTTACCGGTTCCCGGAGGTCCCTCCAGCAGAACGCCTTTCGGAATCCTTGCTCCTACCTGTACATACTTTTTCGGAGACTTAAGAAAATCCACAATCTCCTCCAGTTCTTCCTTTTCTTCTTTCAGTCCGGCCACGTCCGCAAAAGTCACCTTAATCTCGTTCTGTCCGGACATCTTTGCGCGGCTCTTTCCAAAGTTCATGGCCTTTGCATTGGCTCCTCCGCCCTGACGGTTCATCAGGAAGAAGATCAGGGCAATTCCGCCCATTGTAATAAGTACAGGAAGCAGGACCGTACTTAAAACAGACTCCTGCGGAACCGGTTCCAGCCGGTATGACAGGCCATTTTCATCACAGAATGCCTCTACTTCCTCCACATTTGAAACATTCACTTTTCTTGTGGAATTATCGTCCTTAAGTTCAAGGGTAACAATACCGGTCGGCACAGCTCTGCTCTGCTCAATATATACGTCCGTCACATTGTCATCCTCTACTTCTGAGACAAACTCGCTCCATGTCATCTCCTGCTGATGCATCTGAAGCTGGCTTGCCATCCAGAGTACGGCGGCCACAATAACAATAAACATAATAATGGCCGGGCCGCTTGTGCCTCTGTATTTTCTGCTGTTATTCAATGCTGTTTAACTCCTTCCTATTCCACTCCTTCCACCACGCCGATGTAGGGAAGATTTCTATATTTCTGGGCATAGTCAAGTCCGTATCCCACTACAAACTCATCCGGTATCTCAAAGCCCAGGTAATCGGCTTTCACGTCTTTTACCCTGCGGTCCGGCTTATCAAGAAGCGTACACAGACGGATACTCGCAGGATTTCTCTTTCTAAGCACATCCATCAGATAATAAAGCGTATTGCCCGAATCAACAATATCTTCTACAATAAGCACTTCTTTATCCTCAATAGATTCATCCAGATCTTTTGCGATGCGCACCACTCCGCTGGACTTCGTCCCGTCGCCGTAGCTGCCCACGCACATAAAGTCCAGTGATACCGGAACCGTAATCCTCTTGGCCAGTTCGCACATGAAAAATACGCCGCCCTTAAGAATACAGATCATGTGAATCTGCCTGCCCGCATAATCTTCACTGATCTTTTTTCCCAGTTCTTCAATTCTCTGATCCACTTTCTCCTCGGGAATCAGAACTCTGATCGTCTCTGCCATTTTCTTTTTCCTCCGTTATCTTTATCTCAAGAATCCTCTTTGTCTCTTTGCTGATCTGATACCAGGCGCTCATCCTCATGCCCGGAATCCACATAACGTGACTTCCGTCCGCAATCAGAAATATCCGGTCGCGCTCCGGGCGGGGAACTTTTTCATTGATAAAGTAAGATTTCAGTTTCTGTCTGCCCCCGTTCCTGCTGATAATAAGATAATCTCCCGGACGCCTTTTTCTCACAAAAGCGGTATGTTTTATTATATCATAGTCAAAGCATTTCGTGTAACTTTTTTGCGGGATCCGGATCTCTCTGTCTTCCTCTCCGCCGTACGGCGCGGAATTATCCGGTCTGCGTTCATACACCCGGCAGCATATACGGAAAGGTGTTCCGGGAATCCTGGTCTCTCCCGGTATTTTCAGTTCTGTTTCTCCGACCCTCGTCTCTTCGATCTCTTTATCTTCTCCGCGTGAAGCCGGAGAGTCTCTTCCCTCATCTCCCCGGGCAGACTCTTCTCCCCCTTTTTCCGGGATGTCCTTTTTCAGAAGCACACCCTCATAAGTTCGGTATGCCGTTACTCCAAAAGGAAGGCTGATCCTTTTCCCTGCCTGTCTGTCAAACAGCTGCAGAACCGCCTCCACGTGGACTGCCTCCACATCTCTGTTTTTTCCCGCTGCTGTACAGATACATCTGTGAATAAGCTGTTTCTGAACAGCAGGCATCTCTGTCCGGAAAAATACTTCCCGTATCTCAGGAACCGGCTCTCCATCCGGAGGGAAGATCACACACCGCTTCCATGCATTCTCCACTCCCCATGAAATATAATCCCAGACTTCCTGCGCCTGCCGTGACAGTTCATTCAGATGCCGCACAGTCTCCGGATTGACCTGTGTCTGAAGAGACGGCAGAATATGGTGACGGATTCTGTTTCTTGTATAGATATCATCTTCATTGCTCATATCTCTGCGCCAGGAAATTCCTTCCTCTGACAGCGCAGATTCAATTTCCCCTCTGGAAACTCCCAGCAGCGGCCGGATCCATTTCCCGTATACCGGCCTTATGCCGCACAGGCCCCGGATTCCTGTTCCTCTCGCAAGATTCAGAAGTATTGTCTCCGCATTATCATCACAGTGATGAGCCGCTGCAATTCTGGTTCCTCCTTCCTCCCGGCACATAATCTCAAAAGCTTCCCGGCGGACCATACGCCCCGCCTCCTCAGGAGATTGTTTCCTTTTTCTGGCAATTAATTCCACATCTCTGTGAAAAACTCTGCAGGGAACATTTAACTTCCGGCACAGTTCTTTTACAAATTGTTCATCCGCATCCGCGTCCGCGCCTCTGAGACCATGATTCACATGGCAGACTCTGATCGAAAAATCATACTTTTCCTTCAATGCACAAAGCACAAAAAGCAGACATACCGAATCCGCACCACCCGATACGCCTGCAATGACCACATCATTTTCTTCTATCATATTATATTTCCGAATCAGAGCCTCTGCCTTTTCTTCTATATTTCTCATCATATGTAAACTATACCCAATTCATGCCAAAATGTAAAGCCCGCGTTCCTGTACAAAATGCAGCTGCAAAGCCGTTCTCCGGAGGGCCCGGTTCCTTCCGGCGCATCAGCACTCCCATATTCCCACCGCCAGCACGGTCATATCATCAGCCGGTTCTTTTCCCGTCCAGGCAAGCACCTGTTCCAGAACATGGTGGGCCATTTCTTTTGGATTGGCAATTGTACTCCCCTGAATAATTGTTTCCAGGAGCAGATCCTGCTCGCCTACAGGCAGCGCGTCCAGTACTCCATCCGTCACCATAATCACAAAATCTCCGGCAGACAGTTTTCTTTTCACCGAATCTATTTCTATAGAATTCATCACCCCGATCGGCAGACTGGTGGAACTCAAATGCTCTACCTCATCTTTCTTTTTTATAAACGTAGATGATGCCCCGGCTTTGATAATCTCGCATTCTCCTGTATAAAGATCAAAAATTGTCATATCCACTGTAGAATAATGGATCTCTTCCCTCCCCATAACCAGTGTTGTATTGATCATCTGAATTGCCGTTTTCACCGGAAAACCGGCTTCCAGCAGCTCTTCCAGCAGTTCAATGACCAGGGTGCTCTCCCGGCACGCCTCTTCTCCTGAACCCATTCCATCTGAAAGCGCCGCCCCCTGCCTTCCTCCCGGCAATTCCAGCATGGCAAAATTATCGCCAGATATCTGGCTGCATCCTTTCCCGATACGCGCCGCCCCCTGCATAGTATAATAAGCCGGCCCCTCCTGACATACCACCGTCATATAATGTTTCCCTATAACCTGGGCTGTGCCGCTCTGCAGAATCAGCCTTCGCCCCGCTGCGTCAGATACGGCCTTCGCAATTTCTTTTGTGGAAATCTTCTGATTTTTCATTGTTCTTGCCGTAACCTGAATCTCATACCTGCCTGCCTGTGTCATAAAAAAATTTGTATACAGCATCCGGATTCCTTTCTTCCGGAGTGCTGCGCCGATCTTTTTCTCCAGCCTCTCATCTGTAAAAATGCTGCTTTCCAGCTCTTTCGCCGTACTCTGTATCATATCCGCAAAAGTATCCATCTGTATGGCGCACCCCTCACGGCTTCTGACCATTCGGTTTACCCATATCATATTCTGCCGTGCGTCATGAAATCCCTCCAGCATCTCTCTTAAAAACCGCGGCGCCATAATACACCTCTGCATCAGCTTCCGTTTTGTCTCTGTATTCAGTTCATTTCCATAATGATCCACCGCAGAAAGAATTTCATAGCCCATCTGGTACGTATGGACAAAATTTTCGCCCCAGCACCAGCCGCATTTTTCACATTTGCCGCACACTTTTTGACGAACGCGGGAAAACATGGCTTCTATTTCCTCGTCAGAAAATGCCTGTCGTTTTTCCTCAAGTCCGAGAAATGTCTGAGACAGCTGTTTCAGTGAATGTGCATATTTTTCAATCTGCTCCACATAGGGGCTGCTGTGGAGTGCCTGTCCATCGCTCATAACTCTATAGTCTCCCTTCAAAAACAGAAGACTCCAGGAGAACTTCTCCTGGAGTCTTCATTGGTAATTCTTATTTTTTCATACAAATTTCCGCACGGATCCGCATCTGTCATTCCGCCGGCTTAAAAATAATCTCGTTCGGATCAACAAGATCTAACTTTTCTTCAGCTGTTTCTTTGACATAGTCATCTGTCTTAACATATTCCCGAAATGCCGCCACTTCTTCCGAACGTTTCTTTTCATCGTCTATCTGAGACTGCAGTTCCTCCTCCTGCTCGATATACTCAGCATTCTTCGCCTGAAGTCTCAGAGAATTCACTGCAAGTACACCGGAAAGGAAAACAAGAACCGTACAGATCATCAGAACGCTTCTTTTGTACCGGCTGAATCCGGAACGTCTTTTCCTGCTCCGCTGCCGGCCTGTCCCTTTTCTTTTACTCATACAATTCACCCACTTATTAATCCCTTTTTTTGCTCCCCGCTAAAAAACATTCTATCTTCTTTTCCTGTACTTTTCAAGGCTTTTCTTAAACTTTACCTGTAATTTTCTCTCCAGACAAAGCAGGCCGAATCCCAGCGCCGCTCCTGATACAACACCAAGTATAAAATACCATCTTATACTCCCATATGTAGTATCGTACATCTGCTTAAAAATAAATCCGCTGGCGCCGATCCAGAACAGAATATCCTCAAGCCCGGTTAAGGCTCTGCCATGTTTTATGATGCGCCTGAAGCAGATCAGAACACAGTACGCTGAAAACACTGCCATGCCTCCCAGTACCGCATATAGAAAAATCAATGCTTCACTGCCAATTCCAATCATGGAGTTCTCCTGTTATTTAAACAGCCGGGAGAGGAAACTTTCACTCTGCCGTCCGGCCTGGTTTATACTGGAATAGGCGACACTGTCGATATTCCCCGACAGATCCACCTCCCCTTTCTCCACACTCAGCCGGTTAACGTGAAGATCAGTCCCCTTCACCATCAGCATTCCCTGCTCCGTCTCCAGAAGAATTTCATTCAGGTCAAAAGAAAGCACATCCAGAACCCCTGTAACTGTGCTTGTTTTCCGGTTATTTACCACAAGTTTATGTGTCTTTGCGATCCGCTGTTCCTCCATATACGCACCTCCCCCGGTACTTCTTACAGCACCTGTTCTTATGTATATGAAAGGTTGTTTCAGCTTATGCCTGCTGACCGGAATCAGGATATCTTTCTGTTACAGATAACGAAACATGTCTTTTGCGTCTTCTTTTTTCGTTGTCTCCTGAATCTTCAGTACTTCTGCCTTAACCGCTTTATTTCCGAACTGAATTTCAATAATGTCGCCTTCTTTTACATTAACAGACGCCTTCGCCTGTTTGCCATTTACGCAGACACGCCCCGCATCACACGCCTCGTTTGCTACGGTTCTGCGTTTAATCAGCCTGGAGACCTTCAGATATTTATCCAGCCTCATCTTTTCACCTCCCGAAAAAACAGAGTCAGAAAAGGCACTTACAATGTCCTCTGCATCGTAAGTGCCTGTCCTCTCAATAAACAAAATGTCCGATTCATTTTCTCATGGAAAAAGCAGACTAGTTAATTGCATCCTTTAAAGCCTTTCCTGCTTTGAACTTCGGCGCCTTGCAGGCAGCGATCTTCATAGTCTTGCCTGTCTGCGGGTTTCTTCCTTCTCTTGCTGCTCTTTTGCTTACCTCGAAAGTACCAAATCCAACGAGCTGTACTTTATCATCAGCTTTCAGCTGCTCTGTTACAACATCGACAAACGCTTTCAGAGCCTTTTCAGAATCTTTCTTGGAAATTTCAGCTTTCTCTGCAACTGCTGCTACTAATTCTGTTTTGTTCATGAGTTAATTCCTCCTCTTTATTGTATCCACATACAATTTTATTCTGATATAAAGGGGCATGTAACTTCGTCCACATGTTTCCGCCTTTATGTACTGTTATAACGGTTCCTTACCTCTTTGTCAAGAATTTTCGGCGTTTTTCCGGCTTTTTGGCCGCACCCGTAAATCTGCCTGTTCCGAGGCAAAGCGGACTTCCGGAATCCGCTTTCCCCCTTTTTCATATATATCACCGGCAGCTCACTGAAGGTCCAGCAAAAAAACCCGCTTAAGAAAACCGTATTTTTCTTTCCACTGGTTCACAGCCGTCTCCAGTTTTTCCACATTTTTTTCCGGAAGCCATGCTTTATTTGAATGATAGTAACTTCCGGCAGTTTTCCAGAATTTCTCCGGGTATGCAAGGAACAGTCCGATATACAGCTTTTCTGTTTCTTCCAGTTTCCGTTCGCTTTCATAGGCATCCAGAATTATTTTTCCTATATTTTCTTTCCATTGAAACTTTTCCATTGCTTTTCTAATAAAATAATATAAATCATGAACTTGAATATCAATACACATATGTTCAAAATTCGTGACTCCCGTGCCCCCGGGAAGTATCAGAATATTATGATAATTGTAATCTCCGTGAGCCAGACATTCCCTGCTCACACTTTGTTCATACAGTTCCATACATCCGGAATTCTCCAGATGATCTGCCACCGTCTCGGCCATTCTGTACATCTTCTCAAAACTGTGGAGGAACAAATATTCAAATTCATTTTTAGCGACTCTGTTTCTGACAAAAGAACGGACTTTTTTCAGTTCTCTGTTGTGGCTTTTTATTTCCTCCAGCGGGTTTCTCCTGACCGGAATCCCGGTATATATTTCCCCGTATTCCTGGTCCTGAGCTGCCAGATTCATTTTCATATGAAGTACGGCAAGATTTCTGGCAGCACGGACAAGTTCGGATTCTTTTTTCAGATCGCACTCTCTTCCACAGTACCATTTTTTCATTATATATTTTGTGCCGTCCCTCGATACGGATAATATATCCCCCTCCTTTGTGAAAACCGGCGTGTCAACCAGCATCCCGAGAGACTCCAGCCAGCTTTCCGTCCGATACAGAGAAAAAGCGCGCTTCTCTGAGATATTTGTCTCTTTCAGCAGCATTGCCCCTTCGTCAGTATCGCAAAAAAACGCACCCCTGATCCGCCGGGTGCTTTTCACTTCTAATGCATATCTCTCCAGTATTTCCTGTTCGTACTCTCTCATAGCTGCCCCCTGTCCCCGTATATTCTGGTCCTTTCTAATCTATGAAGGGGGCAGCCCAAGTATGCTTATAAACCAAGCTTTTCTTTTACATAATCACACAGAATCTCTTTGTCATTTCTCCGGGGATCATCTATCACATATTCCAGCAGCCTGCTTAACATGCTGCCCAGTTCTCTCCCCGGCTGCATTCCCAGATCCATAAGATCCCGGCCGCTTACCGCAAGCTGGCGCAGCGTAACACAATCTTCGTTTCGCAGTGCCTCCTGATACAGCTCCCTCATCGCCACAATATTTTCGATTTTTTCTCTCCTCCGGTAGGGGCTCTGCGCTTTTGCATCTGCCATTCTGACAGCCAGATAATAGGGAAAGAGATCGACGCCGATCCGGTTCATGGCCCGGCGTACATTTTCCGGTGTGGCTTCTGTTCTGTAATCATGGTAACATACAAGACGGGTTACTTTTTTTACCGTGTCATTATCAAATTTCAGTCTCCGCATAACTATCCGGGCTATCTCTTCACTGACAAGAGCATGCCCTTTGAAATGATCCCTTCCATTCTCATCCGTTGTTTTCACGGCCGGCTTTCCCATATCATGAAATAACATGGTAAGCCGCAATATTTTATCCCGCTTCACATATTTCATGGCACGTATAGTGTGTTCGGCTACATCATATTTATGATGGGGCGTGTTCTGTTCCACTCCTGTCATCGCATCCCACTCCGGAAGAATAACTTTTGTGATTCCAAGTTCATATGCATCACGGATACGTTCCGGATGAGGAGAAACAAGAAGCTTTACCAGTTCTGCCTGAATACGCTCCGCACTGATTTTCGCAAGTGTGGGAGCCAGTTCCTTTACCGCTTCTGCAGTATACAGCTCGATGGGAAAATTCAGCTGAGCAGAAAAGCGGACTGCCCTCAGAATACGCAGGGCATCTTCTGAAAAGCGTTCTTTCGGATCGCCAACACAGCGGATCAGATGATGATTCAGATCCCTCATACCGCCGAATACATCCACAAGGCGGACTTCATCATTGTACGCCATGGCATTGATCGTAAAATCCCGGCGCTGCAGGTCATCCTCCAGCCGGCTGGTAAACCGCACTTCTGTCGGATGCCGGCTGTCTTCATATGCGCCGTCCACGCGGTAAGTAGTAACCTCAAAACTGTCTTTCCCTATTAAAACAGTGACAGTTCCATGCTCGATCCCCGTATCCACAGTTCTTCGGAACAGTTTCTTGATTTCCTCCGGCCGGGCGGATGTGGTAATATCCCAGTCTTCCGGGCGCCTGGCCAGAATGGAATCTCTTACGCAGCCGCCGACCGCAAAGGCTTCATATCCGTGAAGCTGGAGATTATTAATAATCATCAGCACTTTCCTTGGCAATGTTATCTTCATAACATATCTTCCTCCCCAAAGGGGACGGTTATTATAAAAAAGCCGTCCCTTTTCGTCAACTTCTTCAGAATTGTTTTAAAATTTCTTCCTCTCTTTTGTTGCAGGATAATATTATAACCTGTCTTTTCTGTCCTCTCAACCATTTTAATGCAGATTTCAGTCTTTTCTCATCGTAAAAAGCAAATGTATCGTCCAGAATTACAGGCATCGGCTCTTCCTGCAGAATATCCGCGGCAGCCATCCGGACTGAAAAATAAATCTGTTCCAGAGTTCCCCTGCTCAGACGTTCTGCCGGAATGCGCCGGATGCCGTCCCAGACAGATATCTGAAGTTTTTCACCAATGTCCAGACGCTGATACTTTCCCTCTGTTACGGCCGCAAATATCTGCGATGCCTGTTCATTCAGATTTCCGGCTGTCTGCTTTCCCAGACTGTCTGCCGCCAGCCGCATCTGCTCCTCCGCGATCTGAAGAGCCCGGCAGCGTCCGGCCAGTTCTTTTTCTGCATCACCGGCTTCACTTTCAATCTCCGCGCAATGCTCTCTTAAATTACCGCAGCGGATCTCTTTTTCTTTCCATTCTGCCTGTATGCGTCCAATCTCCCACCGGACTCGCCGGATATCGCTCGCTTCTCCGGACTGCCCCTCTCTCTTCTGCCACCGTACATCATGCTCTTTTTCCGTTCGTTCCTGCGCATGCTTCTTCTCCAGATATGCATAACCTGCAGCCCCTGTCAGCAGAATGCCTATTAAAAAGACAATAACAGAGAAAAATAAAAGCGCGCCGCCCGGACCGGGCATTTTCCATCCATTAAGAAACTGCGCCCAGACAAAACCAGTCACGCCGATGAACATCCCGGTCAGTCCGCCTGCAGCATAAACACCCGTTCTTCCGACAAATTCTCTTTCTTCCCGGCTGCCCGGATTCTCTGTCCGTCCCATACTTTCCAGCGCAGCTTTCTTTTCATTAAATTCAGCTGACAGAGCCGACATATCTTTCTCCAGATATGAACATTCCCTGAGCAGCTTCTGCCGCTTTTCCTCCCTGGCGCCTCTCTCTTTCTTCAGCGCTCTTTCCGCCTCTTTCCGCCTTTCTCTCAGGATTCGCAGCGCGCCATTTACATCAATGTCCCCTCCGCCTGCTTCGCAGAAATTAGCCGCATAATTCTCCAGCGCTCTTGAAAGTTCCTGTCCCGGCGCCGCTGCCAGCTGTCCGACCGAAACGGTACTGTCGTAGAGGGAAGCTGTCATATCTCCCAGCAGCATTTCCAGATCTCCGTCTTCAACCGACAGCTCTTCTCCGTCATCTTCGCAAATCAGAGAAGCGCGCTTCATATAACGGCTGAAATTCCGTTCCAGCCGGAACCGTTTTCCTCCGCAGCTGAACCAGAGAACCCCTGCGTATTTCTCCGGGTTCTCCCATGGCTCATAGCGGGTAAAGTCGTCTTTTGCCGCTGCCTTTCCCCGCCCCCGCTCCATTCCGAACAGCATGGCACGTATAAATGCATGAAGAGTGGACTTACCCGACTCATTTTCTCCATATATTATCTGCACGTCATCTGTGAAACGAATATGTCTGTCAGAGAGCATGCCAAAGTTTTTTATATATATTTCTGTAATTATCATATTTCCCGCGTCCCGTTCTATCTGCGATTCTTCATTAACGCGTCTACACCTTCACACAAAGCCTGATACGTTTCACTGTCCCTGCCGCATCCCTCGAATCTTTCAATATACCGGCCAATAATATTTCCGGCATTTTCTCTGTACAATCTTTCAAAATCATAGGCCGGACGCGTCTCGTCCAGAATTTCAAGAACATTTCCATCTGTATCCGTCCGCATCATATCAAAACAGACCTCCCTGTTTCTCACGCCTTGCAAAGTTATTTTATAAATATTTTCATTTCCATGTTCATTTATATATTCACTTATCTTTTTCTTTACGCTGCCTGCGGTATCATCTTCGTCCACAGGAATCTCTGCATGGATGTATTCTCTGGAAGCGCAGGGGAACCACCGGACATGAACGCCTTTTTCCGTAATCTCCCCTTTTACATATCCGTGAGGTCCTGTATCATTGCGGTCTGTCGGCTCCGGCGCGCCGGCATAAAGAATCCGGTTTCTCCGCACAGCCTGAGGCTTATGTATATGACCAAAAGCAACATATGAATACCCGAGACAATCCAGACGTTCCCAGTCAACAGGAATATGCTTCTCATCTCCTCCATGGGCCAGCAGAAGTTCATACCTCTGCCTTCCTTCCGGCGTGGCTGTATTATATAACGGCTCCGTTATCTCCCTGCTGTGGTAACTCAGGCCATAAACAGCGGTCCGCAGCTCCTCAAACTCCACACATTCTATTTTACTGCCGAAAAGCGGCCGTACATTTTCGCTCCACGGAAATGTAGGGTAATAAGAATCTCTGCGTATATAATCATGATTTCCGGCAATCAGCACGACCTTTGTGTGTGTCAGAGCAGAGAAAAGATAGTTTACTTCTTTCAGTTCCCGAAGAAGGGGCTGTCTGTGGAACAGATCTCCGGCAATCAGAAGAAGATCCGTCTGTTCTTTCTGGCAGATCCCGATAATCCGTTCAAAGGTATCCCAGATTTCCTTCGGACGCTTCTCAGTATACGCTGTCCCGGCATCCGGATGAACCCCCAGATGTACGTCGGCAATATGAATAAATTTCATTCTTTCCTCCTGTCTCTTTTTTCCGGCAAACTGTTTTAAATTACTTTTTCTTCCCGATGTTTTTCATCAGAAAAGGACGCTGCACCCCGCGCCGCGTCCTTTCGCATTTTATAATTCACAGTTATTGACTGTTCTTGGAAATGGAATTACATCACGAATGTTTCCCATTCCCGTCAGATACATAACACATCTTTCAAAACCGAGACCAAAACCGGCATGTCTGGTGGAACCATACTTTCTAAGATCCAGATAGAAGCTGTAATCTTCTTCCTTGAGTCCCAGCTCTTTCATCCGGTTCAGCAGCTTGCCGTAATCGTCCTCCCTCTGGCTTCCCCCGATAATTTCACCGATTCCCGGCACAAGACAATCAACGGCAGCAACCGTTTTTCCGTCATCATTTTGTTTCATATAAAACGCTTTGATTTCTTTCGGGTAATCAGTAACAAATACCGGGCGCTTGTATACCTGCTCTGTAAGATAACGCTCATGCTCTGTCTGAAGATCGCAGCCCCAGGATACCTTATATTCGAACTTATCGTTATTCTTTGCCAGAATATCAACAGCCTCCGTATAAGTCACACGGGCAAAGTCTGAATTTGCCACATTGTGAAGCCGGTCCAGCAGTCCCTTGTCCACGAATGAATTAAAGAAATTCATCTCGTCCGGCGCATTTTCCAGCACATAATTAATAATATATTTGAGCATATCTTCCGCCAGATCCATATCATCTTCCAGATCGGCAAACGCAATCTCCGGCTCAATCATCCAGAACTCTGCCGCATGTCTTGTAGTATTGGAATTCTCAGCCCGGAATGTAGGACCAAATGTATAAATGCTGCGGAATGCCTGCGCGTAAGTTTCTCCGTTAAGCTGTCCGCTTACAGTGAGGCTTGTCTCTTTTCCAAAGAAATCCTGGCTGTAATCTACCGTTCCGTCCGGATTTTTCGGAACATTTTCCAGATCCATCGTAGTCACATGGAACATCTCTCCCGCTCCTTCGCAGTCGCTTCCGGTAATCAGCGGAGTATGCACATATACGAAGCCTCTCTCCTGGAAAAACTTGTGAATAGCGTATGCCGCCAGAGATCTTATGCGGAATACAGCCTGAAATGTATTTGTCCTTGGTCTGAGGTGTGAAATAGTCCTTAAAAATTCAAAACTGTGGCGTTTTTTCTGAAGGGGATAATCCGGAGCGGACGCGCCTTCCACTTCCACGATATCTGCCTGAATTTCAAAGGGCTGTTTTGCCTGAGGTGTTGCCACAAGAGTACCTGTCACAATTACTGCCGCCCCCACGTTCAGTTTTGAGACTTCTGCGAAATTGTCCATTTTATCATGATAAACAACCTGAAGCGTCTGGAAGTAAGATCCGTCGCTCAACACGATAAAACCAAATGTCTTAGAATCCCGGATACTGCGGATCCAGCCCCCAACTGTCACCGTCCTGTCCAGATAATCCTCTCTGTTCTTAAATATTTCCCGAATTGTTGTCAGTTCCATACCAAAAAACTCCTTCAATCTTGTAATCAGTATGAACATTATAACACCGGAAATCAAAAGCGTAAATATATTACACAAAAGTTCCCTGCATATCCGCCACCATATCCCGGATTGTCAGACGCAGGTCTCTGGGGGAATATCCCAGCTCTTCCGTTGCTTTTTTGTGGGAAAACCTTTCTCCGCTTCCCAGTACATGAAGAGAATATGCCGTATACAGCGGCCGCTGCTTTTTACGTCTGGAATGAAGCTGCATAAACGGCGCGGCCAGTTTTGCCATCCAGAGCGGAAGCACCGGAAGTTTCTTTTTCCCGGAAACCTCTCCCGCAATATCCAGCACTTCCCGGATCTCACAGTATTTATCAGACAGGATATAGCACTCTCCTTTCCGGCCTTTTTCGGCGGCAAGCAGGCAGCCCGAAGCTACATCCCGTACATCCACAAAATCATATCCGCCTTTTACACATGCCGGAAGCGTTCCACGCAGATATTCCGAAACCATCTGAACAAGATGATTGCCGGAGCGGTCATAAGGTCCCAGAATACCAGACGGATGGACAACCACCACATCCAGCCCTTCTTCTGCCGCTTTCAATGCAGCCCGAGTTGCCTCTGCCTTTGTCTTTGCATAACCTCCGGTCACGTAATCGGGAGAAAACATTTCCGTTTCTTTCGTAACTGTTCCGCGCTTCTGCCGGGGAATTGCATGCACTGAGCTTACATACACCAGCCGTTTTACCGGATATTCCCGGCACAAAGACAGGATATTCTTCGTACCGCCCACATTTACGTCATATACTCCCGAAGACACATGACTTGAGATATCTATAATTCCCGCCGTGTGTATAACATATGTCTCCATGTCTCCGCAGCCCGAAAACAGGGGCCGCAGAGAATCAACTTTTCGTACATCTCCCCGGTAATAGTGAACATTTCCCATGTCCTCCCGTTTTTCTTTCCCGTAAAGCAGTCCCCGCACCTGGACCGGCTCTTTCTGCAGCTGCCGGATAATCGTCCCGCCCAGATGTCCGCCGGCTCCTGTAACAATATAAAGTTTCTTCATTGTTGACGTCACCTCCGTTTCAACTTCGGATGATATCCCCCAAACACCAGACAGCATAATATTTATATCAACACTATGTTGAGTTTCATTTTCAATTGTATTATAATATCCGCAGTGTATATTATTCAATCGGCAGCTTGCCGCCAAACTGCCGGATATCGGGTATATCAGACATATTCTGTCTGTTTTGTACGGAAAGGAGTAAAATTATGGCCAGAACCGACCAGCGAACCAGACTTACACGGATGCTTATCCGCCAGGCATTTACCGGGCTGCTGCAGGAAAAACCCGTACAGAGCATTTCCATAAAGGAGCTCTGCGCCAGAGCCGGTATCAATCGGGGAACATTTTATGCGCATTACACAGATATTTACGACCTGATGGGACAGATAGAAGAAGAAATGCTGACCGATTTCCAGACAGCTCTTAAGCCTCTTCTGGATTCCGACAATACAGAACTCACTCCCCTTAAAATCACAACCGGAATTTTTAAATGTCTGAAAGAAAACGCAGATCTCTGCGCGGTTACACTGGGGAAATACGGAGACAAAAACTTTGCTACCCGGCTGCTGACAATCGGAAGAGAAAAATGTGTAGAAAGCTATTCCAAATATTTTGCCCATGCAACCCCAAAACAGATCGAATACTACTACTCCTTTGTCAGCGCCGGCTGCATCGGCCTTCTGGAAAAATGGCTGGCAGACGGAATGACAACCAGCGCCGAGGAAATCGCATCCGTTGCTGAAAACATCATGATGAAAGGGATTCACTTTCTCCAATAAATCAAATTCGGATTTGTCGAAGTGAACTTCCGGTATTGAAAAAGGAAAACAGAGGACGAAGA
>ERZ1090861.779-NODE-779-length-18195-cov-6.334454_pt1 | contig 18195 bp, 14 predicted proteins | sample MGYA00478482_ERZ1090861 | MGnify/ENA primary metagenome ERZ1090861 (study PRJEB33644, sample SAMEA5815744) | chicken gut metagenome | biome: Chicken; feature: Gastrointestinal Tract; material: Caecum | place: Ireland | collected 2019-01-01 | study: A study of the... | reverse complement strand
GCTGCGCGCTGGCGGAAAGTCTTTTTGGCTTTCCAGTTCTCTGCGGCGGGCGGCCAGTTCGTTCAGTTGCCGCTGACTGTCTTTCTGCTGCTGTTTGCAGGACGCGCTTTCCTGCGCCAGCGGAGCAGACAGCCGCTGAAGGGCCCTGTTCAAAATTTCCTGCATGGCCTGTTCCTGGGCCAGCCCTTCATAGGCGGCGATCAGGGCAAACAGGGCTTTGATCTCCGCTGGCTGCAAACGAAACGGCTGGGTCGGGTCTTCCAGCGCCGCAAATGCCTCGCTCAGCGCATCCCGCATGGCAACCACCATCCGCTCGGCTTCGTCCCGCTCGGCTCGGGCGTGACGCAGGGCCTGGGCGGCGGCGTCCTGGTCCTGCAGATACAGGTCCAACTGCCGCAAAGCTTCCTCATGGTGGCGAAGCAGTTTCGCCGCCTTGCGCAGCCGGGCATCAAAGTTGGCCAGCGCCGGTTGTTCCTGCCGGAAATCCAATGTTTGCAGGTCCACAGGGTGTCCGGGGTAACGCAGCTCCTCGTTCTGTTCACTGAGTTCCCGGAACGCCTGTTCCAGCTGTTCCGCCAGATCCTCACAATGGCGCACGGCCAGACGGCGATCCCGCTCTTTTCCCTCCAATATCGACTGCTTTCTGTGCTCTTCCTGTTGTTCCCGGTCGATGCTTTCCTGCTGCTTTTCCACCTGGCGCTGACATTCCGCCTTGCGCTGTACCGCACGGTTCAAATCACCGCTGGCAGGGAGTTCCTCCAACTGACGGGAAAGTTCCCCCACCTGCTGTTCCGCCTCTTGGTGGTCTGCGCGGGCCGCCTCCAGTGCCTGTTGCGTCAGGGTTACTTTGTCTTCCAGGCTTTGCACTTCGGCCTGCCGCTGCTGGGTAAACTGGCGGGCTGCCAGATAATAATGGGCCTTTTTCCCCAGCATGTACTGGTTGTAGCGGGTATACTCGTTGCGCAGCTGGCGGGCCTCCTGTAAGCTCTGCCCCAGCGCTTCCAGCCGATGCTGGATGGTATCCATCTTTTCCATGGAGTTGACCATGGGAGCGATGTCCTCTTCACCCAGCGGCTGCAGCGAGGCGTTCAGAATTTCCTGCACCAGACGAGGGGAAAAGTCTTTGCTCAGCTTGGGTTTGCGCAGCTGGATCAAAAGGCGGAGCAGCCTGTCATACTGTTCCATCTCGGCACAGCCGAAAAGCATCCGGTTGACCATCTGTTTGTAGTCGCTGCCCCGTTCCACCCAGTTTTCCCCATCGCCGAACCGGTTGTGGACCTCCTGCCGGGTGAGGGAAATATGCTGGGAGCCCTTGGTTTCAAACAGGGCGAAATCCTCCGGCCCGGCGCCGATGCGGCGTCCGTCACTCAGACAGAATCCCCAGAATTCCACCGAACTGCTGCTGCGCCGGGCCCGCAGCCCCACCACCAGGGTGCGGTAGAGCCTGTGTTCCGGCTTGATGAATTCCAGATAGAGATAGCCGGTACTTTCCTCCTTATCCTCCCCCAACAGGTAATAGGACATTTTGCGGTCCTTACTGCCGAAGGAATCCAGCCGGTAGGGACGCAGATCGCCGTCCAGCATGAAGGGAATAAAGCTTTGGGTGGTGACGGATTTGCCCGCGCCGTTTTCGCCCCGCAGCAAAAGGCGTCCCTCGCTGAACGGAAACTCTTCCCAATCATAGAGCCAGAAGTTTACAAATCCCAGTTTGTTCATCCGCCAGCGTTCCTGCATAGTCCTCTCTCCTTATCGCTTTTGGGGATAGATTCCCTGCCACAGGGCAAACCCCGGCTGCAAAGTGACGACTTCTCCCTGCACGGCCGCAAAATCCCAGTAGCACAGTTCTTCCAGAATCTCCTGGGTAAGCGCCGCAAGGTCCTTTTCGGCCATCGTTTTGCCCCACTGGTTCTTGTATTCCTGCCGCAGGGCTTCCAATTCCCGGGAAAAGGCCTCCCGCGTCAGATGCACCCTGTCATCCGGGTCCCGGGGAAACGCCCCACAGTTGATTTTTTCGCTGAGCCGCTCGGAGAGCAGCAACAGGATATCGCTGCGCATCTGGTCCCGGGGAAAGCAGTTGCCGCAGGGCTTTCCTTCCTCCGGCAGGAAAAAGGCACCGTTATGATAGATCTGCAATTTGCCGCCGATGATTTCGTCCAGATTCCGCTGCAGGATGCCCCGCTGATTCTTGATATAGGCATAGAGGGAATCGCCGGGGTCCTCCCAGTAGACCGCGGGCGCCAGAGCCAGTTGCCGGTAGACGCGCCAGGTGCGGAAGGTGCCCCGCTCCTGATCGGGACCATCCTCGGGTGGATTTTCAAAATCCCGCACCGAGGTATACCCGGTGATGTCCCGGTGAAAATGTACACTGAAATACCGGCACAGCCCGGTATTTTCATAGAGCACTTCCTGGTCCTGGTGAGCGGCGAAGCCGTCGCTTTCCCCCTCAAAACTGCGCAGCAGACCCAGACGTTCTGCATATTGCAGCACCCGAACCAGCGAGGTGCGGCAGGAATATCGCTCCCAGGAAAGGTCCGGCAGCCAGGGCTTTGTGTAGGCCAGCACGGACTGGGTCAGTTCCGAGAGCAAAAAGCGCTGGCCGTCGTCCTTGTCCTCCAGCAAAAGCAGGACCCCGCACAAAAGACAGTAGTCCTGCACCTCGGTGAATTCCGGGATTCCGAAGGCTTCCTGTGCCCGGGCCGGTTCCTTCACCAGGCGGATCACCTGCTCGGTGCAGATCACTTCCCAGCCGAATTGCTCCCGCAGCGCCCGGCGCAGGGCAGGTAGCTTGCGGCGCACCTGATAAAAGAGTTCCCGGTCCTCCTCTCGACGGATCCAGAACCGGTCCAGCAGCGCGCGAAATTCATCCATGGGCGGGCGCCTCCTCAAATTCCAGACAGTAGGCAGGCATGGTCAGGTCCCCGTCGGTACAGTGCAGCACACAGGTCTGCCCCGGCAAGCAGGTCAGGCGATAGGCCTGGCCGAATTCGGTGCGGGCGGATTTACTGGCGTTGGCGTTGGCTTTTACCACCCAATTCAAAAGGCTCATCCGGATTTCCGGCGTGACCACTTCCTCTAATGTCGAAAAATCCAGCCGCCCTTTCCGGATCAGCCTTTCCAGCCGGGCTTGCAGGGCCGCCTTTTGTTGCAGGTAAGCCTGTTTCTGGGCCGCCTTCTCAAGGCTTTTGTCCTCAAAGAAACTTTTTTCCCGCGGGGGACGACCGGGACGCCGGCGGTTCCGCAGCTGGTAGAGAAAGGGGTGTCCGTCATAGCAGCTGCCTGTCTCGTAGAGATCTTCCGCCTCGATACCGGTGAGATGTACCGCCCGCTGGGCGCCGAACACCATGCCGGAAAGCCGCCGGGCATCGGCCAGGGTGGGACAGGCGGCAAACAGCTCCAGGAATTTTTTGTATTCCACCTTCCGGTTGGCACCGCCGCTGTGCGCCTGTAGGATGAGCTCTGCATTCATGAGAATCCGCTGGATGATGTCGTTGGCCAGTTCCAGCACATGTTCGCTGTCGCTCTGCCCGCTTTCGCCGGGCACGAACCAGTGATAAAACACCTGCCAGAAACCATAGATTTCCTCCCGCAGCTGTTTAGGATAGTCTTCCGCTCGCTGAATCAAGCGGCCTTGCCCTTCTTGCAGCTGGGTCGCATACACCTGCTGCAGCATCGTCTCCATCTGCTCCGGCGGCAAGCTCAGCAGCATCCTGCGGATTTTCTCAGCATAGCGCTGCAGTTCCAGCACAAATTCCTGCAGATACCGCACCACCTTGTCCTTGTAGGGCAAAAACTCGGTGGTCTGCAAAATATGCCTGGCATGGGATGAATAGAAATCCCGCAGATAGTCCTGATATCGGTTGGTCAGCTGACGGAAATCCTGTTGTAGCTGATCCCACAGCTGGTTCAACGTATGGGAATCTGACCTTGTCTGGTTTGCCATCCGTTCCAGCGTGTCCAGAATACGTTCGAACAGCTGGGAGGAAAGAATTGCCGTGCGCAGATTGAGATTTTCCAGCGAAAGGGTCATCCGCTCAATCTCGGTGGCCGTCTGGGACATGGAATAGCTGAACTGTTTGTTTTTGTATTCGGCGATACTGGTGGGACGATGAGGGTCTTGGATTGGCACGAGATTCCGCCAAGCACACAGTGCGTTCAAGTCCTGCTCCAGTTGTTCCACCGTGTACTCCCCAAAATGGACATCTGCCCGCAGCAGTGCCAGCAGCTCTGTTTTGTTCAGCCGGATATGGGCCTTTTGGGATTCCAGATAGAAGGTCCGCATGATGGCCCGGTAGCGCCAGGCGTTCTCCGCCGTGAGATAGCTGGCTTCGGGTACACTGTTCAACGTAATGGCGTGAAATTGCATCGGTTCACTCCCCCTTCGATGGCAACAAGGACGGCTTTTTAGTGATTATAACCAGTGTACCAGATTCCCCATCCAATAAAAAGGATTGCTATGAAAGGATACGTGAATTTTGGCGGTATATCTAAAACACCCCCGGGCGATTTGTGCAACATGGGAGGCCGCTCCCTTCATCAGGGGAAGGAAAGCATCGACATCCTTCTCCATAGAATTATCCTGTTTCAGTAACGAATACTTAAAGACTCCTGTGTCCTATATTCATATTGGTAATCGTCTATTTCGTCCCATATACTTCTTTACACTTTGTGGAATCTGAAGCTTTCCGTTTTCACGTCACAAAACTCCGCAAAAGAACTAGAAAGCACAAAAGCCTCTTATCGAAAAGATTGTATAAGCATTCTGATTTATTGTAAAAAGCCGCGTTAAAACGCTTACTCTTGATTCTAGCAGAGCTTGGCTATCTTAGAATCAGCTGTCTATAGTCCAGTTGAACGTAGTAGTCAGGTTGGAGAACTGTGACATTCGGCAATATGCATTGATACAGCGCGGGGATCTGTGCGGTATGCACAAAGTCCCGTGCCAGTTGTCATGCCGAGAAAAGAATGTTGGAGCGTGAAAATGGATGCAAAAGGACAAACCCGAAAGGAAAGTGGTCAAACAGTAGTCACTGTCCCTCCCCGCTTGGAGCACAACACAGCGCACCGCGGTTCACACCTGTCATTCTCTCTCAACCAGAATCACTTACATTGATATCTGGTATTTTTTCCATTCCCGATCTTTTGCACCTTGTCCAGTTCGACCAATCGTTTCAGCAGCACCACAGCGCGGGTGGTGCCCACCCCGAGCAGTGTCTCCAGCTCGCGACGGCTTACCTGACCAGCCTGCTGGATCGCCTGCAAGGCCTTCTGCTCCGAGGCGGTCAGCATAGCGCTTTCAGGTGCATACCCCGCACGACACTCCTCCATCGGACGAGTTTCCTCTCGCATCGAGGCAGCGTGAATGTTCGGCAAAACGACTCGGAAGGCGCCTTCTACGCTTTCAAAGCTCGGCTGAATGGGGAGTCCCGCATAACAGTTCAGGATTTTTCCCAGCCCAGTCCCATAGGCTTCGATGAGATCCATACGGTAAAACAGGGCCGCCAGCTTTCCGTTGCGAGGCTGAGAGGCGCCCATCAGGGCGGCCTCCAGAGAGAAGCCCGGCACCAGGCCGCCCAAGGAGATCAGTTCCAGCCGGTCCTGATACAGGTTGATGGAGATGCTGCCGCTGAAGCTGTAATCTCGATGGACCACCGCGTTCAGCAAGGCCTCACGCACCGCTTCCATGGGGTAATCCCGCTCGTCCTTGCGCAAAAGCCCCTCAAACGAGGCGCGGGTCCCATTGTAAAAGTCGATGGCCTGGTAGGCTTCGTTCAGCTGCTGAAAAATCGAACCGCCGAATTCCTTGCGGTCCTTGAACAGCAGTTTGTCGGTCCCCTGAAAGACGGCCAGCTTGATGGAATGCTGGCACTGGTCCGAGACCAGAAGCCCTAAATTGGTGTACAGGCCATCGGCAGCCAGGATGCCAAGGGTTTGATACTGCGCCGGACCGCAGGAAAGGTGACGCTGCTGCATCTCCGACTCAAAGGTGTGAAAGGTCAACTCTTGGATCAGGCTGCGGCCATTTTCATAGGAATCGCCGTCTGTCAGACGGATCATCTGCCGGATCGCATCCTCCGATGCCGGTGCAGAACTGGAACCCTGCCGCACATAGACGCCGGAAGGGCGCAGTCCTTTATCGGTCAGGTAATAGGGCCGCCGTGTGCCGGTGGATATCGTCACCGCGACTACAGGGCAGCCGTCCAGATCCTGAATGGAGATGCGCGTGAACATCGTCACGTCCGGGCGAATGCCATCCCGCAGGGCATTGGTAAGCTGCTGCACCACGGCGTCCGGATCCGGTATCCCCACCGGCGTGCCATCGTCGTCTATGCCAATATAGACTGTCCCGCCAGCGGTGTTGGCAAAGGCGACCACTTCTTTCTTGATGTCGGGGGTGTACTGGCGCTTGTATTCCAGTGTTTCATTTTCGTATAAGGCCATATTTCTCTCCTGTCACAATATCATTCTAACACTGATAGTAACACTGTCAGAATGGCAAGTCAAGAAGGAGCCAGTGATACCACCAAATGGTGATTTGGTATCTGTTACTGGAAACTACTCGAATAAAGGCATCCGATATTGGTACATGTGCTTTGTTGGCAGATGCGCCATTCCAATTGCCAACCAACCGCATAAGATTGGTACAATATGCCAAATCTACGGCATTTTGCCCTCCTTGTGCCATTCTGCTGGCGAGCCAAAACTCTTTTTCTTCCTGGCCACCCGTATGTCCAAGCGGTTCATGTATACTACAGCCAGGAAATCCAAAACGAGGAGGAATTTTGTATGAAGTACTGTCAACACTGCGGCGTGCAGTTGGAAAATTCGGCTCGGTTTTGCCCCCACTGCGGTACTCCTGTACCGGACCCTGCCGTACGCAAGCCTGCCGCCCCGGGCCAGGACCAGACTGCCCCTGCAGATGACCGGCGCCAGCCTGAAGTGACCCGCCCCGTTCCCAAGCGCCGGGGCATCGCGGCACAGTTTGATGCCATTGCGGCCGGGCAAAAGCCGCAGGGCAGCTGTCTGACCTATTGGTACGGTTTTTTCCAACTGCTGTATCACAAGAGTTTTGGACTGTTTGCCCGCACCTACTTATCTCCGAACGACACAGTAAGGAAATAGGTCATCCACACAGAAAGCAAAGGAGGAATTCCTATGAACCCCAGGAACCACCAGGATGCCCTTGCCGCCCACCCACGGCTGCGGCGATTCCTGTTTGCCGATGACGCGGTGCTCTTTTTCGGGCCGTTTGCGCTGCTGTGGCGTGGGCAGGTACGGGCCTGTTTGCCTTATCTGCCACTAGCTGTTCTGGCTGTGGCGGCGCACGGTGTGCTCAGCTTCGGTATCGCCCGGCAGTCGGTGGGGATGGTGCAGGGCAGCACGGCCGCCATATTGCTCAGCTGGGCGGGAGGCTTTGTCGTCGGGGGTTGGAAGATGCTTCACCAAAACCCAGCCGCACCGGCTCGCAGGCGGCACCCGGTTTGGCTGCTGAGCGGCATTTCAGCGGTGGCGGCGGCGCTGGCCGCCGCCATGCAAATCGGCGCGGTGCTGTAGGCAAGAGGGGGAACACCGTTTATCTCGAAGCCTGGCCAAGCAAACACCCTGTGTTCTCCTCGTCGGAAAGCACAGGGCGTTTATCAAAGCCTGTCTATTTGCCCAAATTGGCCAATTCCTCCACAATGCGGGCCACACGCTCCACATCGTGCCGGGGCATCTGGCGAAGCACGGCTTCGATGCGCTGGATGGTCTCCTCCTCCGCCGTGTCGGAGCTGCCGTTATAGAGAAACAGCGTCGCCAGCGTGATGCCCAGTCCATCACAGATACGCTTGAGGGTGAAGATCGTTGCGTTCTTCTGCCCGCGCTCAATCATGCCGATGGTGTTCACGTTGAGGTCGCAGTCCAGTGCCAACTGCTCCTGGCTGATACCCTTCAAGACACGGAAATGGCGCAGTTTGGCCCCTGTCTGCTGCATGATGCTGGCTTCCTCCATGCACGCCACCTCCCACAAACATTGTTTTCTATTATTTTAGTGGGTTTTGGTCGGCTTCACCAATTACTATTCTGGCCGATAAAAAACTATTTTATTGGTTTATGAGCAGCGGGCCAACACCTTTGTACCCCCTGCACAATGTCCATATTGTTTTTTGTACACTATTGTAGAAGCTATTCGCAGCCCCGTATGGTATACTGTTAGGAGAGTCGTTTTATGTGGGTGGAAATGGCGGAGGAAACGAAAGCTGCCCCCCCAACTCTACAAAAAAGCATAGAAAGGATGAATTTCAATTTCACCTGCGAATCCGAAAGATATTTTTGCGAGCGCTCAGCTTCTCCCGTTTCACCCCACTTTGAAAGCGCCGCAAAGTGAACGAATCCAATACTTTGTATGCCTGGAGAATTTGATCGCGCTATTAGAATAGAACAAGCGGAAGTATACCCGTGCGCAACTTCTTTTTATCAGGATATGTTGTGCGGTACGGAGCCGCATCGGAACGAAAATCGAGCCGGTTTTCCACGCCGTTTTGTTATCTGTTCCCCTATGATGTAGCTGCTATGGCGGAGTGCAAAGCCAGTCTGCTTCACACCGACAAAATGGAGGCTACCCGCCGGAAGGTTGTCCAGTTTTTTTCTGAAAAAGGCCAACGCCGCTTTTCTCTGTCATTGTGTTGAAGCGGCCTTCGATGACCTGCAAGGCTGAAATGCCGTACGGAGCAGTGTACGCAGCCAACCATTTCATGGCTATCTAAAGCTGGAAAGGTCATTAAAGAGAAAACGGAGCAACTACAGGGAACCTTTTTGGATGAGATGAAGGCGGTCTATGCACCCTTGATTGATGTAAGCACCGAGGTAAAAGTTCGCCGTATCCAGAAGGGAATCTTCACTGGTGAAGAGGCAGAAAATATAGAGAGGAGAAAAAACTTCTGAAGAAGATATTTTTAATTTTGATTCGATAAGTATACTTTACAGATCCCTCTTATCTTCGTTTAATGTACTCGCTCAACTTCAATCACAGCAAGAAAATAGCACGCAAATGCCTTGGCATGCTGGAGGCTGCCCTTGAGGATGCCTCCATTGCTGGCTGACTTTTCTCATGCCAGGCCCTGCAAACCATTTTGCGAAAAATACTTGACACTACCTGGTATATCTGCCGATTTTTTCCTCTAGCTGATGAAAGTCCCACGAAACGGACTGCAGGTGTGGTATAGTGGTAAAAAGAAGTTTTCCCGGAAAGGATGTGCATAAACCTGCGATGATCTACTATGCAAAATCGGCGGATGAACACGGGGACCGTCTCACCAATCGTGAGCACCTGCAACAGGTATCCGAACTGGCCTGCCGTTTTGGGGCTGAAGTCGGCATGCCTGTCTGCGGAGAAATGGCCGGGCTGCTTCATGACTTTGGGAAATACAGCCCAGCATTTCAAAAAGTATTGGGCGGCACAGCAAGCAACATAGACCACGCCGTCTGTGCGGCGGCCTTTCTGTACGGCTGCGGCGCCGTCAAGAAACGATCGTACTCCATGGTGGCTTGTGTCACCGCTGCCCACCACAGCTTTTTGCAGCCATACGACACCCTGGTACCGTTGCTGCGGGAACTGCTGACGGGCAAAGGATCCGGCACCAGCTATGCCGGAAAACAGGCCGCCCTGTTTGGTCCGGCCGAATACAAGGCCGCACAGCAAGCCTTTTCGCAGGATTTCCCGGATTTTTGCTTGAAGCCTCTGGAAAAGCCGGCCGAAGAGCCCCTGCTGGAGAAAATGCTGCGAACCCGGATGCTGTTTTCCTGTCTGGTGGATGCGGACTACACAGCTTCCGCCGGGCAGCGTCCAGCGGTGCCAGATGCGCTGCAGCCTGAGCGGCTGCTCGCCAATCTGAACACCTACATACAGGCCCTCCGGCGGGGTTCCCGGGCGGATCAAGGTGTGAACGCCATGCGGGATGCGGTGTTCCGGCAGTGCGGTGAAGCCGGGGACGCCGCACCGGGGCTCTTTACACTGACGGCGCCCACCGGCGTGGGCAAGACGCTGGCCTTGCTGCATTTTGCGCTGCGCCACTGTGCGGCAAACAGAAAACGAAGGATCATTTTGGTCCTGCCGTTCCTCACGCTGACCGAACAGAGTCAAAAAGTATACGAAAAGCTGATTCCCCATATTTTGGCGGACCACAGCCAAAGCCGCCTGAGCGAGGAACAGCAGGAGCTGGCGGCCCGCTGGGACGCGCCGTTCCTCATCACCACATCAGTCCGATTTTTTGAGGGCCTTTTCTCCTGCCGCCCGAAGGATTGCCGGAAACTGCACAACATTGCCCAAAGTGTCATCCTGTTTGACGAGTCGCAGAGCCTGCCAGCCGACCTGGCCGCCACCACCGTGCAAACCGCCTGTACGCTGTGCCGGGAGTATGGATGTACCGTCGTGCTTTCCACCGCGACCCAGCCGGATTTCTCCGCGCTACCAGGTATGGAGACCTGGCACGCTCGGGAAATTCTGCCCGATGCCGGGCGCTACTATGCCGCTATGCGGCGCACCCGTGTGGTGTGGCGCCTGGACCGGGCGACATCGTTGCCGGAACTGGCCAAAGAGATGGCGGAGCAAACCAGCGTCTGCGCCATCGTGAATCTGCGCCGCCACGCGCGGCAACTGTTTGACGCGCTGCGCGCTGCCAGCCCGGAGGAGGAACAGGATTCACTATTTTTCCTGACCACCGACCTCTGCCCGGCCCACCGCAGCGATGTAATCGAGACAATCCGCGCCAAACTGCAGGAGGGCAAGCCCTGCCGGGTGGTCGCCACCCAGTGCATCGAGGCTGGCGTGGACCTGGACTTTGCGTCGATGTACCGCGCTCTGGCGCCGCTGGAGTCCATCATCCAGGCGGCTGGCCGCTGCAACCGCAACGGGACGTTGCCGGAACCGGGAATCGTCACCGTCTTTGTCCCGGAGGATACCTGCAACATCTACCCGGGAGACTTCTATCGGACAGCGGCGGAGACCGTCAAGCTCATGCTGTCGCAGGGGAACCTGGACATCCATGACCCGTCAGCCATCACTGCCTATTACCGCAAGCTGTTCCGCAACGTCCAAGTACAATCCATACTGGCCAAAGCTATGAATGCTGAGGACTATGCCGGTGTGGAACAGGCCTACCGGCTGATCCAACAGCAGGGGGTGCAGGTCCTGGTGCCCTATCCCCCCAAAATTAAGCTGTTCCAGGCGATCAGCCGCCAGGCGTGGGCAACGGGCTGGACCGCCGCGCTGCTGCGGCAGGCCGCACCGATCTTGGTTTCCAGCTATCAGGAGGAACAGGTCCGCCAGCATTGCGAACAGATCCCTTGGCACAACCGCAGTAGCCGCCAGACGGCGGAAAGCGACTTTTATATTTTGTGTGCCGGTCACGAAAGCTGCTACCGGGCGGACACCGGCCTGCAATGGGTAGAGGGACAAGCGGTGGATCTCTATTTGTTGTGAAACAGCACACGAGCGAACTTTTTTCTTGACAAAAGAAGATTTTTTAATTATACTATCAATAACAGCTAAAAAGTAGCTGCGGAATTGAAATATTGAAAGTATGATTCTTGCCCATGGATTTAGGAGGTGATTTTATGGAAGTTGTTGTGGAAGTGTGGGGGGATCTCGCCTGCTTCTCAATGCCGGATGCCAAGGTGGAACGGCTGACCTACCCGGTGCCCACTCCTTCGGCGGTGCGGGGCATTCTTTCCAGCCTATACGCTAAACCTCGGGAGTTCTACTGGCAGGTCAACCGCATCGAGGTACTCAACCCCATCCGCACCATCAGCTTCAAGCGCAATGAGGTCAAAAGCAAGGTCAGAGATAAGCCCATCTTTACTGACGAGGACCGCACCCAGCGCCAGACCGTCGCCCTACGGGATGTGCGCTATCGCTTTGCCGCCAGCATCTGTCCCCGGCCAGATTTTACCGGCACGGCGGCGCAGCTGTATGCGCAGGCTTTGCGGCGCATCCGGGAAGGCAAAGCCTTCGTCCAGCCTTCGCTGGGCTTGCGGGAGTTTGTCGCCTACTTTGAGGAGGCCGACTGTATCAACGGCCCCAAACCGATCCCAGTGGATATGGACTTGGGGTTGATGGTTTACGATGTATTCGACCTGCACGATTTCACCGTCCGCAAAAAAGCGCGGCCCTGCCTTTCGTTGTATCACTGCGTGATGAAGCAAGGTGTGATCGAAGTGCCACCCTACGACAGCCCCGAGGTCATAAAGGGGGATGTCCCATGCTGAGAGAACTCTACGACTATGCTGTGCGGGAACAGCTGGCGCTTCCGCCCGGTTATGTCAACAAAAATGTCCGTGCCTATGTATCCCTGGCCAGGGACGGCGCCTTCCTCGGTATCATGCCGGGCGGTGAAAAAGTTCCCTGCCCGGACATCGGCAGCATGGCCAACAGCGCCAGCAAGTGCAACCTTTTTGCGGAAAAGCGGTGTATTCTGTTCCCCCGGGATACGGTTGCCCCGAACGGCAGGACGGAACGGGAGCAGACTGCTGCAAAGACCGCCTATTTTCAGCAAGCGATGATGGCAGCAGCCGAAACGGAACCCCGTCTGCTGCTCTGCCTGCGCGCCATGGAGGACCCGGGCACCGCAGCCGCCGTTACGGCGGAACTGGATCGGCAAAAGCTGAAAGCAGCCAATGTGATCAGCTTTATGGTGGACGGCGTCACTATCTTGGAATTTCCCGCAGTGCGTTCCTGGTGGGAGGCGTTTCGGCAGCAATTTTGCCCGCAAGGGGAGCGTGTGCCCTGCCTCATCACCGGACAGCTCACAGTCCCGCTGGCTACCGTGCCGCCCATTTCCGGTCTGTCTGTGGTTGGCGGCCATGCTCGTGGCGATGCCCTGATCTGCTTCGATAAAGATGCCTTCTGTTCCTACGGCTTGAAACAGGCGGCCAACGCGCCGGTCTCAGAGGCGGCCTTTACCGGGGTAAAGGCCGCACTGGACAACCTGCTGGTGGATGCCCCCATCCTGGCAGGGATGAAGTTCGTACATTGGTACGACAAACCGTTGGAAGAAGAGGAGGATCTTCTCGGCCAGATCTTTGCAGGGGCCTTCATGGACGAGGAGGCGGAGGACGCGGAGGCGCTTCCACCGCCCACCAACCCCAACGAAGCGCGGCGCCAGGCGGACAACCTCGTTCGCAGCGTCAAAACCGGCACGGCGGTTCATGAACTGCCGCACCTGTACAACATTCTGTTGCTCTCCGGCGTGGGCGGACGAGTCATGGTTCGCTCCTACCAACAGGGGAATTATCGGGAGCTGACCGCCAACCTGCAGCAGTGGGAACAGGACTTGGCCCTGACCAACAGCAGCGGGACCGGGCGGATGAAGCCCTCCAAGCTTTCGGCCCGATTGATCCGCCTGATCGCCCGCCAAAACTCGGACCAAAACGTCTTTGACCGGCTGGCAAAAGAACTGGCCGCCCTCACCCCGGCGATTATACAGGCCATTCTCAACAGCACCCGGTTCCCGGACCCGGTTATCAGCCGGGCGCTGGCCTATATCCGCTCCCAGATGTTCAGTTCATCGGAGGAAGAACAAACGCGCAAAGTGCCGGACCCGCTGGCTTGCCAATGGTTGAAAGCCTGCCTGTGCCGCCTGGAACGCGAAATATACAACAAGGAGGCGCTTTCCGTGGAATACAACGAAAAACATCCCGAACCGGCATACCACTGCGGTGCGCTGGTGGCTGTCTATGGGGCGATCCAGCGATACGCCATGCCGGACGTCAATGCCAGCCTGATCGACCGTTACTACGCTTCCGCCAGCCAGGCGCCGGCGCTGGTGCTGGGCCAGCTGGCGCGGATGTCCAACTATCATATCAGCAAACGGGAAGGACTGCGCACCTATTTTTCCAACCTGCGCGACCAGGTGGCCTGCGCCATCGGCCCGGTGATCCCCACCGTCCTGCGCCCCGAACAGCAGGCGTACTTTGCCCTGGGTTATTACCAAATGTGCGCCCGGATGGAAAAAGACCGCCTGGCGCGAAAAGCCGCAGAGTCGCAAACCCGGAACGAGCAAGGAGGAATGTAACATGGCCATCCAGAACCGTTATGAATTTATGTACTACGTTGCCTGCACCAATGCCAACCCCAACGGCGACCCCGATATGGGCAATACCCCGCGCCTGGACCCTCAGACCATGCAGGGGTTCATCACCGATGTAGCTACCAAGCGCCGCATCCGCAATTACATCCAGATGGCCTACGCCGGACAGCCGGGCATGAACATCATTGTCCAGCAGTCCACGAACCTGAACCGGCATATTGCTGAGGCCAAACGCGCCGCCGGCGTGGAGGATTGCGCCAAGGCAAAGGATGCCGTCTACGCCGGCCGCAAAAAGGCCTGCGAGCTGTTCTACGATGTACGCACCTTTGGCGCTGTCATGTCCACCGGCCCCAACGCCGGGCAGGTCCGCGGCCCCGTGCAGATCACCTTTGGCAAAAGCCTGGACCCGGTGCTGCCGTTGGACATCTCCATCACCCGCATGGCGGTAGCCGACACGATCAAGGATGGGAAGGTGGAAGACTACCTGAAAAAAGAAGCCGAGATGCCGGAGGACAAACTGCGCACGATGGGCCGCAAGCAACTGATCCCCTTCGGCCTGTATGAAGTCCGCGGCTTTATCAGCGCCAACCTGGCAGCCGAAACCGGCTTTGATGAATCCGACCTGAAAGCGCTGTTTGAGGCGATTCTGAATATGTACGAGCACGACCACTCCGCCAGCAAGGGTGAGATGGCGGTAGTGTCCCCGCTGATCATCTTCCAGCATGTGGGAACTGATACCAACGCCGAACAGCGGGTGCGCCAGGCCAAACTGGGCTGCGCGCCGGCGCACAAACTGTTTGAGCTGGTTCATGTGCAGAAAAAGCCGGAAGTGGAATTTCCGCGCAGTTATCGGGATTATACCGCCAGAATCGAGGCAAGCCGCGTGCCCGCCGGGGTGCAGCTTGGCTTTTTGAGCGACCCTTACGGCGAAATCAGCTGGGGCAAACTGCCTGTCGGAGAGGACTGGTTCCGCCTTGGATGACCGGGAATATCTGCCCCTCTCTTGGCTTGGGCAGGTAGACTATTGCCCGCGGCGCGCCGCACTATTGCTCAACGAGCGCATATGGGTGGAGAATGCCGACACGGCCAAGGGGCGTTCCGAACATGAGCGTGTGCATGACCAGCGTGTGGAACGCCGGGGCGATCTGCTAAAGCTGTACGAATATACAGTGTTTTCCGACACCCTGGGCCTACGGGGAAAATGTGACTGTATTGAGGCACAGCGCTGGGAGCAGGGCTGTAGAATTCGTGCGGCGGATTTTCCTGTCAGGCTCTATCCCATCGAGTACAAACATGGCTCGGTGCGGGAGGAGAGTTCCTACAAAATTCAGCTCTGTGCGCAGGCCATCTGTCTGGAAGAAATGTTTGCAACCGCCATTTCCTCCGGCGCAGTCTTCTTTATCTCTGCCCATCGGCGCATGGAGGTGGAGTTCACGCCGCAGCTTCGCGCCGCCGTGCAGGCGCGAGCAGCCACATTGCGGGAATTGCGGGACAGCCTTCGTGTTCCACCCGCTGTATACCGGCCCAAATGCAAGTGTTGTTCCCTTCGAGAGTACTGTATGCCGAAGGTGAAAGCGTCTGCCGGGTTCTACTGCCGGAAAATGGTGCAAGAAGCAACCGGGGAGGTAGATCTGTGAAAAAACTGCTGAACACCCTGTATGTGCTGACCCCCGGCAGCTATCTTTTCTGCCGGAATGAGACAGTCTGTGTTCAGGTCGGCGATGCAGAAAAGGTATCGGTCCCCGCCGTCAGCATCGAAGCCATTGTGTGCTTTGGCAAGATGACTGTATCCACACCGCTCATCGGCTTCTGTGCCGAGCGCGGTATATCGCTGGTGTTTCTCACCGAACACGGGCAGTTTTTGGCCCGTGTGGAGGGGCCTGTCAGCGGGAACATTCTTTTACGGAAACGCCAGTATGAAAGTCTGCACGAGCCGGTGTTCGTCACCACCTTTGTGCGCGATCTGCTGATGGCAAAACTGCGCAACAGCAAGTGCGTCCTGCTCCGCGCAGCCCGGACTGCACAGGAGGAAGATAGCGCACCGCTGTACCATGCCGCTGAACGCCTGGGGGAACAGGCGCAGGCACTTACCCGAGCAGACGCCGTTGATACCATGCGCGGCATCGAGGGTGCCGCGGCGGTGACCTATTTTTCCTGCTTTGACCAGATGCTGGGCGCTGGCTGTCCCTTTCGTTTTGAAATCCGCAGCCGCCGCCCGCCCAGAAACGAGGTCAACGCTGTACTCTCTTTTGTCTACACCCTCCTGTGCCGGGAGGTACGTTCCGCCATGGAAGCTGTTGGACTGGACCCGGCCGCCGGGTATCTGCACACTCTGCGCCCCGGGCGGCCTTCCTTTGCCTTGGATTTGATGGAAGAACTGCGCGGCCCTCTATGTGATCGCTTTGTGTTGACTCTTTTTCATCGTAAACAACTATCCCCTGCCCATTTTGAAAAGGACGAGGAAGCCGCTTTTCTCAACGAGAAAGGGCGCCGCACAGTTCTGTCCGCCTGGCAAAAGCGAAAGGAAGAGACGATCCTTCACCCGTTTCTGGATGAAAAAATCCCCATCGGGCTGATTCCCTATGCACAGGCCATGCTGTTTGCCAGGGTTCTGCGCGGCGACCTGGATCGTTATCCCCCCTTCGTGTGGAGGTAATGTATGCTGGTCCTCATCACCTATGACGTTAACACCGAGAGCCCCGCTGGGCAAAAGCGCCTGCGCAAGGTTGCCAAGCTGTGCGAGCGGTATGGCAACCGTGTACAAAATTCGGTGTTTGAAGTGCTGCTAGATGCTGCACAATTGGAAACACTGAAGGCCGGCCTTGCCGCCACCATCGACACTGAGCACGACTCTGTCCGCCTTTATCGCCTTGGCAATCACTACAAGAACCGTATCGACACCATGGGGAAGACCGGTCCTGTACAAACCGGTGAACCACTGTTGTTGTAAGCTGCTTTGCGCCGACCTCCTTCCCCCATGATTTTTCGGTAGGTTGGCGCAGAGAAACGGATCCATTTTTGCATGGAACGCAGCGAATAATACACCGATTGCATGAAACGCGGTTCAGGTACCTGCAGAAAAGTAGATTTGCGTGCTTTTGTTCTCCAATTTGCACAAATGAACGCGTTTGCTTTTGTGTGAATTTGCTGTCGCCCCCTACGCGGGGGCGTGAATTGAAATAGACACTGGCCGCAAAGCCATCTGAGATCATAGACGTCGCCCCCTACGCGGGGGCGTGAATTGAAATCGTTGCTGCCGGCGTACTCGGCGTTCTGGAACTGTCGCCCCCTACGCGGGGGCGTGAATTGAAATAACATCCGCTATATGTCCCTGGAACGCCTTGTCACGTCGCCCCCTACGCGGGGGCGTGAATTGAAATAGACTTTGCGACTACCGTTGCGCAGCAATGCAATGGTCGCCCCCTACGCGGGGGCGTGAATTGAAATTGGTGCAAATCCAGAGCCGAGCACCACCGCGAAGAGTCGCCCCCTACGCGGGGGCGTGAATTGAAATAGACTTTGCGACTACCGTTGCGCAGCAATGCAATGGTCGCCCCCTACGCGGGGGCGTGAATTGAAATAAGGTGCTGCGGATTGAAGATCTCGACGAAAACGTCGCCCCCTACGCGGGGGCGTGAATTGAAATAGCCAAAAGCTGACCGGGTACAGCACGACCAGCGTCGCCCCCTACGCGGGGGCGTGAATTGAAATACGGCTCGAACGTTGGCTCTTGTTGCCTGAATCTGTCGCCCCCTACGCGGGGGCGTGAATTGAAATAAAAACATCAACACGCAGACTATCGAGTTGCAGAGTCGCCCCCTACGCGGGGGCGTGAATTGAAATGTAATATCGAGTGAAAGGAGGAAAAAGGGCATGGGTGAGTCGCCCCCTACGCGGGGGCGTGAATTGAAATTCGCTGCGCACTTCGTAGATTGTCCCATCCTCCAGTCGCCCCCTACGCGGGGGCGTGAATTGAAATCGAATTCGTATTTGCCATAGCGATTACCACGATCTGTCGCCCCCTACGCGGGGGCGTGAATTGAAATCAAGCGATGCTGCGACGCAGGCCGCAGAGAGCGTGTCGCCCCCTACGCGGGGGCGTGAATTGAAATAGCCAAAAGCTGACCGGGTACAG
>ERZ1090861.778-NODE-778-length-18242-cov-8.084291_pt1 | contig 18242 bp, 19 predicted proteins | sample MGYA00478482_ERZ1090861 | MGnify/ENA primary metagenome ERZ1090861 (study PRJEB33644, sample SAMEA5815744) | chicken gut metagenome | biome: Chicken; feature: Gastrointestinal Tract; material: Caecum | place: Ireland | collected 2019-01-01 | study: A study of the... | reverse complement strand
ACGGCAGCGCGGCTCGCCTCTCCGCCCCCGCAAACCCGCTCTCTCAAAACTTCCCATTTGGCGCACGCTCTTCACTCTCCGCGCTCTTGTCTTGCCTGTATTTATATGTTTTCCCACTTGAAATCAAGGCGGGTATTGCCTCCGCGCCGTATCCGTAAATTCTCTTTCTCAAAACGCCCCTCGGCGCACACTCCGCCGACCTTGCAGCACAGTCTTGCGCGCTCATTATACCGCAACGTACGCCCATAGGCTCGCTTGACAATACGGCAGCGCGGCTCGCCTCTCCGCCCCCGCAAACCCGCTCTCTCAAAACTTCCCTGTCGCGCACGCTCTTTCATTCTCCGCACTCTTGCCGTATTATATATTTATCCATATTAAAATCGCGGAGCGGCCTGCGTTCGCTTCCGCTCGCAGACCGGATCTCCGCCATCGGTTCTGTCATTTCCCTCTACTGTTCCCGCTTTTCGTCCTTTTGATATCCCGACTTGCTTTTATATGTGCGAGATCAATGCCGCAAGAGTATCGCCTTCGGCTCTCGGTTCGATTCGATAGGAGCTTCCGATCGAGTTTCGCTTACCGATACTATGATCAATATAGTGTCTGCGCTTCCGCAAGCAAATTCTCCCGGCCCCTGCGTATTTGCCACGTTCGTTTTTTATCTTACGGACGAGCATACCTATGCGGGCACTTGCCATTTTACGGAGCAAAATGTATAATATTGAAAAAACGGAGAGTGTGCGTATGAAAAAACTTTTGAAAGAATTCAAAGCGTTCATCAACAAAGGCAGCGTTATGGATCTCGCCGTAGGTATGATCATCGGCTCCGCCTTCACGGCGATCGTGACAGCCCTCGTGCAGAATATCCTTACCCCGCTTATCAACTGGATCCCCGGGTCGTCCGAAACGGGCGCCCTGCAGACCGTCCTGCGCGAAGCGGTCACCGACGACGCGGGCAACGTCATCACCGAAGCCCTTATCCTCGACTGGGGCGCCGTTATCAGCGCGATCGTTACTTTTTTATGTACCGCGATCGTCCTTTTCCTGATAGTGAAAGCGTTCAATAAGATTAAGGAATCGGGAGAGAAAGTAAAAGAAGCCGCGGCAAAGAAAATCACCTCCGAGAATGCGGAGCAACCGACGGAACAGGTCGAGGCGGCAGCCGCACCCGCTCCCGCACCCGAGCCCTCTCAGACAGAGATCCTGCTCAAAGAGATACTCGAAGTGCTCAAAACAAAAGAAAACGACTCGGAATCGAAATGACTTACACAGAAAAACAGCCGCCGCGAACGATCGCGGCGGCTGTTTTTCGATTCGTATATTTTACCGATCCGATCTGCCGCCGGTCGCGGCGCGAAAACGGCGCAGGACCTCTGTTGCGATATCTTCGTTTTCCTCTTCGATAAATCTGTCGATATCTCCGTCTTCGTCGCACGATACCCTTGTGACAAGCTCTTCGCCGCTTGTGCGTCGGAATACGAAATAAAGCACGTCTGCCCCGTCGTCGTTTTGCAGGGGTACGGCAAACACGCACCGTATCGTCTCGGAATCGGGGTCTTCGGGATCGGACGCTATCAGAGGATCGTTCCCGCTGCACTGTTCCAAAGCCACCCAAAGCGTATCTGCGGAATAATCGTAATTCTCGATATATCCGTCGTCGGCAAGATCTTCGTCGAAGTCTTCCTCTTCGTCGGGGCCGTCCTGCTCCCTGAGTCGGGACAACACCTCTTCCAATTCCGCCTCGGCTTCGTCCGCGGCACCGTCTGCGGAAAGCTCGTCGGACGCGTCTTCGGCGCCCAATATTTCGTCCACCTTGCGTTCGAAATCCTTATCCTTCATCTGTCTTCACACCTCTGCGCTCCGAGCGTATCCTCACAGACCATGAACATGAGCGTTTCGTTGTAATTTACCTTGCCTACCTCTGCCAAAACGTAAAGATTTCCGTCGCTGTCGGCAGTAATGCAGGAATAACCCGCCGCGCCTCCGTAGAGCAGCCTGGTGCGCCACGTTCTGCCGCAGTCGCCGCTCAGTCCGAGCGTGAGATCGACGCGCGTATGGAACGAATCGGGATAGGTCATCGCCAGTTCGTCGCCCTTCGCCGCCAACGACGCCATGCAGATCGGCGTGCGCAGAGGGGTCTTACATTCTTTATCGTGCCACGTCTGTCCTCCGTCGGACGAATAGGACAGCTTCTGGTACTGCTCGGGATGCGGCATCGTACATCCCGCTCCGTCGCGTACCACCATGACAAGTTCTCCGCCGGACAGTTCCGCCGCCTCGCATTCGTTCCCGCTTCCGGCGGGCTCGCCCCTTTTCCAGCTTGCGCCTCCGTCGTCGCTGTACACGGCGTAGGAATTACCTCCGTTGGACGCCGGTATCACGATCCTGCCCGTATGTTCGCCCTGAGATATTTGCACGCCCTTGCCGGGACCTACCATCAGAGTGTGTTTGCGCACCCCGTCGGAACCGCCCTTCGCCCCTTCCTCTTTGGGCAGACTTATGTTGCGCGCCTCGCCCCACTCGAACGTAAGATCCGGCAGCAGTTTTCCTTCGAGGAAATACGTATCGTAATCGAAATTGTTGCGTTTGCTCGCGCTCATCATCGCGACGGCGAGCAATCCGCTGTTACGGTCGAGCACCATCGTCGGATTGCCGTATTTGCCGACCTCTTCGCCGTAACTGAACATTACGGCAAGCGGGGTCCAGGTATCGCCGCCGTCGGCGGAAATCTTTCCCAGCATATCGACGACCCCCGTATCGTGAGAGCTGTTCTTTCTGCCCTCGGCAAAAGCCACGAGTACGTCGCGGTCGAATTCGTATCCCCATTTTTCGTTGAGTACGCGCCTGTCGAGAGCGCACAGCGACGGGATACGGAAAGTGGAATATCCGCCCTCTCCGTTGCGGAACAGATTGATCGGCTGCCCTTTAACGCCCGAAAACGCGCCCATGGGCTGATTCTTCGCCCACACTACGCCCATACCCGCCGTAGCGAGAAATCCGACGCAATAGCCGATAGCGGCGCCGTAAGCGCCGTTGATCACCGCAACGAGCGCCGCGATATCGGAAACGACGGCGCCCGCGATAAGGATTATCACCGTGACGGTATCCAGAGCGAGCGGTTGGAAGAAATCTATCACGAGGCATTTGAGAACCATCGCCGCAAGTACGGCTACGGACGCCGCGAGCGCAATGACCGACACGGCAAGCAAGGCTTTTTCCGCGCCGCTGCCGGCAGCCGCGGTCACCGCTCCGAGCAACTGTCCGAGAGGGTATATCGCAAGCCCGATCGACAGCAGAAGCGTTACGGCGCGCTTGTCGAACAGTCCGTCGTTGAGCGAAACGAAGCGCACGACGCCGACTACCGTGGCGGCAAGCGCGAGCGTCTGTATCGCCGAAGCCGCCGCATTGCCGTCGAAGCCTCCGTCACAGAGAGCCGCGATAAGTACGTACGCGACGAATATCGCGGCGCCTATATATGTCATGCCGTTTTTGAAAATCGTTTTGAGTTCCGTCCTCATAAACATCTCCCCGAGTCTTGATATTTTTTATTATGCGGCATATACCTCCGCCTTGTCAAGAACACGGAGAAAAAAGACGCGCGTAAAACGCGCGCCGTATATTCCGAAAACCTCCCCGCCTCTCGGCGACATAAACGGCGTACAGACGTCCGTCGATGTCGCCGTCCGCTTCGCAGGATCATTCCTTTTTTACGGTTTTTTGCAATACATATCGCTTGTTTTGCTGCAACCGAACGTCGTCGGGCGCATATTCGAGAGCTTTGTCGACCGCCTCCGCCGCCCCTTCGATATCTCCGAGATAGTACAGCGCGACCGACAGTATATCGTACGGCAGCGCTCCCCACGCCTCGGGCGTATTGATATACGACAGCGATCTTTCCTTTATGCCGAGAGCGCGCCGCGCATAGTGGGCGGCTCCGTACCAATCCCCGTTGTCAAGGCAATACTGCGCGGCGTCCAGCCACGGTTCGCGCAGCCCGGGCGCTTCCGCAACGGCGCGCAAAAGCCATTCCTCCGCTTCTTTGCGCCTTCCCGTGGCAAGCAGACACGCCGCAATATACCGCATAGACGCGGCTCTTTCGTCGCGCCACAGCGCGGTCGGCAGAGAGAGATGCCTTTTCAGAGTGGCGATCGCTTCTTCATATCTGCCGTAATACATATACTCGCGTCCGAGATAGTGCACGTTCCTGTCGTCGTCCGGACTCTCTTTAACGGACAGTTCGAGCAGCGGCAGATAGTTCGATCTCGACTTCGCGGGATCCGGATAATGATAGAGCGTTACTCCTTCCGCCATTGCGGACCGCACGGGTCTATCCGAGACCACGACTTCGTGCACGGGGTGTTTCCAGCTGAATCCGTGCCGCGCGTGCGCCTTGGATATCCAGAAAATATGCCCCTCCTCTCCGGATGGCGTGAAACTCCACACATAACGGTACCTCAGAGCCGACACTCCGGGAGTGAAAGCCTTCTCGAAAGCCTTTCTCCAACCGGGAGAAAAGACCTCGTCCAGATCGGTGCATACGCACAGATCGGCGTTCTGAGGCACGAGCTCGAGCGAACGGTTGCGGGCCTTGTCGAAGCGGAACGGCTTTATCTCCGCTTTCTCCACGATCGCGCCGAGAGAACGCAGTTTCTCCGCGGTCCCGTCCTCCGATCCCGTGTCCAGCACGTATATCCCGTCCGCCTCGCTCATCGATTTTACCCACCGCTCGGCAAAAGCCGCCTCGTTTTTTGCGATAGCGTAGACGTAAACTTTCATACTCCATCGTATGAAAAGCTTCGCCCTCGCGTTCCGTTTTTCGGCGGGACGTTATTTCAGACTTATCAGAGTCCCCGCGGGATAGTTGATCGTTATCTCGAACCTGTCTTCGGAAAAGAACTTCGACGCCTTGTTCACTCCGTACGTCTTGTAATCGAAATTGGGATACGCCTGATATATCTTCTGCATCACGGAAGCGAGAACGCAGGGCTTGCCCGCCTCCTCTATTATCCTTTCGGCGAAACTCTCTATCTCCTCTTTTGAGGCGGGTTTCTTTTCGCCTACCGTCTTTGCGGAACTCTTTTTCGACGGCTGACGGTCGGAGCCCTTTTTCTTCTTCTGCTCCTTCTCCTCCTGCTTTCCGTCTTCGTCCAGCACGAAAAACCTGTCGCAGGCGTGCACGAACGATTCGGGGGTCTTCTTCTCACCCGCGCCGATCACGTAGATATTGGACTCTTTGAGCCTTTTCGCCAGTCCGGTAAAATCGCTGTCGCTGGTCATAAGGCATATCGCGTCCACGTTGCCGCTGTACAGAATATCCATCGCGTCGATTATCATCTTCGAATCGGTGACGTTTTTGCCCGCCGTATACGAATACTGCTGAACGGGCGTCAGAGAAAAATCGTTGACTATATCGCGCCAGCCTGACGCGCTCTTTTTGGTAAAGTCGCCGTACATCCTCTTGTAAGACACTCTGCCCAGAACGATCAGATCCTTTTCCAGTTTCTCCATATATTTGGCAGAAACGTTTTCCGTATCTATCAGCAGCGCTATGTTATAATTTTCGTTTTCCATATGCCCTCCTCCGCGCACGCGGCGCGCCGGCTTTTATTCATTTGCCCCGAAAGGCGCGTTCACCACGTTGCGGGGGTTTCCGTCGAGATAGGCGCGCAGGTTGTCGGCAGCCGCCGCGATCAGTCTTTTCCTCGCCTCGCGGCTTGCCCACGCTATATGCGGCGTGACCGTACAGTGCGGGGCGCCGAACAGAGGCGAGCCGTCCGAAGGCGGTTCGTGCGCCGCCACGTCGGCAAGATACGCCGCGAGTTTGCCCGAGCGCAGCGCCTCGGCGATCGCTTCCTCGTCCGCAAGTCCTCCGCGCGCGGTGTTGATAAGAACCGCGCCGTCTTTCATCGCCGCTATGAAATCTCCGTTCACCATTCGGGCGTTGCCGGCGTTGAGATCGCAATGCAGGCTCACCACGTCGGACTCGCGCAAAAGCTCGTCCAATCCCGCCCTTCGCACGAACGGCTGCGTTTCGCCCCCGTCGCTGCGTCTGTACGCAACGACCTCCATGCCCAGCGAATGCGCTATGGCGGCGACCGCGCGTCCTATCTCGCCGTATCCCACTATGCCCATAGTCCTGCCGCACAGCTCGATCGAAGCTTCCAGCCAATAGCAGAAGTTGGAACACTTGCTCCAATCTCCCCGCCTTACGCTCTCGTCATGCGCGGCGATCCTGTTCGCGAACGAGAGCAGCAACGCGAAAGTATGCTGCGCGACGCTCATCGTGGAATACGACGGAACGTTGCACACCGCTATCCCGCGGCGGTCGGCGGCTTCAAGATCGACCACGTTGTATCCCGTGGACAAAAGTCCTATATAACGGAGCTTAGGCAGCGCGTCTATCGCGCTTCGGTCTATCTCGACCTTGTTGTCTATCAGAACTTCGGCGTCTTTCGCCCTTTCAAGGAGCTTTTCCCGCGGCGTATGCGGATATACCGTCACTTCGCCCAGTCTTTCGAAGCTCTCCCAGCCGAGATCGCCGGGATTGGCGCAGTCGCCGTCCAATATAACTATCTTCATACCGTCCTCCGCGGCGCCGCTTTCCGCAGCCGCGCACGCCGTCGTTTAGATTATAACATCATACCGCCGAAAAGTCATCTTTGCCCGTACGACAAACTTACGAAACAACAAACCTCCGCCCGCTCTCCCGCGAAAGAAATCCGTCGATAATTGTCGAATAGGGGCGCATCGGGCAAATCCTTGTCGTAACTATTGACGATAAATGCACTTTGTGGTAGATTTATGAAAAAAGAAGGAGAGAAGTAGGCTATGAAAATCGCGATCGTCGAAAGACGCAAGACGAGCGCGGGCGAGGAAGTCGTCGCACGGGAGATCGCGGCGGCACTGCCCGAAGCGCACATCGAAAAATTTTCCACCGCAGTCGCGGCTATAAAAAGCAAGATTGATTTCGATCTCATCTTTGCGGACGGCGTATCGGCAGGCACGCTGCGCAGATCCCCGTTGCTGAAAGACAAATTCGACGGCGACGGATCGGAGTGCCTGGCGGTCGACGCGGGAGGCACGCTCCTCATCTACGACGTATTGACGGGCAAAGCGGAAGAAAAGCCGTCGATCTACGCCCTCGGCGAAAGTATGCCGCTTTACGCCTCTTTCGACGACATAGACGACAATTTCGAACGAGCCGACAAGGAACTTCGTATCATGGGCAGATCGGACGGATCCGAACTGTTTGCGGTCCGCAGCGGACAAGATCTCGTGCTTGCGCGCAGAGCTTTCAACGCTCCCGACGGAGCTTTCGCCGTGGCGCAGACGGGCTCGGAGAGGCTGATATCGCAGATATTTTTCGACGCCGACGGCGCTACCGTCGGAGACAGAACGTATACGTACGAGGAGTGCGAAGACCTGCCCGTGATCGTCTACGGAACGGTGGACAAGATATACCGCGGCGTATTCGCATAGATACGCGGCGCGCAATACTCATACATATCTTTCGCCTTGCGCATAAGGCGCAGACAAGGGGACGCGGCGCGTCCCCCTTGTTTTCACATCAGCAATTCTCCGTCGTCGCTGTCTATGACCTGCATCACCTGCAGCTCGACGCCCTTTTCCGCGTCGACGTACACGAAGTATTTATAGTCGTCGAACACGCCGTAGACCTCGTAGCACAGCTTCTCCGTTCCTCCGCCGACGGGGATGACCGCGAGCCTGACGCTGCGGATATCGAGTTTTCCGTCATAAAGCGCGCGCACCTCTTCCTCCGTTACGGTGACGCTGTAATCCACCTCATCTTCTCTGTTGTGGTTATAGATATATTCGAGCGCTTCGAATCCTATGACCTTACCCGTCTGCAACGACACCTTTATCTTTATCATGTCGGGATACATGATTATCCCGTCGTATTCGTAGCACAGATTGACGAACAGTTCGCTCTCCGATACGGTGCTCCATACCGCCTTCATGTTGTCGTAGCCGTGGGTCTGACAGTACCTCTCCGCGACCGCTACTCCCTCTTCCGTTCCGTAAGTCGGCATGATCATCTCTTCGTACAGGTCGAACATGACCAGATGCCCGCCCTTTTTGCTTATCTGCGCGCTTCCGCTCTTGCCCTCCTCCGTCGTGAATTCGAAGAGATAGGAATCGAAATACCCGGTGCAGACCGACACGAATTCCACGCCCGTGACCTCGTATTCCGACAGGTATTCGGATACTTTTTCCGCCGCCTGTTCCTGCGATACGTCTTCGCCTTTGAGCGCGTGCGGAGTGGGATCGTCCAATCCGTCGCTGAAAGGTCCGTCGTATATCAGCGTGGGATACTTTATCGCGTCTTCCGCCACGTCGTCCACGATGATGTCGGCAAACGGATCTTCCTCGCCTATCGCTTCGACGAAATAGTATCCGTCGATCTGCATATTCTCCTGCATAGATCCGAGTTTGGTCCCCAATTCGAGCGTGACCGAATGCAGATTATCCAAAAGCTCGTAGTCCTCGTCCGTTATCGGTTCTTCGTAATCGATCTTTTTGATGATATATTTACTGAAATCCTGTACCTGATTGCAGAACTTTATCGTTGCTTCGAGATGATAATCTCCCTGCGACAGCGAGTTAAGACATTGACCGGCGAGTTCGGCGTTTATCGCGGTGTTGAGCATCAGTTCCGTCTGCATAGCCTGCGTGGAAGCGATTTTCATTTTGGACAGATTGGTCTCGATGTCGAGCAGACTGTCCAGCAGTTTGAAATAATCCGATCGATAGCTGTTTTCGGCGTCGACTCTGGCGTCCTCGCTCTTCCCGACGTACACTCCGAGCAAAACGCCCAGCGTGATCGCCGCCGCCGCAAGCAACGCGCACACGATCGCAACGATTACGATTTTTTTCCTGCCCGTGTTCGTTTTCTCCATGTTTACCTCATTTTGCGAAGTTGTGTCTGCCTATAGAAAGCATTATCGGACGCGACCATATCCACGCGCTGGTCGCGGTGGAGGGATTGTAATAATATATACATCCGTTGGTGGGATCCCATCCGTTGAGCGCGTCGCGCGCGGCTTTGTACGCCGTATCGTTGGGTTCCAGATTGATCTGCCCGTCGCTGACCGCGGTAAACGCGTAAGGCTGATATATAACGCCCGCTATCGTATTGGGAAAGCTGCTGCTCTCCACCCGGTTGAGCACCACTGCGCCGATCGCGACCTGTCCGATATACGGCTCGCCGCGCGCCTCGGCGTAAATACATTTCGCAAGCAGATACAGATCCGACGACGAATACGAACTGTTGCTGCTCGAACTGCCGCTCAGCGTCATGCCGAGCGCCGCCGCCGTCTTTGCCCCCACTATCCCGTCGACCGTAAGACCGTTGTTTGCCTGGAAGCGTTTGACCGCCGCCAACGTATTCGATCCGAATATACCGTCGACCGTACCGGCGTTATAGCCCCAGTTGTTGAGCTTGGTCTGCAAAGTGCGCACCTGCTGCCCGCTGGATCCCACTTTGAGCACCGCGGCGCCGATCTCTTCGTCGCCTCCGTCCGGTAAAAACGCGAGTGCCGCCGTGAGAACGACGGCAAGCACCGCAAGCGCGCAGACGGATCTCATGATGATAAGTTTCTTATTCATATGCCTCCGATGTCAGCCGAAAAGCTCGGCGATCCCCCATACCGGGGCAGCGCCCGAACCGCTCTCCCATGCCTTGCGGCAGGATCCCGATATCGAGACCGTAACGGTCTTGCCGTCCGTCGAAACGGTCACGCCCGCGGCGTATCCTTCCCTTCTGAGAGCGGCGGCGCAAACTCCCGCTATGTATTCCTCTTCCCCCTCGAAGCAGCCTTTCAGCGGCTCCACAGCATGGAGCGCGGCTTGTCCCGCGCATACCGCCGCCCCGTCCATGTCCGACGGCGCGCATACTGTCACGACCGAGTCTTCGTCCGCAAAGACGTTGACTGCGACCACTGCCGCGACCAGTACGAGTATAATACATACGGCGATCTTTTTCATGCTGCCTCCGGGCGGGATTATTGCCGCGCCCCTCGGGCTTTATACTCAGCTTGCGTTGCGGCGCATAAAAAACCGCCTGTCGTAAGACAAGCGGCGTCGCGCATCCGAGCGTGCACGGTATTCAGATATATTCCACGGAATCGTCTTTCGGGAAAAGCAGATGCGCATACCCGCAGTCGCCGAAGCCGCCGCGCAGCAGACGCTCCGCCCTCTCCGTTTCGTTTAGCGGTATCATCGCGCAGACCGCGCTTCCGCTTCCGGTCATTACTGCGTCCCCGAACGCGTCATACATTCTGCGTTTCAGGTCGTCTATCCCGGGACAGAAAGAGATCGCGGCGGGCTCGAGCACGTTATATCTGTCGGCAGCGCCGCTCAGGACCGCATCTATGCCCGCGCCGTGCGTCGGCGAAAGATCGTATCGGCGGTAAACCTCGGCAGTCGAAGCTCCGCATTCGCGGCGTACCACCGCTACGGCGCAGTCCGCGGACGGGAGCGGAGAAAGTTCGCCTCCTCTGCCCTTTGCGCGCTTCCAGCCTCCCCTCATCATATATATCACGTCGCTGCCGACTTGCGCCGCGGCGGCGACGGCGTCCGCCTCGCTCATAAGCCTCCTGTCGACGGCATAACGGAAGAGCGCGCCCGCATCCGCGGACGATCCTCCCATTCCCGCGCCGAAAGGTATACCCTTGTCTATCTCCGCGCGCAGAGCTCTGCCCGAAGCCTCCCGTATCTTTTCCGCCGCACGGAAAGCGGTGTTTTCGGTCCCGCAAAGAGCGCCGTCCATAAAGACCGTCGTCTTTTCGGCAAACGAAACGGCGAGCGCGTCTCCCGCGCCCACCGTGCAATTTATCATATCGAGCGTATGATAGCCGCCCTCGGCGCCCGTTATCTCGAGCGCGAGGTTGAGCTTTGCATACACTTTAAGTCGGTCCGCAGTCGTTCTCACGACTGCATTATATCATACCGAAAGCATTCTGTAAACCACGATCTTCTCTCCGCCTCTCGCGGGGAACCCCACCGACGGATTCTGTCTTTGCACCGCGGCTTCCTCAACGCCGAGGCGCTTCGCTATATCCCATGCGGTATCTCCTTCCGCCGCCGACACGACTACGATAGCGTCTCCCGCGTCCGCTACGGGTGCGCCCTCTTCCAGCCCCGTCACTACGCAGGTCTCGCGGTGTTTCACCACGTACGACACGAAGGACAGCGCTGCGCCGACTTCGATCTCTCTGCCGCGTTTGAGCTTCGCGTAAAGATCGCAGCACGCCGCCGACGATATGACGGTATCTCCCGCCTCCACGCCGCGGGTCTCGTGCGAAAGCGCGTAAGGGAGTTCTATCTTCGTGGAATAGATCGCGCCGTCTTCTCTCTCGTAGACCACGCAGACCGAAAGCACTCCTTCCGTCGTTATGCAGCCATCTTCCGCCTTCGCCGATACGAGATCGTTTTCGGCTATCTCCGCGCAGAGGACGCGCTTTGCATCGACGTCGTCCTCGGGGATATCGACGCTGCCGGCGATCCTTTCCCTGGACGTATACTCACCGCATATTTCATCGAAATTTAAACACGGGCGCGAAAAATCTAGTTCACATACAGGCGAATACACGTCGGTGACAACGCTCTCTTCGGCGTTCTCGAACACAAAGCCCGACAGCCTTGCCGACACTTCGAGAGCAAGTACGTTCTCACCTTCCTTGCCGCCTACAGTGAGCGAACTCTTCTCGACGGTCACCGTGAGCAATGCGCTTGCGTTGTCGGGCGCTTCGACCGTCTCGCAGAACGGTATCACGATGTTTTTCTGCGCGACTTCCCCTTCGGACAGATAGGTGACGGACGCGCAGATCTCGCCGTCTATCTGAAGACCCTTTTCCGCAGGAGTCTGTTTGCTTATCGCCGCGTCCGCAGAGTAGCAGAGTATCTTCTGCACGCTGACGCCGGACGCGTACTCGTCGTTGACCTTGAACCGTCTGTCCACTTCTCCCGCAAGCGTGGTGAGCGTTATCGCGTCCCTTTTCGCACAGACTCCGTCCGCCGACACGAACACTTCGAGTTCGGCTCCGTCCACGGCGACCGGCGACAGAGTAATTACGGTGCGCACCCTGACGGTACTGCCCGCAAGTTCCGTTTCCGTATCCGCGACCGACGCGCGCAAAAGCACCGAAGTGCTTTCCGTCACGCTTTCGTCGGTAAGTATCTTGGAAAAATCCGTAACGTAATCGGCGGAATCCACGCCGCCTTCCGTTTCATAGACGACCTTTACGCCGACTTTGCCCGCCGCCGCTATCTGCTTCGCCGCAGCGACCGCCCTTACGTCGTAAACGTCGCAGCGCACGCAAAGCAATTTGCGCACCTCCGCCTCGGCGTTGATATTGCACTCCAAGACAAACTGCCCCGATTCGAGTATGCGAATGCGGTCGAATTGGATATTTTTGGTTTCTGCCTGCATCTGACTGCTCCTCTGTGAGTTTTCTACAACCAAATATATGCCGTCCGCCGCGCGATATTCCCGCAAAGCGCGCCTTTTATCCTTTCCGCGAGACGTTTTTTCGGCTGTTATTGTCTTTTTGCGTCGAATCCGACAAACTCCAGAGTCCCTCGGTCGCGGAAACGGCAGTAAAAAAGCGACTCCCGCCGCCTTTTCCGTGATCTATGCCTGATCGCCGTGCGATCGCAGTTGATACGGTCGCTGTCTTTTAAGCCTGACTTTCGCTCTCTCCGTTGAAAAATTTGACGTTCTTGGTCAATACGTCGCTGTAAGAAAAGCAGTTGAGTTTGTCCTCGCTGTCTTTGACGGTGAACACCGCTTCGTACATATCCTGTATCCTGCCACGGAATCTCTCGACCTTGTTCCTTCCCCTGTTGACGACGATAACGAGGTCCCTTCCGCAGAGCAGTCCGATCCTCGTGCGGCATGCGTCCAGCCTGCGCCTGATCTCTCTCATGGCGGTTATTATCTCCCGCTCATGCGAAAATATACATTTGTGACCGGGCTTACCTGCCTTTTCCTCTGCTTTTTCCCCGTCGCTTCGATCCGCCGCGCTCATGAGCTCCGCCGCCGATCGGTTTTTTCTCCTTTCCGAACCTCGCCGTCTCCGCCTTTGCGCTGCCGAACTCTTTCGCGGTCTCGGCGACCTGTACGGATATCTTCCTCTTGCCGAGCTCCACGCCTTTCAGACCGAAGACCTTATCCTTGACGTCCGCCGTTACCTGCACGAACGAATACGTATCCCTTACCTTTACGTCCGTGATCTTGTGGGCGGGGATACCGGTCTTGGCTCCGACGAGTTTGAACAACGTCGCCTTGTCGAGCATATCGCGTTTGCCGACGTTGAGAAAAAACCTCTCTCCCGCCTCGGACGCGGCGGCTCGGGTACGGTAAGAATGCTTATCGGAAGAATCTTTCGGCAGCGTATAGCATGCCGACGCGTCGTAGCGAGGCTCGATATGTTCGGGCGCGGATCCCGTCCTGCGCGCGTATTCGCCGATATAAATAAGCTGTTCGGGCTGCACGAGAGTATACGCCTCGCCGCTTCTCGAAGCGCGCGCGGTCCTGCCTATACGGTGTACGTACGCATCGGCTTCGGGAGGCGGATCGAGATTAAAGACCGCCTGTACGTCGGGCACGTCTATACCTCTCGCCGCCACGTCCGTACCGACCAGACAATCCGCCTCTCCGACTCGGAAAGCCTTCATGGCGGCGGTGCGGTCCTTCTGATCCATTTCCCCGTGGAGAAGCGCGGCTTTTACGCCTTTGGAACTCAACGCGCGATGCACGCGTTCCGCGCGGAAGCGCGTATTACAGAATACTATGTATCTGCGATACCCGCGCTCCGCAACGATCGATCGCAGACACTCCACCCTCAGGCTGTCGGGCACGATCGCGTAGTATTGCCTCACGTCGGGTCGGCTCTCCGCGGAGGTAGTTTCCACTCGTACGGGAGAGCGCATCATGGCGGCGCAGAGCGCGTCGATCTCGTCGGGCAACGTCGCGGAAAACAGCAGATTTTGCCTGTCTGTGTTTATCTTCGATATTATCTTGCGCACGTCGTCCAGAAATCCCATTTTGAGCATCACGTCGCCTTCGTCCAGCACGAGCGTACGGAGCGACTTGATACGCAGGGTCTTTCTTTCCATATGATCGAGTATCCTGCCGACAGTGCCCACAACGATATGGGGCTTTTTGCGCAGAGCGTATAACTGCCTTTCGAAGTTCTCCCCTCCGTAAAGGACGGCTGTACGCACGCCTTCGGTGCGGCTCAGCATATCGCGGAACACTCCGCCTATCTGCATCGCAAGCTCTCTGGTTGGACAGAGTATGAGCGCCTGCACGCCGCCGTCGGGATCGGTTTTGTCGATTATCGGCAGAGCGTACGCCAACGTCTTGCCGCTGCCGGTAGGCGCTTTCGCGATCACGTCCTCCCCCGCCGCGATGTGCGGGATCGCCTTTTTCTGTATGTCGGTCGCCGAAGTTATGCCCTTGTCCGCGAGCGCCGCTTTGACGCCGTCCGAAAAAACCGAAAATATTCCGTCCATGGATATATGATACAACAAAACTTGCTTTTGCACAAACCAAATCGTATAATATAGTCATGAAAACGGTATTGATCACAGGCGGGACCCGCGGCATAGGGAAAGCCGTTGCGGAAGCTTTCGCCGACAGAGGTTACGCCGTAGGGATCGTTTACGAAAAGAACGACGCGGCAGCAAGCGGTCTGTTGACCGAATTTGCCGCAAAAGGCGTATTCGCCGTAGCGGAAAAAGCCGACGTTTCCGACGCCGGACAATGCCGCAGGGCGTATTCCGCCATACGCGGCGCGCTCGGCGCGATCTCCGTGCTCGTCAACAACGCAGGCATAGCCAAGATAGCTCCCCTGCCCGATCTGTCGGACGACGAAGTATCGCGGATACTTGACGTAGACCTCAAAGGGGCGGTCAATATGACGAAATGCGCCTATTCCGACCTCGCCGATACGAAGGGTCTTCTGCTGAATATATCGTCAGTATGGGGAGTGCGCGGAGCCTCGTGCGAAAGCGTCTATTCCGCCGCAAAAGGCGGTCTGATCGCGTTTACCAAGGCAATGGCGAAAGAACTCGCCCCGTACGGAGCCAGAGCAAACTGCATCGCTCCCGGAGTGGTCGAGACCGAGATGAACTCGTGCCTGAGCAAAGAGGAACTGAGCGAAGTCGTATCGTCGATCCCACTCGGCAGATGCGCTTCGCCCGCAGAGATAGCTTCTCTTTCCGTATTCCTCGCCGGCGACGGCGCCTCCTATATAACGGGACAATGCATAGGCGCGGACGGAGGGTTCGGGCTGTAACTCCGCATTTCGATAAGGCGCGCGGCGGTTCTTGAAGAATTTTCGCGCGTTTTGTAATATTTGTGTAAAAAATCTATTGACACAACGCCGTTTTTGTTGTAAATTATATTTACTTTCCCGTGAGGGAAAGTTTGGGAGAGAGCGGTCGTTTACCCGAGAGGTTTGCGGCTGCTTTTTTGTTTTGTCCGCAGAGGACGGTACCCGACGGACTGCGGACGGCTCTTTTGCATATCGTCTATGCTTCCCGCCTTGCTAATACGGCAAGTATTGACCTGCGGCGCTCGGCATGACGAATATACAAAAGCCCTCGCCCGCACTCTCGCCTCGTATCGTCCTCTGCGGACGACTTTTTTCTTTTATACCTTGTTCTTTCTCAGGTGCGCTGCTTCGCGCTGCGACTTCCGACTCTGCGCCTTATATTCGTCTCTGCGGACAGACTTTTTCCTTTTCTTTGCTATGCCTTTTGCCGATACGGCAAGTATCGATCTGCGCGCTCGGCATGACGAATATACAAAAGCCCTCGCCCGCACTCTCGCCTCGTTCCGTCCTCTGCGGACGACTTTTTCCTTTTATACCTTGTTCTTTCTCAGGTGCGCTGCTTCGCGCTGCGACTTCCGACTCTGCGCCTTATATTCGTCTCTGCGGACAGACTTTTTCCTTTTCTTTGCTATGCCTTTTGCCGATACGGCAAGTATCGATCTGCGCGCTCGGCATGACGAATATACAAAAGCCCTCGCCCGCACTCTCGCCTCGTTCCGTCCTCTGCGGACGACTTTTTTCTTTTATACCTTTTCTTTCTCAGGTGCGTTGCTTCGCGCTGCGACTTCCGACTCTGAGGACAGACTTTTTCTTTCTCTTTGTTATGCCCTTTGCCGATACGCATATATCGATCCGCGGCGCGGTTCAGCCGCGTCGGTCGGAGTCGGTACGCTCGAAAAATTCGGCGTTATCTCTGAAAAATTCGTAATATGTTCGCGTATTCGGCAGTTCCCACCACTTTTTTATATCGACGGGCACGGCATCGAGATCGTATATCTTCGCGCCTTCGAGCGCCATAAGAAACGGAGAATGCGTGGCGATCACAAACTGACATCCGCAATATCTCGCCTTTTCTTCCAGTATCTGCTTCAATACGATCTGCTTTTGCGGAGAAAGACTGTTCTCGGGCTCGTCCAGACAATAGAGTTTGCCGTCTTTCAATTTTGCGTCGAAATATTCGAGAGCGGTCTCCCCGTTGCTGAAAAGTTTTATCTCTCCTCCCGTCTCGCGCAATACGAATTTTCTTCTCGAAACAGAGGGGCGACGGGCGCGGACTTGCATTCGGAACCGTTCGTAATCGGGAGAATCGACCCCAGTGAATCGGATGGAATCTCCCCAAAACAGTCTGCCGTATTCGCCTTTGGCAAAAGCGCTGTCGTCCGCATATTCGGCATTGGCGCTCCTCACGGTCAGCATATGATCGAACACGTCGTCGCTGGCTATGACGGCGCTTCCGATCGGGATACGCGTTTTTACGCCCGTATCGTCGTATCCCGTACGGTATCGGCAGGCTCTCGTATAGCGATCGAACAACTCTCCTCCGTTGTACGGAGCGATCCTGTCGAGTCCGAGCTTACAGGCGATCAGATTGAGCAGAGTGCTCTTGCCGCTGCCGTTGGATCCTGCCAGCAAGGTGATCTTCTCGAAGTCGAGTTCGGTAAGTCCCGCCTTGGTAAATATCCCGCAGGGATACTGATTGTCCACATAGCCGCCGTTTTCGTAATAATACGACATATACACGCCGTTTTCGTCGGTCGGCAACACGAATTTTTCCAGATACATGGCAACCTCCTTTTTCAGTCTGAACTATCAAACGTCACAACGTGTGTCATAATAATATTTTTATTTTCGGTCCTCTCCCCGACGGCGGCGTATCGCGCGTTGACGGCGCTCGCGCCCCGGTGTATAATGCAGTCATGGGAGCGGAAAAGGATATCGCCCTTTACGGGGAATACGTCGGACTTGACGGAACGCTTATCGAAGCGAGCCTTGCGGCATATCGCGCAAACTCCGATTACTGCGACCGTCGGATCCCGCGGCTTACGGAGCGCTTCGACAGATCTCTGTCCGACAAAAACGGCGCCGTGAAACTCGCCTGCGTGCTTGCGGCGATGAAATATTCGCGCGAAAAATACCGCGGGTTTGGGATAGGCGACGACGTCTTTGCCGACACTTTCGGCGATATCGCGGTATGGTGCCGCAACAACGCGGTACGCAACGGCAGTATCGGTCTGGACAATTACGCCTGGCTGTCCCACCACCTGAGGGCGGAACTTTTCCGTATCGGCAGGCTCCAATTCCAATTCGGCAGACTGTATTGTCCGACAGGCAGTATCCTGTCGGCGGCAAAAAAACTGTGGCCTCTCAGACTCGGCGACAAGGTGCTCAACGTCCACGTGCCGCAGGGCGGCAGACTCGACACAGACGACTGTCTGGCATCTTTCGCCGCCGCGGAGAAATTTTTTGCGCGGCACTTCCCGACTTTCGGCTACAAATGTTTCTTTATCGACTCGTGGCTGCTCGGCGACGTCAACGCAAGTCTGCTTCCCGAAGGCTCCAATATTCTCGCCTTTGCGGCGCTTTTCGACGTTTTCGCACAGACCGACAGCAAAGGCTTCGAGGACGCGGAACGCATATTCGACTGCAAAAAGCGCCCGATATCCGAACTGGACGATTCCACTTCTTTGCGGCGCGCGGTCAAGGCTCTGCTCCTTTCGGGCGGGAACCTCAGGCGCGGTTTCGGTACGCGATACCTCCGGTAAGAAAGTATCGCCCGCCGTTCCCTCCGTCTGCGAGGATAGGTTTGCATTCCCCGCCGAATTATGGTACAATTTCTGTCTCTTATACACATCTCCGAGCCCACGAGACACTGAGCGATCTCGT
>ERZ1090861.776-NODE-776-length-18255-cov-13.207088_pt1 | contig 18255 bp, 15 predicted proteins | sample MGYA00478482_ERZ1090861 | MGnify/ENA primary metagenome ERZ1090861 (study PRJEB33644, sample SAMEA5815744) | chicken gut metagenome | biome: Chicken; feature: Gastrointestinal Tract; material: Caecum | place: Ireland | collected 2019-01-01 | study: A study of the... | reverse complement strand
AAGAAAATGAAACGAAAGCTGGCGGGGGTATTTGCAGTAACTCTGCTGGCTTTCGTCGGTTTACTGACAGGAATTACCGTGATCAATGCCAGAGAGGGAAACCGTTATGCCCAGCAGGTGCTTTCCCAGTCTCAGCAGCAGTATACCAATACGACGATCCCCTTCAGGAGAGGAACTATTACAGACCGGAATGGAACGGTGCTGGCAAACAGTGTAAAGGTATACAACCTGATCCTGGACTGTCAGGCGGTAAACTATAATGAAGATTACCGGGAGCCTACCATTGCGGCTCTGGAGGAGTACTTCAATATTGACAGGGAAACCATAGAGGGACTCCTGGATAATGAGGAAACCAGTTCCAGCCAGTATCAGATCCTGGAAACAGAAGTTTCCATGGATGATAAAAATGCCTTTGAAGATGCCAATACTCTGCCAGATGATGAAGAAGAAAGGAATGCTCTTTCTGAGGAAGAGAGAACCCGCAGGAGCAATATTCAGGGGATCTACTTTGAAGATGATTATAAAAGAATTTATCCCCTTGACAGTCTGGCATGTGATGTGATCGGATTTACAGATGCAGGTAATACCGCAGACTGGGGCCTGGAGGGTTATTACAATAATACGCTTAATGGCACCAACGGCCGAAAATTCGGTTATTTAAGCGATGATACGGATCAGGCCCAGACCATTGTGGAGGCAGTAGACGGAAAGAATCTTACCACCACTTTGGATGCTACGATCCAGGGTATTGTGGAAAAATATATAGAGGCGATGAATACCGCCCTTTCCGCCGGCCCCAATAATGTGGAGGGAGAGCAGAAAAAAGGAGCCGAAAATATCGGCGTTATCATCGAAGATCCCAATACAGGAGAAATCCTGGCCATGGGAAGCTCCGGAAGCTATGATCTTAATAATCCCCGGGATCTGTCAGGAATCTATACAGAAGAAAAAATAGAGGAAATGAACGATGAAGAGACAAGAGACGCCCTTTTTGATATGTGGAGAAACTTCTGCATCAGCGATGACTATGAGCCGGGATCTGTTATAAAACCGATTGTCGTAGCCAGCGCCCTGGAATCCGGAGCGGTTACAGAAAGCGATACATTTTATTGCGATGGAGGACAGCAGATCGGAGAGGATTATGTAAGATGTGCGGTTTACCCCAACGCTCATGGTGTGGAAAGCCTGGGAGAGGTTATCCAGAATTCCTGTAACGATGGTATGATGGCTATCGGAAAGAGAATGGGAGCCGCTGAATTCCTGAAGTACCAGAGCAAGTTCAATTTCGGCACCAGAACCGGTATTGATCTTCCGGGTGAGGGGACCGGTATTCTCTTCTCTGAAGAAAACATGTATGAGATGGAACTGGCTACTTCTGCTTTCGGCCAGGGCTTTACCTGTACGATGATCCAGGAGATTGCAGCTATGGCGGCAGCCATAAACGGGGGAACCTATTACCAGCCCCATCTGGTAAAAGAGATTACAGATCAGGATGGAAAGGTTCTTCAGAATATTACGCCAACCGTGATGAAAGAGTCGATATCAGAAGACGTGTCTGCGGATATCCGGGAATATATGGGGATGAGTGTGGAAAGCGGTACCAGCCGTTCTGCCAAGGTACAGGGCTATTCTATGGGCGGAAAGACAGGGACTGCAGAGAAGCTGGCAGATGATACAGAAGACAACTATCTGGTATCTTTTATTGGATTTGCTCCTCTGGATGATCCTCAGATCCTGATTTATACGGTTGTGGATACCCCTAATGTGGAGAGTCAGGCATCCAGCTCTTACGCCCAGTATCTGGCCCAGGCCATTCTGTCAGAAGTGCTGCCTTATATGAATATCCCTCAGGATGAGGAGACTACAGAAGAGACCGTTTTATGGCAGGGATTTTACGGAGTTCCGAAACTGACAGATATTATTGAAGATGGAGTCTCTAATCCCTACGGAACGGTTCTTGACCAGGGATATGGAGATGGTGACCCTCAGGAAACAGAATTAAATGATGAATATTCAGACGGTATCACAAACGAGGAGGCAGGAATCGATGAAAATGATCCATCCTACCAGGAAGATGCCTATGATACAGAAGAACTGGAAGACTTCGGACAGGAAAGTGATACCCAAGATACAGAAGACAGCGGCGACACCGCTGGCGGGTAAGAAAAGACAAGTAGAAGGCTGGCAGATCTGCGGCAGAAAATAGAGCAGATCTGCCGGCCTTTCATATTTTTTTCGGAAAACTGCATATAATAGCAGGGACAGACAGCAGGAGCGGAGCTGTATTATGAAGAAAAACAGGACTTACCACAAAAAGAAAACGGTAATTGTCTTTCTTGTCTTTTCTCTGATGCTTCTGGGACTTATGGGACGGATGTTTTATCTTATGGTGATCCGGTCGGATTATTATTCTCAGAAAGCCCAGGAACTTCATGAGAGGGAAAGGGATATTAAAGCGGCCAGGGGCAGGATCCTGGACTGTAACGGAGAGGTTCTGGCAGATAATAAAGCAGTCTGTACGATTTCTGTGATCCACAGTCAGATCACAGAGCCGGAGAAAGTCATCGCCATGCTGGTAAAAGAACTGGGGATCTCAGAAGAGACGGCCAGAAAACGAGTGGAGACAGTCTCTTCTATTGAAAGGGTCGAGACAAATGTAGAAAAAGAAGTTGGAGACAGAATCCGCAGCTATGGGCTGGCAGGGGTGAAGGTAGATGAGGATTATAAAAGAAATTATCCCTATAATGAACTGGCTTCCAAAGTCCTGGGGTTTACCGGGGGAGATAATCAGGGAATCGTGGGACTGGAAGTTATGTATGAAGAAGTCCTGAAAGGAATTGACGGGAAGATCCTGACTACTACCGATGCCAGAGGCGTAGAGTTGTCGGAACTGGGGGAGAGCCGGGTAGAGCCGGTGGCAGGGTATGACCTCCAGATCAGCCTGGATAAAAATATTCAGATGTATGCCCAGCAGGCGGCATGGAAAGTTATGCAGGAAAAGGAGGCCCAGGGGGTTTCTATTCTTCTTATGAACCCCCAGAACGGAGAAATCTATGCCAATGTAAATGTACCGGAGTATGATCTGAATGATCCTTTTACTTTGAACACAGATGTGGATACTTCCCAGATGACAGAAGAGGAATTTCAGGATGCCTGCAACCAGATGTGGAGGAATCCCACCATCAATGACACTTATGAGCCGGGCTCTACTTTTAAGATTATTACTATGGCCGCCGGACTGTCCCAGGGCGTGGTGGACCTGGATGATCAGTTTTACTGCCCAGGCTATAAGATTGTGGAAGACAGGAGGATTCACTGCCACAAAAGGACCGGACACGGAGCGGAAGATTTTGTCCATGGTGCCATGAATTCCTGCAATCCGGTATTTATCGAGGTAGGGCTTCGTCTGGGAGCTGAGAATTATTATGATTATTTTCAGAAATTCGGTCTTATGGAAAAGACCGGTATTGATCTTCCGGGAGAGGCGGGTACCATTATGCACAAAAAGGAAGATATCGGTCAGGTGGAGCTGGCGACCATTTCTTTTGGCCAGTCTTTCCAGATTACGCCTATACAGCTGGCCACCACTGTAAGTTCTATGGTAAATGGAGGAAAAAGAGTCACACCTCATTTCGGTGTCCGGGTTACGGATGACCAGGGAAACCTTATTGAAGAACTGGATTATAAGACCCAGGAGGGGATCGTTTCCTCCCAGGTATCTGAGGAGATACGGTACATTCTGGAAAAAGTGGTCTCAGAAGGCTCGGGAAAAAATGCAGCCATAGAGGGAAGGACCATAGGTGGAAAGACTGCGACTTCCCAGACTCTGCCCAGAAGCGAGAACCGGTATATTTCCTCTTTTCTGGGATTTACCCCGGCGGAAAATCCACAGGTCCTTGGAATTGTAGTGATCTATGATCCTCAGGGAGTGTATTATGGGGGCACCATTGCAGCACCGGTGATGAAGGACATTTATGAAAACATCCTGCCCTATATGGGGATTGAAGGATGAGGGAAGCCAGTCTTGAAAATCAGAAGAAAAAGCATTATACTGGGAAGAGCAAAAAATACATATAAATGAGGTGTACTATGGCAGATTTTAAAATGGTTTTACCGGTACTGCTGGCATTTGTTATCAGCGTAATCTTAGGTCCTATCATTATTCCCTATCTGAGAAAACTGAAGATGGGGCAGACAGAGCGGACAGAAGGGGTCCAGTCTCACCTGAAGAAAGCGGGAACTCCCACTATGGGAGGCATTATCTTCCTGATTTCTACGGTGGTCACTTCCCTCTTTTTTGTGAAGGACTATCCTAAGATCATTCCTGTACTTTTTCTGACGCTGGGATTTGGAGTCATCGGTTTTCTGGATGATTATCTGAAAGTGGTTCTGAAACGTTCTGACGGATTGATGCCGGGGCAGAAGATGGCCTGTCAGATCGTGGTGACAGCAGTCTTTGCTTTTTATCTGGTAAATTTTACCGATGTATCCCTGGCTATGAAGATCCCCTTCTTTCCGGAATACGAACTGAATCTGGGGATCCTGGCTATCCCTGTGCTGTTTATTGCCGTGATCGGTACTGTCAATGGAGTAAACTTTACCGACGGTCTGGACGGCCTGGCTTCTTCTGTGACCATTATGGTAGCTACCTTCTTTTCTGTAGTGGCCATTGGGACAAACAGCGGTATTGAACCTATCACCTGCGCAGTGGTAGGGGCGCTTATGGGATTTTTGCTGTTTAATGTTTATCCGGCAAAAATCTTTATGGGAGACACAGGTTCCCTGGCTCTGGGCGGATTTGTGGCAGGTACCGCTTATATGCTGCAGATGCCCCTGTTCATACTGATCGTGGGTCTGATCTATCTGGTGGAAGTCCTGTCGGTTATGATCCAGGTAACTTATTTTAAGGCTACCCACGGAAAAAGATTTTTTAAGATGGCCCCTATCCATCATCATTTTGAACTGTGCGGATGGTCCGAGACAAGAATCGTGGCTGTATTTACGGTGATTACCGCTATTTTATGCCTGATCGCCCTTATGGGGGTATAGGCAGAGAAGGAGAAAGTATCATGAATTTACACAGAGAAGATTTAAAAGGGAAAAAAGTTCTGGTTTTCGGCTCCGGGATCAGCGGGGTGGGAGCGGTAAAGCTTCTGGCCCAGGTGGGAGCCCGGATCCTTTTATATGATGGAAATGAAAATTTAAAGGAAGAAGATATACGCAGGAAGCTTCCAAAAGACTGTTCCTGCCAGATCCTTTTGGGCGGGCTTCCCGATGAGGTGATAGAGAGCCTGGATCTGGCAGTTATGAGTCCGGGAGTTCCCCAGGATATCTCCCCTGTGAAACGGCTAAAAGAGAAAGGCGTGAGGATCTGGGGAGAGGTGGAACTTGCTTACCAGATGGGCAAAGGAAAGGTTCTGGCTATTACGGGAACCAATGGAAAGACTACCACTACCGCTCTTTTGGGGGAGATCATGAAAGCGTACAGCGATTCGGTCTTTGTGGTGGGAAATATTGGCAATGCCTATACAGGCGCTGCTCTGGATACACAGGAGGACAGCTATGTTGTGGCGGAGATCAGCAGCTTTCAGTTAGAGACTATTGAGAGCTTTGCACCGAAGGTATCGGCTATTTTAAATATTACCGAGGATCATCTGAACCGCCACCATACTATGGAAGAATATATCCGGGTAAAAGAACTGATCACTGCAAATCAGACCAAGGAGGACTTCTGTATCCTGAACTATGAGGATCCGGTACTGCGCAGATTTGGAGATGAGTGCCCTGCCACAGCAGTCTTTTTCTCCAGTGAGAGAAGACTTGAACGGGGAATTTTCCTGGAGGGAGACAGAATCCTTTTACGGACCGGAGAGGAAGAGCTGGAGGTTGTAAAGACCGATGAGCTGTACCTTCTCGGAAAGCATAACTATGAGAATGTTATGGCAGCGGCGGCCATGGCCTGGTGCGCCGGCGTGCCTGTGGAGATCATCCGCAGGACGGCCATGGAATTCCGGGCGGTACCTCACAGGATCGAATTTGTGGAAGAAATTGACGGTGTGGCTTATTACAACGATTCTAAGGGGACCAATCCGGATGCGGCGATTAAGGGAATACAGGCTATGAAACGCCCCACACTGCTCATCGGAGGGGGATATGACAAAGAGTCCTCCTATGAAGAGTGGATCCGGGCTTTTGACGGGAAAGTGAGATATCTGGTTCTTATCGGCCAGACAAGAGAGAAAATTGAAAAGGCTGCTCATGAGTGTGGATTTTATAACACGATTCTGGCGGATAACCTGGAGGAAGCGGTAAAGATCTGCTCTGAAAAAGCACGGAAGGGAGATGCGGTCCTTCTCTCTCCTGCCTGCGCAAGCTGGGGACAGTTTGACAACTATGAGCAGCGGGGAGATAAATTTAAAGAATATGTCCGAAGCATGAAGAAAGAAGAAAACTGACATAAGAAAGAATGGAAAGCCATATAATTAGAGGGAACAGATACAAAAAGGCGGGATGTGTTTGGAGGGCAGGAAGAAAAAGGAGAGAGGAACAGACGGCTTTCTCATATTCCTGGTACTGCTTCTGGTAGTCTGCGGACTGATCTTTCTCTACAGCACCAGCGCCTATAACGGCAGAGTGAAGTTCCATGATTCTGCTTATTATTTTAAAAAACAATTATTTGCCACTTCCCTGGGACTTATGGGAATGTATCTGGTTTCTTTTATGGATTATCATTTTCTGGTAAAAATGGCGCCTTTTTTCTATGGGGTTTCTTTGGCACTGTCTTTGGCAGTACTGCTTTTCGGAGAGGAATATAACGGCTCTAAGAGATGGCTTTCTCTGGGGCCGTTATCTTTTCAGCCTTCGGAGTTTTCCAAAGTGGCAGTGATCCTCCTTCTTGCATGGGTGATCATCCGGGGAAAGGAAGAGAACCGGGGGATTCTTTCTATGGCAGGGAGGATGATCATTCTTCTGCCGGTAGTGGGACTGGTAGGAACCAATAATCTCAGTACGGCGGTGATCATCCTGGGAATCGGGGTGATCCTGATCTTTGTATCCAATCCCAGATATCTGCCCTTTGTAGGGATCGGCGCTGCGGGCATCGTGTTTATTGCCATATTTCTGGGAATGGCCAGTTACCGTCTGGAGCGGCTGGCGATCTGGCGAGATCCGGAAGCCTATGAGAAAGGGTTTCAGACCATCCAGGGACTGTATGCCATCGGAAGCGGCGGGATCTTTGGAAAGGGGCTGGGAAGCAGTCTCCAGAAGCTGGGGTTTGTGCCGGAAGCGCAGAATGATATGATCTTTTCTATTATCTGTGAGGAAACAGGGCTTACAGGAGCCTGCCTGGTGATCCTGCTTTTCGGCCTTCTGATCTGGCGGCTGATGGTCACGGCTACCCATGCCCCGGATCTGTGCGGAAGTCTTATCGCTGCCGGGATCATGGCCCACATGGCTATCCAGGTGATCCTGAATATTGCAGTTGTGACCAATACCATTCCCAATACAGGGATTACTCTGCCCTTTATCAGTTACGGAGGGACTTCGGTGCTGTTCCTTCTGGGAGAAATGGGGATCGCTCTGTCGGTGAGCCGCCAGATAAAAGGATGAATGGGGAGGAATCACCAAGAGAGGGGGAACTGCATAAAATAATTTCAGATAGTATTTCGGAAAGCGATGCGGGAGTGGATGGCTTGGGCAGGATCAGGATCACAGGGGGAATTTCTTTAGATGGAGAAGTAAAAATACAGGGTTCAAAAAATGCGGCACTGCCAATCATGGCGGCCGCTCTTTTAAATAGAGGAACTACGGTGCTGAAAGGCTGTCCCAGGATCGCAGATGTCTTTCTGATGGAGCAAATCCTTTGTGGTCTGGGTGCGACGACCTGCTGGCAGGGAGACACTCTGGAAATCTGCGCCAGAGAGCTGAAAAGCTGTGTGGCAGATAAAGAACTGGGAGAGAAAATGCGGTCTTCCATCGTTCTTCTGGGAAGTCTCCTGGGAAGATGGGGGGAAGGGGTGCTGCCTTTTCCCGGCGGCTGTGTCATAGGAGCCAGGCCCATTGATCTTCACCTGGAGGCTCTCAGAAAATTAGGAGCGGAGTTTAAGGAGGAGGAAGGCTGTCTCTATGGCCGGGCCAGAGGCCTTAGAGGCGGAGAGATTACTTTTCCCAGATCCAGTGTAGGCGCTACCCAGAATGCAGTGCTGGGAGCAGTGTGTGCCAAAGGAACTACGGTGGTCCGGGGGTGTTCCAGAGAACCGGAGGTGAGCTGGCTGTGCCGCTTTCTGAATCAGGCAGGCGGACAGATCCGGGGGATCGGCACCTCCTGTCTGGAGATCCGGGGCGTATCCGGGCTTCACGATACGGTTTTTCAGATCCCTTCTGACAGGATCGCTGCAGGGACCTATGTGTGTGCCAGTGCCATTACCAGAGGAAAAGGAATCCTGCTGGATCCGCCGGTTGGGGAAATGGGAGCCCTTCTGAAAGCCTATGAGAAAATAGGTGGACAATATATGTATAAGAGTGGTAAACTGTTTCTATGCAGCCAGAGGGCTCTCGGCCCGCTTCGATGGTTGGAAACAGGGATTTATCCCGGGTTTCCTACAGATCTGCAGTCCATATTTCTGGCAGTACTGACTTGTGCCCGGGGGGAAAGCCGGATAAGAGAAAATATATTTGAAGACCGCTTTAAAGTGGTGCCCCAGCTTCAGAAGATGGGAGCGCAGATCACCCTGGATGGACGAATGGCCAGAATCCGGGGAGGCAGGCTTTTTGGAACCTTGGTGAAAGCAGAGGAGCTTCGGGGAGGCGCCGCCCTGGTGATAGCCGGACTGGGTGCAGAGGGAGAGACCTGCGTGGAAAACCGGGAATTTATAGAGCGAGGATATGAGGACATCTCCAGAGATTTGAATGATCTCGGAGCAAGAACGCAGAAAGATTAGGGGAGATGCTTTATGAGCAGAAGAAAACTGTACAGGATCATCATAGAAGCCGTGGCAGGAATCCTTTTGATTTTTGTTCTGGTGTTTTTTCTGGGATTCCGGGTTACCGGCGTACAGGTGGAGGGCAACAGCTTTTATACCGATGACCAGATAAAAAACATGGTTCTGAATGCGCCGATTGCCAAGAACTCGATTCTGGCAGGGTTCATTGATACGGAGAAAAGTACAAAAGATGAGGCAATGATCGATAGTATCACCGTTTCCAGGGTTGACCGGAATACCCTGCTCTTGCAGGTGAAAGAAAAACAGATGATCGGATATATTGAGTTCCAGGGACAATGCGTGAATTTTGACCGCCAGGGCATCGTGCAGATCATTACGGAAGAGCCTCTGGAGAATGTACCTAAGATCGAGGGGATTGATGTGAAGGAAGCCGTCCAGGGGGAAAGACTTTCAGGGATCAATACCAGCAAACTGAATACCATTCTCAGCGTGGGGAAGATGCTGGAGAAGATGGAGGATAAGCCGGACAGGCTGGCCTTTAATGATCTCAACCAGCTGGTGATGTATTACGGAACCATTGAAGTGCGTCTGGGAGATGACGAGAATATGGATGAAAAGATTAATCGTCTGGTAGGGATCCTGCCGGAACTGGAAGGGATGTCAGGAATCCTCCATCTGGAAAACACTACAGAGGATTCAGAATCCGTGGTATTTGATGATGCCACCCAGTCAGAGGACCAAGAGACTGGCCAGGAAAGCGAGAATACACAGGAAACCCAGGAAGATACGGGAGGAGACCAGCTGGACTACAGCGACGGTTCGGATTCTGCAGATACCAGAAGTATGGAAGAATAGCAAATCGCAGACAAAGGAGGGGACCGCTCCACATCCCGGGACTGCTTTGGAATGGACAGGTTAAATTGTTATAATTTTTTTATAAAAAGTGAAATTTGCGGTTGATTAATTTTAGAAAAAAAGATATTATATATCTATATGTAATGACCAGCTAAAAGGATAGACTGATACATACCGGTTTTGCCGGAGCATAGAAAACATAGAAAATAAGAAGAAAATGTGGTAACAGTTCAGCTGCTGGCTGAGGGTTATCCAGACCATACAAGGGAGCTAAAGGAGGAAATACCGTGTTAGAGATTATGACAAATGAAGCTGAATCATCTGCAAAGATTATTGTTATCGGCGTAGGCGGAGCAGGCAATAACGCAGTAAACAGGATGGTGGAAGAAGCCATCGGCGGCGTTGAGTTTATAGGAGTTAATACAGATAAGCAGGCCCTTACTCTGTGCAAGGCGCCTACGATCATCCAGATCGGCGAGAAGCTGACCAAAGGACTGGGAGCAGGAGCTAAGCCCGAGATCGGCGAGAAAGCTGCTGAGGAGAGCATTGAGGAGATCAAACAGGCCATTCAGGGTGCCGATATGGTATTTGTTACCTGCGGTATGGGCGGCGGTACAGGTACCGGAGCCGCTCCTGTAGTTGCCGGAGTTGCCAAGGAAATGGGAATCCTGACTGTAGGCGTTGTGACAAAGCCGTTCCGTTTTGAGGCTAAGACACGTATGAGCAATGCTCTTGCAGGAATCGAAAAATTAAAAGAAAATGTAGATACACTGATCATTATTCCAAACGACCGTCTGCTGGAGATCGTAGACCGCCGTACATCTATGCCGGAAGCGCTGAAGAAAGCCGATGAGGTTCTGCAGCAGGCGGTTCAGGGCATCACAGACCTGATCAATCTGCCGGCACTGATCAATCTGGACTTTGCCGATGTTCAGACTGTCATGATCGACAAGGGCATTGCCCATATCGGTATCGGTGAAGGAAAGGGCGATGACAAGGCTATGGAAGCTGTTCAGCAGGCTGTATCCAGTCCGCTGCTGGAGACAACCATCGAGGGCGCTTCTCATGTAATCGTCAATGTATCCGGAGATATTTCCCTTATGGATGCAAACGATGCAGCAAGCTATGTTCAGAATCTTACCGGAGAAGATACCAATATCATCTTTGGTGCCCTTTATGATGATAAAGAAGCGGACTATGTACGTATCACGGTTATTGCCACCGGTCTGGATGATGAGACTGCCAGAAAGGCCAGCGTATCCAGAGATAAGAAGTCCGGAAAAGCCGAAAGAGGAGCCAAAGCTCAGGCGCCGAGACAGGCACAGCCCCAGCAGGAGCAGCCCCAGCAGTCTTATCAGATACCGACTTTCCATCAGCCGACCTTCCAGCAGCCACAGTTCAAGAGTACTGTGCAGCAGAAGGATATTCAGATTCCGGATTTCCTGAAAAACAGAAGATAAGGTTGTAAGAAATCAGGGAGCTGTCGCATTAAACAGATGTCAGGAATATTTATATTCTCGATTTTGATTAATGCGGCAGCTCCCTTTGTATTGTATCCTGATAAAGAGAAAGGAGCCTTTTATGGAACAGGGATTTACCCATTTTGATGAACAGGGAAATGCCAGAATGGTAGATGTTTCCGAAAAAGAAGTTACCAGCAGGACGGCCATTGCAAAAGGCAGTATCCTGGTAAGCAGCAAAATTATGGAAGCAGTCAGGGAGAAGCATGTGCCTAAAGGCGATGTGCTGGGAATTGCCCGAACTGCCGGCATTATGGGAGTAAAACAGACACCCTATCTGATCCCTATGTGCCATACCCTTCTTCTGGATAAATGTTCTGTGGATTTTAAACTTTTTCCAGAAGAAAACAGGATTACAGCATACTGTACGGTCCAGTGTCAGGGGAAGACAGGGGTGGAGATGGAAGCCCTTACGGGAGTTACCACGGCCCTCCTTACAATCTATGATATGTGTAAGGCCATAGACAAGAGAATGGAGCTCACAGATATCCACTTAATAGAGAAAATCGGAGGAAAAAGCGGACATTTTATATTTTAGGAGCTGCAGGAATCACCGGCAGGAAATTTCTGCCTGAAAGGAAAGGAGAGAACGTGTATGAGAAGAGCAGCAGTGATCACATCCAGCGACAGCGGATTCAGAGGAGAACGGGAAGATGTCAGCGGACAGGTGATCTGTGAAATCTTAGAAAGGGAAGGCTATCAGGTGGTATACCAAAATCTCCTTCCCGATGAGCGAGAACTTCTGGCAGCGGAGATGGCCAGGATTGCAGATGAGGATCTGGCGGATCTGATCCTGACTACTGGAGGTACCGGATTTTCTCCGCGGGATTTTACCCCGGAAGCTACCCAGGATATCTGCCAGCGTATGGTGCCGGGAATTCCGGAAGCCATGAGAGCCTGCAGCATGCAGGTGACAAAACGGGGAATGTTAAGCCGCCAGGCTGCAGGGATCCGGAACAGGACTCTGATCGTAAATCTCCCCGGAAGCCCCAAGGCCGTGCGGGAGTGTCTGGAATATGTGATCGGAGCCCTGGGACATGGGATTGACATTCTTCGTGGAGATGCTGGAAACTGCGGCTAAGAAAATATATAAAGGCATTTTGGACAAATAAGTTTTATGGAACAGGATCAAGGAAAAATTTTTTTCTGCTTTAGAAAATCTCGCAAAGGTTTCATAGGCATTTCCTCACCGGTCCAGATTTTAAAGGCCTCGGCGCCCTGCCACAGAAGCATGGAGAAACCGTTGAAGGCAGTACAGCCGGCCTCTTTGGCCATGGACAGAAGTTTTGTCTCCCAGGGAGAATAGATAATATCCGCTACAGCCAGTTCCGGATAGAGAAAAGAAGGGTCCGGAAGGATACAGCCTTCTGTGTCAGGCCCCATTCCCACGGAGGTAGCATTGACGAACAGCCGGCTTTCTCTCATGGTGGTTTTCAGAGCTGCCAGATCCCGGATATCGTGGAGGAAGATGGCGCAGGGAGTTTCTCTTTCCAGAGAAGCCGCCAGCTTTTGAATCCTGGGAAGATGAGAACTGGTGCTTCTGGCGAAAACATGGATGGTTTTCACACCGTCCAGGGCGGCCTGGGCACAGATAGCAGTGGCGGCTCCGCCGATCCCCATAAGGGTCATAGACTGACCTTCCATCTGGATGTGCTGTTCCCTTACAGAATGCATAAATCCCACACCATCGGTGTTATGGCCGATCAGCCGGCCCTCCCGGTTTTCTACTGTATTCACTGCGCCGATCAGCCGGGCGGCATCAGAAAGGTCATCCAGATATTCCAGGATCTTATTTTTGTTGGGCATGGTAAGATTAAAGCCCAGGACATGAAGGGCCTTCAGCCCCTCTACCGCTTCTTTTAAGTTTTGTTCATTTATGTCAAAAGCAAGATAGGCGCAGTCGATCCCCAGATACTGGAAACTGAAGTTATGTATCAGAGGAGAGATGCTGTGGGATACCGGACTGCCAAGAAGACAGGCCAGTCTGGTGGTACCTGTGATTGCAGACATGTAAAATACCTCCTGATCTTATAGTGGAAAGAGTTCCGGCTTTGGGAACTTTCTTATTAGTTTAGAATGATATGTCCCTGCTGTCAAGAAAGATCAGCCGGGGAGAAAGGAAAGAACTTATGAAAACAGTGAAAATCAAGGATATGGAAATCGGGACAGGCATGCCCAAGATCTGCATTCCCATTACAGGCAGGAACCGGGAAGAGATCCTTCTGGACATAGAAGAGATCCAAAGACAGAAGCCGGACCTGGCAGAATGGCGGGCAGATTGTTATGAAGAGGGAGAGAAGGAAGAAAAAGTCCTGGAAATGTTAGAGACAATAACCGACAAACTGGGACAGATTCCCCTTCTTTTCACCTTCCGTACAGCCGCAGAAGGGGGCAGTAAGGATATTTCTTTTGAGAATTATGTAAAGCTCCTTTGCAGAGTGGCAGACACCGGCCGGATCGATCTGGCAGATGTGGAGATTTTTTTCGGACAGGAAGCTTCCGGAAAGCTGATAGTCCGGCTTCAGGAAAAGGGAGTCAGGGTGGTGGCTTCCAATCATCATTTTGAAGGGACTCCCTCCAAAGAAGAGATGTTGGAGATTTTGGAGAAGATGTATAACAGCAACAGCGATATCCTGAAGATCGCAGTAATGCCAAAATCCTTTGAAGATCTTCTGGTGCTGCTGGATACAACGAAAGAAGCCTCCGGGAAATATGACCGGCCCCTGATCACCATGTCTATGGGAGAAATCGGCTTTTTAAGCAGGATCTGCGGAGAATTCACAGGATCTGCCCTGACCTTTGCGGCAGGAAGGAATGCCTCTGCGCCGGGACAGGCGGCAGCTGCAAATATGCGGGCTATACTGAGTAATATCCATGAAATTTTATCTTGACATAAAACAGGTGACATAAGACGAAAAAAGAAGGAGCAGGCTGTCGAAAAGATTTTGGATCTATCCAAGCGGTTTTGACAAAATCAGCACCCCCTGACCACTATAATGAACATTGCTTATTCCAGATAAGTAAGAGAGTCATGTAGAGGTTTAGGGGGTGTTTTGTGTACTACGAATTTTACATAGATGTGTTTTTCGTAGTAAATCTTTTTATGGATTTCCTGGTTCTCTGCCTGACGAACCGGATCCTTCAGGGTACTGCCAGACCCTGGAGAGCCTTAGGGGGAGCTTTGGCGGGAGCCGCTCTGATCTCCCTGTTTTTCTGGACTGCAAAAGAGATCAATACAGAAAACATGCTGATTTTTTCCCTGGGGACCACCTTTGTGATGGTCCGGCTGGGCTGCGGCCTGAGAAAGGGAAAAGAACTGCTCACCGGCTTTTTGACCTGCTGGGGCATATCTTTTTTGCTTGGAGGAATGTTGTATACACTGCCCCTCCGGGCAGGAAAAGGAATCCTGATTTTTTTTACGATCACATTTACCGCTTATTTGATTTTAGACACAGGCATAAGACTCTTTAAATACTTAAAAGGAAAAGCTGTTTCCGTCTGCCGGGTGATCCTGGAGACAGGGGGACAGAAAATAGAATTAGAAGGACTGCTGGATACAGGAAACTGCCTGACAGACACAAATACCGGGAAGCCGGTGTGCGTGATGGAAAAAAGCAGATTTTCCGCTATGCTGGAGAAAAAGCAGCAGGAGGCGCTGGAAAGTTTCTGTGGTCTGAAGAGCACCAAAACAGAGGACCTGGGAGATCTCAATCCCAGATTTGTCCTTTATACGGCCCTGGGCTGCGAAAAGGGACTTCTCCCCGTAGTAACCGCAGACCGGCTGGTGATTTTCCGGGAGGGAAAAAAGGTAACGATCTCCCAGGCCGCCATAGGGCTTTCGGCTGCCCCTCTGTCTCCTTACAGAAAATTCGAGATGATTGTCAGTCCCAAGATTCTGGACAGTTAGTTAAGGAGGAGTTTTGTGAATATGGATGTTTGTATGAAAAAAGGATTTCAGTTTTCGAGATTTACAGGATTTTTGCTGCCTGCAGGGAATGAGCTCCATTACATCGGCGGAGCGGAGGTTTTGCCGGCACCTTTGTCTCCGGAAGAGGAAAGTGCTCAGATCGAGAGGCTCCAGAACCAGGAAGATCAGGAAGCCAGATCTTCCCTGATCGAGCACAACCTTCGTTTGGTGGTCTATATTGCCAAGAAATTTGATAATACAGGAGTGGGGGTAGAGGACCTGATCTCCATCGGGACCATAGGACTGATCAAAGCGATCAATACCTTTAATCCGGTGAAGAAGATCAAGCTGGCTACCTATGCCTCCCGCTGTATTGAAAATGAGATCCTCATGTATCTGAGAAGGAACAGCAAGACCAAGCTGGAGGTTTCTATTGACGAGCCTTTGAATGTGGACTGGGACGGAAACGAGCTGCTTCTTTCGGATATTCTGGGTACAGATGAAGACGTGATCTACAAAGACATTGAAAATGAGGTGGAAAGGAATCTGCTGGGAAAAGCCATTGGAAAGCTGAGTAAGCGGGAGCAGACGATAGTCCGTCTTCGGTTTGGCATTAATATGCCTGACGGGAGAGAAAAGACCCAGAAAGAGGTGGCAGATCTGCTGGGCATCTCTCAGTCTTATATCTCACGGCTGGAGAAACGGATCATGAAAAGACTGAAAAAAGAGATTGTAAGGTATGAGTAAAAACAGGATGTAAAATATAAGGCCCGTCAGGAGATGTATGAAAATGCAGTCCTGACGGGTTTTTCTGTGAATAATCCGCCCCGGTACTTGACAAAGGCGAGAATCAGATGTATCATGATGATATCAAAATGATATCAAATTAATCTGCTTTATCTGATGAGACTCAGGACCAGGTCTCACAAAAAAGGAGGGTATTGTATGGGGAATCAAGGTAAAATTCAGGAAGAGAAAGAATTGAAGGCAATGTCCGGATATCTGATGTTATTTGTAGGACTTCTGGGACTGATCCTGGGAGGCGGTTTGCTGTTCTATGGAATTATGAGACTTTCTGCCACAGGAGGAGATGCAGGAGGCTGGCTGATCCTGGCAGGGCTGGTTCTGCTTCTGATTTTCTTCATCCTGCTGTGCGGGCTGAAGGTGATCAATCCGAATGAAGCCCTTGTACTGGCACTGTTCGGAAACTATTATGGAACACTGAAAAAAGACGGATTCTATTGGGTAAATCCTTTTGTATCACCTATTAATCCTACGGTGAAGGATATACCGGCCAGTACGGGAAGAGCGAAAAAAGTATCTCTAAAGACCAGAACACTGAACAATGAAAAACAAAAGGTAAACGATGCTATGGGCAATCCGGTGGAGATTGCCGCTGTGGTAATCTGGCAGGTGGTAGATCCTACCAGAGCCGTGCTGAATGTAGAGAATTTTAATGATTATCTGTCTATTCAGTGCGATTCTATAATACGGAATACTACAAGAGTATATCCCTATGATGCTGCGGAGGGAGGAGACGAGAAGTCTCTGAGAGGCAGCAGTCAGGAGATTGCGGATATCATGCAGGCAGAACTTCAGGAAAAAGTAGAAAACGCGGGAATCGAGATTCTGGATGTCCGTATCACCCATCTGGCCTATGCTCCGGAGATTGCTTCAGCAATGCTTCAGCGCCAGCAGGCGGCAGCCATCATAGACGCCCGGCAGAAGATCGTGGAAGGCGCTGTGGGAATGGTGGAGATGGCCCTTGACAAGCTGAATGAAAATAATATCGTGGAATTAGACGAAGAGAGAAAAGCAGCCATGGTCAGCAATCTTCTGGTAGTGCTCTGCGGCAACAAAGATGCACAGCCTATTGTGAACAGCGGAAGTCTGTACTGATGATCTGAAAGAAGAATGAAAAAGCCGGACTAAGGGGAAAGGGTGCTTACGGAAAAACATTAGAAGGTGGTGACACATTCTGGAACAGGAAAAAAAGGGAAAAGAAAAGGCGAAAAAGCAGGTGCCGCTTCGTCTGTCCGTATCTTTGTGGAACGAGATCGCCCAATGGGCGGAAGATGATTTTCGCTCTATGAACGGCCAGATCGAGTATCTGCTGACAGAATGTGTAAAATATAGGAAGAAGCACAGGAAAAAGGAAGAAGAGTAAATAAAAAGAATAAGCAAGAAGAAATGCTGTCAGCTCATGGCCGACAGCATTTCTTTTTTTGTATTCAGAACAATTTCAGACAGGGCATGGATCCGTTCGTCGCTCATACGGGCTGCAGGAGCGGAAATAGAGAAAGCATATTTGGGACGGCCCAGATAATCCGGAATACTCACGGCAATACACCGGACGCCCAGTTCATTTTCTTCATCATCCAGCGCATAACCTTTTTCCCTTACCTCTTTAATTTTCTCCAGGAATTGGGTATAATCAATTATAGTATGAGATGTTAATTTCCGGATTGTGCTGTGTTCCCAGATGGACCGGATCTGAGGCTCTTCCATATCTGCGGCCATTGCCTTGCCCACGCCGGAACAGTAAAGGGGAATCCGGCTTCCTACTTTGGAAACCATGCGGACAGAGTTCTGAGTAGATTCTTCTTTGTAAATGTATACTGCTTCGAGGCCGTCCAGCTGGACAAAGTGGACAGTTTCCCCTGTTTCTTCGGCCAAAGCTTTCAGACTGGGACGGACGGCATCCAGAATATCCATATGACTCAGCAGTTTATTGGAAAGGCCCAGCAGCTTTAAAGTCAGGCTGTACTTTCCGGTTTCACTGTCCTGCTTAACGTAGCCCATATAGATCAGGGAACTGAGCAGACGGTGAAGGGTGCTTTTATTTAAGTCTAACTGGCGGCAGAGATCCGCCAAAGTGACAGAACCGGTATCAGCCAGAGTTTCCAGAACAAGAAACAGCCGGTCGGCTACCTGGATAGGATTTTTATCTTCCATGATCAAACACTCCTGTTTGTAAATAGTTAAGAATGATTCCGGCGATATTGTATCACTTTCCGGGAAATGTGGCAAC
>ERZ1090861.774-NODE-774-length-18313-cov-44.867784_pt1 | contig 18313 bp, 14 predicted proteins | sample MGYA00478482_ERZ1090861 | MGnify/ENA primary metagenome ERZ1090861 (study PRJEB33644, sample SAMEA5815744) | chicken gut metagenome | biome: Chicken; feature: Gastrointestinal Tract; material: Caecum | place: Ireland | collected 2019-01-01 | study: A study of the... | reverse complement strand
GGTTTGTAAATGGCTTGCTGCCCGCTTGCATTTACAAACCGCTTTCCTGTCGATATAAATCGACAATCGAATACATAGACTGCGTCCGAATGTCCTCATTCTCCTTGATAAAGGCATAGAGTTTATTCAGGTCAACGCCCTTCAGTATGTCATTATCAGGGTTAAGATTGCCGCGTATTTCCTTGAAATCGTTGCGTATCTTTTCAAGCGTAATCTTTGGTTTCTTCCTGTTTTCGTTGTGCCGCTTGGCATTCTCACGCTGTTTTAATGTTTTGTCGAGCATAGGTTTTATAAGCTCGAAATACTCGTCCACCTGCGTGGTTTCGCTCTCCTCTAATGGCGGTGTTCCGAAAACATAGTTAGAGCATTGCTTGATAAGTAGCCCTGCCTGCACGTCGTCAAGAGCTTCAAAGAACTTGGCAAGTGCCTTTGTAAATGTGAAGTGTTCCACGCCGCGTTTGGCGGCTTTTGCCTTTTTCTTCTTTGCCTCGTCAAGCTGTTCATACAGCAGATAGAAAAGTGCCTTTGCCTTGGGCAAGGTCTTTTCGCTCGGCTCTTTATCATTGAAAATGAAGGCGCACATAGCTTTGATAACCTGCCCGGCTTCGTTGTGGTTCAGCTTGCAAATAGGCTTTGCATAGCTTGAATAAAAGTAGAATTTGTCTATTTCATTTTCCTCCATAAATTATATTTTGTTGTTGATTGGTTGAGGCATATTATGGCCTCAACCATAGTTATACAATCATATATCTCACCACCTCCCTGTTTCTGAAATCGACTATAAGCCCCGTTTATTCAGTCGGTTTCAGATAAAAAAAGTCCATAGAAAGATACCTTCCTATGGACAGTTATTTTATGTTGAATGTCCAAAAAACGGTATGCTTATAACAGCCTTTGTCCACGCCGAGAGGCGTAACAAAAGCATACGGAACGAGAGTTTGCCTCGTCCGTCAGCGACTTAAAATCGCACATTATAAACAGTGATAACCTGCGCTTGCTATTCACAAAGTGAAGTCATCGCAGAGCGGACAGATTATTCTTGTACCGTACAAGTACGGCACGTCCCCGTCGTCGCAAGCTCGTAATTTAATACGCAACACCGCAAAAAGCAGTGGAGGGCTTAATCGGAAGTCAACCGCTCGGGTACCGTTTTTTGTTTTGCAAAACACCGCCTACGCCGATTATAACGCCAGCTGAAATGAGTCACTCGATAATCCGTATGTGTATTATCAGCATCAGCGTTGAATACACATTTTTATAGTCTGCAAAACTGTAAGAGTAACTCATAACCCTCGTTTCTTTCACCGATACGGGCATTTTGATTTCATCGAAGGAGCTTTTATTCCTCCGATACATTCATACTATAACATATAGTTTAATGCTTGTCAAGAAAAATACAAACAAATGTTTGAATTTTTATTTTGGCATTGATACTTTAAGCGATGAGGTTTTAGTTCTGCAATATTTAATTGGATGTAGCAAAAATATTCTTATATCTTGAAAATGTCATGGCAATATGCTATAATTATATTGGATTGGTTTTTCTTACGTGCATTAAATTCGGAATGTGCAAGCATAAGATAACAGTCGCATTAAATATAAAATGTATTGTTGTAAGGATATATAAATATGGCAAAAGCTAAAAAGCAAGAAAAATCTATGGAGGCGGCCCTTTGGGAAGCTGCAAATAAATTGCGCGGAAATGTTGAACCGTCAGAGTACAAACACGTTGTTCTCAGCTTGATTTTCCTAAAATATGCTAGCGATAAGTTTGAAGAGCGCAAGAATGAACTGATTGCCGAAGGTAAAGGACAATACATCGATGTAGTGGATTTTTACACTATGAAGAATGTGTTTTACCTTTCTCCTGAATCGCGTTGGTCGTACATAATGGAACAGTCCAAGCAAAGTGATATTGCGCTTAAAATTGATACTGCTCTATTCACAATAGAAAAGAATAATCCCTCGCTCAGAGGTGCCTTGCCTGATAACTATTATTCCCGTTTGGGACTTGATACCTCAAAATTGGCGTCTTTGCTAGATGAAATAAATAAGATTGAGCTTACCAAAGATAATGAACAAGATGTAATGGGAAGGGTGTATGAGTATTTCCTTTCTAACTTTGCGCTACAGGAAGGTAAGGGTAAGGGGGAATTCTACACGCCTAAATGTATTGTAAATCTTATTGCTGAACTCATAGAGCCATACGCAGGTAAAATATATGACCCTTGTTGTGGCTCTGGAGGTATGTTTGTTCAGTCAATGAAGTTTGTAGAAGCTCATCACGGTAATACTAAGCAAATTGCCGTGTTTGGACAGGAAGCAACAAGCACAACGCTTAAATTAGCCAGAATGAATCTTGCCATTCGTGGAATCAGTTGTAATCTTGGGAAAAAAGCGGTCAGTACCTTTACGGAAGACCAGCACAAAGATGAGAAGTTTGATTATATTATGGCAAATCCCCCATTCAATCAAAAATCTTGGCGTGGTGAGAAGGACTTGCTTGATGACCCCAGATGGGATGGATATGAAGTTCCTCCTGTTGCTAATGCCAACTACGGTTGGATATTGCACATGGTTTATCACCTTTCGCAAAATGGCATCGCCGGATTTTTGCTTGCTAATGGAGCGCTGTCTGGTGACGGCACCGAATTGGCAATTCGTCGCAAACTTATTGAAAATGATTTAGTGGAAGCTATAATCATTTTACCGAGGAATTTGTTTTATACAACGGATATTTCGGTAACTCTTTGGATTGTAAATAAAAATAAAAAGGCTCGCACTGTTATGCAAAATGGTAAGCCTAAGATATATAGAGACAGGAGCGGAGAAATTTTATTTATGGATCTCCGTCAGATGGGTTCACCTTACGAAAAGAAGTATATAGAGCTCACCGCCGAGGACAGGCAGAAAGTTGCGGATACTTATCATAAATGGCAAACGCAGGAGTGGACAAATGATGACAATGTTCCGGAATACTGTTATTCTGCTACGTTCGATGAGATTAAGGGCAAGGGCTTTTCGCTTGTGCCAAGCAAATACATTGAATTTGTCAATCGCGATGAGAACGTTGACTATGATACAAAGATGCAAGAGTTACAGGCGGAGCTTACAGATTTATTAAAACAGGAAGAACAGTCAAAGAAAGATTTGCTCGCTGTATTCAAGGAGCTTGGCTATGAAATCAAACTATAAACGGCTTGGAGATTATATACAGCAAGTCGACGTTCGGAATGTAGATGATAAACGTTATGAACTTTTAGGTGTTTCAGTTGAAAAATGTTTTATAAGTTCTATCGCTAATACTATCGGAACAGATTGGCATAATTATAAAATCATAAAAAAAGGACAGTTCTGCTATATACCAGATACTTCTCGTCGAGGTGATAAAATAGGTATTGCTTTTCTAGAAGATAGAGAGATCGGGTTGGTATCGGCTGTATATACTGTATTTGAAGTTTACAATATAAATGATTTAATGCCTGAATATTTAATGTTATGGTTTAAACGTCCTGAATTTGATAGATACGCAAGGTATCATTCACATGGCAGTGTGCGTGAAATTTTTGATTGGGAAGAGATGTGCAATGTTGAACTTCCAGTTCCTTCATTAGACAGGCAGCAGAAAATTGTTGAAGCATATAAGATAATTGAAAATCGGATTGCACTTAAAAGAAAGATAAATGATAATTTAGCGGCTTAGTCCGACATTTTTGCAAGTACTACCCCTAGAAGCTCATGCAGCTCTTGGATTTCAATGGTATTTGCTTCGATTTGGTTATTAAAAACATCCAATTCGTGTTGAAATTTCTTCATTACTTCTACCGGGGGGACAAGAATATTCATCGATTGAATGTTATACATAGGTAGCTTGGCTTGAACAGCCCCAACCGTTAGCAATTCAATTTCTTTAATCTGCTTTTTATAGCAAAGCGAGTAATAAAGATAGTCTGGAGTGACGGTATGAATGTTAGCAAGTTTTACACAATTCTCTGTAAGATTGGCTTTATCAAGCGATGAGTGTATTTTGCCAAGCAGACCGATTGCTCCAACAATTGATATAACAATATCTCCAGTGTTTACGATATAGCGTGAGATTGCCGAATATGTAGCCTCATCAATGTATTGAAATTGGCTCGTCAAACAAACATATCGGCTATTTCCAATATCACGGACACGAATATAAGGGTGTTCTGTCGGATAATCAAGCAATTCGCAATCAACAGGTAAGCGTTTCCCCCCTTTAACGGTGCAAAGGTTATCTAAACGAACAAAACTATATCCGTCTGGCAGCTCATTAGTGCTATAATATGAAGCAAATTTCTCTTGAAAGAAAGCTTGAGCAATCGCTTCTAAATTATCATTTAGTGTATAAACATTAAAAAAATTCCTCCTACAACGGCGGGGGTTAATGAAGGACGGCCGTTGCATAGTAGTTCTCCTATAAAATTAAACTCGGAGGATAACTATGAACGAAACACTGATAAACGACGTTGTTCAAGGTATGTTGCCTTATCTTGATAACGCCCAACTTGAAGAATTGCAATTTGTTTTACAGCAGGCATTGCTCGGCAAAGAGGTTATTATCTCTGAACAAGCAGATATTATTGAGCAACAAGAGCAGAATAACCGATTAACTGAACTTTTTATCGCGGCAAAACGGGTGGAGGGCTGCTCGGAAAAATCTTTAAAGTATTATTCTGATACAATCCATACAATGCTTGCACAAGTAAATAAAGAGATAAAGCATATTGTAACAGACGACCTGCGCTTATATCTGACCGATTATCAGGCAAAGCGGAATTCAAGCAAAGTTACGATAGATAATATCCGCAGAATATTGTCCAGCTTTTTCTCTTGGCTCGAGGATGAGGATTATATTTTAAAGAGTCCCGTTCGCCGTATACATAAAGTTAAAACAACGGCAAGTATTAAGGAAATATACACCGATGAAGAGCTTGAAATTATGCGCGATAGCTGCGAGGATATACGCGATTTAGCCATAATAGATATGCTCGCCTCAACGGGTATGCGTGTCGGAGAAATGGTGCTTTTAAACCGCGAAGATATTAACTTTGCAGAAAGAGAATGCGTTGTTTTAGGTAAAGGTGATAAAGAGCGGCCGGTATACTTCGATGCACGGACAAAGCTGCATTTACAAAGTTATTTAGATAGCCGCACCGATGATAACCCCGCGCTTTTCGTTTCATTAAAGGCGCCATATAACAGGCTATTAATCGGTGGCATTGAGGTGCGAATAAGGGAACTTGGCTCAAAACTTGGCGTTAAGAAACCGCACCCGCATAAATTCAGAAGGACGCTTGCAACTACGGCCATAGACAAAGGTATGCCGATAGAGCAAGTTCAGCAATTATTGGGTCATAAGCGCATAGATACAACGCTTATGTACGCCCAAGTAAAACAAAGCAATGTAAAAATTGCACACAGAAGATATATAAGTTAGGTATATTCAATGAGAAATGGTTATGTAAAGCTTGGTGACTATATTCGTCAAGTAGATAATCGCAACAAGAGTTTAATTACGAGCAACTTGCTCGGTATTAATATTGACAAGCAGTTCATGCCTTCAGTCGCAAATATAATAGGTACTGATTTGAGTTGCTACAAATTACTTTCTCAAAATGACTTTGCTTTTAATCCTATGCATGTTGGCAGGGATGAAAGAATACCCATCGCATTGTATTTAAGTCAAGAGGCTGCTATTGTTTCGCCGGCATATATCACTTTTAAAATTGACAGCGATAAACTGTTAAGCAAGTATTTAATGCTTTGGTTTCGCAGATCTGAATTTGATCGTGAGTGTTGGTTTTATACTGATGCTAGCGTTCGCGGAGGTATAACTTGGGAAGATTTTTGTGATTTACTAATTCCTCTTCCGTCGATAGAAGAACAAAAGAGGTTAGTTAATACTTATGAAGCCATTGAAGATAGGATTGCACTTAAAAGAAAAATAAATGATAATTTAGAATTACAAGCCGAAACTGTTTTTAACAAAAAAATTATTAAAAACAACATATATCCTTTTAATGAGTCGCTTGACAAAAACATCAACTTTATCAATGGTCTTGCTATGCAAAACTTTAGACCTAAAGAAGGGCGAAAATCCTATCCGGTAATTAAAATTCGTGAACTGACGCAGGGCTTTTGCGACAACAGCTCTGAATATTGCCATACAGATATAGGAGAGTCACATACCGTCAACAAAGGGGATTTAGTCTTCTCGTGGTCTGGCAGTTTACAAGCCGCATTTTGGACTTCCGAGACTTGTGGACTTAATCAGCACCTATTCAAAGTTGTGTCTTATAAATATCCAAAGTGGCTTGCGTATATGTGGGTAAAATATCACTTGTTGAGTTTCCAACGTATAGCAGAAAACAAAGGAACTACTTTTGGTCACATCAAACGGGAAGATTTGCACAATGCGCAAATCAAATCCTTGGATTTTTCTGCTATAGAGTCATACGACAAAACCTTTTCTCCTATAGTTGAAAGTATTATTGCTAATGCGACAGAATTACATTTCCTCATGAAGTTACAGCGGTTAGTGCTGTCGCAATTAAGCCGCTAAATTATCATTTATAGAAGCTCATCTTGGGTTATCAGGAAAAATCTGGGTGTTAAGTTCAGGAGCAAAGCAAGTTACTTATAGTGTCAACGCTTTCTTTGTGTCTCGTAAAAATTACGGAGGAAAGATGAAAATACAGTTGAATATTCAATTAAGCAAGAATTTGCGTGAAAAAGTCAATGAGATAAATAATTTTTCTTTCAATAAAACTGCGTATTTTCAATTTCCATCGGACAAGAAAGGAAGCACGCAAGAAGGGAATGCATTTAACTGTATATGTGCGGCATTAGATCGAATTGATGATCTGGTAAAACATATAAATTCGTTAGATTTAACTCAAACGACAGAAGGGACTTTTGCTCTTTGTGATTTCTTAAATTATGGACAGACACTTATTGATTGTATTACAATAATTGGAAAGGTGTATGGTGTAAAATATGAATCCAAAGATGATTGTTCATGTTTTCATCAGCGGGGAAATTACGCAAATGGAAATGATGAAAAATATTTTAAGTATCTGAGATCGTTATGTGCTGTTCACCCGCTTGCCACTTATGCACATAGTGAATATCAGGGTAACCAACCTGAGTGGTGTCCCTATATAAATATTGCAAGCAGTTCAGCAAGCCGTCTGCTAGTGATTGGAGCGAAAGAGTTAAAAGGTGCAGACTATATTGCGCGGGTATATAGAAACGATATGGAATTTAGTAAGTATGTTCCAATTAAAGTAAAGCAACTTTTCAAATATTTACAAAATCGGTATAATTTTATAAATAATATAATTCAAGCAATAGAATATTATAATCAAAATCAAATTAAGAGGCTTTGTAATAATCATATTTTATTACCTGATGAATGCGAGTCTTATGATAATTATTTAGAAAATTTAGAAGATGAAATTCATATACGATGTGGAGATTTAAAATATATAGTTCGTACTTGGCGTGCAATATTTATGACGCACTTTGAAGATAGTGTGAATGAGACGTTACTAGATGAATATAAAGCGGAATTAAAGGTTGGAATAGAACGAATCCGTGCGGGGTTACAGGATATGAGTTGTCTAAACGATGACTTCTCATTTGAGGCTATTGCGGAGGAAAATATACCTGAAATAGAAGGATATCATTACGAGCAAGAAAAATTATCATATCTATTTCCCTCATATGCAATAGAAAGTGAAAATGTGGATTTTTCTTTTATAAGTAAAAAATCTGACCTTGATATTAAACGCATTGACTTAATGCTTAATATGATAGATATTGCGCAACAGCGTGGGGTAACACATGAAGATTTGAAAGAAGTCGGAAGATATATAGATAGTAAGTTGCATACTACAAACTCTGAGTGGGCAAGAATACAGATTAAAATTATGGAACCTATTTTAGGGAAGTATATTAAATTTGATTATTTACTTAACGATTGGCTTTTATATTTGCAGACAAAAATTGCGAAATGGTTATTGAGTAGAAGTCATGTCAACGAGGATAACAATGGACAATAAGGCTAAAAAATTACTTTCAATGTATAAACCAGAAAAGATATACGAAAATTTTGGCGATGTAATAAGAAAATTAACTATTAAGGGAATGAAGGGAACAAATTGTGCCATAACCTTTGATTTCCCGATTACCGCTATTTCAGGCTTTAATGGAGCAGGGAAAAGTACAATCGCTCAAATCGCTCTTAGTGCATATAACAGCCCTTCAGAAGAAAAGCGAAAGTATTTAAAGGATTTTTTTATAAAAACCTTGTTGGATAAGAGTCCATATTTAGAAGATGCGAGCATTGATATCGATTATGCAGCAAAGTATGAGCCTTCAAAGTTAAAACAATTATCTCTGTTCGGGGATGCGGATGAGGGAGAGACATTAAGGCGTGTACATATGCATTATTCTACCGATAGATGGGCAGGTTATAGGCATCAACCACAAAGGCAAGTTTATTATTATGGGATGAGTTATTTTATTCCATATCAAGAATTAAATAGCAATTTGTTGAGGGATAGCAATGCCAATGTTGTTAGTTCAGCTATTTTTGATTCGAAGATTGTTGAAAGAGTGTCTGAAATATTGTCTATTGAGTATGAGGGGTTAAAAAATAATAGTATTTCTAACGATAAACGGGAAGAAAAGGTGATATCGGCCAAAAGTATTAGTGCAGACTATTCAGAAAATCATATGGGTTGCGGAGAAGGTCGTCTACTAAAACTTGTTTACGCATTAGAAAATGCACCTAATAAAAGTTTATTCGTTATTGAGGAGCCGGAAACGGCTCTCCATCAGTTGGCTCAGCATAAACTTTCGCAGTATTTTCTAGATGTGTGTCTGAGAAAAAAGCATCAAATTATTTTTACAACCCATTCTACTGAACTATTATCATCATTGCCAGTTGAAGCGAGAAAATATATCGAAAGACAAAAGGACTTTACTGCTGTCGTTGATAATGCTACAATTGCGCTTCTTAATAATCGTCTATCAGGAGGATATTATAAAGGGTTAACAATTGTTACAGAAGATAAAATAGCAGAGCGATGTTTAAAAGAAATAATACGAAGGTTTAAACCTGAATTATTGGGACATTGCGATATTATTGGCTTAGATATCGGCTTTACTCAAGTTAGAGATTATGTGAAGTGGTCAAGAGAGTGTAATTTTTCTGTGTGCGGAGTTCTTGACGAAAATAGTAAAAAATCACTTGCGCAATACATTCTTGCGTTCCCTGAGAATGTACCGCCTGAAAAAGCTATTTTAAAAGATGAGGTGGTTATTGCGTTTTTTAAAACCGAATATGATTATGATATTACAAAATTGAAAGGAGATCATCATTCTTTTTTTAGTGATATCAGTAAAGAATTGAGTGAGCCATTAGATTATATAGTATCAATGAGTATAAAGAAATATGTAAAATCAAAAAATCAAGATTATTATTCGGAAATTATCAATACACTCTCGGCCTGGACAGCTGAGTTAAAATGAGGGATTAATTTATGAACGAAGCAAAACTTGAAGCGGCTGTAATGGAGCTGTTTCAGCAGGAAGAGTATGAATATGTACAAGGTGATTTTATCTTGCGCGAAGCAGGAGAAGTGCTTTTAAAAGATGATTTAAAAGCATATCTTTTGTCGCGCTATGCTTCTGATGAAATTTCTGAAACTGAAGTTGAAAGCATAATATTAGCTCTTCAACGTGCTTCGCATGATCCCCTATATGAATCAAACAGGGACATGCTCAACCGTATAATTGAAGGTTTTGCTTTTCGCCGCGAGGATAAAAGTAAAAAAGATTTGTTCATTCGTCTTATTGATTTTGAAATTCCTCAAAATAATATTTTTAAAGTCGTCAATCAATTTGAAATTCAGGGTATTGAAATGTTGCGTATACCCGACGCTATTATCTTTATTAATGGCTTGCCGCTCGTGGTCATCGAATTCAAAAGTGCAACGCGCGAAAATGCAACGATATACAATGCTTATGAGCAGCTGACTGTGCGCTATACCCGTGATATTCCAGATTTGTTTAAATATAATGCTTTTGTTGTTATCAGCGACGGTGTGAATAATAAATATGGTTCACTGTTTGCTGATTATGATTATTTTTACTCTTGGCGTAAAGTGGATGGGGAAGACACAGAGGTTGACGGAATAAATTCACTGTATTCAATGGTGAAAGGGCTGTTCCGCAAGGATAGGATACTTGCTGTAATAAAAGATTTCATATTTTTTCCCGACCAGTCGCAGAGCGAGCTTAAAGTTGTGTGTCGCTATCCGCAATTTTTTGCAGCCACAAAACTTTATGAGAATATAAAGCAGCATATAAGACCGCAGGGTGATGGCAAAGGCGGCACTTATTTCGGCGCAACAGGATGCGGCAAAAGTTATACAATGCTGTTCTTGACTCGTATGTTGATGCGCAGTGAATATTTTAGAAGTCCGACGATTGTTGTAATAACCGACAGGACCGACCTTGATGTTCAGCTTTCGGCAACATTCTGCAGTGCAAAAAAGTTTATAGGAGATAATACCGTTGAGAGTATATCTTCCCGCGCCGAACTGCGTGAAAAATTACAGGGCAGGGCGAGTGGCGGTGTATATCTTACAACAATTCAAAAATTTACAGAAGACATACAGTTGCTTTCCGATAGGACAAATATTATATGTATCTCTGATGAGGCGCACCGTTCGCAATTAAATCTTGAGCAGCAGGTGCGTATAACGGAAAGCGGAGTACAGAAGAGGTATGGTTTTGCCAAATATCTGCACGATTCCTTGCCCAATGCAACTTATGTGGGTTTTACCGGAACGCCTATAGACGCTACTATTGAGGTGTTCGGTCCTGTTGTTGAAAGATATACAATGACGGAATCTGTAAAGGATGGAATAACTGTAAATCTTGTATATGAGGGACGAGCGGCAAAGGTTACTCTCGATAAAAACAAGCTCGAAGAAATCGAGGCTTATTACATACAGTGTGCTGAAGAGGGGGCAAACGAAAATCAGGTAGATGCAAGCAAGAAGGCAATCGCTCATCTGGATGTCATACTTGGTGATCATGACAGATTAAAGGCAATCGCCAAAGATTTTGTTGAACACTATGAAAAGCGTGTCGCTGAAGGGGCTACTGTTTGCGGCAAAGCTATGTTTGTGTGCTCAAACCGGCAGATTGCATATAGTTTGTATAAATATATTCGGGAATTGCGTCCTGAATGGATGGAAGCGGGTATCCCTGATGATATAGAATTAACAGAGCGTTCTAAACAAAAAGAGATTAAGCCTATGGCAAAGCTTAATCTTGTTATGACGCGTTCTAAAAATGACCCGAAAGAGTTATGGGATTTACTTGGCAATGATGATTACCGAAAGGAGCTTGATCGACAATTTAAAAACCCTCAATCTAATTTTAAAATAGCTATGGTTGTTGATATGTGGCTTACCGGGTTCGATGTCCCGGAACTTGATACTATGTATATAGATAAGCCCGTGCAACAGCATACACTTATTCAGACCATATCCAGAGTAAACAGGGTATGTAAAGGTAAGGATAAGGGGCTTATTGTTGATTATATCGGTATCAAAAATAGCATGAATAAAGCAGTGCGTATTTATACTGATTATAATGAAACTGATTTGGAAGAGGTTGGTAAGTCTGTAATAATTGTACGCGACACTTTGGAAATTTTGGATGGTATGTTCAAATTATTTAATGCTACCCCGTTCTATGAGGGCTCGCCGATTGAACAGCTTGACTGCCTTAATCATGCCGTTGAATATGTTCAGATTACTAAAGAATCAGAAGACAGATTTATGTCTTTGGTAAAGCGTCTTAAAGATGCATATAACCTATGTAGTGGCGGAGATGAACTTGCTGATTCCGAGAGGAGTAAAATTCATTTCTATCTTGCTGTTAGATCTGTATTGTTCAAACTTACAAAAGGTGATGCCCCTGATACCGAGAAAATGAATAAACGCGTTTCAGAACTGATTGAAGATGCAATAGTGGCCGAGGGCGTATCTGAGGTGTTTAGTATTGGGAAAGATACTCCTAGAACTGAACAAGAAATATTCAGCGATGAGTATATAGAACGCATTAACCGAATACCCATGATAAACACAAAAATTAAGTTGTTGCAACGTTTACTCAAAAGAGCTATCGATGATTATCGTAAAGTAAATAGAATCAAGGGTATAGACTTTACAAAGCGCATGAATGCAATAGTTGATTTGTATAATGCTCGTCGAAAAGATAAAGCCTTTGCAAATGAAGTCCTAGATGATATTGCAGAACAACTCACCAAGTTGCTTGAAAATTTAAATATTGACAAGCAGTCTTTCAAGGATCTAAATATTTCTTTTGAAGAGAAAGCATTTTTTGATATATTAGAGGAAATTGCAAAGAAATACGGATTTTATGATAAATATGTCAAAGAATATGGGCCAGATAAATTGGTTGAACTTGCCAAGGAGATAAAAGCTATTGTCGATGATAAATCAAAATATGCAGCATGGTCTACTCGTGATGATATAAAGGCTGAATTAAAGGTGAACATTATTCTGAAGCTTGCTGATTATCATTATCCGCCCGTCACAATAGACGATGTATACAAAGAAATATTGGAACAGGCAACAAATTTCAGAAAGTATAACGGCGATTAAGTCAATGAATAGAGTATATTTATGAGGGAATGGGTATTATAAGGATAAATCTATGTTACAAGAAAGTAATCGTATAGAGCTGAAAGAAAAATTGAATGATAAGCTCGAAAAGGAAATTTGTGCCTTCTTGAATAACCGTGAAGGGGGGACTCTGTATATAGGTGTCGCAGATGACGGCACAGTTGTCGGCGTTGAGGATGCGGACTTGCTCCAAAAGAAGATTGCAGAGAGGATAAGGGACAATATTTTGCCATCCGCACTCGGCTTGTATGACGTCACATCGCAAGAAACCGACGGCAAAACGATAATAAAAGTCGTAGTTTCCAGCGGCGTGGAAAAGCCATATTATATCAAAGATAAGGGCATGTCATCGGCTGGCTGTTTCATTCGCGTGGGCACAACTGTTCAACCTATGAGTACGGCTATGATAGACGAACTCTATTCAAAGCGCCTGCGCAATCAGACACTTCGGAATATTACATCACCAAGACAAGACCTCACCTTTTCACAGCTCAAAATATATTATGAGGAGCGCGGGCTTGCGCTTAACGATAAATTTGCCAGCACGCTGGAATTGCTTACGCCCGAGGGTAAGTATAATTATGTCGGCTACCTGCTTGCCGATGAAAACGGCGTGTCTATAAAGGTTGCGAAGTATGCGGGCAATGATAAGGTTGACCTCATTGAAAATGAAGAGTATGGCTATTGTTCACTTATCAAGGCGGCGCACCGCGTGCTTGATAAGTTCGAGATAGAAAATGTTACTCGTACAAAAATAACGGGAAAGGAACGCATCGACCGCAATCTTGTCGGGCGCGTGCCGTTGCGCGAGGCAATAATTAACGCCATTGTGCACAACGATTACACACGCGAGATTCCTCCGGTATTTGAGATTTTTTCTGATAGGATAGAGATTACTTCAGACGGCGGACTGGTTTACGGTCAGAGTGAAGATGATTTTTTCAGTTTTGCAAGTATGCCGCGCAACCGTGAACTTATGCGTGTGTTTAAAGATGTCGGGTTGGTTGAACACCTCGGTTCAGGCATGAGCAGGATTTTGAAGGAGTACGACAAAAGTATATTCCACATTTCACCTCGCAGCATTAAGGTTGTGTTCCCCTTTGAGGAGGAACAGAAAGTGACCGGTAAAGTGGACAGTAAAGTGGCCTCTAATTTAAATATTACCCAAAATCGGATAGTCGAAATAATGAGAGATAATCCGCAAATAACCATATCTGAATTATCAAAAATAATAGGTATGAGCAATAGCGGCATAAAAAAGAATATTGCTAAGTTGAAAGAGGATGGTGTAATAGAGCGAGTTGGTTCTGATAAATCAGGAAGCTGGAAAGTTAAATAACAGAAAAGTGGCCCGCCGCGAATAATCACGGCGGGCTGTTTAGCTATAGCATTAGAAAGTATCAGTTGCGGATTTGTGCATTTGAAAGTGTAATTAATCAATAGCAAATTACGATATATCACCAAAATGCGAGAATTTGGGGTGTTATTTAATAAGTAAAATTGTTTAATATGTAAAAAAGGAGTGTATATATAATTAAATAAAATTTGAAAAGAGGATAAAAATGATAGAGACACTCACAGAGTATCAAAGGTTAAATTTGTTAAATCAGTATAAAATATTACGCGATTTGGCTGAAATGCGACAGGATGAAAGAACAGCGCAATATTATGAAGAGTTAGCTACTATTGTTGCGGAAGGTTATCTTGATAGCTATGATCAATTAACGCAAGAGCTTAATGAGGAATTTCCTAAAGAAGATTGCAAATTAGTTTGGGATACTTTAAGATTATACTCGGCTATTTATTATTCTTTTAATAGACTTAAAAATCCAAAGATAAAAGAAGCTGACTTTCATTTTGATGGATTTGATGGTAATAATGAATTTAGATATTATCATTTATGTACATATATAATAAATACATTGCATAGGTTTGGCGAATTTGCTGAAAATGGTATAACTGATTTTAATTCTCATTGTAGACGTTGTGACAAATACCGTAAGATGTTGACTAAGTGGGGAGAGATGAAAGAAAAATTTGAATTAAATGAAGAAGATATAAAATATTTGATTTCATAAACTAATTTTGGTCATTTGATTTCGTGGGTATAATTATAGAAAGTACATTATATAGTTTTGTGTACTATAATAAAGTACTAAATATTGTACTTTATTATAGCATAATTTTTTAAAATCATTAGTTGTAAAAGGCGTACTGGTTCGACTTGGAGCAATAACACAAAAAACACTGTAATATATGTCGTCAAATCAAGAGCCCGCCGCGAGAAATCGCGGCGGGCTGTTACTATATTAGGAGATTTTATTAGTTTTCGTCCACGTCGGAGAAGTCGAAACATTCCACGGCGAGGCGCAAGCCGAATTTAAAGCCGCGAACGTAGTAGCTTTCAGATATTATCGCATGGCGGTCACCGTATAGGTCTACGAACTCGTCAAACAGCTTGAGTTGCTCGCCTGTCAGCATCGGGCGCAACTTGTTGTAAATAGCCGTTTCGCGTTCGTCAATGTCGGTGTACTCCTTCGTTCTCGGCGTGGTTATAACCTCGTCTGCAAGATTGCCGTCAAAAAATGCCTTAATAATTTTGCTTTCCATAAATCTGATTTCCTTTTCTATATTCAAAAAAGTACGGTTTAGGCAAGCGGTATTCTCTCATAAAATTAAATTTTTGTTGTTATGTAAGGCAAATTTTGTTTGTCGCACGCTGTCGCATAACTTTTTGCAACCCTCAAAAATGGGGCATTTTGAGCGATTTTTGCTTAAAAATAGCCCAAAATCGAGGTGTATTTTCTGCCCGTTGTCCCTTCAAGTCCAACAAGCGGAGCCATTCCGGTGATAATGGCGACGAGGTCCCACCTGTTCCCATTCCGAACACAGAAGTTAAGCTCGTCTACGGCGAAAGTACTTGACCATCCAAGGTCCGGGAGGATAGCAAGTTGCCGGATTTCAATCAAAAATGACCGTTTTTCAGCGAAAAACGGTCATTTTTCTTTTGTTTTCGCCGTTTTCTTAAAACTCCATAAATGTTAAAAAACTTGAATTTCAGCCAAGTTTTATTGTTGATTTTAGTCTGTTAAATCGTGATTTTTACCGCTTTTCAACGATAATCAGGCAAGCGTAAGTTTTGCCGAATTTTAAGCCTTATTTTGCATTGTGGCACACGGTTTGGCACATAATTTGGTACATATTTCGGTACATCAGTAGCACAGTTTCTGCCCTTCGCGCCTGAGAAAGTCGTCCCCTAAATCTGCATAGGTATCTGCAAGCCCTCCGAGCGTATGACCGACGTATTTCTTAATCGCGGCTTCGGCAACACCGCACTCCATACAACGGGTATAGAATGTCGTTCTCAGGTCATAGAGCTTATGATTTGGCAGAATACCGTTAAATTTGTGTCGTATCTGCTCCAAGCGGTAGAAGGAGAGGCTGTCGCCATCTTTTACATACGGAGCCAGCATGGGCGTAATGGGTATCTTTTTCTGCTCTACCTTGCCGTTTTTGCGTTTACTGTTATTAGCCACGATAAATCCGTCTTCTATGTATGCTGTCTTATACTCGTTAGGACGAAGTCCGGTGTATAAACCTATTGCAAACATAGTTTGGTAAGGAGTACCCTCGGTAGAGGAGAGAAGTAACTTTTCTTCGTCCTTAGTGAGCGCCTTCCCGTGTTCTCTCTCATGCTTTGTATGAAACACCATGTCAATCGGATTATGCTTCATAACCGTGTGCTTTACCGCCGCCTTGAACAGCATATTCAACATGCTGAATACATTCTCTTCGGTTCGTATCTTGTCTGCGGCTATCAGCTTATCCAAAAGTTCCTGACATTTGTCTGCAGTAATCGAAGTCAAAGGCATATCGCCGAAGTGCGGCAATACGTGGTTTTTGTAATTGCTCAGGGTTACGCGGTAAGTTTCCTCGCAAACCTTGCGCTTGTGAAATTTCTCAAGATAGTAGTTTGCAAATTTGTTAAAGGTTGTGGGCACTCCATTAATTTCTGTCTGCTGCTTTAAAAGTGGAGAAGGAGTAATCGGCGTTCCCGTGACCTTTGCAAATTCCTGTTGCTTTTTGAGTTGGTCGGCAGTGTGCAATTTCTCTATGAACTTCCGCTTGGCCTCTTCGAGGTTATTAGATGAGACTACAATGTTGTAGCCGTCCCTGCGGTAGCGAATCATATAGTTCCAGCTGTTCTTGCCGCTCTTGCGGCGTAGCACATGGGCATTGCAGCCCGCCGTCCTGAAAGTTTTTCTAAAATAAGTTGGCATCTGTGAAATCTCCTTTTTAGTGAATTTCACGATTCCGACCTCATTGCTTTCGCTTGCCTTGTCTTGTTCAGTTTCTTTGCCGTCGTTATTGCCCACGAGTTCGGAAAGTTTGTCTACCGTAATGGTGTTAGCCGCCATTTCCAATAGCGCCTTCTTTTGCTCGTCCGAGCATTCGACGGTCGTAATAAAATTAAGAATTTCAATAAGTTTTTCTCGTTCCATTTTCCTCCTTGTCGGTTAATTGTGCGTAAAATGTTACCATATTTATTTTGCGATTGCAACAGATTACGCAAAATTGTTTGTTGCGTTGTAGATTTTTTTAATAGGGTAGGTCGTCATAGGGTGGCAGCTCGTCGTATCTGTCGCCCTGCTCGCGCTTAAAACGCCTCGCCTGTTCGGCGTTGGTGTTCTTGATAAGCGACTTGCTCTCTCCGCGTTCCGCGCCGTAGCGGGAAGAAATCTTGTTGTAGAAATCTTCCTGCAAGTCGGAAAAGGACGTCAGCCCGCCCCGCTTCTTCCAGAATTCAGTGCTTGAAAGCCTCGGTTCATCTATTTCGCAGTGGTAGCGGTAGAGTGGCTCGTCAAACTCGTCGCGAAGTTGTAGAAGAGTTCCGCTCTCATTCCGCTCTTTGCTCATAACTTTTGTGTGCCACGTTTCAGTTACGGGCAGATACCAGACGAAGAGATTGCGCCGCACTTTCTCGGTTATGATTGCTGCGCAAATAATGTTCTCATCCGTTTTCAGAAACCCGATTTTATTTTCTGCATAGGCGTAGCATTCGGCAAAGTATTCACTAACTGCCGCCTCGCTCTCAAAGCCGTCCCAGAACTCTCTGTTGCCGCCGAATTGTAGGCACTCCAAAACCGTGTTCTTCCCGCGTGGAAATAGTTGGGCGTTCAGCTCCTTCATAGTGTTTTCCCACGCAGAGAGGGTGGTGCCGTTTAGCCGTTTGAGATATTCAACATTAAACCGCTGTTCGCAGTCGTAAAGATAGTTGTCTACGACATCTAACTTGCCCATTCTGTGCTTGATTACCGAAATGGTTGCGTGCCTGTCCCGCGGAGCTGTTCGCTCGTTCTCTTCGGGATAGGCATACCAAGTCGGTCTGTCTGTGTAAGTTTTCATTTTGTTGTCCTCCATTAAAATTCACGTAAAGCAGGTGCGGGGGGGGGGGGGGGGGGGGCCCCCGGGGGGGGGGGTTTTTTTTTTTTTTAAAACCCCCCCCCCCCCCGGCAAAAAAAAAAAACAAAAAAAAACCAAAAAAAAAAATTAAT
>ERZ1090861.771-NODE-771-length-18347-cov-7.552537_pt1 | contig 18347 bp, 13 predicted proteins | sample MGYA00478482_ERZ1090861 | MGnify/ENA primary metagenome ERZ1090861 (study PRJEB33644, sample SAMEA5815744) | chicken gut metagenome | biome: Chicken; feature: Gastrointestinal Tract; material: Caecum | place: Ireland | collected 2019-01-01 | study: A study of the... | reverse complement strand
GGTGTTCGGTTCGCCGGTCTATTACGCGCACCCCCCGGGCCAGATCCAGGCCGTGCTCGACGGCGCCTTTTACGCGGGCGGCCGCCACTTCGCCTGCAAGCCCGCGGCGGCCGTCGTCTCCGCGCGCCGCGGCGGCACCGCCGCGTCCTTCGACGTGCTCAACAAGTATTTTTCCATCAACCGCATGCCCGTCGTCTCTTCCACGTATTGGAACATGGTGTACGGCGCCACGCCGGAAGAAGTGAAGCAGGATCTGGAAGGCATGCAGACCATGCGCAATCTCGCCCGCAATATGGCGTACCTGTTGAAGTGCATCGAGGCGGGCAAAAAGCAGGGCATCCTGCCGCCCGCGGCGGAAAATACATACCGCACCAACTTCATCCGCTGAACACGGCGCGGCCGCCCGCCGGGCGCGGGGCGCCGCCGACAGCCGCCCGTCCTGCGTTGCGGGCGGGGCGTTTGAAAAACGGCGGTACGTATACGCCGTTCTTGCGCCGCCGCAGGCGGCGCGGCGTCCGGAATTTGAAATTTTCGCACACTTTTCCGCGCCCGTTCACGGGCGCGCGTGCATTTGTGCGCTATTTTGAAACCATGACAGAACTGCTCAACGCCCGCCGCCGCATGCCGCGCGGCCGAAAACTGTGCCTGTTCGCGCTGGCGGCGGCATTCGTCCTGCTGCTGGCGCAGATCCCCGCGCTGTGCGAAACGCTCTTTGCGCGCGGCCTCACGCGCCTGGTTTCGGCGGCGGTCGCGGCGGTCACGGGCCTGTTTCCCGTCTCGCTGTACGAGGTGTGCGCCGTGCTGCTCATTCTCGGCGCCGCCGCGCTCGCCGCGGGGCTGATCGCGCTGTTGTGCCGCAGGCGCTTCGCGCGCGTGCGGCTGTGGCTGCAGCGCCTCGCCCTCGCGGCGCTGTGCGTGCTCATCGCCTTCGGCGTGCTGTACGCGCCGCTGTACGACCGCGCGCCCGTAGAGGACGCCCTCGGCCTGCCCGAAGTTACCGCCACCGACGAGAGCGTGTACGAAGCGGCGCTGTACTTTGCCGACCGCCTCGTCGCCGTCTCCGAATCTCTCGAACGCGGCGAGGACGGCAACGTCGTGCCGCCGTACACCTTCTCCGAGGTCGGCGAGCTGCTGAACGCGCAGTTCGACGCCCTCGGCACGTCCTATTTTTCGTCCGCGGCCGTCCGGCCCAAAGCGGTGCTGCTGTCCGTGCCGATGAGCTACCTGGGCATCACGGGCATCTATTTCCCGTTCACGGCCGAAGCCAACGTCAACGTGAACATCCCGCCGTACCAGCTCCCGCAGACGATGGCGCACGAAATGGCGCACGCCAAGGGCGTCTCGCGCGAGAACGACGCCAACCTCGTTTCGTACGCGCTGTGTATCCGCGCGGAAGACGCATACCTGCAATACAGCGGGCTGATGCCCGCCGTCGCCGTGCTCATGAACTCCCTGCCGGACGAGCTCTACGCCGAGGTGCGCGCCCGCCTCACCCCCGAGATCCTGCGCGAATACGCCAACGCGAGCGCCCATTACGACCGCTACGAGGGCCTGATCGACACGATCTCGTCCTTCTTCAACGACCTGTTTCTGAAGGCGAACGGCGTGCCGCAGGGCACGCGCAGCTACAGCCAGACCGTTTCCGGCCTCGTGGCGCTGCACCGTTCGATGGCGCAGGGATAACGTCGTTTCCCGCGCCGCCCGTCGGCCCGCGGTTTATGCGTTCGCCGGCGGCAGAGGGGAGAGGGACGGCCTTTTGCCCGAGCGGCTCCGGATTCCGGCGCCCGCCCGCTCTTTTGCGCGGGCGGGCGCCATCGTTTGACATCGCGCCCGAAATGGGGTATACTGAAAGTCCTTCCCTTCGGGAAGGGCAATCCATTCATTCACGGAAAAACACCATGCAGAACATCAAAATTTCGCTGGCGGGGGACCTCGGCAGCGGCAAATCCACGGTCGGAAAGATCCTCGAACAGCGGCTGGGCGTGCGCTATTACTCGACGGGCACCATCCAGCGCGAGATCGCGGAGGGGATGGGCATGACCACCCTTCAGCTCAACCAATATATGGAAACGCACCCCGAGATCGACCGGAAGATCGACGACGGCCTGCGCGCCCTCGAACATGCCGAGGCGGATCTTGTCATCGATTCGCGCATGGCGTGGCACTTCGTCCCGTCCTCCTTTTCGGTGTACATGATGGCCGACCCGCTGGTCGCCGCTGCGCGCATCCTCGGCGCGGGCCGCGCGCACGAATCCTTTTCCACCGTCGAAGAGGCGGCGGCGTCCGTCGCGGCGCGCCGCAAGAGCGAGGCGCTGCGCTACAAGAGCATGTACGGCGTCGACATTCAGGATCTGGAAAATTACGACTACGTGATCGATACATCCTTTGTTTCGCCCGATACGGTGGCCGAACGCATCGCCGCGCATTACCGCCTGCACGCCGCGGGCACGCGCTTCGCGCGCTACGAGATCTGCCCCGCGCGCCTGCTGCCCGCGGGGAGCGAGGCGGGCGCGCCCGCCTTTGCCGAGAGCGACGGCTTTTTCTACATCGTCAGCGGCGCCGAAGAGATCGCCCGCGCCATCGGCCGCGGCGAGCCGCTCATCGCCTGCTCCTGCTGCCCGCTCGAAGACGCGGCGGCGTTCGCCCGCGAGCACTGCACCGCCGAAACGGCCGCGGCCTGGGCGCACCGCACGGGCGTCGAGCCGGCGCGCCTTCCCGCCTTTCTGCGCCGATGAGCCGCGCCTTTTCCGAGCGCGAGCGCGCCGAGCACAGCATCATCACGACCTACCGGCGCGAGATCTGGCGGCGCTTTGCGCGGGCGGTCAAAGAATACGCCCTCGTGCAGGCGGGCGACCGCGTCGCCGTCTGCCTTTCGGGCGGGAAGGATTCCATGCTGCTTGCCAAATGCATGCAGGAATTGCAGGCCCACGGAGACGTCTCCTTCGGCCTCGAATTTCTGGTCATGGACCCCGGCTACGCGCCGCGCAACCGCGCCCTCATCGAGAGCAACGCCGCCCGTCTGGGCGTGCCCGTGCACATCTTTTCTTCGCCCATCTTCGAAACGGTGGAAACGGTCGCCAAAAATCCGTGCTACGTGTGCGCGCGCATGCGCCGCGGCTACCTGTACCGCGAGGCGCAGCGCCTCGGCTGCAACAAGATCGCCCTGGGGCACCACTTCGACGACGTCATCGAGACCATCCTCATGGGCATCCTCTACGGCGCGCAGATGCAGAGCATGCCCCCCAAGCTGTACAGCTCCCGCCACCCGGGCATGCAGCTCATCCGCCCGCTGTATTACGTGCACGAAGAGGACATCGTGCGCTGGAAAGAGTACAACGGCCTCGAATTTCTGCACTGCGCCTGCCGCTTTACCGAGCGCAGCGAAGAGAAGGAAGAGCTTTCCAAACGGCGCGAGGTCAAGCGCCTCATCGCCCGCCTCAAAGAGAGCAACCCCAACGTCGACATCAACATTTTCCGCAGCGCCTACAACGTGCACGTCGATACCCTCATCGAGTACGATTCGCGCGGCGTGCGCTATCCCTTTCTCTCCCGCTACGCGCCCAAGCCGATCGCTGGCGGGGAAGACGACGAATGACCCGCCTCTCTTGCGGGCCGCGCATTTTTATAAAAAGAAAGAAAAGAACCGTCCCCGCGTTTGTTCCGGCAAACGCGGGGATCGTTTGTTTGCTCCTTTGCAAGCCATAGAAGAACAGCGCCGGAACGGCTTCCTTGGCAGAAAAACGCCGGATCATCCCCCCGCAAATCTTTGCATTTTTCCGCCGCCTGTGCTATACTGAAAGCGGCACAAAACTGGATCTTTCTTTTTACCTTTTACGGCAGGTACGGAAATCGGCATTTCGTATCTCTTTTTCCTGTCGTAAAAGAAGGAAATTTCCCTACAGAAAGGAAAGTTTTGTGCCAACAATCGGGGATACGGTGCAGGGCGTGTCTTCGATGAAGGCACGCTTTTTTTATGCGGAATAACGCCTGCAATCCTGTCGGAGGAGGAGAGAGATGATATGTAAAAAATGTGGCGCAGAGTATGAAGGCCGGTATTGCACGCATTGCGGCGCCCCGGCGGACGGGCCGGCCCGCTGCCCCGCCTGCGGGGCGGAAGTTTCGCCCGGTTCGCGCTTTTGCGGGAGCTGCGGACAGGACCTCGCGCCCGCGGCGGGCGGCGGGGGAAGCGCGCGGGCGGCCGCCGTCCGGAAAAAGTTCCCCGCGAAGAAACTGCTCGCGTTTGCAGCCGTCGTCGTGGCGCTCGCGATCCTCGTCACGGTCATCGTGTCCGTCGCCAGCTGTTCGGCCAACATTTTCCGCATCGGCAAGGTCGACAAGATCGCCGTCGGCGACACGAAAGAGCGCGTCGTCGAGATCCTCGGCCAGCCGTACGACGACAACGGCGGTTCGCTGTTCGAGTATTACGACGACGAATACAAAAAACTTCTCGAGCAGAGCGAGGGCGGCGATCTCGAAGATATCTTCGGCGACGTCGACAGCGAAGACGATTTTGAAGACGCGATGGGCGACCTCGAGGACGCCTTTACCGTGCTCCAGACGACGGAATACCGGTATATCTCCGTCACTTTCGACAGCGACGGCCTGGTGCGCGAAGTATTCTTCGACGCCGCCCGTACCGAAATGAACAAGGATATGCCCAAGCTCTGCAAAAAGTACGACGTCGTCAACGACAGCATTCTGCTCTATGCGCCGACGGACATCGTCTATGCCGCCCGCTTTGAAGACGGCAGCTTTTTTAAGGGCGTAGGGGTCTCCGGCTTCGTCGCCGACAACGCGGGCGCGTCGCACGCCTCCGTTCAGTGGGCCGACCGCTGGGAAAACCGGTACAGCGCGTCCGTCAGGGTCAAGGAAAATCCGGACATCCTGTCCGCGGGCGAACTGGGCGAGGGCGTGCGCTATTCGCTCAGCAAGGAGAACGTGCTCACCGTTTCGGGCGGAGGCACGATCGAGGGCGGAGCCTACGGTTCGTACGTGCTCGTTCCCGACCGCGTGACCGCGCTCGACAGCGTTTCCGTCCACCTTGCGGCGGATGTGACCCGGTTCAATGCCGCGGGCCTGTCCTTCCGCCGGGAGAATTTTGACTGGGTTTATCCGAGTATCCAAAGCGTCTCGGTGGCGGAGAACAATCCGGCGTACACCGTGACGGACGGCTGCATCGTCGACAAAGAGACGGGCACCCGCCTCGTATTGGGGACTTCGGCGGGCGTCGTCCCCGAGGGCGTCAAGATCATCGGCAGCCATGCTTTCCGCGGATCTGCGCTGACCGAAGTGCATTGGAACGCCGCGGCGTGCGAAAGCCTGGAAGAGGAGGCCTTTTACCTCTGCGAAAACGTGCGCTCCGTCACGTTCGGGGAAGGCGTGCAGCAGATCCCGAGCCGCTTCCTCGGCGGCGTCGACGTGAGCCAAATCACCGAGATCGCTCTGCCGGACAGCGTGACGTACATCGATGCGTATGCGTTTTCCGGATTCGGCATACAGTCGGTCACCGTTCCCGAAAACGTCGCGGCGATCGGTATCGGCGCTTTCGACGGCTGCGAACAGCTGGGCTCGGTCCTCTGGGAGGCGAAAAACTGCACCGTCGAACAGAATTCGGTCGATTCCATGGTCTTCTCGGGTTGCGGCGCGCTGGAAAAGTTTACGATCGGCGGCACCGTGCAGTCGCTGCCCGCAGACCTGTTCTCCTGGCAGGGTAAGGACATTTACGTCGACAGCCTCGGCGCCTTCTTTTCCCTTACGATCGACGAACGTTCCGACGGCTGGGATCTCTACGTCGGCGGGAGCCTTCTGACGGAGTACACCGTATCCGTTTCGGACGGAGCGTTCGATTCGCTGGCGGGCTGCGCGAGCCTGCAGAGCGTCGCCTTTGCCGACGGCGTCACTTCCGTCGCGGAGAACGCCTTCTCGAAATGCACCCGGCTGCAGACCGTTTCGTTTCCCGATTCGCTGATCGAGATCGGCATAAGCGCGTTTTTTGGCTGCACGGCTCTGCAAAGCGTCGATTTCCCCGTTTCGCTCGTCAACATTTTGAGAAGTGCCTTTTGGGGGTGCACGGCATTGCAGAGCGTCGTCATCCCCGCAAACGTCGAAAACGTCTATCAAAACGCCTTTTCCGAATGCACGGCTTTGAAGCGGGTGGAGTGGAACGCGGAAAACTGTAAGTTCGCCGGCGGCGAGCATGACTCCGCCTTCGCAGGATCCGCGGTACAGACGGCCGTCTTCGGCGACGGGGTGCTCTCCATCCCCGAATACCTGTTCCGTGACTGCGCGCAGCTGGAAAGCGTCGACTTCGGAAACACGGTGCAGAGCATCGGCAAGGATGTGTTCTACGGCTGTGAATCGCTGCATCGCCTCGTCCTGCCGTCTTCGCTGACGACCATCAAGACCCAGGCGTTCCAGGGCGCGAGCGGCCTCACCGAGGTCTATATCCCGAACAGCGTCTCCAAGGTCGGCGGCCTCGTGTTCTATTTCTGCGACCGCGACAAACTGACCGTCTATTGCGAGGCGGAATCCAGGCCGAGCGGATGGGAGGAGGATTGGAACGAAGTCGACAGGTCCGGCCGGCGCTGCGAAGTCGTATGGGGGAGCGCAATGCCCGCCGCGCCGGCAGGCTGACGCCTCTTTTGGCAAATAAACGAGCGCCCCGCGTTACCCTTCGGGCAAACGCGGGGCGCTTTCTGCACGTTTTGGATCGAAACAAAGCATATGCATGGATTTGACCGAAAAGAAGGGGAAGGGTTTAAGCCTTTCCCTTTTTCAGTTCGGCGATGGCTTTGGTCAGCAGATATTCGGCGGTCGAGTCGTGCCGCACCGTTTCGAGCGCTTCGTCGAAGGTGCACCACTTCGCTTCGAGGATCTCTTCCTCGTTCACGCGGATCTCCCCGTCCGAGACCACCACGATAAACCCGAGCATCAGCACGTTGCGCGGTTCGTGGTAGCGCGACGTCACGTACTTCGAGCGGACGGCGTTCAGCCCCGTCTCCTCGCGGATCTCGCGCACGATGGTCTTTTCCGCCGATTCTCCCTTTTTCACGTACCCGGCAAAGAGCAGAAAATCCCCGTTGGTGTGCCGGGCGATGAGGATCTTATCCTGCGCCTTGTTCACGACGGTCATGCTCACCGCGGTCTTGAAGGGCGGAAATTTGAATTCTCCGCAGGTGTCGCAGTAGGGCACCAGCCCCTCGTTTTCGCAGAATTTCAGAGCGAGTTTGTTCCCGCAGTCCTGGCAATACATTTGCGCCTCCTTTGCGCCGCCCCGCGGCGCCGTGTCCGATAAAATTCTTATTTCAAATAGAATAAACCATTTTTCGCGAATTGTCAATACTGTATGAACGATTTTTTCAAAAATGCACGTGTTTTTACGGTTTTATTACAAGTTTTGCCCGCTTTTTTCGCAAATGTTTGCGGAAGAAGGGATGCGCAGCCGCATTCCAAAATGTTGATAGCCCCTATAAAAATTGGTAAAGATTCAATTTTTTCACATTCGGTTGACAAATCGGCCGCCGGAAAATTATAATCGGGGCGTCAAAAATCATTGCGACAACGGCGTTGCGGTGCATCCTCGCGAGAAAGCGAAGGGGATCCGCAGCGTCCATTTTTTTGGAGGTTTTTGTGTTTATGAGAGTACCCGAGATCTTTGGCGAAAACGTATTCAACCTGCAGGCCATGCAGGAGCGCCTGCCCCGCGACGTGTTCCGGTCCCTGAAAAAGACCATCGACGAAGGCAAACCGCTCGACAGCAGCATCGCCGGGGCGGTCGCCCATGCGATGAAGGAATGGGCGGTGGAAAAGGGCGCCACGCATTACACGCACTGGTTCCAGCCGATGACGGGCGTCACGGCGGAAAAGCACGACAGTTTCATTTCCCCGACGAAGGACGGGCGCGTGATCATGGAATTTTCGGGCAAGGAACTGGTGGTGGGCGAGCCGGACGCTTCGAGCTTTCCTTCGGGCGGGGTGCGCGCGACGTTCGAGGCACGCGGGTACACGGCGTGGGACCCGACGTCGTTCGCGTTCATCAAGGACGGCACGCTGTGCATCCCGACGGCGTTCTACTCGTACACGGGGGAGGTGCTGGACAAGAAGGCGCCGCTGCTGAAGAGCATGGACGCTCTGAACAAGCAGGCGCTGCGCGTCCTGCGCCTGTTCGGCAATACGACGGCCAGACGCGTCTTTTCGACGGTCGGCCCCGAACAGGAATACTTCCTCATCGACCGCAAGATGTACGACGCGCGCAAGGACCTGATTTACAGCGGCCGCACGCTGTTCGGCGCGAAGCCGCCGAAAGGGCAGGAACTGGAAGACCATTACTTCGGGGCGATCAAGATCCGCGTGAGCGAATTCATGCACGATTTGGACCAGGAACTCTGGAAAGTCGGCATTCTGGCGAAGACCAAGCACAACGAAGTCGCGCCCGCCCAGCACGAGCTCGCGCCCATTTTCTCCATCACCAACGTGGCGTGCGACCACAACCAGCTGATGATGGAGATCATGAAGAAGGTGGCGGCCAAACACGGCATGTACTGCCTGCTGCATGAAAAGCCGTTCGCGGGCATCAACGGTTCGGGCAAGCACAACAACTGGTCGATGAGCACGGACACGGGCCTGAACCTGCTCGATCCCGGCTCCACCCCCGCCGAAAACGGGCAGTTCATGCTCTTTCTGACGGCGGTCATCAAGGCGGTGGACGAACACCAGGATCTTCTGCGCCTGTCGGTGGCGAGCGCGGGCAACGACCACCGCCTGGGCGCCAACGAGGCGCCGCCGGCGATCGTGTCGATGTTCGTCGGCGAAGAGCTGGCCGAAGTGCTCGACGCGCTCGAACACGACGTCAAGTACGAGGGCAGGGGCAAACAGGTGATGAAGCTGGGCGTGGATACGCTGCCCGACCTGCCCAAGGATACGACCGACCGCAACCGCACGTCGCCGTTCGCGTTCACGGGCAATAAATTCGAATTCCGCATGCTGGGCTCGACCTTCTCCATCGCCGGCCCGAACATCATCATCAACACCATCGTCGCCGACGAACTGCGGCAGTTCGCCGACGAGCTCGAGGGCGCGGCCGACTTCAACGCGGCGCTGCACGATCTGGTGGTGAAGAACATCCGCGAGCACAAGCGCATCATCTTCAACGGCAACAACTACACCGACGAGTGGAAGGAAGAAGCGGCAAAGCGCGGGCTTCTGAACCTGAAAAACAGCGCCGAGGCGCTGCCGCACTTCGCGGACAAAAAGAACATCGAGCTGTTCGAACGCAACGGCGTGTTCACCGAGCGCGAGGTGACGTCCCGCACCGAGATCATGCTCGAAAATTACTGCAAGGTGCTCACCATCGAGGCGCTCACCATGATCGAGATGGGCAAAGAGGACATCTATCCCGCCGTCAACGCGTACATCCTCGACCTGTGCAAGGTCATCGACAAAAAGAAGGCGCTCGGCCTTTCCGCCGCCGCCGAGACCGAAGTGGTCAAAAAGCTGTCGGACGCGAACGAGGCGATGTACTTCAAGGCGAACGAGATCGACCGCCTGCTCATCGAGGCGAAAGAGTGCGCCGACGCCGCCAAAGAGGCCTCCTTCTTTGCCGAAAAGGTCATCCCGGTCATGCAGGAGATGCGCGCCTTTGCCGACGGCATGGAGCTGAACACCGCGAAGAAGTATTGGCCTTTCCCGACGTACGGGGATATTCTGTTCAGCGTGTAGAAAAGCGTTTCGCGCAAATCTCGCTCTCTCCGTCATCCTGAGCGGAGCCGCGCGCAGCGTGGCGCAGTCGAAGGATCTCATGCGTCCGCATTCACTCTTTCGCAAAAGTCGCAAGTTTACGGCAAATTGGGTGCGCTGCGGCAAAAGTGTGATTTTGCCTCGCGCGAGTGATTTTGGGTTTCGCGCAAATCTTGCTCTCTCCGTCATCCTGAAGAAGCGCGCAGTTTTTGCTTGCTAGCAAGGGCAAAAACGAGCGCTTCGCTTCGGGCGAGTACGCTTTGCTTTTGCAAAGCGCAAACGTCTCGCGTGGGGGCGCATAAGCGCCCCGCGAGCCCGAAAACGGAGCCGCGCGCAGCGTGGCGCAGCCGAAGGATCTCATGCGTCCGCATTCACTCTTTCGCATAAGCCGAAAGTTTTCGGCAAATTGGGGGCGCTTGCAAAAAACGTGATTTTTGCGCGCGCATTGATTTATAAAATATTTTGTCCGCGGCTTCACGAAAAATCGCAGCGGCGCGGAAACGTTCCGCGGCAGGAGACTGCCGGCCGCTCCTTCGCGTGGCGCCGGCAAAAAAGAAAGACGTTCACGGAAAATTGTCTGCTCGGGTAGAAGGTTTTCCGTCGGCCGGTTTCATGGTTTGATTCTAATTTTGGAGGTAGTTACAATGTCTGATGGCTTGTTTTATGTCGTCGGCGCCGTGCTTGTATGGTTCATGCAGGCAGGGTTCGCAATGGTAGAAACAGGCTTCACGCGTGCGAAAAACGCGGGCAACATCATCATGAAAAACCTGATGGATTTTTGCCTGGGTACGATCGTGTTCGTGTTGCTCGGTTTCGGACTTCTGTACGGAACGGACGCTCTCGGCGGGCTGATCGGTATCCCGAATCTTCTGATTTTTTCGGATTTCGTGACGCCCGAGATCGCGCAGGACTTCTTCTTTAACCTCGTGTTCTGCGCCACGACCGCGACGATCGTTTCTGGAGCAATGGCGGAACGCACGAAGTTCCTCTCGTACTGCATCTACTCTCTGGTGATCAGCGCGATCGTCTATCCGATCGAAGCGCACTGGGTGTGGGGCGGCGGCTGGCTCACGAACACGATTTTCGGCGCGAGCTACGTCGATTTCGCCGGGTCGTCGCTCATTCACATGGTCGGCGGGATCGCTTCCTTCATCGGCGCGTTTATCCTCGGGCCTCGCTGGGGCAAATACCTCGATAAAGAGGGAAAACCCACTCTCGTGCGCAAAGAAGTCAAATACGTCCGCGCCATTCCCGGCCACAACCTGACCGTCGGCGCGCTCGGCGTGTTCATCCTCTGGTTCTGCTGGTACGGGTTCAACGGCGCGGCGACCGGTACGGTCGATCAGCTCGCGCAGGTGCTCGTCACCACCACCATCGCGACCGCAACGTCAACTTGCGCCACGATGATCTTCACGTGGATCAAGAACAAAAAACCCGACGTTTCCATGACGCTCAACGGCTCTCTGGCGGGCCTGGTCGCCATCACGGCAGGCTGCGCGAACGTGGATCCCATCGGCGCCTTCTTCATCGGCCTCGTCGCGGGTGTGCTGGTCGTCGTTGCCGTCGAAGTGATCGATAAAAAGATCCATGTCGACGACCCTGTGGGCGCGATCGCCGTACACGGCGCCAACGGCCTGTGGGGGACGATCGCCGTGGGCCTGTTCTCTTCGGCCACCGTGTGCGAGGCGAACGGCCTGACGGCGCAGGACGGCCTGTTCTACGGCGGCGGCTTCAACCTCCTCGGCGTGCAGCTCATCGGCATTCTCTGCATCGCCGCCTGGACGATCCTCTGCATGATCGGCCTGTTCCTCCTGCTGAAAAAGACGGTCGGCCTGCGCGCGGCCAAGATCGAAGAGATCGAAGGCCTCGACAAACACGAACACGGCCTGCCCAGCGCCTATGCCGACTTTGTGGCGGCGCCGCTGGCTGCGGAAATGCTCGATCCGGAAGGCGTCGGCTCTGCGGAAACCGCCGGCGTGACCGTCGTCGACGCGACCGCCCCCGCCACGAAGGAGAGCAGCGTCGCCGGCGCGAAACTTTCCAAAGTCGTCATCCTGACCAAACAGTCCAAGTTCGAAGACCTCAAAGAGGCGCTCGGCGCCATCGGCGTGACCGGCCTGACCGCCACGCAGGTGCTCGGCTGCGGCGTGCAGAAGGGCGCGAGCGAATACTACCGCGGCGTCAAGGTGGATATCGACCTGCTGCCCAAAGTCAAGGTCGAAGTGGTCGTCAGCAAGGTGCCGGTGGCCGACGTCATCGCGGCGGCGCGCAAGGCGCTGTACACCGGCCACATCGGCGACGGCAAGATCTTCGTCTACGACGTGGAAGACGTCGTCCGCGTCCGCACCGGCGAAACGGGGTACGACGCCTTGCAGGACGAAGACTGATCTGATATTGCTCACCCAAACTCTCTCATAAGACATGGGGAGGGCTCTCCGCTTCGGCGGAGGGCCCTTCTCCGCTGTTCCGCGCCGCGCGAACGGGCGGTTTTTCTGCCCGTCCGGCGCGGTTTTTCTGCCCGTCCGGCGCGGTTTTCTGTTCCGCCCGCCGTGCGGTTTCTCTTCTGCCGCGGCGCCGGCCGGAGCGCTGCGCTTCGGATCTATACGCTTCGCTTATAAGGTGTATAAAAAACGGCGAAACTGCCATTTTTGTTCCGCCGCTTGACGAAAATCGGGGCCCGCTTTTATAATAAAGACATTCCGAATGTCGATCCGAAGAACAATCTTTACCATTATGAGAGGGATCTGTTTATGTTACTGAAAGAAGGCCAATTCCGCAACCCGTCGGGCTGCGCCGTCACGGGCGTCATCGACCGCAGCGGCAGACCCATGAGCGGCGAGTGCATGATCGAGTCCGTCTCCGTCATGCACGACCGTTCCAACGGCCTGGGCGGCGGATTCGCCGGCTACGGCATTTACCCGCATTACAAGGATTTTTACGCCTTTCACCTCTTTTTCGACGGCAAGTCTTCGCGCGCCGAAACGGAGGCCTTCCTCGGCCGCCATTTCGAGATCGCCTACGCCTCCGAGATCCAGACGCGCAAACTGCCTTCCGTCACCGACGAGCCGCTCATTTACCGCTATTTCGCCTCGCCGCTGCCGCGCAAACTGGCCGACAGCCACCTCGACGAACGCGAATACGTGGCGCGGTGCGTCAACCGCATCAACGCGGGCATCGGCGGCGCCTACGTCTTTTCCAGCGGCAAAAACATGGGCATCTTCAAGGGCGTGGGCTTCCCCGAAGACATCGGCCGCTTTTACCGCCTGGAAGAGTACGAAGGGTATGCCTGGACCTGCCACGGCCGGTACCCGACCAACACGCCCGGCTGGTGGGGCGGGGCGCATCCCTTCGGCCTGCTCGATTTTTCGGTCGTGCACAACGGCGAGATCTCCTCGTACGACGCCAACCGCCGCTACATCGAGATGTTCGGTTACAAGTGCACGCTGCAGACGGATACCGAGGTCATTACATACATCATCGACTATCTCGTGCGCAAACGCGGGCTGACCCTGCAGGAAGTTTCGCACGTGATCGCCGCCTCCTTCTGGTCGACCATCGCCGAAAAGGACGAACCCGCGCGCGGGCAGGAAACGCTGCTGCGCCGCATGTTCCCGTCCCTCCTGGTCACCGGCCCGTTCTCCATCATCCTGGGGTATACGGGCGGCATCATGGCGCTCAACGACCGCCTGAAACTGCGTTCGATGGTCTGCGCCGAAAAGGGCGACAAGGCGTACGTCGCCAGCGAAGAATGCGCCATCCGCGCCATCGAGCCGGAGCCCGACCGCGTCTGGGCGCCCGCCGGTGGCGAGGCGGTCGTGTTCGAACTCTTCGACAGGGAAGGAGGGCGCGCGTAATGGATCTCTACATTCAGCCCGATTACGAAGTGATCCGCAGCGAAGACCGCTGCATCGCCTGCCGCGTCTGCGAACGGCAGTGCGCCAACCTCGTCCATTCCTTCGACCCCGATACGGGGAAGATGAAGGCGGACAGCACCAAGTGCGTCAACTGCCACCGCTGCGTGTGCCTGTGCCCGACGCACGCCTTAAAGATCGTCAAGTCGGACGATACCTATAAACTGAATGCCAACTGGGACGGGCAGACCATCAACGAGGTGTACCGCCAGGCCAATTCGGGCGGGGTGCTGCTCTCTTCGATGGGCAACCCCAAGCCCTATCCCATCTATTGGGATAAGATGCTGGTGAACGCCTCGCAGGTCACCAACCCGCCCATCGACCCGCTGCGCGAGCCGATGGAGACCAGGCTGTGGCTGGGCAAACGCACGGCGGCCGTCGAGCGCGACGAGCGCGGACTGCTCAAAAACACCCTCGCACCCCAGCTCGAACTCAAAGTGCCGGTCATGTTCTCGGCGATGAGCTACGGCTCCATCAGCTACAACGCGCACGAGAGCCTTGCGCGGGCGGCGGCGGAACTGGGCACTTATTACAACACCGGCGAGGGCGGCCTGCACAAGGATTTCTACAAATACGGCAAAAACACCATCGTCCAGGTGGCGTCGGGCCGCTTCGGCGTGTTCAAAGACTATCTGGAAACGGCCGCCGCCATCGAGATCAAGATGGGGCAGGGCGCCAAGCCGGGCATCGGCGGGCACCTGCCGGGCGCCAAGATCTCCGAAGACGTCTCCGAAACGCGCATGATCCCGCAGGGCGTAGACGCCATCTCTCCCGCGCCGCACCACGACATCTATTCCATCGAAGACCTGCGCCAGCTCGTCTATTCCCTCAAAGAGGCGACCGACTACAAAAAACCGGTCATCGTCAAGATCGCGGCGGTGCACAATGCGGCGGCCATCGCCAGCGGAATCGCCCGCAGCGGGGCGGACATCATCGCCATCGACGGCTACCGCGGCGGCACGGGCGCGGCCCCGACCCGCATCCGCGACAACGTCGGCATCCCCATCGAACTCGCGCTCGCGTCCGTCGACCAGCGCCTGCGCGAAGAGGGCATCCGCGACAACGTCTCCATCGTCGTGGGCGGCTCCATCCGTTCCAGCGCCGACCTGCTCAAAGCCATCGCCCTGGGCGCGGACGCCTGCTACATCGGCACGGCGGCGCTGCTGGCGCTGGGGTGCCACCTCTGCCGCACCTGCCACGAGGGCAAGTGCAACTGGGGCATCGCCACCCAGCGGCCAGACCTGGTCAAACGGCTCAATCCGGACGTCGGCTACAAGCGGCTCGTGAACCTGGTCACGGCGTGGAACCACGAATTGCAGGAGATGATGGGCGGCATGGGCATCAACTCGGTCGAGGCGCTGCGCGGCAACCGGCTGATGCTGCGCGGCATCGGCCTGACCGACGCCGAACTGCGCATCCTCGGCATCAAATACGCGGGCGAATCGCTGTAAGGAGGGGAACCGTGAAACGGATCTACGTCAATGAAAAATGGTGTCTCGGCTGCCACCTCTGCGAGTACGAATGCGCCTTCGCCAATTCCGGTCTGACCGACATGGTCAAGGCGCTCAAGGGCAAGACCATCCATCCCAACATTCAGGTGGAGGACGGCGGCGACATCCACTTTGCCGTGAACTGCCGCCACTGCAAGGACGCGCCCTGCCTCAAGGGCTGCATTTCGGGCGCGCTCTCCCGCGGGGAAGACGGCGTCGTGCGCATCGACAAGGACAAATGCGTCGGCTGCTACACCTGCATCCTGCTCTGCCCCTACGGTGCGGTGCTGCCCGGGCCGGACGGCCATGCCGCGCAGAAGTGCCAGCTTTGCACCGACAACCTGTGCGGCTATCCCAACTGCGTGAAGCATTGCCCCAACAACGCCATCGTCTACGAAGAGAGATAACGCTTTCGGGAGCGCCGCCGGCGCGTTCCGGGATGTCTTATGACAGGAGGAGAACGCTGAACCCATGAACTATGTCATCATCGGCAATTCCGCCGCGGGCATCGCCGCCGCGGAAGCCATCCGCCGGGCGGACGCGGCGGGGAAGATCACCGTCGTTTCCGACGAGCCGTACCATACTTACGGCCGCCCGCTCATTTCCTATTACCTGCTGGGCGCGACCGACCGGCAGCGCATGCTCTACCGCCCCGCCGATTTTTATGAAAAGCTGGGCGTCGGAACGCGCTTCGGCGAGCGCGCCGAGCGCATCGACCCCGCAAAGAAAAAAGTGTTTCTGCGGGGTGGCAAAAGCCTTTCCTACGACAAACTGCTCGTCGCGACGGGCTCGCGGCCCTTCGTGCCGCCCGCCGAGGGGCTGGACGGCGTGCAGAACAAATTCACGTTCATGACGCTCGACGACGCGCTTGCCCTCGAAAAGGCGCTTACGCCCGCGTCGCGGGTGCTCATCGTCGGCGCGGGGCTGATCGGCCTCAAATGCTACGAGGGCATCGCGGAGCGCGCCGGCAGCGTCGCCATCGTCGATATGGCCGACCGCGTCCTCTCCAGCGTGCTCGACGCCGAGGGCGCCGCCATCGTGCAGCGCCGCCTCGAGAGCAAGGGCGCCCGATTTTACCTTTCGGACTGCGTTGAAAAATACGAAGACGGCGTCGCCCGCCTGCGCGGCGGCGGAGAGATCGGCTTCGACATCCTCGTGCTCGCCGTGGGCGTGCGGCCCAACGTCGAACTGGTCAAAGAGGCGGGCGGCGCCGTCGGCCGCGGCATCGTGACCGACGCGCACCAGAAAACCTCGCTGCCCGACGTGTACGCGGCGGGGGACTGCTGCGAGAGCACGGACGCGCTGACGGGCAGACAGGCTGTTTTGGCCATCCTGCCCAACGCCTGTGCGCAGGGCGAATGCGCGGGCAAAAACATGGCGGGCGTGCCTGCGGAAACGGCGGACGCCTTCCCGCTCAACGCGGTCGGGTTCTTCGGCCTGCACGTGCTCACGGCGGGCTGCCGCGACGGCGAGAGCTATACCGAACGGGAAGGGGATATATACCGCAAGCTCTTCTATGCGGACGGCCGCCTGCGCGGGTTCATCCTCGTCGGCTGCCCTGAGCGCGCGGGCATCTACACTTCGCTCATCCGCGAAAAGACCAAACTGTCCGACGTGGACTTCGAGCTGCTCAAAAAACAGCCGCTTCTGCGCGCATTCTCCCGCGAGGCGCGCGCCGGAAAGCTGGCGCAGGAGGTGTGAATATGGAGATCAGCGCCAAGGGGTTGCATTTTTCCGCCCTGGATAAAGCCGTGCGCGACTGCACCGACCGCGAGATCGTCATCCGCGACTGCATCGGCCAGCGCTACCTCGCTTCGGGGCTGGCGGGCAAGTACATCGAGATCCACGGCACGCCCGGCAACGCGCTGGGGGCGTATCTGGACGGCTGCACGCTCGTCGTGGACGGCAACGCGCAGGACGCGACGGGGGACACCATGAACGGCGGCGAGATCGTCGTGTACGGCAGTGCGGGCGACGCGACCGGCTACGCCATGCGCGGCGGGCACATCTTTGTCCGCGGCGACGTGGGCTACCGCTGCGGCATCCACATGAAGGCGTATAAAGAGAACCGTCCCGCCATCGTCATCGGCGGCCGGGCGGGGAGCTTCCTCGGCGAATACCTGGCGGGCGGCATCCTCATCGTGCTCGGGCGCAACGAGGACGGAAAGCCCATCATCGGCAACTTCTGCGGCACGGGCATGCACGGCGGCGAGATCTGGCTGCGCTGCGAGGCCATCCCGACCAGGCTGCAGCCGCAGGTCAAGGCCGAGCGCGTCGACGGCGTGCCGGAAGGCGAGGTCGCCGGGCTGATCGGACAGTGGTGCCAGAAATTCGGCGTCGATCCCGCGCCCGTCCTGCGCTCGCGTTTCTGGCGCCTGACCCCCGACGACGCCAACCCGTACCGCCGCATGTATACCCACAATTAAAGCCTTCCCGATCAGACGGAGCGCGGGCATCTGCCCGCGCTCCGAGCGCTTCTATATAATAAGGATTGTTCCGTCCGCCGGAAAAAAGAGCCGAAAAATTTTTTCGGAAAATTAAAAAAAATCGCTGCAAACGCTTGACTTGTGCCGTGGATGTGCTATAATATTAGCAATCTCAGAAAGAGAGTGCTAACACTTACAAACAGTAAGTGCTAATTCAGCAAAAAAGGAGTGGATCATTATGAAAAACGAACTGGCAAGAAGGAATCGGGACTACGACTTTTTTGAGGAAGCCATGCAGGACTTTTTCCCTTCGTTTTACGGCAGGAACAGCGGGCGCAAGTACATGCGCACCGACATCAAGGAAAGCGACGACGCATACACCATGGAAGTGGAGCTGCCCGGGATGGACAAAAAGGACATCCACATCGATCTCAAAGACGGGTATCTGAACATTTCCGCCGAAAAGAGCGAGCACGAAGAGGGCGACAAGAAGGATAATTACATCCACCGCGAGCGCAGCTTTTCGTGCAGCCGCAGCTATTATGTGGGCGACGTCGACAAAGAGGACGTCAAGGCGAAGTATGAAAACGGCATGCTCACCCTGGTCATCCCGAAAGAGGCGCCCAAAGCCAAAGCCGATCATCGCATCGAGATCGAGTAAGGCTTCGGACAAAAATATCGCATAAACCACGGAGAGGGAAAGCCGAACGGCTTTCCCTCTCCGTTTTTGGGCGGGCGCAGGCTTTGCCTGCCGGGCGGGCGGTCCGGCGCGCGGGCCGGGCGGC
>ERZ1090861.769-NODE-769-length-18371-cov-10.077582_pt1 | contig 18371 bp, 23 predicted proteins | sample MGYA00478482_ERZ1090861 | MGnify/ENA primary metagenome ERZ1090861 (study PRJEB33644, sample SAMEA5815744) | chicken gut metagenome | biome: Chicken; feature: Gastrointestinal Tract; material: Caecum | place: Ireland | collected 2019-01-01 | study: A study of the... | reverse complement strand
TATCCAGGTGTTTTCGGACGCCTCTCCACTCACAGCTCTCCGACAAATCCGAATTGTCTTGCCAGTCGGGGATGTCTGTGCTATTATGTCTATAACACGCCAGAGAAAGGAGCTTGCTGTTATGTTAATTGAAGTTGATTTTAACAGTGACGAGGCAATATACATTCAGCTCTGCAATCAGATTATTATGGGAATTGCGACTTCTGTGATACAGGAAGGAGATTCTCTTCCGTCCGTCCGTCAGCTGGCCGACCGGATCGGTGTAAATATGCACACTGTAAATAAGGCTTACAGTGTGCTGAAAAGAGAAGGATATATCAGCCTGGACAAGAGACGGGGCGCGGTAATTGCTCTGGATATTGATAAAATGGAAGAGCTGGAAGAAATGAGACGCCAGCTTAAAATTGTTCTTGCCCGGGGATGCTGCAAGAATATTTCACGGCAGGAAGTACATGAACTTGTTGATGAAATATTTGATGATTACGAATAAAAAACGATGAAGGCTGCGGGATTGAATAAGATTTTATATTAAAAAGTGTCTGGCATGAGAATATAAAACAGACAACAGGAGGAATTTATGCGTTTATCATATACCAAACAGGCGGATGAGGCAATCCGTGCCGCGGGCAGGACTGCAAGAGAGATGAAACATCCCTATATAGGGAGTGAGCATCTTCTGTTGGGACTGCGCAGGGAATACAGTGGTGTGGCAGGACAGATCCTTGCTAAAAATGGTGTTGAAGAAGAAAAGATTCTTCATCTGATGGATGAACTGATCGCTCCCTCAGGGGATGTTCTGGACAGTGTAAAGCCGAAGGAGAGTCCCCGTTTTGAGTCTATTCTGGAGGGAAGCGAGAAAGAGGCGGTCCGGCTTCACTGCTCCGAGATAGGGACAGAGCATCTTCTTCTTGCCATAATCCGGGATGTGGACTGTGTGGCTGCCAAGATTTTGATTACCCTTAATATTAATCTGCAGAAGATTTTTGAAGATATTATGACTGCCGCCGGTGTTGATCCGAAAGAATATCAGGATGAGCTGCAGGAGACAGCCAAAGGCGGCACTATGATGGAACAGTTCTGTACAGATATGACACGCAAGGCTGAAGAAGGCAGGCTGGATCCGGTGATCGGACGGGAAAAGGAAATGTACCGTCTGATGCAGATCCTGAGCCGGAGAACAAAGAATAATCCCTGCCTGACCGGGGAGCCCGGTGTGGGAAAGACGGCTGTGGTGGAAGGACTCGCCCAGAGGATTGCCTCCGGAATGGTACCGGAGTCTATGAAAGATAAAAGAATTCTGACCCTGGATCTGCCCGGACTTATTGCGGGTTCCAAGTACAGAGGGGAATTCGAGGAACGCATGAAAGGTTTGATTTCTGAGGTGATTTCCGCGGGAAATGTGATTCTTTTCCTGGATGAAATTCACACCATGATCGGTGCGGGAGGAGCGGAAGGGGCCATTGACGCTTCCAGTATATTAAAACCGTCTCTTGCCCGGGGTGAAATGCAGCTGATCGGAGCAACTACAATTTCAGAATACAGGAAATATATTGAAAAAGATGCAGCGCTGGAGCGTCGTTTCCAGCCGGTGTCCGTGGAAGAGCCGACAAAAGACGAATGTCTTGATATTCTGAGGGGGCTGAAGACAAGATATGAAACACATCACCGTGTAGAAATCGGGGAAGACGCACTTCAGGCGGCGGTGCAGATGTCCAAAAGATATATTACAGACCGCAATCTGCCGGACAAAGCCATTGATGTGCTGGATGAAGCATGCTCTGCAGTCAGCCTGAAGGGATATAAGGTCCCGGAGAACTTTACCGCACTGGAAGAGTCTCTTAAGGAACTTGTACAGCAAAAGGAAGAAAACATACGCAGAGGAGACTTTGACCAGGCCTCTCTGATTCAGAAGGAACAGGAACAGGCAGAGACAAAGCTGGAATCTATGAAAAAAAGATTCCGCAGAAAAACCCAGTCGTCTCATCCTGTCGTGACAGAAGCAGATATTGCGGATGTTGTTTCTGTCTGGACAAAAATTCCGGTACAGAAGCTGGCAGAGAGCGACACGGACAGACTGAAAAAACTGGAAACAGTACTTCATAAGCGGGTGATCGGGCAGGAGGAAGCGGTAAGCGCTGTGGCGAGAGCTGTAAAAAGAGGGCGCGTGGGACTGAAAGATCCGAAGCGGCCGATTGGCTCATTCCTTTTCCTTGGTCCTACCGGAGTGGGAAAGACGGAACTGTCAAAAGCGCTTGCAGAAGCACTTTTCGGCAGTGAAGAGTCCATGATCCGTGTAGATATGTCCGAGTATATGGAGAAGCATTCTGTCTCCAAAATGATCGGTTCACCTCCGGGTTATGTAGGACATGAAGAAGGCGGGCAGCTGAGCGATCAGGTAAGGACCCATCCTTATTCTGTAGTACTGTTCGATGAGATTGAAAAAGCCCATCCGGATGTATTTAACATACTGTTGCAGGTACTGGACGACGGCCATATTACCGATTCACAGGGCCGTAAGGTTGATTTTTCCAATACTGTGATTATTATGACGTCCAACGCAGGAGCAAAGGCAATTGTAGATCCGAAAAAACTTGGATTTGGGGTAAAAGATAATCCTTCTGATGATTATAAGCGGATGAAACAGAACGTAATGGACGAGGTGAAATTAATATTCCGCCCGGAATTTCTGAACAGGATTGATGAGATTATCGTATTCCACGCCCTTGAGAAAGAGCATATGAAGAAGATTGCCGTCCTGATGAGCAGAGAATTTTCAAAACGTCTGGAGGAACAGATGAATATTCACCTTACGCTGCGTGAGTCGGCAAAAAATCTGCTTGTGGAAAAAGGAACCGACGCAAAATACGGCGCGAGGCCGCTGCGCAGAGCTATGCAGACGGAACTGGAAGATAAGCTTGCCGACGCAATATTAAACGGAGAAATAAAGTCCGGAGATACCGTGGAGGCCGGAGTATCGCAGAAAAAGATCCGTTTTGTCGTGAAATAAACAGACGCGGAACAGGGCCGGCGCGGCGGTTATCAAACTATAATTTGTCAGTCAAAAACCAGTGGCAAATCAGAAGTTTTTATTATATAATAGCGATAGCAGATATTCCGGCGGCAAAATTCTTTTTTCAGAAAACTGCGGCGCAGTGAAATGAACTGGATTCTGATCATCCGCTTTCAGCGGAGGCCTCCGGAGCCGTCTTGAATGAAATACTTAGGAGGAAAATGAAAAATGGCAGCTGTGAAAGAATTATTGCGTGCAGAGGGTGACGGAACACTTAGTTTTGGAGACTACACGCTTGCATCCAAGACAAAAAAGGATAATTGCGAATTTGCAGGAGACATTTATAAAGTAAAGACTTTTTCAGAGATAACAAAGCTAGAAAAAAATGGTATGTTTGTATATGAGTCTGTTCCGGGAAGTGCGGTGGAAAATTTTAAAGAGACCGATACAGAAGTGACTTTTTCCGTATCTGCAGGCGGAGACGTGCAGTTTACGCTGGAACTGGAGCCGGAGAGCGAGTATGAAGTATTTATCGGAGGCACTTCGGCAGGCAGAATGACTACAAATCTCAGCGGCAAGCTCAGCGTCAGTGTAGAGCTGAGCGCAGATCAGAGCGTGGACGTCAGAGTTTCCAAGTGCTGATAACAGTCCGGGCAGACGCAGAGATGTTATGCCTGGTATTAATGAAGAAAAAAGCTGCAGGGTGGATGGTGTCCACCCTGTTTTAATGTCGGAAAAGCCGGAATGTAATACGAAATGAAAGAAAGGATAAGATGCTATGGCAAAAAGCAGGAAAAGTGTGTTTTTCTGTCAGAACTGCGGCCATGAAGAGTCCAAATGGCTGGGGCAGTGTCCGGCCTGCGGAGAGTGGAATAGTTTTGTGGAGGAAAGGATTGACACTGGAATCACAAAAGGAACCACCGTTTCCGCCAGAGCGGTGAGAGAATCTGTGAGAGAAGCGGCTGTCGTGCCTCTGACAGATGTAAGCGCGGACGATGAAGCCAGATGCAGGACAGGGATCGGAGAGCTGGACCGGGTGCTGGGCGGCGGAATTGTTCCCGGTTCGCTTGTGCTTGTCGGAGGAGATCCGGGGATTGGAAAATCCACGCTGCTGCTTCAGGTATGCCAGCAGATGGCAGAGATGAAGAAAATTTTATATATATCGGGCGAAGAGTCGCAGTCGCAGATCAAACTCAGAGCAAACCGGATGGGAAAATTTTCTCCCAATCTTCTGCTTCTGTGTGAGACAAATCTGGAAACCATACAGGGTGTGATTGAGAAGGAAAAGCCGGAGCTTGTGATCATCGACTCCATTCAGACAATGTACAGCGAAGAGGTCTCTTCGGCGCCGGGAAGTGTTTCTCAGGTGCGGGAGTCTACAAATGTCTTTATGCAGCTCGCGAAAGGCCTGTGTATTTCAATTTTCATTGTAGGCCATGTGACGAAAGAAGGAACGGTGGCAGGTCCCCGTGTCCTCGAACATATGGTGGATACAGTTCTCTATTTTGAAGGGGACCGACATGCATCGTACCGGATCCTCCGGGCGGTGAAAAACCGTTTCGGATCTACAAATGAGATCGGAGTATTTGAAATGCGGCAGGACGGCCTTACGGAGGTTGAAAATCCGTCCGAATATATGCTCAGCGGCAAGCCGGAAAATGCGTCCGGATCAGTTGTGGCCTGTTCCATGGAAGGAACCAGACCCATTCTGATTGAAATTCAGGCGCTTGTGTGCCGCAGCAATTTTGGAATGCCGAGAAGAACAGCGGCGGGAACGGATTATAACAGAGTAAACCTGCTGATGGCTGTTCTGGAGAAACGTCTGGGAATGGCCCTGTCAAACTGCGATGCTTACATTAATATCGCCGGAGGAATCCGGATGAACGAACCGGCTATTGATCTGGGTATTGTTCTGGCAATTGCCTCCAGTTTCCGCAATCGTCCCATAGACGAAAAGACAATCGTTTTCGGCGAGGTCGGTCTGAGCGGTGAAGTCCGGGCGGTCAGCATGCCCGAACAGCGGGTGGCAGAAGCGAAAAAACTTGGATTTGAAACGTGCATCCTGCCGGAAGTATCCCTGAAAATGGTAAAAGGTATTCAGGGGATCAAACTCATCGGAGTAAAAAACATCGGGGATGCAGTCGGAATATTCTGAAAATATCAGTAAAAGGGGACAGACCCTTTTCCAAAAGAGTCTGTCCCCTTTGGGAGGAAAAATGAGACAATTTATAAGAAAAGCCAAATATTATGAGACAGATCAGATGGGAATAATCCATCATTCAAATTATATCCGCTGGATGGAGGAGGCCCGCATTGATATGCTGGACCAGCTGGGGTATCCGTACCGCAGATTTGAAGAAATGGGATATATGAGTCCGGTACTCCGTGCGGAATGTGAGTACAAGAAGAGTGTGAAGTTCGATGACGAGGTAAAAATTGTTGTCAGCCTTCAGGAGTTTGGCAGGGTAAAATTCACTCTTCGCTATGACATATACAATATGAGTGAAGGCGGAGAGCTGAGCGCGTATGGAACAACAACACACTGCTTTCTGAATAAAGACGGAAGACCTGTTTTGATTGACAGAGAAATGCCGGAGTTTACAGAAACAATGAAAACGCTGGGAATGGAAAAAGAAAACCAGTAAGCGAAAGAGATAAGACAGGAAACAAAATTATGGATTATGAAAAACTGCGGGAATTGAGAAATAAACAGAACAGGTTCGGAGATCTGGCCGGAGTCAGGATTGTGGAGATCCGGGAGGGCTATGCCCGCACAGAACTTGAAGTGAAGCCGGAGTTTCTTAATCCCATCGGTTCGGTTCACGGCGGATGTCTTTTTACTATGGCGGACATTACAGGCGGCTCTGCCGCAGTATCTCATGGCGAGCAGGTTACGACTGCGGATGCGGATATCCGCTATCTGCGGCCGGGAATCAATGTAAAAAAACTGACGGCAGAATCCAGGGAGATCAAGAAAGGGAAAAATCTTCTTGTATATCAGGTAGAAGTCCGCGATGAAAATGAGACACTTCTTGCAGCGGCCACATTGTCGTATATGTCTCTGCATCAGAAGATAGAACTGTAAAAATTGTCCTGCAGGACAGCAGAGACTGTCCCGGCAGGAAGTGGATTCAGTCAAAATAGAAAAGATCTTCAAATTTTTTGTCCAGTGCAATACACAGTACCAGGGCCAGTTTAGCTGTCGGGTTAAACTGGCCCGTTTCTATAGAACTGATTGTGTTTCTTGATACACCTACCATCTCGGCCAGCTGAGCCTGAGACAGACCCTTCTCAGACCTCGCCTCCTTCAGATGATTTTTCAGTATAAGTTCTTCTTTCATAATTCGGAAAGACCCCTTTACAATTGATAGCGGATAAAATAGGCAATAATTCCGGCAAGGAAAAACAGCGCCAGCAGAAGCTGCCACCACTTGCGGGTGAAGTAGAATTTTGCCCCGAATTCACAGACCAGGCTCAGACCAACTAAAAGAGTAATAAAATCCTCAAACAGCATAGTCATTGATCCGATCTGTACTTCTCCGCTGACCAGTTCGCTGCCCATTATCATTAAAATAACCAGAACAAACATAACGCTTCCATACCCGAACATTTCAGCATTCTGTTTGTTCTGAACCTGCAGTTCATCGCCCTTTCGGTTGTCATTTTTGCTTTTCAGCAGAATATCTTCTTTTTCCATGAAAAATCCCCCTTTCAGCCGGAAAAATATATATTATACAATGCCAAGTTTTCTTTGCATTAAATATACTATATGCCAAGTATACTTGTCAATAGGGGGGCGGCGTTTTTACAGAATAAATTTAACTTTCATTTAACTTGAATATATCGAGTATCGATAATATACTGAAATCAGAAATATCGATACTCGATAGTCAAATACCCAGATGCAGGCATCGGGGTATTTGACCCTCGCGGCAGTCGCCGGATGGACATACGGGCATGTCCGCCTGGCTCGTTGCTCGCGGGAATAAAGTTCCGGGAGGAGGATTAATATGCGTAATAAGGAAGGCAGGAAGGTAACTTACAGATTTGTGAACTTCCGTTATATGGAACGTGGCGCATTTGCAGAATATCTTCACAGAATGGCACTGAAAGGATGGCATTTCCGCGGCTGGAAATGGGGAATGGTTTTCGAGCAGGGAGAGCCGGAAGATGTCGTATACGACGTTGAAATATTTTCAGAGGCAAGAGAGAAAGATCTCTGTCCGGAGGAAGAAACCGAAGAATATGCAGAATACTGCCGGGCAGCCGGATGGGAATTTGTTGACGCCAACAGAAAATTCTGTGTTTTCCGGAAAGTATCAGAGTATGCAGTTCCTATTGTAACGGAGACGGAGCGGGTGGAAGAGATATGGAAGGCAGAAGGGAAGAGAATGCTGATTCCGGCAATTATATTTGGAATATTTGCTGTGGATTATCCGGTTACTGCAGTAAAAACAGGGATTGAAAACTGGCTTTTTTCTGATCTGCATCTGTTTATTCTGTTTCTGTTTCCTGCTTATTTTCTGGGATATGTTCTGCAGTATATTTTCACGCTGAAGTGGTATCTGACCGGGAAAAAGAGGATTTCTTCAGGAAAAACGGTGAGATACGGCCTGCGGATCGGATACCGGATCTGGAATGGATTTGTGAATATAGCGCTGGCTGTTTTAATTGTCTGGGTTTATTATCTTGGTCTGCACAAAATAGCGGTTATCGCATTGATCGCAGTTCTGTTTTTCGTCGGACTGCAGGCTGCTGAGAACTATTTCCGGCCGAAAAGAAAAAACGGAAGAAAGATCAGGAGAATCGGCTGGGGCAGTTACATTGTGCTCAGACTGTTCCTTATCATCCTTTTGCCGGAGAATACTTCTTATAACGAACCGAATCAGAGCATACTGGGCAGCATGGAGGAAGGCAGTTTTGTGCTGGCGGAAGAAACAGGGGATAAAGATGTGCAGTTTTCCTACTATCTGTACCAGACAGATCACCCATGGGTTGCAGATATGGTATGGTCCTCCCAGAAGCAGGAAGATGCGGATATGGGCTGGTCGTCGGAAGGGAATCTTCGCATTTACCGGGCGGTTGGACAGAGAACCATCCGCTGTAAAGATGCGGTTCTGGTGCTGCAGTACAAATCCGATGAGCTGACCGATGAGCAGCTTCATGCAGCTTTAAGCAGACTGGGGCTGCAGGAAGCCTGAGTATCTGTAAGACCGCAGAACAGGGATAAGATGCAAAAGCACATACGGAATGGAAGCAGACAGAGCGGAAAAACTATGGCAGGAAAAAGAAAGCCTCTTTTATAAAATCAAAATACGGAAAGGAAAGGACAGATGGCAAGAGAACAGTTTCAGACATTGACAGAGCCTATGTATTATATCCTTCTGGCGCTGACGGAGGAATGCTGCGGCGTAGATATTATGGAAAAGGTCAGAGAGATTTCCGGGGGACGGGTAACTGTCGGCCCGGGAACCCTGTATGCCATGCTGTCGAAGTTTGAAGCAACAGGGATTATACGCAGGACTGCCGAGGAGGGCCGGAAAAAGTCTTATATTATTACAAGCCACGGAAAGAAAATGTTAAGCGAGGAGTATGACCGGCTGAAGCGGATGATACAGGACGGGGATGCGGTGAGATCCGGATTGTGACAATATATTTTACAGAAAACAGTCAATTAACGGCTGGTTTTTATATAACAGTATATAACAGTTGACAACAGTTATATGCTGTTATATACTGTTTATCAAGAGGAGGACACATATGAAGATTATAATCAACAGTTCATCAATGGTACCGATTTATGAACAGATCATGGATCAGATCAAGGCCCGGATTACGGCCGGAGATCTGAAAGAAAGTGACATACTCCCCTCTGTCCGGACTCTTGCAAAAGACCTGAAAATCAGCGCACTGACTGTAAAAAAAGCATATGATAATCTGGAACAGGACGGCTTTACTGTTACGGTTCACGGGAAAGGTACATATGTAGCCGCTGCAAATACGGAGCGGATGCTGGAAGAACAGCGCCGGGAAGTAGAAGAAGGCCTTGAAAAAGCAGTGGAAAAAGGCAGAAGATGCGGGATGAGTGACGAAGAGATCAGGGAGTTATTTGAATTGATCATGGAGGACTAGATAATGTTGGAAATAAAAGGACTTGTAAAGGCGTACGGGGATTTCAGGCTGAACTGTTCCATGAAGGTGGAGCGGGGATATATCACCGGTCTGGTAGGTCAGAACGGCGCTGGAAAAAGCACTGCCTTTAAGGCTGTTCTGGGATTGATTTCCAGTGATGGCGGCGAGGTCTCCATTATGGGGAAATCTCCTTCTGAGCTGACAGCCCGGGACCGGCAGAAAATGGGGGTCGCCCTGACTAATTCCGGGTTCAGTGGTTATCTGCGTGTGAAAGATATCATTCCGGTTCTCAGAACGATGTATCCGGAGTTTGATGAAAGAAAATTCAGAAATATGTGCGGAAGATTCGGCATTCCGGAGAATAAGTTGATTAAAGATTTTTCTACCGGAATGAAGGCAAAATTAAAAGTGATCGCGGCTGTAAGCCACAACGCAGAGTTTCTTCTTCTGGATGAGCCTACATCAGGACTTGACGTAGTAGCGCGGAGGGATGTGCTGGATCTTCTCCGGGAATATATGGAAGAAAATGAAGAGAGGAGTATCCTGATCAGCTCCCATATTTCCACAGATCTGGAGGGGCTGTGTGACGATATCTATATGATACACGAAGGACAGATTGTGCTTCATGAGGATACCGACGTTCTGCTGAATAATTACGCCCTGATCAAGGCGGATCAGGAACAGTTTGCGCGGCTGGACAAAGAATATATTCTGAAGGTAAGACGGGAGAACTACGGCTATGCCTGCCTGACTGATCAGAAACAGTATTACCGGGAAAATTATCCGGATATAGTTGTGGAACGGGGAAATCTGGATGAAGTAATTGCAATGATGATCGGAGGCGAGGATTTATGAAAGGACTGCTGATGAAAGATTTTCAGTTAATGAAAAACCAGGGGAAGATACTGCTTGCCATATTTGTAGTGATCGCTGCATTTGGAATTTTTGCAGATGGGAATTCTTCTTTTCTGACAGCATATTTTACAATTTTCCTGGCGCTTTTTACTACCAGTACGATCAGTTATGACGAGTATGACAGCGGATATCTTTTCCTTTTTACCCTTCCGATAAGCAGAAGAGGCTACGTGACAGAAAAATATGTGTTCGGGATTCTCAGTGTCCTGATTGCCTGGTGCTTTGGCATGGCAGTGGGGACAGCTGCTTTTCTGCGGACAACTCCTCATGACAGCCTGACAGATTGGTTTATAAGCGGAACACTCTATATTGCAGTTGCGGTCATCTTTCTCAGTTTTATGATTCCGCTGCGGCTGAAGTTCGAAGCTGAGAAGGCCAGGTATGCCAACCTGATTGCTGTTATCATAATGCTGGTTCTCTATACTCTTATCATGGGAGGAATAGAATATCTGCCGGAATCCTGGACGGAAAATGCGGCTGCGTTTTTCAACGGACTGGGCGATATGGGAATCTGGATATGTGTTATGACAGCAGCCCTGGTTATTCTGATTATTTCTTATTTGTGCAGCAGGCGCATTATGGAGAAGAAAGAATTCTGAGGTGGGATGTTATGAAACGGATGCGTACGTAAAATGGACCTGATCTTTGAGAAGGAGGCGCTGTAAATGAAAAATTCGGGCAGATGTCCAAAGTGCGGTTCGGACAGGATTGCGAGGATCCCGGATAACGGCAGATATGCCAATGGAAATAACATATATCTGAGATCATCTGTGGTGCTTGCCGACAGAGTTCCGCTGATAAAATATATATGCTGTGAGTGCGGATATGCAGAGGAATGGGTGGAAGACCGGGGAGATCTTGCAAAGATAGAAGACAGATTCAGATAAATATATTCCATTCAGTAAATGTCTTTTCTGCAGTATTTGAAAAATGCTGCGGCAATTCCCGCGGCTGTTACTGCGCAACCGACAGCGGCCGGCGCCGGACTGATCTCTGCGTTCGTGAGGATGTCGGCCGCTTCGGCATAACCGAAGGGAGTAATGTATTTGAGCCATTCTGCGTCTTCTGTAATATTGGCAATAATATTCAGGAAATAGAGGAATGCAGCCAGCCCCAGTCCGATACCAATCCCGCTTTTCCTGAGGAACGCGGAGATACAGAAACAGACAGCAGCTATTTCTGTCTGAAGCAGAAGATAGGCCAGGTGAAGCAGAAGAAACTCGTTCATCTGAAATTTTTCGCCTATGGCAGCAGTGACAATAAGCGCGGTCAGGATGCAGACGGCATTCAGGATGAGAATCTGCAGCAGGATGCGAAGCAGTTTTTCAAATACAATGCGGCTGCGGCTGACAGGGTGTGTGAAAAGATATTCCGCAGTATGATTTTTTTCTTCGTCAGCGAGTGCGGTTATACCGATATACGCAGCAAAAAAAGCACCTCCGATACCGAGAATATTGCCGCATTCCAGCCCGTAGAATCCCATAAGTTCTCCGAAGTTCAGACGGTCCATTCCAAAGGCCTGTGTAAATCCGCCCATCGAAGAAAAGGCTGCGTTCAGTTCGTTTACCTGATCTTTCATATCTGGAAATATGATCAGGCAGATCATAAGGAGCAGCGCAATCGCCGCTGCCCAGACTGCCAGCGAGGTCCGGTTTCTTTTCATTTCAAACTTAAGAAGTGTCATAATTTCCCCTTTCTATTCGTAAAAATGCATGAAGATTTCATTCAGATCCGGTTCTGTGATTGTAATGTCTGTAAAAGCAATCTGAGTCAGAAACTCTACCAGTTCTTTCATATCACCCTGATAAAGGAAAGAAACAGAGCTCCCTTCAATTTTGAGATCCCGTATTTCCGGTCCTCTGTGGACGCCTTTATGCCCGCCTGTCTGTTCAGCCTGCTTTCTGAGCTGTTTAAGAAAAAGCGTGGAATCCGGAAGCGTCAGCGTGACGCGTCTTGCATTGGTTCTGGCAAGATCCGCGATATCTCCGCAGGCGATAAGTCTGCCCTCCCGGATGACTGCGGCCCGGCTGCAGTATCTTTGCACTTCCGATAAAATGTGGGACGACAGAAAAATGGTGGCGCCTCCGGCGCGGCGCTCTTTCAGAATTTCAAAAAATTCTTTCTGAATCAGAGGGTCGAGCCCGCTTGTAGGTTCATCAAATATATAGAGCTTTGGACTGTGCTGGAGCGCACTCACAATGGATACTTTTTTCCGGTTGCCCAGCGAGAGCTCATCTGTCTTCTGCCCGGGATCAAGCTGGAGCCGTTCACAGAGTCTGCGGCTTTCCTCCCGGCAGTTTTTTTGTCTTAACTTTGCGGAAAGGTTAAGTATTTCTGATACAGTCGTACCGGAATAAAACATAGCTTCCGACGGAATATATCCCGTATTTTCAAGGATTTCCCGCTTGTTCTTCTGCACGTCCATGTTCATAATGGAGGCTTTGCCGGAAGTGGGGTGTATCAGTCCGAGAAGCGTCCGGATTGTTGTACTTTTTCCTGCGCCGTTCGGCCCGATAAAGCCATAGAATTCGCCCTCTCTGACCGATAGATTCAGATCAATGATCCCCCTGTTTCTGCCGTATGATTTTGTGAGGTGTTCTGTAGTGATAATATCCATATCTGCAGCCTTTCCGTATTATTATTTTATAACTATTATGTGCAAATATCCGGAAACCGGCGTTGACGATCTGGTCCTGTCTGGCTTTCGGAAGTGTAAAAAATTTCTCATTCATATTTCTTATTATATCTCGTTGACCGTTTTTGAGAAGACTGTTTTTTTGATGCGGAGGATTTTATATGGCCGCAGAAAAATGAAGAAGTGGTGTTCCTTCAAACACAGTTCTTGTGTTAAAATAGTCTGCAAATTATAAAATGGATGCGCTTCCCCCGGTGAGAAGACCGGAAAGAGTTCCAGAATATGAGGCAAATGAAAACAACCAGGTTAGAAATACGAAAGGAGCCGATATGGGATATTTTTATTTTGCCCGTCACGGGCAGACTGTGTGGAATGTAGAGAATAAAATCTGCGGCGCTACGGATATTGCGCTGACAGAAAAGGGACATGAACAGGCAAAGGAGCTTGGAAGGAAAATTCTTGATGAAGGAATACACATTGATGAGATTATCTGTTCGCCTCTGATGCGCGCGGCGGATACGGCAAGACACGTCTCGGATATCATAGGGGTTCCCGTGCGGGTGGAACCGGAGCTGAAAGAGCAGAACTTCGGAAAGTATGAGTCAACCCCACGGGACGGGGAGGAGTTCCGGCAGGCGAAGATGTGCTTTGCCCAGAGTTATGAAGGGGGAGAGTCCATGATCCGTTTCTGCCAGAGAATCTATAATCTTCTGGACAGAATTAAAGAAGAGTCAGACGAAAAAGTCTATCTTCTTGTGGCGCATAATGGAGTTGCCCGGGCAGTACAGTCTTATTTTACAGACATGAGCAATGAAGAATTCGCGAAGTTTGGTATAAAAAACTGTGAGCTGAAGAAATATGAATTCTGAAAGGAAAACAGGTGCAGGCTGAAAGGCCGGCGCCTGTTTCTGTATGTACAGGTATAGGATGGTCAGCGGCAGGGATCATAACGGTAGCCATATCCTGTCAGCGTTCGGATAAAACCGTATTCTCCGGAAAAGGGCCGGAGTTTCTTCCTGATTTGAAACACCGTGTTTTCTACTGCGTGGCAGCAGCCGTTTGCCGGTTCTTCCCAGACGGCTTCATAGATCTGTTCTTTTGTAAAGGCTGCGTCCGGATTGGCGTGGAGCAGATTCAGTACCTGGAATTCTTTTGCTGACAGATATACTTCCTGCCCGTTTACGGATACCGTGCGGGATGCTGCGTTTATTTTCAACTCTGCCCCCGGTTTTGAAGAGGCAGACGGAATCCCCCAGAATTGCCGCACTGCGGCGCAGTCTTTCTGGATCTGGCGGTGAAGGAGAGAAAAAGTACTGTATTCTTTTACAGGACGCAGCTTATGATACAGTTGCAGCTCTATTTTGCAGCCGTAGATTTCTCTGTGAAAATCCAGAAGAATCGTTTCTATGGAAATATCCGGATTGCCGTCAACAGTCGGCCGGGTTCCGATATGAGTTGCGCCATAATATGTTTGTGTATCTAAGAGAATTTTTGAAATATACACGCCATTTTCCGGCAGGACAGTTTCCAGGGCGGGGGCCAGATTTGCTGTGGGTGTCCCCGTAAATTTACCGATACCCCGGCCGTGGACAACAGTTCCTGTTATTATGCAAAGAGGATGATCTTTCTTTTCTTTTTTCATCATAAATTCTCCTAAAGAATACCATTCATGGACAGAATGAGCAGGATGCAGGTGACGGCGACGGTAACAGAAAAAAGAATCATGCCGGTATGCCGTCTGCGGGGACTCTGCCCGGAGGCGGACAGATATCCGCTTTTTCTTAAGGCTGTTATCACCGGCTTGTACAGGAGAAAAGTAAAGGCTGCATTCAGCCCGCTTTTGATCAGGTTAAAAGGAAGAAAAGCGGGCAGCAGAAGTTCTGCCACAGCTTCCCGGGGATAGCCCATATAAAACGGAGTGATCAGATAATTCCAGATCAGCATAACGGAAGTCATGACCAGACATCCTGCAAGAAGTCCTGTTGTGGCTCCGGCCAGAGAATGCTTCTTCTTATATATTATGGAAGCGGTGCAGGCAAAGGCACAGGTGGACAGAATATTCATAACACAGCCGATGATACCTGTGTCACTGACAGAGAACATTTCAATAAAAGATACAATTACGGAAACGATAAAAGCGGTAAACGGTCCCCAGATCAGGCCGCCCAGTGTGATAATCACATCCTTTGGATCGTATTTCAGAAACAGAACGACCGGTACGCGTCCGACTGCCATAACGGCATAGGAGATAGCGCACAGCATGGCAATGGTTGTGATTCTTTTCGCTTTACTGTTCATGTTGGTTCCTCCACATAAAAAATACACCTGAAAGAGATGCCTTTCAGGTGCAGTGCTCTTTTGTTCGGATGTGCTGATTATAGCATTCCGGCTGTGGAAGAACAATGTGCAGGGCAGAATTCGGAAACAATTCGGAACTTGTCCGGCTTATTTCAATAGATGAGAGTACTCCGGATGTTTCTCAAACCAACCTGCCGCATAGGAACAGGTGGGCACTGCTTTCAGATTTCTGCTTTCCAGTTCATTTACAACTTCCTTCATAAGCTTTCCGGCGATTCCCTGGCCGCGGAGGGATGTGTCAACAAAAGTGTGGTTGATCTCCACTGCATTTTTGTCTTCTCCCTTATAGGGAAATGTGATCTGAGCCAGCAGAGCGCCTTCTTCTGAAAGAAGAATAATTTCATTTTCTTTGTGTGTAAAATCCATTTTCTTAATCCTTTCCGTGAAAAATTTTGTATCTGCAGTTATTGTATCTTATATGGGGAGAATAGCAAGGGCAAATCTTCCGGTGTGATCCGCCTTTCTTACTTTCGGCGTATAGGAAGACGGATAACGGTGCGCAGCTTTTCGGGCGCGGTTCTTCTGGGATCACTCAGATAGATTTCGTGATGCATCCGGCAACCGGAAAAGTCCGTTTCGTAGCCCTGTTCTTCAAGAAAGGCGTCTATTTTCTGTATGGTTTCAGGTTCATCGTCGTAACTTCCGGTATGCATACATTGTACACAGAGCCCCTCGCGAAGCGTGAAAAATTCCGCTTTGGAAAAATCTGTTTTTTTTCTCAGTGGCTTCCCGGACAGCCCAGTCAAATACTTCCCGGGTAACGAATTCCGGAAGACGGATCATGGAGATCCAGCAGAAGTCATCTTTGCGGGAGTAGTCAATACCCGATGAAGAATCTTTCTGATACCAGAGGCCTTCCAGCGGCGGTACGACATAAGGGAAATATCCTTCGATCTCATGCCCGCTTTTATAACTCATCTTAATTGTAAAAGAAATTCCATAGAGCAGGGACATTGCTGTCTTATATTCCCCTTCCGGTTCATTTGGATTGCCCTTTCCCCTTACAGCAATATAGTTCATTTCCGGTATATCTGCGATGCCGGGCTTTTTCGGCGGCAGATAGAATTCTTTATATTCCTTTTTATAATCAAATGCCATTTTAATTTTCTCCTTTTTGTACATTCTGACAGGTTCTTCAGCAGCTGTCAGATTCTTCATTTTCCTTATTTCCGCCATAAAGGGCCGTCATTTTCTGAATGACTTCACTAAGTTCCTTCCTGAGCCATTCCGGTTCGAGGAGCAGAGCTTTTTCTCCGAAAGTCAGAATCCAGGAAATCAGGTTCTCCCGGTTTGTATAGTCGGCGTGAAAGAGCAGCTTTCCGTCCGGCAGTTCGTCGAAGCACCCGGTTCCGAACTCTTCGATCAGGCGCCATTTGCATTCCTTATCAAAAAGAGCTTTTACACGAATGCCGCCGGGAAAAATCCGTTCATTGCTCAGATCCGGCCAGGGGACTGCGCGCCTCTCAAATACGGTTTCCGTCATCTGCGGCGTTTCCATACGGTTTAACTTGAACAGCCGGAAATCCTCTCTCTTTGTACACCATCCCCATACATACCAGCTTGACCAGCGGAAGATCAGATAATATGGTTCGATTACTCTGCGGCTCTCGCCTTCCGGTGTGTAATAATGGAAAGCCAGAAGTCTCCGGCTGTCAATGGCGCGCCGGATCTGCTCGATCTTCGGCGCCAGAGTATCTTTGTACCAGGAAGAGAGATCCATCAGTAGCGTCTGGTCTCCGGCCATAAAATCAGAAGACCCGGCAGAAAGCTTTTCCATCAGCTGTCCGTAACGGTTTGTTCCGTGAACACTGTCAAGACTTCTGAGGCTGGCCAGAATATCTTTCATTTCCGAACCTGTCAGGAGAGTGCGGTCGATTCTGTAACCGTCCATAATGGAGATCCCTCCGTTTATTCCCTGTCTTGTAACGATGGGAATGCCTGCCTGACACAAGGTGTCAATATCCCGTCTGATTGTTCTTCGTGATACTTCGAACTGTTCGGCGAGAGCCGGGGCGGTAACGGTTTCTTTCTGTAACAGAATTGAGAGAATGCCGATCAGGCGGTCAATTTTCATGCGCTGTTCCTCTGTAAAATCTGCCTGTATTATACCATGGAAAAGAGGAACGGCTGTGTGTCATGTTTTGCTTTCAGAAAATATTTATGTCCAGGTTCAGAGGCAGGGCGAATGGCAGAAAGAACTGACGTATACCAATAATATGGAAAAAGAAAGAAATATCTTTCGTCCTGCGCCGGAAATTTGAAAGTAAATAGAAAAAGAATAAATTCTACTGCTAGTCGGTTGCGGATCCGGGGGCTGAGAACTAAAATAGCATCAGATTCAGATCCGGCATCGGATTTCAATGCAGATTGAGACGAGGAGGTACAGAGACATTATGTTTGAGATTGATAAAGAAGCCTTTGGCGCATTTCTGGCAGAACAGAGAAAAGCGAAAGGGTATACACAAAAAACACTGGCGGAAAAACTGTTTGTCTCAGATAAAGCAGTCAGCAAATGGGAGAGAGGATTGAGTATGCCGGATATCTCTCTGCTTGTCCCTTTATCTGATATACTGGGAATATCTGTTACCGAGCTGCTGGAAGGAAAGAAAATAGATTCTGCTTCCTCTATAAAAACAGAAGAGGTGGAAACTATTGTAAAAAAAGCGCTGGCGCTTTCGGAAGAAACGCCGGAAAAAGCGCGGCAGAGGAAAAGAAGGAACAGAGTTATTTTTGGGCTGTGTACACTGGCGGCTTTTCTGGAAACTGCAGGGGGAATATGGTTTATAACAGGAATGGGAGACAGATATCAGTTTTCGGATTTCCGATCAGTAATAAGAGTAGAAGTAATGTTACTTATATTTACCGGCTATTTCTGGTGCTTTGTGAAAGAGAAACTTCCGACATATTATGATGAAAATAAGATTCATACATACAATGATGGAGTATTTCGTCTGAATATTCCGGGAATCCGCATAAATAACACCAGCTGGCCCCGCATTATTAAATGTATGAGATACTGGCTGACGGCTGTTCTTGTAACCTATCCCGCAGCTGAATTCGCCGGGATGCAGATAAGCGCAGGAACAGGCAAAGAAAGCGTGCTGGCAGCAGTGGTTATGGCTGTTTATCTGGCAGGGCTGTTCCTTTCCATATACATTTCCGCAAAAAAGTGCTGATCCGGACAGGTTTGAAATCCTGTACCAGGGAGAATACAGATACTGATAAAATAGAAGATAAATAATATAGGGGTATTTGCTATAATTGTGTGAATTGTCTGAAATAAATAAAAAAGAGAAAAAACATTGACAATTACTGCCGGGG
>ERZ1090861.768-NODE-768-length-18372-cov-35.894524_pt1 | contig 18372 bp, 12 predicted proteins | sample MGYA00478482_ERZ1090861 | MGnify/ENA primary metagenome ERZ1090861 (study PRJEB33644, sample SAMEA5815744) | chicken gut metagenome | biome: Chicken; feature: Gastrointestinal Tract; material: Caecum | place: Ireland | collected 2019-01-01 | study: A study of the... | reverse complement strand
GCGGCGGGCTTTCCGGCCACAGGTCCGCCTTGGACCAGATCAGGAGCCAGGGGGTCTCCGCCCCGATCTCCCGCAGGACCTCCAGGTCCTCCGCCGACACCGGCCGGGACCCGTCCAGCACCGCCAGCACCAGCTGGGCCTGAGCCATGGCCTGCCGGGAGCGGTCCACCCCCAGCCGCTCCACCTGGTCGGTGGATTCCCGGATGCCGGCGGTGTCAATGAGCCGCAGGAGCACGCCCCCCACCACCGCCTTCTCCTCCACCGTGTCCCGAGTGGTCCCGGCCACGTCAGTGACGATGGCCCGGTCGTAGCCCACCAGGGCATTGAGGAGGCTGCTCTTGCCCACGTTGGGCCGGCCCACGATGGCGGCGGGGACGCCGGACCGCAGCACCCGGCCCCGGTTGGCGGTGGCCAGAAGGACCCGGAGGGAGGCCTCCGCTTCCGCCAGGGCGGCGTCGATCTCCTCACGGCCCGTGTCCTCGATGTCCTCGTCGGGGTAGTCCACCACGGCGTAAAACCGGCTGACCACCTCCAAAAGTTTGTCGTAGATCCCCTCCACCCGGCGGCGGAGGCTGCCTCCCAGCTGCTCCACGGCGTTCCGTGCGGCTTGTGCTGTCTCCGCCTCGATGAGATCGATGACCGCCTCCGCCGCCGTCAGGTCCATCCGGCCGTTGAGGAAGGCCCTCTTGGTGAACTCCCCCCGGCCCGCCTGCCGGACCCCGGCGGCGAAGAGGGCCCGGAGCCCCTCAGCCAGCACCACCGGGGAGCCGTGGCAGTGGAACTCGGCGCTGTCCTCCCCGGTGTAGCTGTGGCCGGCGGCGAAGGTCACCGCCAGACACCGGTCGATGACCTGCCCCTCCCCGTCCAGGAGAACGCCCAGGACCATCTGCCGCCGGGGGTGGTCCGACAGCTTCCGCCCGTCCAGGGGGTGGAACACCCGGTCGGCGGCGGCCAGGGCCTCGGGCCCCGACACCCGGAGGACCCCGATGGCGGTGATCTGGTTTCCTGTGGAGATGGCGGCAATGGTGTCCATTCTCTGCTTCCTTTCTTTGCCGGTTTCATCGGCAATCGTTAATTTTTCTGTTCGGGACCTCGTGGGGGCTGCGGCCCCCACACCCATGGACGAGTTTAGCCCCCCCGGGCGAGGCGCCGGGCGGGGGGGGCCGGCCGGTGGGCCGAGTTTGGTTTTCACCCCGGCCCGGGGGTTTTTTATCTGGGTTTTTTTTACGGGGCCGGGCGCTGCGGCAAAATAAAGCCGCAGCGCGCGCTTTGAACATATTTATCATTTTTTTTGAGTAGTTTATATTTTCTGCTATTTTTTATAGCCGTGCGTTAAAATTGACATATTTGACAATATAATATATAATATTGAAAATATTACTTAGAATATTTCGCGCGTTTGCGCCGTTACCGCGGCGCTTGACGCAGAAAATATCCGGAGTATCGGGTGAATACAGAGAATAAAGAAAAAAAATATGCGGAAGGCGCATCCGTTGCGGAAGAAGCAGGCGGTGACGCCGCGGAAAAAGAGGCGACCGCTGAGGAGAGCCGGACGGCGGTTGGCGGATCTTCTGCAGACGGGGCGGACGGACAGGCGGGAGGAGCCGCGGATGAACCGGACGCCGCTGAAGGGGGAGAGCTTAAAACAGCGGCGCCGAAAAGAAAGCGCGGCTGGATATGGAATATCGTGCTCATCGTTATAATTGCGCTGGGGCTCTGGAGCCTTTTCGGCATCTCGGGCGAGATAACGGGCGAAGGCGGGGGCATGACGTTCGGCGAGGCAATGTCGAATATAAATCTGCCGGGCGCGCTTCTGCTTGTCGCCGTAGTTCTCGGCGTAATGATAGTCGACAGCCTCAAGTTCTGCATCGTGAACAAGGCGGTAATAAACAGGGTGCGCCCGGGTGTGGCCATAAAGACAAGCTTTCTGGGCAAATTCTACGACGGCATAACGCCCTTTTCCACCGGCGGGCAGCCCATGCAGATATACTACATGACCACGAAGGGCGTCAGCGGTGCCGATTCCTCTGCGATAGTGCTCATACGCTACTTCGGCAGCATATTCGGCTTTACCGCTCTGGGAGCGATCTTCATGATCCTCGGCGTGTCTTTGGGCTATATCGATAACGTTGAAGTGGGCAAAACGCTCCTCATGGTATGCGGCTGGGTTGGGCTTTCGGTCAACTTAATTCTGCCCGTATTTATCGCATTTTTTGTATTTATGCCCAAACTTGCGCACAAGCTCACCGGTTGGTTCATAGGCCTGGGCGCAAAGCTGCACATAGTGAAGCATAAATACAGGGTGATGAAAAAGGCCTTGAAGGTGGTGGACGACTTTACAAAGTCGTTCAAGATAATAGTAAAGCGCCCCGTCCTTTTGATTTTGTTCCTCGTCTGCTGCTTTGCCGAAAATTTCCTGACTTTTTCCGTCCCGTATTTTGTTATGAACGCCCTCTCGTGCGAATTGGACGGCATGTTCTTTATGATAATGTCGCTCAACGTGTTTGCGACCTTCGGCGTGTCATTTATTCCCACTCCGGGCAACTCGGGCGTGGTGGAGGGCATGGGCGTGCTGGCGTTCAACGTCGCCGCAGGCGCCGCGCTTGCTTGGTCGGTGTTCTTCTGGCGCTTCTCGGTATATTATATCTATATATTTATAGGTATCATAATGACGGTCGTCGATTTAATAATCAAAAATATCAGGTCAAAAAAGTCGGTTGAGTATGAAAAAAGCGGTGATTCTCGGAATTGACTGTTGGTATCCCCAAGTGGACGGCGTCACGAATGTGGTAAAAAATTACCGTAAAAACCTGCGCGGCGGCGGCTTTGATTGCGAGATAGTCGCGCCCTCTTACGGCAGGAAATCCGATGAGGAGGGGGAGGAGAGGTATTGCGGCGGAGTGTTTCACCACTTTTCGCTTTCGGTGCCCTTTTTAAGTTTCCGCAATTCCATGCCGGGCTGCGACAAAAAGTTAAAGAAATTTCTCGATGAAAGGCATCCCGCGCTGTTGCACGCCCATTCGCCGTTTGCCATATGTTCTTATTTTGAAAGATACGGTAAACGCCATAATATACCCGTCGTATACACCTTTCACACAAAGTACAGGGACGAATTTTTTCGCGTAACGCATTCGCGGCTGATAACGGCTATAATGATGAGCGTCATAATGCGCAACATCCGCCGCGCCGACTATGTGTGGGCGGTGAGCGGAAAAGCTGCGGAAACTTTGCGCGAATACGGCTACAGCGGCGAAATAAAGGTAATGCCAAACGGCACAGATATGCGCCCCGCCGCAGAGGGCGAGCGAGCTTCGCTTGCGGAGCAGGTAAGAAAACAATACGGAATATCCCCCGACGAACGCATTTTTTTGTATACCGGCAGGGTGGTGAGCGTAAAGAACTTAAAATTCTCGTTCGAGATCGTGGCCGAGCTGAATAAGCGGGGCTTTAAGTGCAGATTCTTCGTGGTCGGCGGCGGGGACGAGCTTGAGGAGCACAAAAAGCTCGCCTCAAAACTCGGCGTGGACGATATGGTCATATTTACGGGCTTCGTGGGCGACAGGGAGGCATTGCGCCGCTACTATGCCTGCGCAGATCTGTTCTTGCTGCCGTCGGTATTCGATAATACTCCCCTCGTCGTGCTGGAGGCGGCGTCTCTCGGAACTCCCTCCGTTGTGCCTGCGGGTTCCAGCGCGGCAGAACTTATTGAGGACGGCGCGACGGGCTATTGCGAAGAACTGAACGTTGAGCGGTGGGCGAACAGGATAATGGCGATCTTTTCGGATGAGGGAAAGGCGGCCGCCGTAAGCAAAAACTGTTCCTCTATAGCCTGCTCGTGGGAGAAGGCTGTATCCGATGCGGAGGCTGAGTATCGCCGCATTATAGATATTTAAAACAAAAGAGCCTGATAAAATGGATAAGACGATAATACTCGGCAACGACGGTTGGTATCCGCAGGTGGACGGCGGCACCAATGTCGTAAAATATTACCGCGAAAACCTGCGGAGCGAATTTGAGTGCGAAATAGTCGTTCCTTCATACGGCAAGAAATTCGATGAGGAGGGAGAGGAGAGGTATTGCGGCGGCGTGTTCCATAACTTCTCTCTCGGGGTGCCCTTTTTAAGTTTCCGCAATTCCATGCCGGGTCACGACAAAAAGCTGAAGAAGTTTCTCGACGAAAAACACCCCGTGTTGTTGCACGCCCATTCGCCGTTTGCAATATGCGGGTACTTTATAAAGTACGCCAAAAAACATAATATTCCAGTCGTATATACCTTTCACACCCGTTTTAAGGACGAGTTTATGCGCGTCACTCACTCGCGGCTGATAACGGCGGTGATGATGGGCGTGATAATGCGCAACATCCGCCGCGCCGACTATGTGTGGGCGGTGAGTGAAAAAGCTGCGGAAACTTTGCGCGAATACGGCTTTAATGGCGAAATAAAGGTGATGCCAAACGGCACCGACATGCGCGTTTTGACCACGCGTCAGGCGGCCGAATATTCGGCGCGCTTTTCAAAAGAGCACGATATATCCCCGAACGAGCGCATATTCGTGTATGCGGGCAGGGTGGTCAGCGTAAAGAACTTAAAGTTCTCGTTCGAGGTGATAGCCGAACTCAAAAGGCGCGGACACAGATGCAAGTTTTTCGTGGTCGGCGGCGGGGACGAGCTTGAGGAGCACAAAAAGCTCGCCGAAAAGCTCGGCGTCGGCGATGAGGTCATATTTACGGGCTTCGTGGGCGACAGAGAGATCCTGCGCGGATATTACTGCCGTGCCGATTTAATGCTGTTTCCGTCCGTGTTCGATACTTTCGGCCTTGTCGTGCAGGAAGCGGCCTCCTGCCATACCCCTGCGTTCGTGCCCGAAAATTCGTGCGCGGCCGAACTTGTGGAGGACGGCAAAACTGGTTATTGCGCTCCGCTCGACGTGAATTTGTGGGCGGACAGAATAGAAGGCATATTTGCGGACGAAAATTTTGCCATTGTCCGCGAAAACTGCGCCTCAATGGTGTGCACCTGGCGCGAGGCGGTCGACATGGCTGTCGCGGAATACATAGAAATATTAAAAAATTATTAATACGGATGATTTAAAGGCGGTCTGCATTTTTGCGTGCCGCCTCTTATTTTGCGCTGCCGTTGCGTTCTGTTATTGACAATATCCGCTTCATGTAATATAATTGTGGCGATATGCCGCGCACGTGCGGCGAATTTTATGAGAGATTTGCGATGCAGACATTGAACACGGTAATAACCGTACTTACAACAGTGGTCACCGTACTTACCGCCTATCAGATATTATACCTCGTCATAGGCATTTTTGCGCCGCGCATAAAATATCCCCGGTCGCAGAAGAAGTTCCGCTATGCGGTGATCGTCACCGCCCGCAACGAGGAGCGCGTGATAGGCAAGCTGATAGAGAGCATTCATGCCCAGACCTACGACAAAGGCAAGATAAAGATATTCGTCTGCGCCGACAGTTGTTCGGACAATACCGCAAAGCTGTGCAGGGATATGGGCTGCGTTGTTTACGAGCGCTTCAATACCGATCCCAACCTTGCCCGCAAGGGCTACGCCTTGAAGTGGCTGTTCGATTATATCCGCGCAGACTACGACATTACATATTTCGACGGTTTCGCTTTCTTCGACGCCGACAATGTGCTTGCGCCCGATTGGTTCGAGAAGATGAACGACGCCTTTGCGACGGGCGCGGGCATGCTCACCACCTACCGCAACACCAAAAATTTTGATACCAACTTCATCTCCGCGGCATACGGCATACACTTCTACCGCAGTTCGGCAACTCTGCACCGTCCCCGCCATCTGCTCGGCGTCACAACTCACATTGCCGGCACGGGATATGTGCTCCGTTCGCACCTTTTGAAGGGCGGCTGGCACTACACCGGCCTCACGGAGGACGCCGAACTCACGCAGTGCATGGTGGCGCAGGGCGAGCGCATAATATTTTGCGACGAGGCGGAGTTTTTCGACGAGCAGCCCCATAATTTCAAGGTCATGTTCCGCCAGAGATTGCGCTGGGCAAAGGGTAAGCTCGTCATCTTTTTCAAAAACGGCTGGCGCAATCTGCGCGGCATATTCTCCTGCAAGAAGGGCGGGCAGAAGTGGAGCAACTACGATATTTTCTGGTACAATTTCCCCGGCGGACTGTATGCCGCGCTCCTGTCTCTCATCTCCGCCGCGGCGGGGCTGGCAGCGGGGCTGGTTGCCGGCACCGCGGTTGGCGACGCCGTCGCCGCCGTATCAGGCTGGGAATTTTATAAAAACATACTTGTCGCCGCGGGCATAGCCTATCTCGGCTATACCGCACAGGCGGCCGTCGTCATGCTGCGCGAATATAAGCGCATACACTGCTCCGCGGCAAAAAAGGTGCTGTATGTATTCACCTTCTTCTGGTTCGATCTGATGAACCTGCCCATAAGCGTGGTATCTCTCTTTATGCGCGTGCGCTGGAAGCCCATCGTGCACGACAAGGCCTTCGACTATAACCATATAATAAGCCGCGGAAAGTAATTTCAAAAGCGTATAGCCGTGCGGCGGAAGAACAAAATTTTACGCCGTCCGAATAAAAAATTGCATATTGACTTTCGCCCCGCCATATGGTAAAATTTATCATATAGCGGGGCGTTTTGTGCGGCCCGCCGCGTGTTCAGCGCGCAATGATTTACGTGCGGCGGTATCGGCAGACATTGCTTTGCATTATTTCAAAATTTTCGGCTCACTTAAAGGACTTAATTTTATGATAAACAGAATGGCGCTTTTCAGCGACGAAACAGAGTGCTTCCGCACCCCGTACGAGCCTGTTGCGGGCGATACGGTAATAATTTCACTGCGCACGCTCAAGGATGACGTGAACCGCGCATATGCCGTCATCAACGGCCTCAAAAAAGAGATGGTAAAATCGCATACCGCAGGCATGTTCGATTATTATTCGATAAATTTTTCCTGCACGCACGATCCCGTTAATTATTATTTTGTAATCTATGACGACGACGACAAGGTGTGTTACAACAAGCTCGGCTGGGCGGAGAACAATCAGTCGGAATACAACTTCACTTTCATCCCCGGCTTCAAGGTGCCCGACTGGGCAAAGGGCGCCGTCGTATACCAGATCTTTGTGGACAGGTTCTTCAACGGCGAAGCGAAAAACGACGTGGAGAACAACGAATACTATTATACGGGCACGCACAGTCATAAGGTAAGTTATTGGGGCAAATATCCCGACAATCTCGACGTGAGCAACTTTTACGGCGGGGATCTGCAGGGCGTTTTAAAAAAGCTCGACTATCTCCGGGGGCTCGGCGTCGACGCCATATATTTCAACCCGATATTTGTATCCCCCTCCAATCACAAGTACGATACGCAGGACTACGACCACATCGACCCGCACCTTGCGATAATCGAGGAGGATGAAAACTGCGCCATGGAGGACTGGGAAAAGCACAACGGCTTTGCGCGCAGGTATATAAAGCGCGTCACCTCAAAGTTAAATCTCGAAAAGAGCAACGCATTTTTTGCCGACCTCGTCAAGGAGGCGCACCGCCGCGGCATAAAGATAATAATCGACGGCGTTTTCAATCACTGCGGTTCCTTCAACAAATGGATGGACAGGGAGGGCATATATCTCGATAAGCCGGGCTTTGAAGACGGCGCATACCAGTCGGTCATCAGCCCCTACCGCGGTTATTTCAGGTTTAACCGCCCCAATGAGAACTATTCCGACTACGAGGGGTGGTGGGGGTATGAAACGCTGCCCAAACTCAACTATGAAAATTCGCCCGAGTTAGTGGAAAATATTATGAACATAGGCGCAAAGTGGGTGTCAGCCCCCTACAACGTCGACGGCTGGCGGCTGGACGTCGCTGCCGATCTGGGGCACTCCCCGCAGTTCAATCACTGGTTCTGGTCGCGCTTCCGCAAAAGGGTGCGCAAGGCCAATCCCGAGGCGTTTATCTTTGCCGAACACTACGGCGACCCTTCGCCGTGGTTCGACGGCAAGCAGTGGGACACCGTAATGAACTATGATGCGTTCATGGAGCCCGTAACATGGTTTCTGACGGGCATGGAGAAGCACAGCGACAGCCGCGACGACAGGCTTCTCGGCGACGGCATATACTTTTTCGACAGCATGTTCCGCAATATGAGCCGCTTCCCGCGGCCTTCGCTCGACTCGGCCTTGAATCAGCTTTCAAATCACGACCATTCGCGCTTTCTGACGCGCACCAACCGCACTGTGGGCAGGACGAATACGCTCGGGCCGGAGGCGGCGGGGCAGGGCATAGATAAGCGTGTGTTCAGGCTGGCGGTCACCATTCAGATGACGTGGCCCGGCTCTCCCGGCATATATTACGGCGACGAGGCGGGGCAGGTCGGCTGGACCGACCCCGACAGCCGCCGCACCTATCCGTGGGGCAACGAGGACACCAAACTCATCGAGTTCCACAAACAGCTCACTGCCATGCGCAAGCGCGTGCACTGTCTTAAAATGGGTTCTTTGAAGAAGCTCGATGCCGGCCACGGCTTCATCGCCTATGCGCGGTTTGATTCGGTCGACTGCGCTGTAGTTATGGTCAACGTGCGCGACGAGGAGATAAAGCTCTCCGTTCCCGTGTGGGAGGCGGGCGTGAATACGGGCGCAAAAGTAAAGCTGGAGGCAGCCACTGCGCGCGAGCTTTTAAACGGCGACGAATACAAGGTGAAATACGGCCGTCTGCACGTAACGCTGCCGGCAAAATCGGCCTGCGTATTCAGCTGCAAGTTCAGCCATAAACAGAACTCCGGGCAACAGATGAGTATATTCAAATGAGTACTCACAGATTTTGCGGCTGGTGACGCCGTAAAATCTTCGTGACTTTAAGGGCGTTGCCCTCGCGCGCGCAATCTTAAGGGCTCTCCTATGATATAATTGCGCGCGCTCACCTAGTGAGCCCGCTTGCGCGGCAAATTGTGTCGCGCTGGCGCAGGGAAACCCTGCTTGCGCACAGTATTTATTGTAGAATTAATTCCGCATTAAAGCCTCCCTTTAGGGGAGGTGTCGAGTGAAACGAGGCGGAGGGGTTCTGTGGCGAAGATTTATTCCTTGTAAAATGCTTAACGCGCGAGCCATCGCGCTGCATTTTACTGCGGGAAACCCGCCTTGCGGCGTAATTTATTTTAAAATTATTCCGCAGCAGAGCCTCCTTTGCCAAAGGGAGGTGGCGCGGGCGAATTTTGAGCCCGTGACGGAGGGATATATATGATTAACTATGCTCCAATGTTAAGCTCAATTGCCGCATCAATACATTATTCAATTTAACGGCAGTGTGTTAATTTGTAAGCAAAAAAATAAATTAAAATAAATAATTAAAATCAAATAAAAATTTAATTTAAAATAAATAACGATAAAGGGGAACAATATGGTCAAAAGATTTTTTACCGATTTGGACAGATACTATTTCCACCACGGCGTGCACTATGAGCTATATAATAAGATGGGTGCGCATGTCGTTGAGGAAGACGGGGTGCGCGGAGTGCACTTCGTTCTCTGGGCGCCCTCGGCCCGCGCGGTGTGCGTCGTTTCCGACGGCAACGGCTGGACCCCCTGGCGCGACGTAATGGAAAAGGTCGATGACTGCATCTGGGAGCTCTTCGTGCCCGGCATGTGCGAGGGCGTGAAGTATAAGTACCTCATCGTCCGCGCCGACGGCTCGGAGGTCATGAAGGCCGATCCCTATGCCTACGCCTCCGAACTGCGCCCTGCCAACGCCTCTGTAGTCGCCGATCTTTCAAAGTACGAGTGGGGCGACGGGAAGTGGCGCGAGCAGAAGAAACAGGAAAACTTTTTGGAAAAGCCCATGGCCGTGTATGAAGTGCACCTCGGCTCGTGGAAAAAGGACTGGGACAAGTGGTGGGACGAAGATAAGTTCCTCGACTACAGGCGCCTCGCGCACGAGCTGTGCGATTACGTAAAGTGGATGGGCTATACGCATATCGAGGTAATGGGCATCTGCGAATATCCCTTCGACGGCTCGTGGGGCTACCAGGTGACGGGCTACTTCTCGCCGACGGCTCGCTACGGCAGGCCAGAGGACTTCATGTATTTCGTCGACTATATGCACCAAAACGGCATAGGAGTCATTTTGGACTGGGTGCCCGCGCACTTCCCGAAGGACGAGTTCGGACTTGACTGGTTCGACGGCACTCCGCTGTATGAGTATGCCGATCCGCTCCGCGCCGAATATCCGCAGTGGGGTACAAAGGCATTCGATCTTGGTAAGCCCGAAGTATCAAACTTTTTGATAGCCTCCGCATTTTTCTGGGTGAACGTATACCACGTCGACGGGCTGCGCGCCGACGCAGTTGCGGCCATGCTTTATAACAGCTTCGGCAGATCTGAGTGGCGTCCCAACAAGTACGGCACCGACTTTAACATGGAGAGCTTCGAGTTCTTCCGCCATTTGAATACCGTGCTCCGTCAGCGCACCTCCGCGATAATAATCGCCGAGGACAGCTCGATAGTCTCCGGCGTGACCGCCCCCGCCAAAAACGACGGCCTCGGCTTCGGCCTAAAGTGGGACATGGGCTGGATGAACGATACTATCCGTTACTATAACGAGGACCCCGTTTTCCGTCGCTACAAGCACCATCTGATGACGGGCACGTTCGACTATGTTTTCCTTGAAAATTATATACTCGTTCTCTCGCACGACGAGGTGGTGCACGGCAAGGGCTCGATGTTCAACAAGATGGCCGGCAGCCACCAGGACAAGTTCGGCGCATTGAAGACGGCCTACACCATGATGATGGGCCACCCCGGCAAGAAGCTGCTCTTTATGGGCCAGGACTTCGGCCAGGAGGCCGAGTGGGACTATAAGGGCTCGCTGCAGTGGTACCTATGCGACGACCCCGGCCACAGGGACATTCTGGAGTGCTACCGCAGGCTGCTGAATCTTTACACCACGCACGCGGTGCTGTATAACGACGCGGGCAAGAAGAACACGTTCGAGTGGATAAACAGCGGCGACTACATGCGCAACCTGTTTTCGTTCATAAGGCGCAACCCCTGGAATTATAACGACGCGCTCGTGTTCGTGATCAACTTCGCGCCCGTCGACCGCGATCCGATAGAGATAGGAGTGCCCGTTTCGGGCGAATATAAAAAGATATTCTCCACTTATGCAGATGAGGAAGAGTATTCCCTTACAGCCGTAAAGGAGGAGTGCGACGGCAGGCCTTACCGCCTTGTGGTAAAGCTGAGGCCATACGAATCGCTCATATTCTCCGTGCCCTGGCACGAGAGCACCGAGGAGGAGAAGGAGGAGGAGCGCAAAACGCGCCGCCGCATAAAGAAGGAGCATGAGGACGCCATAAGCGATAACGAACACGTTCCCAAGGTGCCCGCTCCCGTGGAAAAGCCGGCCCGCACAGGGCGCAAAAAGGCGGCCGCGGCGACGGCCGATGCTCAGGCGGCCCCCGTCGAAGATGCGGCGCCGTCTGCCGAAACTCCGAAGAAACCGGTAAAGGTGGCAAAGGCGGTAAAATCGCGCAAGGCTCCCGCAAAAAAAGAATAAAAACATAGTTTTCCGCCGCGCAGAAAATCTGCGCGGCGGGTAAATTTTTATATTGGGGTTGATTTGTATAAAGGTCGGTGTTACAATGTAGATAAGAAAATCATATTTTTGCAGAAGGAGATATATTATGAAGATAAAATTCTTATTGTCGGTCTGCCTCTCCTTGGTCTGCATACTTTGTTCCGGGTGTGAAAGCTGTTATAAGCCGCCCGATATTACGGGCGCCGCCGACGACGGCATCTGGCTTTATAGCGGGAACTATCGCTTCAGAAGCGATTTATCGGAAAGAGAGGAGCTTGTTGCGGCCATTGAAATCGGCGGCGAAGTCTATGACGTAGATGTCACATATTGTGAATATGCGGGCGACGACGTCTATATGTGCGCGACATATCTTTTTAACGGTGGAGCCGGCCTTGCCGATACTGAGAGCATAGATGATTCCGAAGGCAACCGGCAGGAGCCTAAGGGCGGCTGCCTTATCCGCTATGATATCGGTGATAAGACCGCAGAGGTCGTATACGACGGCGGCGCCGAACATCCCGTGATATCCGTTTTGCACTATAATAAAAATAATTCGGGCTTTTTGCTTTGCTGTGAAAATGAAAATTCGGAAGATGAATATATAATAGTGGAGGACGGCAAGCTTGCAAGGGTATGTGATTTTTCGTTTTCAGGTTCGGAAAAAAGTCGCCTGATATTCACTGATTCCTCAATAGTTTGTTTCAGCGGAAAATTTTTGCAGAGCATGTCGTGGTACGATTCCGACTGGACTTATACGCACGCCCTTGATGCTGAGATCACAGATGCGGAGTATGCGGGCGGCGATATCGTGTACCTGTATCCCCGCACAGCCTTCATTGCCAAAACCGGAAGGGGCTATGACTGGGCCTTTGTAAGGCAGGGTCTGTATGTCTATGACGCAGCGGGAGGAAAGTTGCAGTGTCTCGCCGCAGCTTCCGAAGAGCAGAGCGCCGACATAGACGTTGAGACGGGCTATTACATAACGGGTTCTTTAGGCATACACGGCATAAACGGCGAATATGTCGGCTTTGCTGATAATTATGCTTTGATGCATTTTGATACAGAAACTTTTACAAGCAAGTTCGTATGCGATTTCTCTGCCCCTGATGCCGACTGGAAATTTAAGCGGGTATGTATTGAGAATGGGTATTTGATTTTTGAGGGCAGAGATTGTGACGTGTATTATAACAAGCGCGCTTATTACAATATAACAAGCAACAGCTTCGTGCTCTTTCCGCCGCTGTTGCCAAAGGAGCGCCCCAAAGGAAGCACGGGCAACGGCGAGTATTATTTTTACTATAACTATTATCCCGGCGGGCTCATGTCATCCGCAGGCTGGACGGCTCTGCATCGCGTACATATCGAAAGCGGAAAGGACGACGTTATGTGGGTGAGCGGCCTTGGCGAAGATGTGTATGCCATCAATGCCGTTCGCGCTTATTGATTCGTTAATAAAAAATAAAATTATAAACATGCCCGCACGGCTTTACGCCGTGCGGGCACGCTGTTATCATGCTATATAAAAATTTTATCAATAGTATTTAACACGCGATTTGTCGTAATGTCCTCGCGGCGCGGGGTGTTCTGCGGGCACGCCCATGGGTATGAGCGAAACGGGGACGGAATTTTCGCCTGTGCCGAGTATCCTCCTGATGGCGGCAACGCGCCCTGCAATGGGATATACGCCGCACCAACAGGTGCCGTAGCCCAGCTCCAGCGCCTGCAGAAGGATATTTTCGGTCGCGGCAGAGCAGTCCTGCTGCCAGAACTCGTGCCCCAGCCCCTCCTCAAGGTCGGGACGGGCGAAAACGATGATAACGCAGGCTGCGCCTTCGGCCATATACCAGCGGGGGCAGGCCTCGCTCAATTCTTTTAAAAGCGCCCTGTCTTTTACCACGGCAAACTCATACGGCCTCATGTTGCGCGCGCTCGGGCCAAGCATGGCCGCCTCTAAAATGGCGTCAAGGTGTTCCTGCGGTATCTCCGCGCCCGTAAATTTGCGTATGCTCCGCCTTGCGCGTATGGCCTCGGTCACGTTCATAATAAAACCTCCGTCGTTATTTGCAGTTCAATTATAATTCCGCGCGCGGAAAATTGCAATATTAAATTTAAAATTAATTTTTAATATTTTTCATGCGCACTATAGCGCAAAGTTACAAGTTATGAATGGCTTCGCCATGTGTTGATTTGCGCCTGCGGCGCAAAGGGTTACCGCCGCTGCAACTAAAGTTGCAGCGGCGGTAAATAGGGGGATAAGAAGTTATGTCGGATTACTTTTCTGTGATCTCAAGGTAGGTCTCGGGATCGACGGGTTCGTTGTTCAAAAACACTTCAAAGTGCAGATGCGCGCCGTCTTTATATTCCTGACCCATTGCCTCGGCAACGGTGGCTATAACGTCGCCGCGCGCAACCGTGTCGCCCACTTCAAGGCCCTCTGCCGCGTCCACAAAGGTGTAGGTAGTAGTAAGCCCGTTTTCGTGCGCAATTGTTATCGTTGTGCCCGTGAGTATAGGGTCGCTCACGATGCTCTCCACGGTGCCGTCCAGCACGGCGTACACTTCGTCGCCCGCTTCGCCCGCAAAGTCTATACCCGTATGCAGATAGTACTTGTCGAGCGTGGTATTGTGGTAAAAGCCGTAGCTGTTTATTGCGTCGACTTCAGTTACGGGCATAAGGAATGTGGTTTCGTTGCCGGTATCGTCGGCGTCGTCATCGTCGCCGTCGTCGGGCGTTTCGTCGTCGTTGTCGTCGTCGCCGTCGACAGCCTGGTCGGGATCGTCGTCAATGGTCATATCGTTGCCGCCAAGCGTAAGCGAAAGCGTGACCGCAACTGCAACCGCGGCAATTATCAGTATGCATGCGCCAAGTATAAGATAGTAGGTCAATAATCTTTTGTTTTTAGGTTTCTGTTCATGTTCGTTCATTTCGCGTTCTCCTTTTTTATGCGGCTAAAGCGTTGATCTTTCGCCTCGCCCTGTGTTTATTGCCCGCGCGGTTTTGTTTTATACATGCCCCGCCAAAATTTTTTGCCTGAATCTGAAACGGAATTTTTGGGTATTATAAATTGGTCATTATAAATTATTAATGCCGAAGGACGGCAGCCCGAATTTAGTTCGGGGGTAAAGCCGTCCTACGACAAAATAAAATCTCACGGAAAAAGATTTTGCCAAAGGCAAAAGATTTTTCGTGAACAGTCTTAGTATCCGCCAAATATTATCGGGCTTGCGACGATCGTCTGCCCCTCTTTAACGCAGATATGCAGGTTTATCTGCTTGCCGTACAGCTCGACCGAATACGGCAGGTTTGCCGAGCAGTAGTAGTTTGTGCTGTCCGTGAGCTCTTCGGTAAAAATGATCTGCCCGTTTATTTCGTCCAAAAATTCGGCTATATCGAGCTCGGGATAGGCAGTGCTCTCGCCGTTTATGCCGCGCAAAGTCAGCTTTTTAAGCGCCGCGCCGCTCTCTACGGTTATAATGCGGCAGTCGCGCGAAGTGTCGCCGCAAAAGAAGGTGTAACTTTCCCCCTCGGCAAAGCAGGTATTGCTGTTAAAAGCGGTAAGGCATGCGGCGCATGCCGCAAAGCATGCGACAATCCCCAAAATTTTAAAAAATTTCATAAAAAAATTCCCCGCGGATTTTCGCAGGGAATTTATTGACTCAATTTTAATTTTTTAAACGGAATCGAACGGTTTTATCTATTGACTTTGCTCGAAATAATAACGAAAAATTCGTGAATCTTTTTATTTGCATCCTCCGCATGTCTTACAGTTGCCGCTGCAGCGCTTTACGTGCGTGCCGGTCGAAGAAAACATCGTTCCGCTGTAGCTTCTTTCGGCGGCCGCTCCGCACGCGGGGCAAACGACTTCGTCGTCAAATTTTTTAACGAGTTCCTCAAACTCTTTTCCGCAGGAGGGACATTTGTACTGAAGTATGGGCATGTTATTTTTTATCCTTATCTTTACGGCGCCTTGCACGTCTTGTGCGTTTTATCGCGCCGCCCGAGCGCATGAACTTGCCGAGGAATATTCCCACGGCTACCGTTAAAACGAGCGTTGCGGCGAGTATTATCCAGAACCACACAGACGACGAGCCGTCTTCGCCTATCTGGCCGGGCACCACGACGTTCATGCCCCAGAAGCCCGCTATCATTGTGGGTATGGCGAGAAGCACGGTGATTACGGTCAGTTTTTTCATGCTGTCGTTGGCGTTGTTGGAGATCATCGAGCCGTAGGCGTCCATCGTCACCGTTAGAATATCTTTATATATGTTGCACATCTCCATGGCCTGCTTGCTCTCAATAGCCACGTCGTCATACAGGTCCTGATAGTCCTCGCGCGTGGTCACGGCCTCGGCTTTTGACAGTTTTTCCTGTACGCTGTAGTTTGAATTCAATGAGGTGGAAATGTATACGAGCGAGTTTTCGAGGTCCAATAGCTGCGCTATCTCCTCGTTTTTCATCGTCCTGCCCAGCTCGGCCTGAACGCGGCGCGATTTTCTGTCGATCTGCGTGAGCACGTTCAAAAAGCGTTTAGCGTTGCCAAGCATAAAGTTTAATGTGAACAGCACGGGCTTTTCTGTGAGCACCTTCTGCCTGCCCGTGATAAAGTCCTTCAGAACAGGGTTGCCCTTTAACGATACCGTAACTACGCACTTCGAGTTGTATATCACGGCTAGGGGGAGGGTGGAGTAAACGTCGCCGCTGTCGCCCTCCTCTATAACTGGACAGTCGAGGATGAACATGTAGTTGCCGTCGTCTATCTCGGCACGAGCGCGCTCCTCGTCGTCGAGCGCGGAGGCGAGCATATCCTCCGATATGCCCGAAATCGCCGCCACGTCCTCAACTTCGTCGTCGGTGGGGTTTATCATATCCACCCAGCAGAGAGGCTCGAATTTTTCAAGCTGGTTCAAAGGGCGCCTTTCCGATGTGCGGAAGAACTGTACCATATTGCTTTTACCGCCTTAAAAAAAGTTAAAAAAATGCACGGGACAAAACCCGTGCCTCGGTAAAGTCGCGGTACGGAATTTATCCTATATCAATGTTTTGTGAAAATGAGAACTGTTTTACAGCTACAACTGTAATATGGGTCCATAAAAATCTCCGGCCGCAAAAAAATTGAGCGTTTTCGCCCTGCATTTCGCGGTGCGCCATATCAGCACACTATAATTATAATGCATTATATTCCTTTTGGCAAGCAAACGGTGTAAAAAAATTTGCTCTTGAAATGCATCCGCGCATATGTTATACTTATATCGGAAACAGCAGGGCGAGGTGATATCTATGAAAAGTAAGGCGCTGAAAAACAGAATATTTATGTGCGCCGCGCTTGCCGCGGCGGCGCTGTGCGCGTTCATATCCATTTCCCGTGCGCTGCCCGCCTCGGCAAACTCGGGGCCGGGCTACTACTTCGGCGTGGGCGGCACGGGGGTGTACCCCTTGGAGGACTGCCCGATAGAGGTGGAGAGCGAACTCCTCACCTTCAACATAACGGACTATCCCGACTTAAACGATTTTGTCAGTTACGATTCCACCGTGACGGCGCGCTACACCTTTTTTAACCCCGCTGCCGAAGATTTAACGGTGGGAATGCTCTTCCCGTTCGGCAGTCTGCCCGATTATTGGGCAGGGAATGAAGGTCAATTCAGCGATTCGCATCTCTTTTCTGTGACCACGGGCGAAAATGACGCGCCCTTGGATTTTTCCTACCGCCTTTCGTACGACGGCAGGGGAAATTCCGACATCGGTTCGGGCTTCAATTTCAACGAGGCGCGGCAAAATCTTCTTTCCCTGCCCGCCGGGGACGGCGTGCTCTCATATGAAAGCTCCGTAACGGTCTATGAGCGGCAGGAGGGCGAGGGTGAATATCTCGTTGCAAAATTTACCGAAGGAAACAATTTTTATGCCTTTTACGACGGCAGGAGTTGCGGCTACGACGGCTCGCAGGTGTTTATAGAACTCGATGAGGGCGACGAGCTGTATTTCGCGGGCGCCGTGCCCGATGACTTACAGTTCTACAGCCGCACATACGTCCCCGTGGGAGGCAGCGACGGCCATACGCTTGCCACGGCAGAGGATACGCCCGTTGCCGCGCCCGAGCCCTCAGGCAGCATCACTTTTATAGAGTTTATCCGCAGGATAAAGCCGCAGCTCTTTGCAAACGTGAGCGATTGCGACTGGTTCAATTACATAGTTTTCTATATGTCGGAGCATGCATACCGCGGCAGCGAAAGCGTGGAGAACCTGCAACGCGGTTTGTATACGGCCATGCGCTGGCTGGAGTATGAAGTGACCATTCCATCGGGCGGAACTTTAATAAATTCGGTCACCGTGCCCGTCTATCCCGATATCGGCATAGACAGCGAGCCGTATACCTACGACTATTATTACTATATCTCACCCGCGGCGGGCTGGGCAGACTTCGGCACGCTCACCGTGCGCATAAATTACGACGGGTATATTCTGCATAGCTCGGCCGGCGATGTCTTTGAAGCCGCGGACGAGGGCGGTTATACTGCTACGTTTGAAGGGCTTCCCGGGGGTGAACTTTATTTCACATTGTGTTCTTCAAGCAACCCCGAATACACGGGCTACGGCTGGGCATATATAGTCGTTGCAATAGTGCTTCTGCTTCCCGTTCCGCTCCTCTGCGCAATCGTCGGGCTGATTGTTACGGTTGTAATTGTAAATCGCGACAAGAAAAAGTTTTTGAATAAAAAAAGTTAAAATGAAAACGGCGGAAAAAAATGAAATAAAAAACGGTTAATTAAACTGTATATCAGTAAAAACGG
>ERZ1090861.767-NODE-767-length-18413-cov-7.008443_pt1 | contig 18413 bp, 19 predicted proteins | sample MGYA00478482_ERZ1090861 | MGnify/ENA primary metagenome ERZ1090861 (study PRJEB33644, sample SAMEA5815744) | chicken gut metagenome | biome: Chicken; feature: Gastrointestinal Tract; material: Caecum | place: Ireland | collected 2019-01-01 | study: A study of the... | reverse complement strand
GTCTCAAAGCGCTCAAAGACGCGGGGTTCGCGCCGCGCAGGACGATCCGGCTGATCGTCGGCTGCAACGAAGAGAACGGCTGGGAGTGCATCGCCCACTACAACCGGGTCGCGCGCATGCCCGAAAGCGGCTTTTCGCCCGACGCGGATTTCCCCGTCATCTATGCGGAAAAGGGCATCCTGCACGTCTGCCTGCGCTTTGCCCTGCCGGACGCGCCCTTTTCGGCGCTGTACGGCGGCGAGCGCGCCAACATGGTGTGCGACCGCGCCATGGCCGAGGGCGGGCCATTCGACGCCGCCCGCGCGAAAAAATACGGCCTGACGGCCGAGGACGGAAAGCTGGTCGCCGAAGGAAGATCTGCCCACGCCTCGACCCCGCAGGAGGGCCGGAACGCGCTGCTGCCCCTGCTTTCGTACTTCGCCGAAGAGGACGCGCGCGTCGACGCCGTCGTGAACAAGCTCTTCCGCGACGAGGCGGGCCTGACGGCGCTGCGCGACGAGACGGGCTCTTTGACGATGTCTCCCGACATGGCCGAATACCGCGACGGGCAACTGTGCGTCACCGTCGACATCCGCTGGCCGGCGACCCTGCCGCGGGAGGCCGTACTGGCTCGCCTGGACGCCTTCGGCGCGCCGTACGAGATCGAGCACTGCCAGGAGCCGCTGTTCAGCGACAGGAACGGGCCGCTCGTTTCCGCCCTGCGGCGGGTGTACGAACGGCACACGGGCGGGCGCTGCGAACCGATCGCCATCGGCGGCGGCACCTACGCGCGGGCGCTGAAAAACGGCGCGGGGTTCGGCCCGCAGTTCCCCGGAGAGCCATCCACCATCCACCAGAAGGACGAGTACATCTCCCTCGAAAACGTGCAGAAACTGCTCGACATCTATGCCGACGCCATCCGCGCGCTGACCGAATGATTTTTTGACCGGTAACGGAACAAAGAAGCGCCCCGGCTGCTTTCCTGGCAGCGGGGCGCCGTTTTTTTGTTTCTATAATTATTCAAGATTAAGAACGGGAAGCGCGCCGAGGAACGCGCGGCGGAGCGGGTATGCACGCCCCACGCCGCCCGCGCCGCGATGCGGAACGGGCGGAACGGGCCGTTCCCCTTCCGCTTTACAGGTTTTCCATTTCGTCCAGGGTGAGCGAAAAGGCGGGGATAAAGTTTTCCATAAAATAATGCAGGCAGGGTAGGTCGCGCGCCTGCAGCTCGCGTTCGATGCTCTCTTTGGCTTTTTTGAACTCGGTGTTGCCGCTTTTGAGTTCTTCGAGGCACTTGACGTAGGCGGAGAGCTTATCCGCCGCCTTGACGAGCTTGTATTCGTAGCTGCCGGCGTCCGCCTTCACGCAGGGCGTGAGCGCCGCCGAAAGCTCCGGCGGAAGGGTGGCCAGCAGCTTGTCCGCCGCGCGCTCTTCGAGCTGTTTGTACGCCCCGAGGATGCGCTCGTTGAAGTATTTGATGGGGGTGGGAAGGTCGCCCGTCATCACCTCGCCGCACTCGTGGTAGAGGGCGTAGAGCACCGTTTTGGCGACGTCGGGCGTTCCCCCGTACAGCTCGGTATCGATGACGGCGAGCGCGTGCGCGAACAGCGCGACCTGGTGCGAATGCTCCATGATGTTCTCCTCGCGCGAGGAGCGCATCAGCGACCAGCGGCGGATGTACTTCATCCGGTCCAGAAACGCGTAAAAATTGTAAGACATGGCGATCCCTCCTTGGGGCGCGCGGCCTGCGGCCGGCGTGGCAAGGCATATTGTACCATATTTTTTTCACGATTTCAACGCATACGATTGACATTTTGCCCCGCATGCACTATAATTTTTCTGTTCGCAGCGGGCGGCGATCCGCCGGGCGTTGCGGCAAATACAATTGTATATCCGCCGGGGGTGCCGTAAAAAGCTGAGATCATACCCTTTGAACCGGACAAGATAATCCTTGAACGGAAGTTGCAAAGTCGCAGTATCGGCACGTCCTTTTTCCGGGGCGCGCCGTTTTTTCTTGCCTGACGGGCGACGTCGGCGGACACAAAGGAGGTTTTATGTTTCTCAATCTTCTCGCTTCCTATGCGGGAACGCAGGAAGTGCCCGACGGCGAAGGCGGAACGTATACCCAGTACATCTACGACGATGTTTGGACTTCGTACGCCAAAGACGCCCTTTCGGGCATCGTTTTGTGGCTGATCGTCGCCGCGCTCGTCATTCTTCTGGCGGTGGGGATCTTTGTCCGGCTCAAAAAGCCCGTTTTCCTGCGCACGTATGTCAAATACGCGATCGCGTTCGCGGCGGGGCTGGCGGTCGTGGTCATCGTCGCCATGCTCGGGCTCGAATTTTTCGACATGAGCGAAAACGGCTACGTGTTCGACATCGTCCTGTGGCCGACCGTCGTGACGGCGGCCGTCATCGTGCTCGGGACCGCCGCGAGTTATGTTGCCGGTTTTTACTCGAAGAAGGCGTTCAGGATCACGCTGATCGCCGCTTTAAGTGCCTGTGCGGCTTCCGTCATCGCCCTGTTCGTATGCCTCTGCGTCTATTTTGCCTCGGGCGACGCAGCCCTCAACAACGGCGTTTCGCAGGAATCGGTCAGCGATCTCGGCCTGTACCTGTGCGCCGCGGGCCTGATCGTCGCGATCGCGCTTTTGACGTTTTTCCTGGGACGAAAAGATAAAAAAGGTTTCGATACGCGCACGATCTCCTATGCCGCGGTGTGCATCGCGATGAGCTTCGCCCTCTCGTACATCAAGCTGTGGGAGATGCCGCAGGGCGGCTCGATCACCCTGGCGAGCCTTCTGCCGCTGATGATCTATTCCTATATGTTCGGCGTGCGCAAAGGCGTGTTCGCCGGGCTGATCTACGGCATCCTGCAAGCCATCCAGGATCCCTGGCTCATCCACCCCGCGCAGTTCCTGCTCGATTACCCCGTCGCCTTTGCGGCCATCGGGCTGGCGGGAATGTTCCGCAACGTGCAGGCCTTCCGCGGAAAATCGCAGCTCGCCTTTGCCCTCGGCGGCATCGTCGCCTCGGTGCTACGCTTCCTCGCGCACATCTTTTCGGGCGTGTTCGCCTTTGCGGAATACGCGGGCGACCAGAACCCCTGGATCTACAGCATGGCGTACAATTCGTTCGTGTTCATCGACATTGCCATCGTTATCGTCGTCGGCATGTTTGTGTTCTCCTCTTCTGCTTTCATGGCGGTCGTCAACAGATACAACCGCGCGGCAAAATCGTCGGACGAACATATGATGACCTGCCCCGAGTGCGGCGCCAAATACATCGATACGGGCAACATTGCAAAGTGCCCCTATTGCAATACGCCCGTCGAACGCAAGGAGCCGGAAGCGAAAGAAACGTCTTCCGCCGGCACCAAACCCGAATGACGCTCACACCATTGCTCTTGCAGGCCGCGGCACGCCGCGGCCTGCTCTTTTTTGTCCACCCCGCCGATTTGCCGCCCTGCGCAAAAGGCCCCGCCGCGCCTTAAAACGCCGCGGCCGTGCGAAAAAAGCGCGCACGTTTCACAAAAAAGCGACCGCGGCATACAAAAAAGGCGCCCGCCCGGGCGCCTTTCGCTTGGCTTTTTGCCGATCGGGGAAGGGCGGTCAGCCCTGCGGATCGTCGTAACCGTATTCGCGGAGAAGGTTGGCCTTGTCGCGCCAGTCGTCTTTGACCTTGACGTAGGCGGTCAGGAACACCTTGGCGCCCAAAAACGCCTCCATGCCGCGGCGGGCGTCGGCGAGCGTCTCTTTGAGCGCGCAGCCCTGCCTGCCGATGAGGATGGCCTTGTGGTTGGCCTTTTCGCAGATGATGTCGAGGTCGACATCGTACAAATTCCCCTCTTCGCGCTTACGGAAGGTGTTGACGAGGATGGCCACGCCGTGCGGGATCTCCTTGTCGTAGCGCAGCAGGATCTTTTCGCGCATGATCTCGCCGATCATGAACTTTTCAGACTTGTCCGAAAGGACGTCTTCGGGGAAGAGCGGCTCGCCTTCGGGCAGTTTTTCGGTGATGGCGGCGACCAGTTTGCGCAGGTTTTTGCCCCTGCGCGCCGAAACGGGCACCACGTCGCAGTCGATCCCCTCTTCGAACAGCCGCGCCGCGTCGGCGGGGATGTTTTCTTCGGGCATGATGTCCGTCTTGGTATAGGCGACGAGCATGGGAACGCCGAAGGAGCGGTAGCGCCGCATGAGGGCGAGGTCCGCGTCGGAAACGCCCTTGTGGCCGTCGTGCACGAACAGGATGAGGTCGACGTCCTTGGCCGAGTTTTCGGCGGTGCGCATCATGCGGTCGGAAAGTTCGGTCCTGGATTTGTAGATGCCGGGGGTGTCGACATAGGCGATCTGCACGCCTTCGCCGTTGTACACGCCGAGGATGCGGTCGCGCGTGGTCTGCGGTTTGGGGGAGACGATGGCGACCTTTTCCCCCACCAGCGCGTTGACCAGCGTGCTTTTGCCGGCGTTGGCCCGCCCGACGACGGCGACGAAGCCGGCCTTCATTGGGCGTTCCTCCCGATGCCCATGGCGGCGAGGATGCCCTCCTCGCGGGCGCGCATGGCGGCGCGGTCTTCTTCCGTCTCGTGGTCGTAGCCCAACAGGTGGCACAGCCCGTGCACCGCAAGGTAATGGATCTCGCGGCGGAAGGAATGGCCGTAGTCTTTGGCCTGTTCGCGCGCCTGTTCGCGGCAGATGACGATGCTGCCCAGGAACAGCTTGCCCTCTTCGTCGAGGTCGAAGGGATGTTCCGCCCTGCGCAGGGGCGCGCCGGGCGCAAGCTCCATGGACGGGAAGCTGAGCACGTCGGTCACGGCGTCTTTGCCGCGCTCTTTGGCGTTGAGCGCGCGGATTCCCTCGCGGTCGGTAAAGACGATCTCGCAGGACAGGGCGGCGTCGCTCTCGATCCCCTCCCCCGCGCAGCGGGCGAGGCGGCCGATATCCAGTTCCTCTTCGTCGCAATCGATCCAAAGGTCAGTCATGTTCTTTTTCCGCCTCCTCTTCCTTGTGTCCGAGTTTGAGTTTGGGGTACTGCACGCGGCTGTGGTAGACCCCCGTCAGGCAGCTGACGATCGCCTCTTTGATGGTGGAAAGGTCGCGCATGGTGATGTCGCATTCGGTGAACTGGTCGAGGTCCATGCGCTCTTCGATGATCTCGCGCACGGCGTTTTCCACCTTTTCGGGCGTGCGGTCGGGCAGCGTGCGCGAAATGGCCTCGCTCGCGTCGGAGATCATCACGATGGCGGCGATCTTGGTCTGCGGCTTGGGCCCGGGATAGGAGAAATCTTCGATGTCGACCTCGCCGTCCGTCATCTTCAGCGCCTTGGCGTAGAAAAATTTGATGGGCAGCGTGCCGTGGTGCTGGACCGCCACGTCGGCGAGCACCTTGGGCAGGCGCTTGGAACGGATGAGCTCGTAGCCGTCTTTGGCGTGCGAACGGATGATGTCGACCGAAAGCTCGGGCGAAAGCTCGTTGTGCGGGTTGTACCCCGCCTGGTTTTCGGCAAAATATTCGGGCTGGCGGAGCTTGCCCACGTCGTGGTAATAGGCGGCGGCGCGCGCCAGGGCGGCGTTTTCGCCCAGGGCGATGGCGCACGCCTCGGCCAGGTACGCCACGACGATGGAATGGTTGAAGGTGCCCGGGGCGCGCTCTTTCAGCTCGCGCATGAGGGGCGCGTCGTGGTCGGACAGTTCGCGCAGGCGGTAGTCGGTGACGCAGTTGAACAGCACCTCGAACATGGGCAGGAAGGCCATGAACAGCACCGCCGAAACGATGCCCGCTTCCAGCCCGTAGAGAAGAAGGTACCAGATATCGCCGCCGCGGGCGTATTCGAGGCAGGCGATGAGCACGACGATGGGCAGGCAGATGGCGAACCCCGTGAGGATGGAACGCAGGCGCGTTTTGACCTTGCTGCCCACGAAGATGGCGACCATGCCCGAAGAAAAGACGATCAGCGGCGTAGACACCAGCGCGCTCTCGTACAGGTTGATCTCGGTAAAGTTGGAAAAATAGTCGACCGAGTAGAGCAGCAGGCCGAAGATCACGTTGAGGAAGATCGCGTCGCGCCGGCCCAGCAGCACGAGCGCCAGCAGCGCCAGCATCGCCACCGGGCGGGAATAGATGTTGAAAAAGTATCCGAAAAAGTAGCAGATGACCAGGCCCGTTTCGAGCAGGATAAAGATCAGCCAGAGGGTCTTGGCGTCGGCAAGCACCTCTTTCCGTTCAAAAAAGTAATAGAAATAGACGATGACGCACAGCACGAACATGCTCGCCAGCAGCGAGACGACGGAGGTAAAATTTTCGCGCACGTACCCCGCGACCGAGCTGCCGTCGCCCAGTTCGATGGCGTTGAGCCACATGAACAGCGCGCTCAGCGCGAGCAATACGAGGTAATGGAACAAAAAGATGAATACGCTCTTGGCGTAGGAAGACTTGTCCGGCATCTTCACTTCGGTAACGTCGTTGTTCATCGTCTCTTTTTGTCCTCCTTGGGCGCCGCATGGGCGGGCGCCTGGTCGTAGGCGCGCACGATGCTCATCACCAGCGGGTTGCGCACGACGTCTTTGGCGGTCAGCGTGACCGTTTCGATCCCCTCGATGTTTTTGAGGATGGAAACGGCGTGTTTGAGGCCGCTGCGCTTGCCTTCGGGCAGGTCGATCTGCGTCACGTCTCCGTTGACGACCATCTTGCTGCCGTCGCCGAGGCGGGTGAGGAACATCTTCATCTGTTCAACGGTGGTGTTCTGCGCCTCGTCGAGGATGACGAAGGCGTTGGAGAGGGTGCGGCCGCGCATGTAGGCGAGCGGCGCCACTTCGATGACGCCCTTTTCCATGAGTTTGAGGTAGGTCTCCATCCCGAACATCTCCTGCAGCGCGTCGTAGAGCGGGCGCAGGTAGGGGTCGACCTTGGTCTGCAGGTCGCCGGGCAGGAAGCCGAGCTTTTCGCCCGCCTCCACCGCGGGACGGGTGAGGATGATCTTTTCCACCTCTTTGCCCTTGTAGGCGCTCACGGCCAGGCACACCGCCAGGTAGGTCTTGCCCGTGCCCGCCGGGCCCACGCCGAACACCACGGTGTTGCGCTTGATCGCGTCGGCATACTTTTTCTGCCCGACCGTCTTGCACTTGATCTGTTTGCCGCGGAAGGTGAACGCGACCACGTCGCTGAGCACCTGTTCGATGTTTTCGAGGTTGCCCTCGCGCGCGAGTTCGATGCAGTACACGATGCGGCTCTTATCGACCGGCTCGCCCGCGCGCACCAGGCGCAGGATGCCTTCGAGCACGCGCACCGCGCAGGACACGGCCTCTTCTTCCCCCGCGATCTTCAGCCGCACGCCGTCGACGGAGGCCTCCACCCCCAGTTCGCGGATGACGGTGTTCAGGTTTTCGTCGAAGGTGCCGAGCAGCTTTTGCAGATCGTCGAGGCTGCCCGCATCGATCGTCGTTTTCGTTCGTTCCATTCGCTGTTTCCTTGTCAGTTTACAGATTGACCGAGCAGCGGACGCGCACGGTCAGCTCCACGGTATAGATCGTTTCTCCGCCGCTGCCGCGGGCGGAAATTTTCTGCGCCACGGCCTCGCCGCCGGCGGACAGGCGCGCCGCCGCGAGCGCGCGGCGCTCCGATTCTTCGCTCTGTTCGGCGAAGGCGTATTCGTACACGCGCGTGCACAGCAGCGAGCAGCGCGCCGAGGCAAACGTTTCGCGGCGTTCGCCCCCTTCCGTTTCGAACCAGCCGCCGACCAGCTCCTGCCCCGCCCCGACCGCGTCGCCCTCCGCGACGAGCGCGGTGCCGCGCAGCACGGTGAGCGTTTCCACCACCCCGGCGGCGGGCGCATACAGGGAACGTTCGTAGGCGGGCGCCGGCGCGTCTTCGATCTGTTCGAGGGTGACGGTGACGCAGCAGCCGTTTTTTTCCACCGAGGCGAACACCACGCCCGGCAGGGTCAGCAGCGCCGAGCGCGCGGCTGCGGCATTTTCTTCCCCGTACGGCGCGAAGGCGCGCACGCCCGCGTCCGCCAGCAGCTGCACGGCGCGGTCCCGAAGATAGGCGCCGCTGCCCTGCACGTCGATGCGCAGGACGAACCGGTTGCACGCCGCCGCCAGGAGCAGGAACAAAACCAGCCCCGCCGCGAACCCCGGCCGCCTGCGTACGGCGGCGGGCAGGCGGGAAAGGCGCGCCGCACGCTCTTTTTTTACAGTATAACACGAACCGCGGAAAATTGCAAAAATTTTTTTCCTGTCTTTGGATTTTATGCGGATTTTCAGACAGGTCGGCGACACTTTCTGCACGTCGTAGACGGGCACGCCCCCTTTAGCGAGCCTGTCGAGGGCGCGCAGGGGGGATACGCCGCCGATCTCGAGCACCGAGCAAAACAGCGGCGTCATCGGCGGGCCCCGTATTCGAGTTCGACGCGCAGCACCCGGCCGCGCAGCAGAAGGTCGCCGCCGCCGTAGCGCGCCACGGCCAGCCCCTCCCCTTCGACGCTGACTTTTCCGCCGCGCGTGAGCAGCACCGCGCCGTCCTTCCCCAGCGAAAAGATGCTCTTCACGTTTTCGAAATAGGCGCCCCGCCCCGCGAGCAGCACGATCTTGGCGCCGCCGAAGGCGATCTCTTCGTCGCCGAGTTCGCGCACGAGTTCTTCAAACAGCCGCATGACTCCTCCCCGTTCCGCCGCGCCGACCCGCGGTCGCTTGCTTTTTGCGCGCGCGTCTGCTATAATTCTTCTTATCCGCGAGGCAGAATGTTCCCCGCCCGGCTCGGCGGGCGAAATCAATGTTGATTTAACAAAATATTTCCGAAAATTTTTCGATTCTGCGTTATAAACAACGGAAGACCCGCTTATCCTGTATACCGGAGGACCGAAATGAACAGAAACGAAATGACCGGACCCGTGCAAAAAACGAAGGCGCCCCTGCGGCGCGTCCTGCTGTATCTCTTCTGCGCCGCGATGTTCGCGGTGATGATCGCCCTGCTGATCGTGCGCTGCATCCGCGACGGCGCGAACGCGCACCCCGAAAAACTGATCGGGAACGCCGCGCTCTGGCTCGTGCCCGTCGCCTGCCGCCTGCTTTTCCGCGACAAGGTGAGCGACCTCGTACTCTGGGTGTTCTGCGTGTTCGCCTTCCTCGCCTCCTTTCTGGGAACGGTGATGGGCGGCTATGCGAAAGTGTGGTGGTACGACCTGGCGATGCACACCGCCTCGGGCTACCTGGTGAGCTTTTTCGGGCTGTTCCTCGTGTGCAAGCTGGCCGACGTGCGCTCGCTCAACCCGGCGCTGACCGTGATCGCCTGCTTTGCCGTTTCGGTCGCGGTGGCGGGGCTTTGGGAGATCTTCGAATTCGTGACCGACCTGCTGTTCGACGGCGTGGCGCAGGGCTACCCCATCGAATCAACGGACGGAACGATCTTCCGCAGCGTGAACGACACGATGGAAGACATGATCTGCGGCACCTGCGGCGCGCTCGCCTTCGTCATCCACTACCTGGCGCACGTATTCAGCAAAAAGTCGCTGCTGCTGGATACGTTCAAGCGCGATTTCACCGGGGCCGAACGCTACGACGCGGCCGGAACCGGCGCCGCACCGGCCGAAGCCGCCGGCGCAAAAAACGCGGAAACGGCGGAAAAAACAAACGAAAAGAGGTAAACGTATGCCCATTTTACAGTACAAATGCGAAAGCTGCGGAAAGAAATTCGAAGAACTGGTGAAGCGCTTCGACGACCCCGTGCGCTGCCCGGACTGCGGCGGCGCCGCCGTCCGCGACTGGAACGGCGAAATGTTTTCGGCCACCGGCAAGCGCAGCGGCAAGTGCAGCGGCAACTGCAAAACGTGCGGCGGGTGCCACTGATCGCGGCCCGCAGCCGCAGCGTTCCCCGCCCGCCGCGGCGACGCGGCAGGTTTTTCCGCCGAAAAGACAGATCGGTTTCCCATCCCCCCGGCGCCGAAACGGCGGCGGGGTTTTTCCTGCCCGGCGTTCCGGCTTTCCTGCCCGGCGTTCCGGCTTTCCTGCCCGGCGTTCCGGCGCGGAAGACCGCGACCCGGGAGCCGCGCCATTCTGCCGCCGGTTTTACGGCCGGCGCCGCGGCTTTTTTGCCTGCGGGCTTTTTTTGCCCGCGGGCGTTTTTTCATGCCGGCGGGCTTTTTTTCATGATCTCGCATGTTTTTTCATATCTCCGCCCGGCGCGGGCTTTTCATCCCCGGCGCTACAATACGGCGGTGCCGTCGACAAAGGACAGGACGATCCCGCGCGCCGCGCCGTTGTTCCAGGCGGCAGCCAGCTCTTCGGGCAGGGCGATGCGCCCGGCACAGGCGGCGTAATAGGCGCGCAGGCCGCGCAGGAACCGGTCCTCGCCCAGCGCGTCGCGCAGGGTGTCGAACAGGAGCAGCCCCTTGTTGTAGGCGATGGCGACGTATTCGTATTCGCCGTATTCCCCGAGGGGGCGGTCCATCGAGGTGTCGACCGCGCCGAACACCTGGTTCCAGACGGTGTAATAGGCGCCGTACGCCGAGCGCGCGGCGGAGACCAGCCCCTCGCGCGTCAGTCCGTAGGCGGGATGCGCTTCGTAGAACAGCACGGACGAATATTCGGCCAGGCCTTCGTCCATCCACGCGTTTTCGACCTGGTTGCTGCCCACGGCGGCGTACCACCACTGGTGCGCCGTCTCGTGCACGGCGGTGTAGCCGTAGTCGGCGCCCGTCAGCGAATCGGAGAGCAGCACGAGGCCGGGGTATTCCATGCCTCCGTAGCAGAACCCCGTCTGCACGGCGGAATAGGTTTTGTACGGATAATCGCCGAACGTATGCCCGAAATACGCGACGCTTTCGCACAGCAACGCGAGCGTTTTTTCGGCGGAAGGGTCGTTGGTGTAGTAGTAGGAGACGGCGACGCCGTCGACCTGCCCCGCGGCGACGCGCAGCGAACGGCCGAGCACGAAGGCGAAATCCCGCGCGTTCTGCAAAGCGTAGACGCGCGTGGCGCGCCCGCCGGAGACCGTGGAAGAGACCTCCTCTCCCGACGCCGCCACGGTGTAGTCGGCGTCGGCCGTGAGGGTGACCCGGTAATCGGCGCAGGCGCTGTAAAAGGGATCGCCGTTGGAGGAATACACGCACTCGTAAAACCCGTCCCGCGCGTCGTACACGCACAGAACGGGATAGAAGTTGCCGAGGTTGACCGTGCCGCCGCGGGTGATGCCCGTGCGGTGGTCGACTTCGGCCAGGCGGAGTTCGTATTCGATGCGCAGCTGTGCGCTTTCGCCCGGGAACACGCCCGCAACGAGGTCGACCCGCAGGATGTTTTCGTCCTCGCCGCACACTTCCCATGCGGCGCAGGGAGAGACGGAGAGCACGTTCATCTCTCCCCAGCTTTCGCCGTTGTAATAGGCGGAAGCGCGGAAGGCGGGCGATACGGGCGCATAGACGGCGCCCTCGCGGTAAGCGTTGCCGAACAGGTTGAAACGCAGGCTCGTCATTTCGCTGCTTTCGGTGTCGTTATAATAGGTAAAATCCAGCGCGGCGGTCAGAACGCCGCCGTCGTAGACCGCGTCGATCTCGTAGCGGCTGCGCGCCGCGTCCCCTTCCGCACAACCGGCAAGGGTGCACAACAGCGGCAGCAAGAAGGCCGCCGCCAGGCAAAGGCACAGTTTTCGCATAGCTTCCTCCGCATTATCCTATGCGCGGCGGAATGCGAACATGACCGCGCGCGGGCGAAGGAAGGGTCGGTCAAAGGTACAGAACGTCTTCTTCCGTATGCGGGTCGATCTGCCGCAGGCAGGTGCCCTCCGACGGGAGGCGCACGGCGCGGATGCGGGCGTTGCCGTACGTTTTGAAGTAATAGACGCCCGCGGCGGGATCGATGCAGCACTGGTAGCGGGTGCAGTCCGGCGCGCCGCTCTCGGTGCGGACGGTGCCGCGGATCATTTCCACCCCGCCGAGGATGTGGAAGAAATGCGAGACCGCCCCCAGAGCGGAGCCGGCCGGCAGGCGCGTGCGCGAAAAAAAAGCGGCGCGCACGAAGCGCGAGGGAGACGAGGCGTCGCCGGGCAGCCCCAGCGCGCCCAGCCCCACCCCGACGGGCGGGAGCGGGGCGTAAAAGCGGTTTTCGGGAAAGTCTGCCGTCAGCCCGCGGAAGGCGCCGAGGCGGGCGAGCTGGCTTTCGAAGGGCGGCTCGTTGGCGAGAACGCCGAAGGGGTCGTCGTACAGGCGCAGCCCGTCTTCGCGCGGCTCGGCCACGAGGGTGCGCACCCCGTCCGAAAGGATCCAGTGCAGGGGCGCGACCGGCCAGCCCTCGGCATACGGCTCGCGCACCACGCGCGCGCCGCGGAGCAGGCGCTCCGCTTCGTCCACGCTCGCACAGCGGCCCAGCAGCCAGGCGATCATCTCGTGCGGGGCGACGTTGTGCGCGCCCTCCGCACGGGAAGGAAAGTAGCGGGCGCTGTACGGGAAGTTCAGCCCCGCCGCGCACAGGCCGCGCTCGTTCACGGCCTCGGCAAACAGCGGAAAGGCCGCGTTTTCGGCCGCCATGCCGACCATGGCATAGCGGCTCCGCAGCGGCGGCAGCGCGCCGAAGCGCAGCAAAAAGCCGCGCGGCACCTGCGTAACGCGCTCCGAAAAGCCGCATTCGAGATCGAGCGTCCGGCCGAACAGCGGTTCGGCCCCGCACAGCGCCAAAGCCGTACACATAAAATCACCTCCTCCCACACAGTATCCGCCCTCCCGCCGCCGTTTATGCGCGATGAAAGCCGATCCGACTTTAACGCGTTCAAACCGATCCGGGGGCGCCCGCTTGCGGGCGCCCCCGGCTTTTTACCCTTCCCGTCGGGAACGGGCCTGCGATTCGATCGTATCGATGAATTTGCGGACCGCGGCCGAGGGCGAAAGCGGGTACAGCACGCCGTACGGGATGGTATAGTCGATGTCGACGGGGATGGTTTGCAGCGCGGGGTGCACGTCCGCCCAGACGTCGAGGGTGAGAAGCAGGATCCCCTGCCGCTCGCAGTCGTTGAACACGTCGATGTCGTAATACGAGGGCGAATCTTCCAGCCGGATGGCGGGGTGATCGCGCCGCAGGGTGCGGCGGACGGCGTCGAGCGTGGCGCTGATGCCCTCGCGGAGCATGATCATCCGCTCGCCGTGCAGGTCGGCCGGGCTGAGGCGCTCCGCCCCGGCCAACCGGTGATCGCGCGGGATCCCCACGCACAGGCGGGACGCCCCCAGGTTGAGCAGGCGGAAATGCTCGGAATAGCCGGCGATGTCGCACGGGCCGGCCATCACGTCGAACCGGCGGCCGAAATCGCGGTAGATCTCGCTCAGTTCGCGCACCGAATCGTGAAAGGAAACGACGCGGATGCGCAGATCCGGGCGGAACTCTTTGGCGGCATCCCACAGGGCGAGCAGCGGTTTGCAGGGGTTGAGCAGCGAATTGCCGACGAGCACGGTAGTTTCTCCGCCCTCGGCGACCGCGCGCGCCCGCGCCAGCGCGGCGGCGGATTCGCCGATCAGCCGCTTTGCGTCCGCGTACAGCGCGCGGCCCGCATCCGTCAGGGCCATGCCACGGCGGCTGCGCACGAACAGGCTGAACCCCACGTCTCCCTCGAGCGCGTCGAGCTGCTTTTTGACCGCCGTCGGCGAGAGGAACAGCGCCTCGGCGGCGCGGTTGATGCTGCCGCTTTCCGCGACCCTGACAAAGGTTTTGACAAATTCCGCGATCATCTTTCCCCTCCTTTCTTATAAACCTGCGGTTGATACCATTGTAACAAATCGGCAATGGCGCGTCAAGGCTAAGTGTGCTATACTGTTCCTGAAAAAAATTGACGGAGGAATTTGCCCCATGGAATACATGACCCTGAACAACGGCGTGAAGATGCCCAAACTCGGCTACGGCGTGTACCAGGTCACGCCCGAAGAATGCGAGCGCTGCGTGCTCGACGCGATCGCCGTCGGCTACCGCTCCATCGACACGGCGCAGGCGTACTACAACGAAGAGGGCGTGGGCAGCGCCGTGAAAAAGAGCGGCGTGCCGCGCGACGAACTGTTCATCACCACCAAAGTGTGGATCTCGAACGCGGGCTACGAAAAGGCCAAACGCTCCATCGACGAATCGCTGAAAAAGCTGCAGACCGACTACATCGACCTGCTGCTCATCCACCAGCCCATCGGCGACTACTACGGCAGCTACCGCGCCATGGAAGAGGCGTACCGCGGCGGCAAGGCGCGCGCCATCGGCGTTTCGAACTTTTACCCCGACCGCCTGGTCGACCTGTGCCACTTCGTCGACGTGCGGCCCGCCGTCAACCAGGTGGAAACGCACGTATTCCAGCAGCAGAAGCAGGCGCACGCGATCATGCAGAAATACGGCGTCAGCCACGAATCGTGGGGCCCGTTCGCCGAAGGGCGCAAAGACTTTTTCTCCAACCCCGTGCTCGGGGAGATCGCCGCGCGGCACGGCAAGACGGCCGCGCAGGTCGCGCTGCGCTTCCTTTTGCAGAGCGACGTGATCGTCATCCCCAAATCCACGCATAAGGAACGCATGAAGGAGAACTTCGAAGTGTTCAACTTCGCGCTGACGGAGACGGACATGCAAAAGATCGCCGCGCTGGACGAGGGCGAAAGCGCCTTCTTCTCGCACTACGATCCCGCGACGGTGGAATTTCTGGCCTCGTTCGGGAAAAAATGACGCAAAAGAGGGGCCCCGTCCGGGAGCCCCTCTTTTTGTGTAAATGCCCAGCGGGAGGGGCAAAGAGATCGCCCGTTTACGGGTCAGCAAGGAACGATTGTGCGGCCGCCGCCCGCGGCCTCTTCTGCCGCTGCGGCAAAGCGGAGCCGCCCGATATGCCCGCATAGTTCCTGCTTTGTCATATCCCTTCCCTGCGCTCCGTTTCTTTCCGCGCGGACGGCCTGTGCGCGTCGCCCCATTCGCACATGCCGTCCAGAATGGGCATGAGCGAGCGGCCCTTGTCGGACAGGCTGTATTCGACCTTGGGCGGGATCTGCGGGTATTCTTTGCGAACAAGCAGCCCGTCCGCCTCCAATTCTTTGAGGGAACTGGTCAGCGTCTTGTACGAGATGCCGCGGATGTAGCGCTGCAATTCGTTGTAGCGCACCACGCCGAACTCCATCAGCGCGTACAGGATGGTCATCTTGTATTTGCCGCTGATCAGCGAAAGGGTGTAGCTGAACCCCGTATCGCACAGCCGCTCGCGCGCGATGCAGCGTCCGGACTGTTGATTTTGCCGCGTTTCCATGCCTTTCTCCTATCACTCTACTTTCAGTAAGTACCGCACTTTATTGTGCGTACTTGACAAAAATAGTATACCATATTATACTATTGCTGTCAAGGGTGGAAAGCCCTGCAGACAGGAGGTTTGGATATGCGGGATAAAATTGCGGAGTACGCGGCCGTGGAAGCGGCGGCGGAGAAATTTGTGAAGAGCGTGGCGGAGGGAGACAGCCGCTACGCGCGCGAACTGTTCCTCGACGAGGCGGTGCTGTTCGGCTACCTCGACGGCAAGCTCGAACACGGCTCGATCGAACAGTTCTACCACAATGTAGACACCGTTTCGGGCGGCGAACACTTCCGCGCGCGCATCGACGTACTGGCGGTCGAAGAGACGCTCGCCGTCGTGCGGGTGCTCGAAGAGGGCTGGGGCGGGCGCATCGATTTCACCGACATCCTTCTTTTGCTGAAGATGAACGGCGAATGGAAGTGCGTCGCCAAAGCGTACAACCAGAATTCGGACACGATCGCGCGCTGACGGCACGGCAGGCGGGATGGAACTGTTTACAGAAAACGCGGCTGTGCCGCCCGAAAACAGAAGAATCGCCCGCAACGGGCGGGTCATCGACGCAGACGTGTACCGCCCCGCCGCACGGCGGGGCCCCGTCGCCGTGTTCAGCCATGGGTTCGGCGGAGGCAAAGGCGACTTTGCCGGGAGCGCGGCCTTCCTCGCCCGGCACGGCGTCGGCGCGGTCACCTTCACCTTCTGCGGGAGCGGGCCGCACGACGGCAACGGGTTCCCGACGGACAAAATGACTCTGCTGACCGAAACGGAGGACCTGCTGGCCGTCGCGGACTTTGCGCAAAGAGAAGCGTGGTCGGACGGGCGGCTGCTGCTCGTCGGCGGGAGCATGGGCGGCATGGTCTCCGCCCTGGCCGCACAGAGCGGCGCGGACGCGGCTGGCATGGCGCTGCTCTACCCCGCTTTCTGCATCCCGGACGACTGGAACGCGCGCTGGCCGGACGACGCAGCGATCCCCGAAACGTTCGGATTGTGGGGCGTGACGCTCGGCAGAGCGTTCGTGCGCGCGCTGCGCGGGCTGGACGTTTACGAAAAAATGGCACAATTTTCGGGGCACGTATGCCTCTTTCACGGTGCGGAAGACGGCGTCGTCCCCCTTTCGTACAGCGAACGGGCGGCAGAGGCGTACCCGGATTCTGAACTGATCGTGTTTCCGGAAGAAGGCCACGGCTTTTCGCCGCAGGCGATGCAAGACGTCAACCGCCGCCTGCTCGAACGGATCCGATCCGGACTTTTCTTTCCTTCCAAAAAATAAATTACGGAGGTAATTTTTATGCTGAAAGATCTCGGGGTCAAACCCTACGCCTTCCCCATGCCCGTGCTGCTGATCGCCACCTACGGCGACGACGGCGCGGTGGACGTGATGAACATGGCCTGGGGCGGCGTCTGCGCCGAAAACATGGTGGCGCTGAACATCGACGAAGACCACAAAACGAGCCAGAACATCAAGCAGCGCGGCGCGTTCACGCTGAGCATCGCGGACGTTGCGCACATCGAGGCGGCCGACTTTTTCGGCATCGCGACGGGCAACAAGATGGCAGACAAATTCGAGCGCAGCGGCCTGCACGCCGTAAAAAGCACGCGCGTGGACGCGCCCGTCGTGCAGGAATTTCCGCTGACGCTGGAATGCAAAGTGGCCGAATTGCAGCATACGGTATACGGTTTCCGCGTCCTCGGAGAGATCGTGAACGTGCTGGCGGACGAAAAGGTCCTCGACGAAAAGGGCAAAGTCGACCCGACGAAACTGAACGCATTCGTGTTCGACCAATTCCAGAGCGGCTACTACGCCGTCGGAGAAAAGGTGGGCCAGGCCTGGAAGAGCGGCGCCCCGCTGATGAAAAAGTAAGCCGGACGCCCGCACGGAAAAGCCGGCCGGCAAGAAGCCGCGCCCGGAAGGGAACACAGCAAAGAACCCGCGTCGGATCCTCCCGATGCGGGTTCTTACTTTGGCTTCCTTGCCCCTACCGACGGGGCCGGCTTTTTGGGCCGCCCCGGTTCGCTTTATTGCTGCGCCGCGACGGTACTTTCGACGATTTCTACCGTGATTTGAGCGGTAATCCCGTAAAACCGTGCATTATGTTCTTCCGCCATCCACTGCCCGTCTTCGATGCGATAGGTCAAAGTATATTTCCCCACCGCACACGGTAAGTATTGCCGACTTCCGTCATGGCAAACGCACGAAACGATCCCGTCGCCCGCAACATTGACATTGACGGGCAGCCTTTGCCCGTCATATACGCCATAAATTGTCGGATGATGGATCCCGCCGTGATACGCATACACGTAGTTCACATTGTCCACGTAATCTATCGCGCCGTTCGGGTCGAATCCGTAATCCGGCGTTATGCGGCTGTCCACGAACTCATCCGGCTCGTTGATGATAATTTCCAACGTGAATCGGAACGAACCCGTGTCATTGACAGGGGCTTCCATATAATATGTGCCCGGTTCGGGTCCGCAAGATCCTAAGCTGCCCGAACTCGCGCCCACTATATCACCGGTGGAGCTGTCAATGTCGTAACGATACGTATAATACGTGCCTTCCTCATACGCTTTTTCGATGGTGAGCCGCGCCCCGACGTACCGCGCGACGTACTCATTCACCTCCGTATCGCCATTTGCATAATGAGTCGTCTCTTCAAATGTACATGTAGTTTGCTCTGTTTCGTTGCCTGTGCCATCCGTGCAACCCACAAGCCCGAAGCAAAGCGTTCCCGCCAGACAGACCGCCAATATCACGGCAACCGCCTTTTTCATTTTTTTGCCCCCTTCCGACAGATGATTTTCCTTCCGGAAAAACAAAAAGTGCGCTCATGGAGAGCGCACGAAAAACGTACCTCTCAATGTTGCGACACATTTTTCCTAAAATCAGGGGAGAGCATACGTTTTTGCCGATAGTATGCCCTGATCTTAGGATATTCCAATGTGCCGCAATGAGAGTATACCACAGTCGAAAGAAAAATTCAAGCGGTCCGAACAAATTTGCCGCGCTTTGCACCCGCCTTTGCCGGGCACAGGGTCGCGCCCCAAGGAGTTTTGCCCCTGCGGGGCAAGGCACTTCGTGCCCGAATAGCTTGCAACTTCGGTGCAACCGACTCGAGCTCCCTGACGACGCGCCAAACAAAAACAGCACAGACAAAAGTCTG